>Ga0255185_1000002_pt1 | contig 301733 bp, 296 predicted proteins | sample Miss_Cont_RepB_0_FD_183616 | JGI IMG/M metagenome (GOLD analysis project Ga0255185, IMG submission 183616) | Freshwater microbial communities from Mississippi River, Louisiana, United States - Miss_Cont_RepB_0h | ecosystem: Environmental > Aquatic > Freshwater > River | place: USA: Louisiana... | reverse complement strand
GGCCCACAAGCTCCTCAGGCGGATGATGGGAAGGCTCAGGGAGTACTACGCAACCCAGCTAGATCAAGGGGTCGCTTGACAGGCAAGACAGTATCAATCCCCTTACGGGGCTCAATCCCTTGCAACTGGTCCCCACGCCCTAGAGCTGGCCGAGATGGAGCGGGCTGGTCGCAATCCCCTTACGGGGCTCAATCCCTTGCAACACTCCCCGCGCGCCTTCCGCTTGCGGAAGACCCTTGATAGTCGCAATCCCCTTACGGGGCTCAATCCCTTGCAACCCGGTAGAGTTCCACTATCCTCTCCGTAGCCTGGTTAGAGATGTCGCAATCCCCTTACGGGGCTCAATCCCTTGCAACTATTTTGGCCTCTACCAGGCCGTGGGCCTCCTCCTGCTTAGGTCGCAATCCCCTTACGGGGCTCAATCCCTTGCAACATTGAACTTCTCCGGCAGGTGGGCGTGCCCATTCCTGAAGGTCGCAATCCCCTTACGGGGCTCAATCCCTTGCAACGTGGCGAACCTTCACGAACTCCAGAAGGCCCTAGAAGGGCAAAGTCGCAATCCCCTTACGGGGCTCAATCCCTTGCAACCCGTAGCATCGGCGTAGGCGGGGTGGCACCCACGCCAATGGTCGCAATCCCCTTACGGGGCTCAATCCCTTGCAACTCCGACGGCAAGATCATCGGGGTGCGGCGGCTCCTCGCCGTCGCAATCCCCTTACGGGGCTCAATCCCTTGCAACGCCAGTCTATGACCAAGCCCCTAGGCTCCTTCACTTTGAAGTGTCGCAATCCCCTTACGGGGCTCAATCCCTTGCAACACCTCATGGGGGAGTAAGATAGGCGGGAAAGGAGGGAGGTCGCAATCCCCTTACGGGGCTCAATCCCTTGCAACCACGTGAAGACGTCCCTGGCCTCGGTCGTGAGGGACGTGGTCGCAATCCCCTTACGGGGCTCAATCCCTTGCAACGAACCTCCTCGGGCCCACCGAGGGGGTAATCCTCGCAAAGTCGCAATCCCCTTACGGGGCTCAATCCCTTGCAACCTGAACCAGAAGGCCCTCTGGGCGGCGGCGTACGCCGTGGCGTCGCAATCCCCTTACGGGGCTCAATCCCTTGCAACGCGATTGGCGTCGCCCTCCCCGTTATCGCTTACGAGTCGCAATCCCCTTACGGGGCTCAATCCCTTGCAACGGTACCCCCCAAAGAACCCCGTCCTGGACGGCGCCGCCAGAGGGGGGTTTGTGAGAAAGATGAAGCTTGGAATATGCACACGGCGAATAACGGGGGTTTTCGGGGGTTTATGCCGATGCAAAGCCACAGGAGGAAGGGGCGATGAAAAGAAAAAGCGCATATTCGCCTTCCGCAAGGGAAAAACTGGCTTTCAAGGTCCCCACCCGGAGGTCCGGGTTAGGGGGAGTATAGCACACACCGCAACGTTGGGCCAGGTCAAAATTTCGGCGAGGAAGGGGCTACCGGACTGAGCTTTGTTTTTCAAAGCCCAAAGAAAGCCAGTTGCATCGTAATTTTGCTGACAAGTATAGCAAAGGCCCGCTCTACCGCCAGAAGTAAAAGGGGGCGCAGCGCCCCCGTCCCAAGAGGGCAGCCTCCAGGCGCTGGGCCTGGAGCGCTGCCAGCCCCCCCAGGGGCTTGCGGAAGCCTTAGCGGCGCCGCTTTTTGCGGGCCCGGGTCCTCTCCGGGCGGGGCTCCTCGGGCTCCTTGGGGGTCCACTCGCCGAAGTAGATGGTGTTCACCGTGGCCCGCTCGGGACGGGTGTCCCGGGCCCGGTCCTTGGGGGGTCCTACCACTTTGCGCATCTCCACCTCCTTAGCCTTTTCCTTCCTGTTCTTGGTCTTCTTGGGCGCCTCCTCCACGGGGAGGAGGTCCACCTGCCTAAGCCTCGGGTTGGCCCCGGCGATCCGCACCTCCATCTCGTCCCCGAGGCGGATCCTCCGCCCTTTGGGGCCGAGGAGGGCCATAGCCTCCTCGCTGTAGGTGTAGGGCCCCAGGGCCTCGAGGCGCACCAGCCCCTCCACCCCGTTGGGCAAAGTGACGAAGGCCCCGAAGTTCGCCACCCCGGTGACCTTCCCCAAGAAGCGCTCCCCCACGTGGAGCTCGGCCCACTTGGCCATGTAGTACTTGGTGAGCTCCCTCTCGGCGGCTTCCGCCTTCCTTTCCATCTCCGAAGCGTGCTCGGCGATGGCGGGAAAGGCCTCTTGCCACCGCGCCTTCCGCGCCGGGGTGAGGGTCCGGCGCAAGGCGGCCTTCAGCACCCGGTGGACCACCAGGTCCGGGTAGCGGCGGATGGGGCTCGTGAAGTGCAGGTAGTGCTCCATGGCGAGGCCGAAGTGGCCCAGGTTCTCCGGGGCGTAGCGGGCCAGGCGCAAGGAGCGGAGGACGAGGTAGGCCACCACGGGCTCCTCCGGGCGGCCCCGCGAGGCGAGGAGGGCCTTTTGCAGGGCGTGGCCGGAAAGCTTGGGGGGGAGGGTATAGCCCAGGCGGGCCAGGGCCTGGCGGAGCTTCTCGTAGGCGTCCTGGACCGGCTCCTCGTGGACGCGGAAGAGGCCGGGGAGGCCCTTTTGCACCAGGTACTCCGCCACCAGCCGGTTGGCGAGGAGCATCAGCTCCTCAATGAGGCTTCTGGCCTTGGGCTCCGCCTGGGGGATGAGGTGAAGCTCCCCCTCCTCCCCCACCTCCACCTTCACCTCGGGGAAGGCGAAGTCCAAGGCGCCCTCCTTTAGGCGCTTCTCCCGCATCCTCTGCGTGAGGTCCAAAAGGAGGCGCAAGTCCTCCGCCAGGAAGGCGTGCTCCTCGGGAAGGCCGAAGCCCTCGGCGAAGGCCTCCACCTCGGTGTAGGTGAGGCGGGCGACGCTCCGGATGACCCCTTCCCGGAAGCGGACCCGCTTGACCTTTAGGTCCTCCGTGAGGTCCACGAGCACGGAGAGGACCAAGCGGTCCTCCCCCGGCCTCAAGGAGCAGACCCCATTGGAAAGCCTTTCGGGAAGCATGGGGAGGACCCGCCCCGGGAGGTAGACGCTGGTGCCCCGGAGGAAGGCCTCCTGGTCCAAGAGGCTTCCCTCCTTGACGTAGTGGGAGACGTCGGCGATGTGGACCCCGATGCGGTAGCCCCCAGGCAGACGCTCCACGTGGATGGCGTCGTCAAAGTCCTTGGCGTCCACCCCGTCTATGGTGAAGACCCGAAGGCCCCTGAAGTCCTCCCGCCGCCTAAGCTCCGCCTCGGGGATCTCCAAGGGGATGGCCTCCGCCTCCTTCAGGACCTCCTCGGGGAACTCGGCGCGGAGGCCGTACTTGGCGATGACGGCCTCCGTCTCCGTCTCGGGGGCCTCCCCCTCCCCCAGGTACGCAAGGAAGGTCCCGTAGGGGCGCTTGCCGTAGTGGACCTGGACCACGATGCGGCTTCCCCGCTTCAGGCCCTCAAGCCCCTCGGGGGCGAGGGGAAGCTCCGGGAGGTTGGGCTCGTCGGGGAGGAGCAGGGCGCGGCCTTTCCGGAAGTCCAGGGTCCCCACGAGCCGCTCCCGCGCCCGCTTGAGGACCCGCTCCACCACCCCCCAAGGCCTTCCGTCCCGGCCCGGGGGCATGACGCGGGCCTCCACCAGGTCGCCCGGCCAGGCGTCCCCCGTGTACCCCGGGGGGACGAAGAGGTCCCCCTCGGGGAGGCGGACGAAGCCGTACCCGTCCCGATGGAGGCTTAAGGGCCCCTGGACCCGGTTGGCCAGGAAGTACCGGCTTCCCTTCTTCTCCAGAAGCCCCCGCGCCACCAAGGCCTTAAGGTGGGCCTTGGCCTCCCGCTTCTCCAGGCCGAACCGGTGCAGGATCTCCTCCAGCCGGTGCGGCCTCCCCGTCTTCTTGAAAAACTCTAAAAGCGTTTCCTGCATTTCAACCTAGAAGGCCCTCGAGGGCCTTTTCCGTAGCCTTGAGGGCCTCCGCGAAGACGGCGAGGGCCTCGTCCACGTGCTCCTTGCCGATGATCAGGGGGGGCTCGAGGCGGACCACCTTGGGGTTATTCAGGCCGAAGGCGGTGAGGACGCCCCTCTCCGCCATCTCCGCCACCACCAGGGCGCCGATGTCGGCGTCCGCGAACTCCACGCCCACCATGAGCCCCCGGCCGCGCACGTCCTCAATGAGGTGGGGGTGCTCCTCCTTGAGGACCTTTAGCCCCTCCATCAGGTGGCGGCCGAGCTCCAGGGCCCGCCCCGGGAGGTCCTCCTCCAGGGTGACCTCAATGGCCGCAAGGGCGGCGGCCGCGGCCAGGGGGTTCCCCCCGAAGGTGGAGGAGTGGAAGAGGGGGTTATTCTTGAAGACCTCAAAGACCTCCCGCCGCCCCACGCAGGCCCCGATGGGCATCACCCCGCCCCCCAGGGCCTTGGCCAGGGTCATGAGGTCCGGGGAGACCCCCTCCCAGTCCACCCCGAAGAGCTTCCCCGTGCGGCCGAGGCCGGTCTGCACCTCGTCGGCGATCATGAGGACGCCCTTTTCCCGGGTAAGCTCCCGCACGCCCCTCAGGTACCCCTCGGGGGGCACCCGGATGCCCCCTTCCCCCTGGATGGGCTCCACGATCACGGCGGCGGTCGTTTCGTCTATGGCCTCCTCCAGGGCCTTTAGGTCCCCGTAGGGCACCACCTTGACCCCGGGGAGGAGGGGCCTTGCGGGGTCCTGGTACTCGGGCTTGGGGGTGAGGGAGAGCGCCCCCATGGTCTTGCCGTGGAACCCCCCTTGGGTGGTGACGATGCCGGGCTTGCCGGTGTAGGCCCGGGCCAGCTTGATGGCGGCCTCCACCGCCTCGGCCCCGGAGTTGCCGAAGAAGACCATCTCCAGGCCCTCCGGGGTGATCTCGGCGAGCTTTGCGGCAAGCCTGGCCGTGGGCTCCGAGACCAGGACCCGCACCGACATGGGCATGCGGTCAAGCTGCCGCTTGACCGCCTCCACCACCTTGGGGTGGCGGTGGCCCAGGTTCAGGGTGCCGTAGAGGCCTAGGAAGTCCAGGTAGCGCTTGCCCTGGGTGTCCCAGACGTAGGGGCCTTCGGCGTGGGACTCCACCCGGTCTAGCCCGGTGAAGCGGAGAAGCCCGGCGAGGCCTGGGTTGATGTGCCGCTCAAAGAGGGTGAAGGCGTCCAAGTCCATGCCCCAATGCTACTTTAAGTGTAGCACGCTCAAGGCCCGGTAGATGTCCTCCGGGATGCGGGCCGCCCTCTCCCCCACCTGGCAGAGGTGGCGGGTGAAGCCCTCGGCCAAAAGGACCCCTTCCCGCTCCACCCGGTAGCGGAAGAGGAGGGCCCGGGAGGAGAGCTCCGCGAGGCGGGTCCTGACCTCCACCACCTCCCCGAAGCGGGCGGGGGCGCGGAAGGTGAGGCCGAGCTCCACCACGGGGAAGAAGACCCCCCTCGCCTCCACCCGGTGGTAGGGAAGGCCGGCCCTTTCCAGGAAGTCCACCCGGGCCGCCTCCAGGTAGACGGCGTAGACCGAGTGGTGGACCACGCCCATCTGGTCCGTCTCGGCGTAGCGAACCTTTATGCGGGTGACGCTCTCCACGGCAGGAACTCCAGGCGGGGCAGGCGGCGCATGCGGACCCTCCGGGCAAGGGCGGCCACAAGCCGGCGCTCGGCCCGGGAGAGGGCCCGCAGGGCCCCCTCTTCCTCCCGGAAGGCCTCCACGTAGACCGAGAGGACGCTCCCGTCCTTGGAAAGGCGCACCGCCTCCACGGTGAGGAGGAAGAGCCTGGGGTCCTCGAGGGCCTGGATCTCCTCCGCGAGGGCGCGCTTCAACTGGGCCTCGAGGTGGGCCTTGCCGTAAGCCATGGCCTGGGGCCTCCACGCCCCAGGCCCATTCTAAACGCCCGCGCCTTAGCCTTCCAGGACCTCGAGGCCGGGCAGGGTGCCCTTTTCCAGGAACTCCAGGCTCGCCCCGCCCCCGGTGGAGACGTGGCCGAAGCGCTCTTTAAGGCCCAGGCGGTTCACCGCCGCCACCGAGTCGCCCCCGCCCACCACGGTGAAGGCGCCCTCGAGGGCGGCGATGGCCTGCCCCACGGCCAAGGTCCCCTCGTCAAAGGGAGGCACCTCAAAGACCCCCATGGGCCCGTTCCAGAAGACCGTCCTCGCCCCTTCCAGGGCCCGGGCGAAGGCCTCCCGGGTCTTGGGGCCGATGTCCAGGCCCATGTAGGGGACGGGGATGGCCCGGGCCGGGAAGACCCGGGTCTCCACCCCCGCCTCTATGCGCTCCGCCGCCACCACGTCTTCGGGGAGGTAGACCCTGACCCCCAAGGCCTCGGCCCGCCCCAAGAGGTCCTTGGCCAGGTCCAGCCGGTCCTCCTCCACCAGGCTCCTCCCCACCTCTCCCCCTAGGGCCTTGAGGAAGGTGAAGGCCATGGCCCCGCCAATGAGGAGGCGGTCTATGCGGGGAAGGAGGCTCTCAATGACCCCGATCTTGTCCGAGACCTTGGCCCCGCCCAGCACCACGGCGTAGGGCCTTTCCGGGTCCTTGAGGAGGCGGGAAAGGGCCCTCACCTCCTTCTCCATGAGGAAGCCGGCGTAGGCGGGGAGGAGCCTCGCCACCCCCACCACGCTGGCGTGGGCCCGGTGGGCGCTCCCGAAGGCGTCCAGGACGAAGGCCTCCCCGAGCCTGGCGTAGCGGGCGGAAAGCTCGGGGTCGTTCTTCTCCTCTCCCGGCTCAAAGCGGACGTTCTCCAGGAGGAGGACCTCCCCGGGCCTCAGGGCCTCCGCCTCCCGCCTCGCCTCCTCCGAGCCCGGAGGGAAGGGGGCGAAGCGGGCCTCTGGGAGGTGGGCCCTCAAGGCCTCCCCCACCGGGGCCAGGGAGTACTTGGGGTCCGGGCCCTTGGGGCGGCCCAGGTGGGAGAGGAGGACGAGGGAAGCCCCCCCGGCGAGGAGGTGGCGGAGGGTGGGGAGGCTTTCCAGGATCCGGGTCTCGTCCTGGACCTTCCCGTCTTGGACGGGGACGTTGTAGTCCACCCGCACCAGGACCCGCTTGCCCTTGGGGTCCAGGTCCAAAAGGGTCCGCATCTAGACCCCCTTCTTCAGGACGAGCTCCACCAGGTCGGCCACCCGGTTGGCGTAGCCCCACTCGTTGTCGTACCAGGCGAAGACCTTGACCAGGTTGCCGATGGCCTTGGTGAGCTTCCCGTCCACGATGGAGGAGTGGGGGTCCATGACGATGTCCCGGAGGACGATCTCGTCCTCGGTGTAGGCGAGGATGCCCTTCAAGGGGCCCTCGGCCGCGGCCTTGAGGGCGGCGTTCACCTCCTCGGCGGTCACCTCCCGCTTGAGGAGGGCGGTGATGTCGGAGATGCTCCCCGTGGGCGTGGGCACCCTTAGGGCCATCCCGTCAAACCGCCCCTTGAGGGAGGGAAGGACCAAAGCGGTGGCCTTGGCCGCCCCCGTGGTGGTGGGGATGATGTTGAGGGCGGCGGCCCGGGCGCGGCGCAGGTCCTTGTGGGGAAGGTCCAGAAGGCGCTGGTCGTTGGTGTAGGAGTGGACCGTGGTCATGAGGGCCTTCTCCACGCCGAAGGCCTCCTCCAGGACCTTCATCACGGGGGCGAGGGAGTTCGTGGTGCAGCTGGCGTTGGAGAGGATGTGGTGCTTGGCGGGGTCGTACTGCTCGTGGTTCACCCCGAGGACGACGGTGATGTCCTCGTTCTTGGCGGGGGCGGTGATGATCACCTTCTTGGCCCCGGCCTCGAGGTGGGCCCTCGCCTTCTCCCCGTCGGTGAAGACGCCCGTGGACTCCACCACCACCCCCACCCCCGCCTGCTTCCAGGGGATCTCCCGGGGGTCCTTGATCGCCGTGGCCCGGATGGCCTTCCCGTCCACGTAGAGGTTTTCCTCGTCGTAGCCCACCGCCCCGGGGAAGCGGCCGTAGGTGGAGTCGTACTTCAACAGGTGGGCCAGGGTCTTGTTGTCGGTGAGGTCGTTGATCAGGGCCACCTCCACGCCCCTTTCGTGGAGAATCCTAAAAACCTGCCGCCCGATCCTGCCGAATCCGTTGATACCGACCTTCATGCCTACACCTCCTCCGGGCCAGTATACCCCTTAGCCCCCGCCTTGACACGTCAACCGGAAACCCATAGCTTGGTTGACGACCCGCCAAGGGCGGGGAAAGGAGGCGAAAGCGTGAAGACCGAGGTGTTGCCCTACACGCCGCTTATGAAGACCATTTGGCCCCAAAGGACCCTTTCCCGGGACCTCCTCCTCATCCTCGTGGGAAGCCTCTTCGTGGCCCTCACCGCCCAGATCGCCCTCCCCCTCCCCTTCACCCCGGTCCCCATCACCGGCCAGACCCTGGGCGTCCTCCTGGTGGGGGCGGCCCTGGGAAGCCGCCTGGGCTTCCTCGCCCTCCTCGCCTACCTCCTGGAGGGGGCCATGGGCCTCCCCGTCTTCGCCGGGGGAACGGGCGGGATCGCCAAAATCCTAGGGCCCACCGGAGGGTTCCTCCTGGCTTTCCCCCTGGCGGCGGGCCTCGTGGGGCTTCTGGTGGAGCGCTTCGGCCTGGACCGGGGCTTCTTCGGCACCCTCCTCGCCATGCTCCTGGGGAACGCCCTCCTCTACCTCGTGGGGCTTCCCTGGCTCGCCGCCTGGCTCATGGGCGCGGGGAAGTTCGGGGGCGTCTCCGCCCTCCTCGCCATGGGGCTTTTCCCCTTCATCCCCGGGGACCTGGTGAAGGCGGTCCTCGCCGCCCTCCTCTTCCCCACCGCCTGGCGCTTCCTGGGCCCGAGGTAATGCGCCTCGCCCTGGCCCACCTGGCCAAGCGGGAAAGCCTAAGGGAGCTCCTCCAGGCCCTCCGCCCCCTGGCCCAAGAGGCCCGGGAGCGGGGGGCGGGGCTTTTGCTCCTCCCCGAGCTCGTCCTGGGCAAACGGGAGGACCCCGGGCTTCCCCAGGCCCTTAGGGAGCTTGCGGAAGAGGCGGGGCTTCTCCTCCTCGCGGGGCACCTCGCGGAAGGAGAAAACCGCCTGCAAGCCTTCCCCCAAGGCCCCGCCTACGCCAAGCTCCACCTCTACCGGGCGGAGGGGGAAGAGGGGGACGAGGGCCTCCGCCCCGGGGAAAGGCCCCTCCTCCTCCCTTGGGAGGGCCGGGCCTTCGGGCTTGCCCTCTGCTACGACCTGGACTTCCCCGAGCTCTTCCGGGCCTACGCCCTGAAGGGGGCGCAGGGGTTTCTCGTGGGGGCGGCCTGGCCCGGGGAGTACGCCGGGCTTTTGGAGGTCCTCGCCCGGGCCCGGGCGGCGGAGAACCAGGCCTACCTCTTCCTGGCGAGCCGCGCGGACACGGGAAGCCCCTCCCTCTTCGTCGCGCCCGACGGGCGGGTCTTGGCGCGGAGGGAGGAGGAAGGCCTCCTCGTCGCCGAGCCCGACTGGGGTTTCCTCGAGGCCTACCGCAAGAAGTACCCCCTCCTCCGCCACCGCCGGGAGGAGCTCTACCGGCTTTGGTAAGATGGCCCCCGTGCTGGAGAACCGCCGCGCGCGGCACGACTACGAGATCCTGGAAACCTACGAGGCGGGCATCGCCCTCAAAGGGACCGAGGTGAAGTCCCTGAGGGCGGGGAAGGTGGACTTCACGGGAAGCTTCGCCAGGTTTGAGGACGGCGAGCTTTACCTGGAAAACCTCTACATCGCCCCCTACGAGAAGGGCTCCTACGCCAACGTGGACCCGAGGAGGAAGCGGAAGCTCCTCCTGCACAAGCACGAGCTTAGGCGGCTTCTCGGCAAGGTGGAGCAGAAGGGCCTCACCCTGGTCCCCCTCAAGATCTACTTCAACGAGCGGGGGTACGCCAAGGTCCTCCTGGGCCTCGCCCGGGGGAAGAAGGCTTATGAAAAGCGGCGCGAGGACAAGAAGGAGGCGGTGCGCCGCGCCTTGGAGGAGCTATGAGGGCCCTCTTCCTCCTCTTCCTCGCCGCCTTCGCCCTGGCCCAGGCCCCCAAGCCCCTGAAGGTGGGGGAGCTTACCGGGGAAGCCCTCTACCCGGGAAACCGGGGGGTGTCCTACGGGGAGGTGGGGCTCGTGGCCCGGGGGCTCGGCCTCGCCCTCTGGCAGGGGGAGGGCCAGGTGGCCCTCGGGCTTGGGGCCCGCTACCGGACCTTCCCGGTGGAAGCGGACGAGGCCAAGGCCGCCTCCAGCCTCGCCGCCTGGCGCAAGGACGGGCGCGTCTACGTGCCCCTGCGCCCCCTAGCGGACGCCCTCGGCCTCTCCTACCAGGCCCAGGTGGGCATCCAGCTGGACCTCCCCTGGGCCCGGCTCCTCCAGGTGGAGGCCCGGCCCGAAGGCTACCTCCTCCGCTTCAGCCGGGAGGTGAACGCCGTGGTGCGGCCCGGGGGCGTCCTCTTCCTCATGGCCCAGGGGAGCCACCCCTCCCTGGTCCAGGAGGCCATGGGCCTCTTCCTCCCCCTCTCCCGCCCCCCGGAGCGGGTCTACTACCCCGGGGGCGGCCAGGTGGCCGTGGGCCTCACCCCCCTCCCCCTCCCCTCCCCCACCGTCCTCCTGGACCCGGGGCACGGCGGGGAGGACCCGGGCCTCGAGGTCCAGGGGCTGGCGGAGAAGGAGGTCGCCCTGGACCTCGCCCGCCGCGTGGCCGCCCTCCTGCCGGGCGCCCGGCTCACCCGGCAGGGCGACGAAACCCTGCCCCTGGAGGCGCGCCTCGCCCTGGCCCGCACCGCCTCCGTGGTGGTCTCCCTCCACATGGCCCGGGGCCGTGAGGTGCGCCTCTACCTTCCCAAGGACCGGACGAGCCCCCTCGCCCAAAGCCTCCCCCGCCTCGGCGACCTTCCCGAGGAACGGGCGAGGCTCCTTCGGGCCTACGCCGGGGACCCCGCCCGCCTCGCCCTGGCCCTGGAGCGGGCCCTCGCCGCCCAGGGGTTCGCCGTGGTCAAGGCCGAGGGGCCCTACGCCCTGACCCGGGTGGACGGGGCGGCGGTGCTTTTGGAGGTGGGGGCGGAAAGGCTGGGAACGGAGGAGGCCCGCGCCCTCGTGGCCCAGGCCATCGCCCAGGGGATCCGGGCCTACCTCGAGGGGGGCGCGCCGTGAGGAAGTACCTGAGCGTCTACAACCTCCTCGGCCTTCTCGTCTTCGCCCTGGGGCTTTTCGTCTACTGGCAAAGCCCCGTCCCCAACCCCCCCAAGGCCCTGCCCCTGCCCGCGGACGAGGCCGCGCGGGAGGAGAAGCTCACCCTGAACCTCTACCGCCCCGACCCGCCCCGGGGCTTCCTCCGGGAGCCCGTGGTCCTCGAGGTGGGCCTGGGGGAAAACCCCTACGAGAAGGCCCTCCTCGCCTGGGCCCAGGCCACGGGAAGCCCCACCCCCCTGGGCCTCTTCGCGGCGGAGGGGCGCCTCGTGGTGGACCTGCCCGAGGACTTCGTCCGGGGGCTGGACGCCGAAGGGGAGGTCTACCGCCTCTACAGCCTCGCCTACACCCTCCTCGCCACCTTCCCCGAGGGCAGCGAGGTGCGCTTTCTGGTGGAAGGACAGCCGAGCCCCGGCCTCGCCCACCTGGACCTGGAAGTCCCCGTACGCCTGCCATGAGCGAGACCTGGCGCCTGGACCGCCTCGTCCTCCAGGGGTTTAAGTCCTTCGCCGACCGGACCCTCCTGGACTTCCCCGACCCCGTCACGGGGATCATCGGCCCCAACGGCTCCGGGAAGAGCAACCTGGTGGAGGCCATCCGCTTCGTCACCGGAAGCCGCGCCCAGGACCTGAGGGGGGAGGAGCTCAAGGCCCTTCTCTTCCACGGCGCCAAGACCCGTCCCCCCCAGGGCGTGGCCGAGGTGCGCCTGGAGCTCTCCCGGGGCCGGGAGCGCCTGGTGGTGGAGCGGCGCATTGAGGGGGACCGAAGCCAGCTCCGGGTGAACGGCCGCCCCACGAGCGCCAAGGCCCTCGCCCTCCACCTCGCGGGCACCGGGCTCGGCCGGGGCGGGTACGCCGTGGTGGGCCAGGGGGAGGTGGGCGCGGTGCTGGAGTCCCCCGAGGCCCAGCTCCTCGCCCACCTGGAGGAGGCGGCGGGGCTCAGGCCCGTGGCCGAGGCCGTCCGCCTCACCGAGGAGCGCCTGGCCCAGGCGGCGGCCCTGGTGGAGGAGCGGGAAAAGGCCCTAAAGGCCCTGAAGGAGGAGGTGGAGGCCCTGGCGCGGGAGGCCGACCGGGCGAAAAGGGCCCGGGAGCTGAGCCTGCTTAGGCTCAGGCTCAAGCGGAGCCTCCTCCTCGCCCGGAAGGAGGCGCTGGCGGAGGAAGCCCAGGGGATCCGGTCCCGCCTTAAGGCGCTGGAGGCCGAGCTCCAAGGGCTCCAGGAGGCCATGGAGGCCCTCCTCTCCCGCAAGCGGGGCCTCCTCGCCGAGGAGGAAGGGCTCCGCCACGCCCTGGAGGAGGCCCACCTCGCCCTCAAGGAGCGGGAGGGGCTTATGGGGGAGGCCGGGTCCTTGCGCCGCGTCCTCCAGGCCCTGGACCGGCCCCCTCCTCCCGAACCCGGCCCCGAGCCCCCAAGGCCGGAAGAAGCCCCCGAGGCCCTGAGGGCCAGGCTCCGCAGCCTCAGGGAGGAGATCCGGCGCAAAGAGGCCGAGGTCCAAAGGACGGAGGAAGCGCGCCGCCGATACGAGGCCGAGCGGGCCCGGTACGAGGAAAGGCTCGCCGCCCGCCTCGAGGCCCTCAGGGAGCGGGAGGCCCTAAGGCCCGAGGTGGAGGCCCTGGAAGAGGAGGTGGCCCGGCTCGCCGCGAGGCTTCGGGAGCGGGAGGGGCTGGAGGCGAGGCTCAAGGAGGTGGAGGCCCAGCGAAAAGGCGTGGCCAAAGAGCGGGAGCGCCTCCACCGCCTGGTGGAAAGCGGGGCCGACCTCCACGAGGGGCCGAGGCGGGTCCGGGGCCTTTCGGGGGTGCTCGGCGTGGTGGCCGACCTCCTCCGCCCCGAGCCCGGGCTGGAGCAAGCCCTGGAAGCGGCCCTCGGCCCCAGGCTCCAGTGGGTTCTGGTGGAGGACGAGGAGGCGGCCAAGAGGGCCATCGCCCACCTGAAGCGGGTGGGGGGGCGGGCCACCTTCCTCCCCCTCACCCTCCTCCGCCCCCGCCCCCTCCCCGAGCCCAAGCCCTTCCCCGGCCTCTTGGGCCCCGCCCGCGCCCTGGCCCGCCTGCGCCTTCCCGGCCTGCCGGAGGAGGCGGTGCTCGGCGTCCTCTTCGGGGACACCCTGGTCTTCCAGGACCTGGACCGGGCCCTCGCCTACCTGAGGGCAGGGGGAGGGGAACGCCTCGTGACCCTGGAGGGGGAGGTGGTGGAGCGCACGGGGGCCATCACCGGGGGGAGGGTCCGCGCCGGGGGGGAGGCCCTCTCCCTAAGGCGGCGGCTTGACGAGGCGGAGACGGAGGAAAGGGCCCTCGCCCGGGAGGCCCAGGCCCTAAGGGAACGGCTCTCCGCCTTCCCCCACCCCAGGGCCCTGGAGGAGGCCAAGGCCCGGCTCCTCTCCCTCCGGGCCCGGCTGGAAAGGCCCCTCCCCCCCGAGCCCAAGCCCCCGGAGCCGCCGGAGGCGCACGAGGCTCAGGGCCTCGAGGCCCTCCGCGAGGAGGCGGCCCGCCTCGAGGCCCTCCTCCAGCAGGCGGAGGCCCACGCCCGCTTCTTGGAAAGGAAGCGGGCCTGGGAGGAGTGGGAAAGGCTTCAGGAGGAGGCGGCGCGGGTCCGGGCCCGGCTTGCGGAGCTGGAGAAGGCCTTAGAGGCCACCCGCCCCCTGGCGGAAAGGGCCCGGTCCCTGGAGGAAGGGGCGCGGAAGCTCCGGCAGGCCCTCAAGGCCCTGGCGGAGGAGGAGACCCGGCTCCTCACCCGGCAAAACCACCTCCTCGCCGAGCGGGAGCACCTCCGCCTCACCCTGGCCCGGCGGGAGGCGGCCTGGGAAGAGGTGGAGCGGGAGCTCGCCGAGCTCCCCGAGCTTCCCCGCCTGGAAGGAACCCCACGCGCCCTCCAGGCCCGCCTCGCCCAAGCGGAGGCGGAGCTAGAGGCCCTGGGCCCGGTGAACGCCCTGGCGGAAAGGGCCCTGGCCGAGGCCGAGGAAAAGCTTAAGGCGCGCCAGCGGGAGCTGGACGAGGCCGTGGAAGCCCTTCTCCGCCTCGAGGCCGAGGCCAAAGGGGTGGAGGCCGAGCACCAGAAGCGCTTGGAGGAGGCCTTCGCCCGCTTCCAGGAGGCCTTCCGCCGCTACGGGGAGGCCCTGCTCGGCGGGCGGGCGGAGGTGCGCCGGACGGCGCGGGGGCTGGGCCTCGTGGTCACCCCAGCGGGGAAGCGCACCCAGGACCTCCGCCTCCTCTCCCTGGGGGAGAAGACCCTCGGGGCCCTGGCCTTCCTCTTCGCCCTGGGGGAACTCCAAGGCGGGCTTCCCATCGCCGTCCTGGACGAAGTGGACGCCGCCTTGGACGAGGCGAACCTCCTGCGCTTCACGCGCTTTTTGCGCTCGGGGCGCCAGTTCCTCCTGGTGACCCACCAGAAGCGGACCATGGAGGCCTGCCACGCCCTCTACGGCGTCACCAGCGAGGAGGGGGTGAGCCGGGTCTACGCCATCCGCAAGGAGGTGGTCCATGACCTTTGAGGAGTACCAAAAGGAAGCCCAGAAGACCGCCCTCTACCCCGAGGCCTACCGCCTGGTCTACCCCGCCCTGGGCCTCGCGGGGGAGGCCGGGGAGCTCGCCAACAAGGTGAAGAAGGTCCTGCGCGACCACGGGGGGCGCCTCAGCGAGGAGGCGCGGGAGGCCATTCTCGCCGAGCTCGGGGACGTGCTCTGGTACGTGGCCCAGGTGGCCACGGACCTGGGGGAAAGCCTCGAGGCCGTGGCCCAGGCCAACCTGGCGAAGCTCCGCTCCCGCAAGGAACGGGGCAGGCTGGGAGGGGACGGGGACGACCGCTAATGCGAACCGCCCCCCGGAGCTTCCGGGGGGCGGCCATCCCAATCCCTCAGTCAAACAGGTCAAAGAGCTTCATGAAGCCTTTTTTCCTCTTGTAGGGCTTGCCCTCCTTGCGGTAGAAGCCCTCCAGCTCCTCCTCGTAGCGGCGCTCCACCTCCTCGGCCTCGGCCAAAAGCTTTTCCAGCTCCCCCTTGTCCAGCCACACCCCGCCGCACTGGGGGCAGACGTCTATCAGGACACCGCGCCGCTCCACCTCCCGCATGCCCACCTGGCAGTTGGGGCAAAGAAGCAGGGGCATCTACTCCTCCCTCCGGCCGAAGAGGCCCAGGAGGCTCGCGTAGTAGAGGATCGTGGCCAAGGAACCCGCCAAGGCGGCCACGTAGGTGAGGGCGGCCCAGGTGAGGACCTGCCGGGCCGGGCGCATCTCCTCCGGCCTGAGGAAGCCCATGCGCCTTAGGAACTCCAGGGCCCTCTTGGAAGCGTCAAACTCCACGGGCAGGGTGATGAGCTGGAAGAGGGCCACCGCCAGGTACAGGTAGAGGCCGAGCTTGGCGAGGCCCAAGGCCCCGAGGAAGAGGCCGGCGAGGACCAGGATGGGCCCCAGGTTGCTCCCCAGGCTCGCCGCAGGGAGCAGGCTCGCCCGCACCCTAAGCCAGGCGTAGCCCCGGGCGTCCTGCACCGCGTGCCCCACCTCGTGGGCGGCCACGGCCAAGGCGGCGAGGCTGGGCGAGGCGTAGTTGGGCTCGGAAAGCCGCACGGCCTTGGCCTGGGGGTCGTAGTGGTCCGTGAGGGCTCCGGGCACGGGCTCCACCCGGACGTGGGTGAGGCCGTGGGCGTCCAGGATCGCCCGGGCCACCTCGGCCCCCGTAAGCCCCCGGCTGTTCGCCACCCGGCTGTAGCGGGCAAAGGTGGCCTGCAGACCCCCTTGGATGGCCAGGCTGGCCACGAAGACCAGGATCATGAGCAAGAACGCGAGCGTGTCCATGGCTCCCTCCTTCCGGGGAGTAGCAGAGAGACGAGGCCACCCAAACGGTGGTCTCGCCATGCGCCTAAAGGCGCCCCAGCCGACCGGGGATGCCTCCCGTCCTGACGATCGGCTGGCCCCGCTTTCGGGGCGGCTACTCCCCGGAACTCACTTTATAACAAGGAGCCGTCCCCCCTGCAACTACCGGACGAGGAGGACGGGGCAGGGGGCCTCGGCCACCACCCGTTGGCTCTGGCTTCCCAGGAAGAGGCTCCCCAAAGCCCCAAGCCCCCGGGTGCCCATGACGATGAGGTCGGCCTTCTCCGCCCGGGCCGCCTGGAGGATGGCCTCGGCAGGCACCCCCTCCAGGAGGAGGGCGTCTTCCTTGGGGACGCCGGTGAGGGCCCGGGCCTCCTCGAGGACCCCCTCCGCCCGTTCCAGGCGGCGCCTCAGGGCCTCCTCAAAGAAGGGCTCCCCCAGGTAGTCGGGCACGGGCTCGTAGGCGTGGACCACGATGAGCCTCGCCCCGTGGGCCTCCGCCTCGGCCTTGGCCACCTCCGCCGCCCGCCTCGCGTGCTCCGAGCCGTCGTAGGCCAGGAGGATGGTCTTGAACATGCTCCTAGTTTACCCGCTTCCTCGGCCCCCGGACCCTCCTCTGGGGCCCCCATGCTGGTCTAAGCCAGCATGGGGTGGTCAAGCCTGGGGGCGGGTCTCCGAGGGAAGCTCCACCTTGCGGCCGCAGCGGCAGGTCTCCCCCTCAATGCGGGCGAGGGTGCCGTCCCCCTTGGGGTAGAGCCAAAGCGTCCCGCAGTCGGGGCAGCGCACCTCGGCCACCAGGGAGCGGACCTCCTCCGGGGAGAAGCGGTAGACCTCCCCGCACCAGTGGCAGACCACCTCCGCCCCGCCGTCCTTCACGATCATGTCCTCCCGCTCCTCCGGAGTGAAGAAGACCAGGGCCTCCAGGGCCTTCTCCCGGTTGCAGCGGCAGCGGAAGCGGGCGGGGATCTCGTTCTGGAAGTAGCCCAGGGCGCGGAGGTCGGTGCGCTCAAAGCCCAGGCCCGCAAGAAGGGCCTCCAAAGCCCCCTCCAGGCCCCGCTCCCGAAGGAGGGGGGTGAGGCCGGGGAGGTCCTTCAGGTTGGCCTCGAGGCGGTCCAAAACCTCTTCCCTGGCCCCGGGCATCACCTGGACGGCCACGCCCCCCGCCACCTCCACCTCCCCTTCTCCCTTGACCCGCACGCCGAGGAGGACGGCGGAAGGGATCTGCTCCGACTGCCAGAGGTAGTGGGCGAGGTCCTCGGCGATCTCCCCCGAGACCAGGGGGACGGTGCTCGTATAGACCTCCCCGCTCGGCAGGCTCCGGTCCACCCGAAGCGCCCCGGCTCCCACAAGCTCCCCCACGTTGAGCTTCCCGTCCTCCCTCAAGGGGACCTCGGCCCTGGGGTTCTTCACGTAGCCCCGCACGTGCCCAAAGGCGTCCGCCTCTACCACAAGCCCCCCCAAGGGCCCCGTCCCCTCCACGCGGAGGGTGATCCGCTCCTTGGGGGTCTTGAGGAGGAGCTGGGCCAAAAGGAGGGCCCCGGTCATGGCGCGGCCAAGGGCGGCCGTGGCCGTGGGGGAAAGGCCGTGGCGCAGCCGCGCCTCCTCCACCACGTCCGTGGTCTCGGCGGCCACCACCCTCAGATCCCCCTCCCCGGCCAGGCCCCTAAGGATCCGTCCCATACCCCGCCATTATGCCACGGGCCCTATAATCGCCCTATGGGCCTGGTCATCTACGACACCCTGGCGCGCCGCAAAGTGCCCTTTGAGCCCGCGGTCCCCGGCCACGTGGGGATCTACGTCTGCGGCCCCACGGTCTACGCCGACCCCCACCTGGGCCACGCCCGGGGTCCCGTGGTCTACGACGTCCTGAGGCGCTACCTCCTCCACAAGGGCTACAAGGTGCGCTTCGTCTCCAACATCACCGACGTGGGCCACCTCACCGACGACGCCGACGAGGGCGAGGACAAGATCGTGAGGCGGGCCAAGCTGGAACGGCTTGAGCCCATGGAGGTGGCCGAGAAGTACACCTGGAGCTACTTTGACGCCATGCAGGCCCTGAACGTCCTCAGGCCCTCCATCGCCCCGAGGGCTTCAGGCCACATCCCGGAGATGCTGGAGCTCACGGAAAGGCTTCTTGCGCGGGGGGTGGCCTACGAGCGGAAGGGAAGCGTCTACTTCCGGGTGCGCTCCTTCCCCGAGTACGGGAAGCTCTCAGGAAAGCGCCTGGAGGAGCTCAGGGCGGGGGCCCGGGTGGAGGTGCGGGAGGAGAAGGAAGACCCCCTGGACTTCGCCCTCTGGAAGGCGGCCGAGCCCGGGCACATCATGCGCTGGAAGAGCCCCTGGGGGGAGGGGTACCCCGGCTGGCACATTGAGTGCACGGCCATGAGCCTCAAGTACCTGGGGGAAGGCTTTGACCTCCACGCCGGGGGGATTGACCTGCAGTTTCCCCACCACGAGTGCGAGATCGCCCAGGCGGAGGCCGCGGGCTTCCGCTTCGCCCGGCACTGGATGCACCACAACCACGTCCTCCTGGAGGGGGAGAAGATGGCCAAGAGCACGGGGAACCTCGTCCTCCTCCACGACCTCCTCGAGGCCCACGAGCCCATGGCCCTCCGCTTCTACCTCCTCCAGACCCACTACCGGAGCCCCATGGACTTCACCTGGGAAGGGCTGGAAAGCGCCAAAAGGGGGTATGGCCGCCTCCTCCACGCCTACCGGGAGGTGCGGGGGCGCAAGAAGACCGCACCCCCCGGCACCACCCCCGAGCTGGAAAGGGCCCTGGACGCCCTGGAAAAGGCCTTCATGGAGGCCATAGAGGACGACCTCTCCACTCCCGAGGCCCTGGCCGCCCTCTTCGCCTTCCTCCCCGAGCTCCACAAGCTCCTCCCCGAGGCCAAGGCGGAAAGCCTCGCCCGGGCCGAGGCGGTCTTCCACACCTTGGGGGAAGGGATCCTCGGCCTCTTTCCCGAGAGGGTCCTGGAGGAAAGGGTCTCCGGGCCCCTCCTCGAGGGCCTCATCGCCCTCCTCCTGGAGCTTAGGGAAGAGGCGAGGCGGGCCAAGGACTACGAAAAAAGCGACCTCATCCGGGAAAGGTTAAGGGCCCTCGGCGTCATCGTGGAGGACACCAAGGAGGGCCCGAGGTGGCGCCTGGAGCGCTAAAGAGCCCCCGTGCGGGGCAAGCCCGCACGGGGGGTAAGATCACCCCACGCTGGCGTCAGCGCGGGATGGGGTAGCCCCCGGCCTCCAGCACCGCCTCCGCCGCCTGGCGGCGCAGGGCCACGAGGTCCACGGGCTCGCGCTTCGTGAGCCTGCGGGCGGCGGAGTAGACCACCCGGGCCTCGTCCCCTTCCACGAGGCGGGGCAGCACGGAAAGCGCCCCCGCCTGGGCCCGGTCCAGGGCCTGGGCCAGGTAGATGCGGGCAAGGACCGGGGCAAGCCCGCCAAGCCGCCTGGCCCGGAGGAGGGCGCTCTCTGCGGCGTAGGCGTCAATGAGGATGTCGGCCACGGCCCCCAGCACCTCCTGCTCCTCCTCCACGCCCTGACCGTACTTCTGCACGGCGAGGCCCGCCACCATGAGGGCGAGCTTCTTCAGGTTTTGGACCTGGTGGAGCTCGAGGTCCTCGGGCTCCTCAAAGCTCGGCTCCAGAAGCTCCTTCTGAAGGCGCTGGGCGGCCTGCATGAGGGGGAGCTGGCCCTTCAGGGCCCGGCGGAGGAGCATGCCGGGGATGAGGAGGCGGTTGATCTCGTTGGTGCCCTCAAAGATGCGGTTGATGCGGGCGTCGCGGTAGGCCCTCTCAATGGGGTACTCCTGGGAGTAGCCGTAGCCCCCGTGGATCTGCACCCCCTCGTCCACCACGTAGTCCAGAACCTCGGAGCCCAGCACCTTGATGATGCTGGCCTCCACGGCGTACTCCTCAATGCCCGCCATCACCGCTTCCGGGCCCTTCTTGCCCAAAAGGGCCTCGTCAATGAGGCCCACGGTGCGGTAGACGGCGCTCTCCGCGGCGTAGATGCGGCTCGCCATCTCGCCGAGCTTCTGCTGGATGAGGCCGAAGCGGCCGATGGGGCGGCCGAACTGCACCCTCTGGGTGGCGTACTGGGCGGAAAGCTCTAAGGCCCTTTTCGCCCCGCCCACGGCCCCCGCCCCGAGCTTGTAGCGGCCCACGTTGAGGACGTTGAAGGCGATCTTGTGCCCCTTGCCGATCTCCCCGAGGACGTTCTCCACGGGCACCTTGACGTCCTCCAGGATCACCTGCCGGGTGCTGGAGGCCTTGATGCCCATCTTCTTCTCCTCGGGGCCGAAGGAGAGGCCCGGGGTGTCCCGCTCCACCAGGAAGGCGGTGAAGTGCTCCCCGTCCACCTTGGCGAAGACGGTGAAGAGGTGGGCGAAGCCCGCGTTGGAGATCCACTGCTTCACCCCGTTCAGGATGTAGTGCTTGCCGTCCTCGGAGAGCGTGGCCCGGGTCTTGGCGGCGAGGGCGTCGGAGCCCGAGCCCGGCTCCGTGAGGCAGTAGGCGGCGATCCACTCGCCGCTTGCGAGCTTGGGAAGGTACTTGCGCTTCTGCTCCTCGGTGCCGAAGTAGACGAGGGGCAGGGTGCCGATGGAGGTGTGGGCGCCGTAGGTGACGGAGAAGCCCCCGCTTCCGGAAAGCTCCTCGGCCACCACGGTGGAGATCACCTTGGGCAGGTCCAGGCCGCCGTACTCCTCGGGAACGTCAATGGCCAGAAGCCCGAGCTCCCCCGCCTTGCGCATCAGGGGCACGTTGAGCTCAAGCTCCCCGTGCTCCATCCGCTCCAGGAGGGGAAGCACCTCCCGCTCCACGAAGGTACGGGTGGTGCGGGCGATCTCCTTGACGCTCTCGTCAAAGTCCTCCGGGGTGTAGACCCGCTCCGGGACCTCAAGAAGCCAGCCGCCGCCTTTCTGCCAGAGCTTTTTTTCCTCGGTCATGGTTCTCCTCCTTAAGCCGGATAGACCTCAAACACGCCCGCGGCGCCCATGCCGCCGCCGATGCACATGGTGACGAGGCCGTACCCCCCACCCCGCCGGGATAGCTCGCTCAAGAGCTGTGCGGTGAGCTTGGCCCCCGTGGCCCCCAGGGGGTGGCCTAAGGCGATGGCCCCGCCGTTGACGTTCGTTTTCTCCTCGGGCATCTCCAGGACCCGCATCACCGCCAGGACCTGGGCGGCGAAGGCCTCGTTGAACTCAATGAGGGCGATCTGGTCCAGGGTAAGCCCCGCGCGCTGCAGCGCCTTGGGCACCGCCTTCACCGGGCCGATCCCCATCACGTCGGGCTCCACCCCGGCCACGGCGAAGCTCACAAAGCGGGCGAGGGGCTTGAGGCCCAGGGCCTCCGCCTTCTCCCGGCTCATGACCACCACCGCCGCCGCCCCGTCGGAGTAGGGGCTGGAGTTGCCCGCGGTCACGGTGCCGTTCTTCTTAAAGGCGGGCCTCAGCTTGGCCAGGGCCTCGAGGCTGGTGTCGGGGCGGACCGTCTCGTCCCGATCAAAGACGACCTCCTCCACCTCCTTCTTGGTCCCGCGGTAGGTGACCTTAGGCACCCGGATGGGGACCACTTCAGGGAAGCGCCCCTCGGCCCAGGCCTGGGCCGCCTTCTGGTGGCTCCTCAAGGCCCACCTGTCCTGGTCCTCGCGGCTTATGCCGAAGCGCTCCGCCACCCTTTCGGCGGTGAAGCCCATGCCGATGTAGGTGGAGTAGGTCTCGGGGCTCCACTCCGTGGGGGTGAGGTCGGGGTGGAGCCTGGTGTGGAAGCCCGACATGGGCACCTGGCTCATCATCTCCACCCCGCCCGCCAAGACGGCGTCCGCCATCCCCGTCATCACCGCCTGGGCGGCCATGGCGATGGTCTGGAGGCCGCTGGAGCAGAAGCGGTTGATGGTGGCCCCCGCCACCTCCACCGGGAAGCCCGCCCGGAGGAGGGCGAGCCTGGCGATGTTCAGCCCCTGGGCCGCCTCGGGCATGGCGCACCCCCAGAGGACGTCCTCAAGCTCCTTGGGGTCCAGGCCCACCCGCTCCACCGCCGCCCGCATCACCTGGGCGGAGAGGTCCACGGGGTGGAGGGTGGCCAAGGCCCCGTTCTTCTTGCCCCGGGCCACGGGGCTCCGCACTGCGCTTACGATGACCGCTTCCCGCATCTTCTCCCCCTTAGTTCCTGAGAGGCTTCCCCGTCTTCAAGGTGTAGGCGATGCGCTCCTGGGTCTTCCGGGTGCCGAGGAGCTTCAAGAAGGCCTCGCGCTCCAGGTCCAGAAGGTCCCACTCGGAGACCTCCCGCGCCGGGCCTTCCCCGCCGGAGAGGACGTAGGCGATCTCCAGGCCGATTTTCATGTCGTGGTCCGTGATCTCCCCCGCCTCGCGGAAGGACCAGACGGCGTAGCGGAGGTTGCCCAGGGCCTCGCTCCCCAAGACCCGGATCCTCGGGGGCAGGGGCGGGCGGTAGTCGGGGGCGAGCTCCAAAACCCGCCTCTTGGCGTCGGCGATGAGGAAGTCCCGGTTCATGCTGATCCCGTCCCCGTCCCGGAGGAAGCCCATCTTGCGGGCCTCGAGGGCGCTCGTGGAGGTCCTGGCCATGGCGATGAGCTGGAAGGCCCGCTTCACCGCCTCAAAGGGGTCGGCCTCCTCGTAGGGCGCAAGCTCTTGGGTGAAGCGGAGGAGCATCTCCTTGGTGCCGCCTCCCGCGGGCAAAAGCCCCACCCCGGCCTCCACCAGGCCCATATAGAGCTCGGCGTGGGCCTGGACCCGGTCGGCGTGCAGGGTGAACTCCGCCCCGCCCCCCAAAGTCAGGCCGAAGGGCGCCACCACCACGGGGAAGGGGCTATAGCGGAGGGACATGGAGGCCTTCTGGAACTGGCGCACCGCCAGGGCGAGCTCGTCCCAGTCCCCCTCCTGGGCCAGGGAGAGGATGAGGGCCAGGTTGGCCCCGGCGGAGAAGGCCCTCGGGTCCTCGTTGCCGATGACGAGGCCCAGGTAACCCTTCTCCTCCACAAACTCCAGGCTCTTCTGGAGCATGCGGATGACCCCCTCCCCGATGGCGTTCATCTTGGTGCGGAACTCCAGAAGGGCCACCCCATCCCCCAGGTCCAGAAGGGCCGCCTCCTTGCCCTCCAAGAGGGTCTTGCCCTCGGACTTGAGGGCCTTTAGGGAGATGACGCCCTCCCGCTTGGGCAAGGGGTGGTAGGCCCCGTCAAACCCCAGGTAGGCGCCGTCTTTGTAGAAGGTGCCCTGGGCCTTCCCGAGGAGCTCGGGAACCTCCAGGCCGTATTCGGCGAAAAGGGCCTCCACCCGGGAAAGCCCCACGGCGTCCATGTTCTTGAAGGGCCCCTCCTCCCACCCGAAGCCCCACTCCAGGGCCTGGTCCACGGAGACGAGGTCGTAGGCGATCTCCGGGGCCTTCTCCAGGGTGTAGTGGGCGGTCCTGGCGAAAAGCTCCCGGAGGAAGGCCCCGTACTTACCGGGAAGGTCCAAGGCCTTGGCAAGGCGCTCCCTCAGGGGAAGGTCCCGGAGGGCGCGAAGCTCGGGAAGCTCCAGCTTGGTCCGGGGGGCGTAATCCAAGGTCCGGTAGTCCAGGGTGTAGATCTCCCCGTTCACCCGCTTGTAGAACCCGGCCCCCGCCTTCTCTCCGAGGCGGCCCTCCTCCACGAGCCGGTGGACCCACTCGGGAAGGGCGAAGTCCTCCCCGGTGGCCTGGGCGAGCTCCTCGGTCACGAGCTTGAGCACGTCCAGGCCCGTGAGGTCGGCGGTGCGGAAGGTGGCGGAGTTGGGGCGGCCGAGGAGGGGCCCGGTGAGGGCGTCCACCTCGTCAATGGTGAGGCCGTGCTTCTCCATGAGGCGCACGGCCTGCACCATCCCGTAAACCCCGAGGCGGTTGGCGATGAAGCCGGGGGAGTCCTTGGCGAGGACGGTCCCCTTGCCCAGAATGCGCTCCCCGAAGCGGCGGATCTCCTCGAGGACCTTGGGGTCGGTCTCCGGGGTGGGGATGAGCTCCAGGAGGTGGAGGTAGCGGGGCGGGTTGAAGAAGTGCGTCCCGAGGAAGCGGCGGCGGAAGCCCTCGGAGCGCCCCTCCAGGAGAACCCTCATGGGGATGCCGCTGGTGTTGGAGCTGACGATGGCGGTGGGTTTCAAAAGGTTTTCCAGGCGGGCGTAAAGGGCCTGCTTGGGTTCTGGCTTCTCAACGATGGCCTCCACCACCCAGTCGCAGTCCCTGAGCTTTTCCAGGTGGTCCTCGGTGTTGCCGATCTCAATGTAGCGGGCCCGCTCGGGGTCCATGAAGGCCGCGGGCCTGGCCTTGAGGGCGCGCTCCAGGCCCCTTTTGGCGTACTCGTTCCGGTCCTCCTTCCCGGGGATGTCCAGGAGCACCACCGGGATCCCGGCGCTGGCCACCAGGGCGGCGATCCCGCTACCCATGGTCCCCGCGCCTACCACGCCTACCTTCTTGATCATGGGCACCTCCTTATACTCAGTCAAAGTTTAACCCCAGACGCCCCGCCTGTCAAAGGGCCGCACGGGCGGGGTCCCCCAGGCTGTTTCCCGCCCAGGCCGGGCCTCGGCCAAGCGCCCAACCGCGGCGAAAACCGAGGTGGGGGCCCCAAACGCCCTCCACAGCTCGGGTCCGGACGCTCCGAGGCCATCAACGTGCGGGCCCCTAGAGGTCGGCGAAGAGGTAGAGCACCTCCATCAGGGCCTCGGGGTAGTCCCGGGGCCTCAGGCCCTTCTTCTCCAGGCGGAACCCGGGCGGGTACTGCGTAAGCTCCACCCGGTAGGGAAGCCCCTTGAGGCCGCGGGCGTCGTAGTCCAGGGGGTAGCGGGGGAAGACCACCTCCAGGTGGGTGAGGCCCTCCGTGATGGACACCACCCCCTTCCTCTCCGCCACCAGGCGGAGCCGGGCGAGGGCCACGAAGTTCTCCGCCTCCTCAGGAAGGGGCCCGTAGCGCTCTTTGAGCTCCCGCACCAGGCGGGAAAGCTCGGCGAGGCTTTTCGCCTCGGCAAAACGGCTGTAGTAGCGGCTCCTGGCCTCGAGGCTCCCCACGTACTCCGCGGGCAGCCGGGCGGAGAGGGCGAGGTCCAGGGTCACGTGCCGCCGCTCCTCCTTGGCCTCCCCCTTGAGCTTGCGGATGGCCTCTTCCAGAAGCTCGGTGTAGACCTCGAGGGAAAGCGCCCGGATGTGCCCGTGCTGCTCCGGCCCCAAAAGGTTCCCCACGCCCCGGATTTCCATGTCCCTTTCGGCCAGGAGGTGGCCCGAGCCCAGATCGGAGAGGTCGGCGATGGCGGCGAGGCGCTTCTCCGCGGCCTCGGTGAGGCGAGGCGGGTGGAAGAGGTAGGCGTAGGCCTCCTCCTCCCTCCGCCCCACCCGGCCCCGGAGCTGGTACAAGGTGGCGAGGCCCAGGCGGTCCGCCCGCTCAATGAGGATGGTGTTCGCCTCGGGCACGTCCAGGCCCGCCTCAATGATGGTGGTGGCGAGGAGGACGTCGTACGCCCCTTCGGCGAAGAGGAGCATGGTCTCCTCAATGAGGCTTTCGGGCATCTGGCCGTGGACCACCCCGATGCGGGCCTCGGGGACGAGGTTTTCCAGAAAGCGCCGCCTGGCCTCTATGGAGGCCACCCGGTCGTGGACGTAGAAGACCTTGCCCCCACGCTCCAGCTCAAAGAGGATGGCCTCCCGCACCAAGAGGGGATCAAAGGGAGCGAGGAAGGTCTTGATGGGCTTGCGCCCCGGGGGCGGGGTCTGGATGCTGGAAAGGTCTTTGAGGCCCACCAGGGCGGAGTAGAGGGTGCGGGGGATGGGGGTGGCGGAGAGGTAGAGGGTGTCCACCTCCGCCTTGAGCTCCCGGATCCTCTCCTTTTGGGCCACGCCGAAGCGGTGCTCCTCGTCCACGATGAGGAGGCCGAGGTCCCTGAAGCGCACGTCCTCCTGGAGGAGGCGGTGGGTGCCGATGACGATGTCCACCGTCCCCTCGGCGAGGCCTTTTAGGATGGCCTCCTCCTCCTTGGGCGGGGTGAAGCGGGAGAGGACCGCAACCCTCACGGGAAGCCCCTGGAAGCGCTCCCTAAAGGTCTTCCCGTGCTGCTCGGCGAGGAGGGTGGTGGGCACGAGGAAGGCCACCTGGGCCCCGTGCCCCACCACCCGGTGGGCGGCCCTCAGGGCCACCTCCGTCTTGCCGAAGCCCACGTCCCCCGAGACCAGGCGGTCCATGGGGTGGGGGCTTTCCAGGTCGCGGAGGACCTCCTCCAGGGCCCGCTTCTGGTCGGGGGTGAGCTCGTAGGGGAACCCCTTCTCCACCAGAGGATCCCACTCGGGCAAAGGGGGAAAGGCCCGGCCCGGGGTGGCCTTGCGCTTGGCCTGGAGGACGAGGAGGCGCCCAGCCAGCTCCTCCACGTCCTTCCGCGCCCGCTCCTTGGCCCTTTGCCACTCGTTCTTGCCCAGGGAGGAAAGCTCCGGGGGGTCGTCGGTGGTCCCGGGGTGGCGCTTGAGGAGGGGAAGCTGCTCCACGGGGAGGTAGAGCTTCCCTTCCCCCTTGTAGCGCAGGACCAGGTAGTCCCGCTTGACCCCCAGGACCTCCCGGGTCTCGAGGCCCAGGTACTGCCCGACGCCGTGCTCCGGGTGGATGAGGTAGTCCCCTGGGGAAAGGGCCCCGGGGTCGCTGAGCCCCTCCCCTACCCGGACCCTGGCCCGCACCCCCCCGGTGGCGAAGACCAGGGCCTCGGTGAGGAGGACCCACTCTCCCCACTCCGCCCCGCCCTCAAAGTCCCCGGGGAGGAGGGCAAGCCGCCCCTTGGGGCCGGGGAAGCGGTCCAGGATGAGGGGCGAGAAGGCCTGGAGGCGCCTTTTGAGGTACTCCAAGGTGCGGGCGTGGCCCACGAAGAGGTGGACCCGCTTCCCCTCGGCAAGCCAGCGGGCGAGGTCCTTTTCCAGGGCCTTCAGGCTTCCCCGGTAAGGAGGAAGGGGCCTCGCCCCGAGCTCCAAGGGGGGGAGCTCCACCCCGCCGCCCAGGGCCACCCAGGGCCTTCCCGCGAGGAGGGGCCAAAGGGCCTTGGGGGCGAGGGCGGGGGTGTCCAGGTAGACGGGGCCAGGGAAGTGGAGGACCTTCTTGGAGGTGAAGCCCTCCGCCTTCCCCGGCTTGGGCAGAAGGACGTGGCGCCGCCTTTCCTCCCCCCGGACCACAAGCCTTTCCAGCTCGTCCCCGAAGAACTCCAGGCGCACCTCGCCGAGCTCCACCACCTCCCCCAGGACGCGGTAGTCCTCGTCCCGGGCGTAGCCCAGCTTGAGGAGGCGGGAGAGGAGGGCCTCCCGGGGGTAGGCGCGGCCCACCTCCAGAAGAAGCCGCCAGGCCTCAGGGTCCTCGGGGAAGGGGCTTAGGGCCTCCTCGTAGGAGAGGACGAAGAGGGCTTTTTCCTCCAGGGCCTCGAGGCCGGGGTTCACGTAGACCTTGGCCCCGAAGGCGGAGAGGTCCCGGTAGCGCCTAAGCCGCGCCTCGGGGACGAGGAGGAGGGCCGGGGGGGCCTCCTGGGCGAAAAGCAAGGCCGCCCCCACCTGCGGGAGCGCCAGGCGGTGGCCGTAGATCCTCTCTAGCGCGATTTCCATGCCGACGCGGCCCCGAAGGGCCAAGGGCTATTCTAGCGCGTAGGCGTGGACCGCGAGCGCCCCCAGGCCCACGTTGGCGGCGATGGTGGCCCCGGAGCGGGTGACCCTGCCCCGCTCCAGGTGTCGGTCACGAGTCCGAGCTCCACGCCCCCTATGGTATACCGCGTCCAAGCCCTGGCTATAATGCTCCCTGGCCCATGATCCTCGTCACCGGCTTTGAACCCTTCGGCAGCCTGGAACACAACCCCTCCCAGGCCCTCCTTGACCTCCTCCCCTCCGAGGTGGACGGCAAGCCCCTCAGGAAGGCCGTCCTCCCCGTGGACGCCGAGGCCCTGGGAGAGGCCCTGGAGGACCTCCACCGGGAGGGGCCCAAGGCCGTCCTCCACCTGGGGCTTGCGGAGGACCGGCCCGTCCTCACCCTGGAGAGGCTCGCGGTGAACCTTTTGGACTTCCCCCGCCCCGACAACCGGGGCCGGGTCCTCGAGGACCTCCCCATCGTCCCTGGAGGCCCCCTGGCCCTTCCCGCCCGCTTCCCGGTGAAGCCCGTCCTCGCCCGCTGGCGCGAGGCGGGCATCCCCGGAAGGCCGAGCCTCTCCGCGGGGAGCTACCTCTGCAACCAGGCCTTCTACCTCTCCCTCTACCGCCTGCCCGAGGAAGTCCCCGTGGGCTTCCTCCACCTTCCTCCCGACGAGACCCTGGCCCTCAAGCGGCCCAGGCCCTACGTGCCCCTGGAGGTCCAGGCCCGGGCCGTCCGCCTCGCCCTGGAGCACCTGTGAGGGTCCTCTTCCTCTCCGACGCCCGGCGCATCGGGGGAAGCGAGGTCTATCTCAGGGAGATGCTTCCCCGGGTGAAGGCCCTGGGGCTCTCCCCCGAGGCCGCCCTCCCCGAGGCCGAGGGCACCCTCCCGGTGCGCCGGGCCCTGGAGGCGGCGGGGATCCCCGTCCACGCGTACCGGGACCTGGAGGCGCTCCCCGAGGCGGTGGACCTCGTGGTGGCCTCCGCCTGGTACCCGCAAAGCTACCGCCGCTTCTTCGCCCGCTACCCGCGGCTCGTCCTTCTCGTCCACGACCAGATAGAGGTCTTCTACCCCCTGGGGGGGCGGTACCTCTACCGCTTGGGCTACCGCCTCCTCCAGGTGCCCAACCTCAGGCGGGCGCGGGCCGTCCTCACCGTCTCCCGCTGGGCGGCCCGGTGGCTTGAACGGGTACACGGGGTAAAGGGCGTGCACGCCGTGCCCAACGGGGTGGACGTGGAGCGCTTCCGGCCGCCTCTTCCCGGGGAGAAGGAGGCCCTTAAAGGGCGCTACGGCCTAAAGCGCCCCGCCGTCTTGGTCCCCGCCCGGATGAGCCCGGAGAAGAACCACCTGGCCGTCCTCCTCACCGCAAGGCTCCTTCCCCAGGTAGACTTCCTCCTCGTGGGGACGGGGGAGCTTCTCGGCCTATGGCGGAGGGCGGCGAGGCTTTTGGGACTGGAAAACGTGCGCTTTTTGGGAAGGCGGGAGGACATGCCGGAGCTCTACCGGGCGGTGGACGCCGTGCTGCTCCCCACCCTGGGGGAGAACCAGAGCCTGGCCACCCTCGAGGCCATGGCCTCCGGCCTCCCCGTGGTCACCACCCCCATCCCCGCCCAGGCGGAACTCATCCAGGACGGCCTCACCGGCAGGCTCGTCCCCCCTCACCCCAGGCGGCTGGCCCAGGCCCTCCGGGAGGCAAGCCCGGAGCTGGGCAAACGGGCGCGGGCCTTCGTGGAAGCGACCCACACCCTGGACCAGGCCGCCCGAAGGCTCGCCGCGACCCTGAAGCGGCTTTGGGAGGAAGGATGAAGGTGGACTACCTGATCGTGGGCGCGGGCTTCACCGGGGCCACCCTGGCGGAGAGGCTCGCCGCCGCAGGCAAGCGGGTTCTGGTGGTGGACAGGAGGGACCACATCGGGGGCAACGCCTACGACGAAATGGACCCCCACGGCGTCCTCGTCCACCGCTACGGACCCCACATCTTCCACACCAACAGCAAAAAGGTCTTTGACTACCTCTCCCGCTTCACCGAGTGGCGCCCCTACTACCACCGCGTCCGCGCCGTGGTGGAGGGCAAGGAGGTTCCCCTCCCCTTTAGCCTCGCCACCCTCCGCGCCCTCTTCTCCCCAAAGCTCGCCGACCGCCTGGAAGAAAAGCTCATCGCCCGCTTCGGCTACGGCGCCCGCGTCCCCATCCTCCGCCTCCGGGAAGAAGAAGACCCCGACCTCCGCTTCCTCGCCGACTACGTCTACAAAAACGTCTTTGAAGGCTACACCCTCAAGCAGTGGGGCCTGCGCCCCGAGGAACTCTCCCCTTCCGTGACCGCTCGGGTCCCCGTCCTGGTGAGCCACGACACCCGTTACTTCCAGGACGCCTACCAGGCCATGCCCAAGGAGGGCTACACCGCCCTCTTCCGCAGGATGCTCGCCCATCCCAACATCAAGCTCCTCCTCCAAGCCGATTGGAAGGAGGTGGAAGGGGAGGTCAAGTTTGCGCGCCTCGTCTTCACCGGGCCCATTGACGAGTTCTTCGGCTACCTCCACGGGCCCCTCCCCTACCGTTCCCTCCGCTTCCGGATGGAACTCCACCCAGGCCCCTGGGCCCAGGAGGTGGGCACGGTGAACTACCCCAACGAGCACCCCTACACCCGGGTCACGGAGTTCAAGCACCTCACGGGCCAGGACTACCTCCCCCACTCCACCCTCTGCTACGAGTACCCCGAGGCCTACGAGCCCGGGAGGAACGAGCCCTACTACCCCGTCCCCAGGGAGGAGAACGAGGAACGCTACCGGCTCTACCTGGAGGAGGCCAAGAAGCTCAAGGGCGTCTACTTCGCAGGAAGGCTCGGCGACTACCGCTACTACAACATGGACCAGGCGGTGGCCCGGGCCCTGAAGCTCTTTGAGGAGATCGTCCATGAGTGAACGGGTCTGCGCCGTGATCGTCACCTACAACCGGAAGGCGCTCCTGCGGGAGTGCCTCAAGGCCGTCCTCTCCCAGACCCGCCCCCCGGACCACGTCCTGGTGGTGGACAACGCTTCCACCGACGGCACCCCCGAGATGCTCCAAGAAGAGTTCCCCCAGGTGGAGGTCCTCCGCCTCCCCGAAAACCAGGGCGGGGCCGGGGGGTTCCACGAGGGAATGAAGCGGGCCTACGAGCAGGGCTTTGACTGGCTCTGGCTCATGGACGACGACACCATCCCTAAGGCTAAGGCCCTCGAGGCCCTGCTGGAAGCCGCGCGCCTCCCCCTGGACCCGAGGCCCCGGGTCCTGGCGAGCCGCCAGCTCCTGCCCAACGGCCTCCCCCACCCCACCACCGCCTTCGTCAACCCCACGGACCCGAGGCACCCCTTCCTCTGGCTCCGCCTAAGGCCCCGTTACAGGCCCATCCGCTGGGCCCTCTTCACCTCGGTCCTCCTGCACCGGAGCCTGGTGGAGGAACACGGCCTGCCCCACAAGGCCTTCTTCATATGGGAGGACGACCTGGAGTACACCGCCCGCGCCCTGCGCCGGGGGCTCGGCCTCCAGGTGCGGGACAGCGAGGTCATTCACAAAAGCGCCAGCAAGCCCTACATCTCCGCCACCACCGGGGAGAACCGCCTCTTCTACGGGGTGCGGAACCGGATCTGGGTGCTCCGAAGCCCGGCCTTCGGGCCCCTGGGAAAGGCCTTCCTCGCGCTCCAGCTCCTTTTCGGCCTCCTCACCTACCTGGCCTTCCACCCAAGCCGGAAAAGCCTACAGGAAATCGGCCGGGCCCTCCGGGCCGGGCTTACCACGTCCCCGTGCTAAGTGCCAACCCCTTATCATCTCAACATGGCGGCCCCACTTCGGATCCAGCTGACCCCTGAGGAGGACCGGCTCCTCCTGGAGCTCTCCCTGGACCCAAGGACCCACAAGAAGACCCGCCTGTGGGCCATGATGGTCCGCCTGGCGGCCGAGGGCTGGACCGCCCCAAAGATCGCCCAGCACTTCCACAAGGACCGCACCACGGTCTACCTTGTCCTCCGGCGCTTCGTGAGGGAGGGTCTCCAGGGCCTCGCCTACCGCAAACCCCCGGGAGCCCCCAGGAAGTTCACCCCCGAGATGGCCGCCTTCGTGGAGGAAAGGCTGGCCGAGGATAGGGTCTGGACCGCCCCGCAGCTTGCGGCAGCCCTAGCCGAGCGCTTCGGGGTCCGCCTGGCCCCCAAGGTGGTGGCCCGGCACCTGAGGGCCATGGGGTACGTGTGGCGACGGACGCGGTACGTGCCTCTGGGAAAGCCCACGGAGGAAGAGGTGAAGGCTTTCGCGGAGGAGGAAGAGGAAGCAAAAAGGGGGCGGAGGAGGGGGTGATGGAGGTGGGGTACCTGGATGAGAGCGGGTTTTCCCTGACCCTTCCCCCTACCTACGCCTGGGGTCGGAGGGGGGAGGCCAAGGGGGTGCCCCGGGCCTGGGGTTCCCGGGGGCGGGTGAACGTGGTGGGGCACTTGGTGCGGGGACGGGAGGGGGAGCGGCTTTTCTTTGCCCTTTTGGAGGGGCCGGTGCGGTGGGAGGTGGTGCGGGGGTATCTGGACCGGGTGGCCGAAGGTTTGGCCAAGCCCCTGAAGGTGTTCATGGACAACGCGCCCTTCCACCGGTCCCGGGAGGTGGAGGGGAGGAAGGAGGCGTGGCGGGAACGGGGGCTTATGGTGGCCTACCTGCCGCGGTACAGCCCGCATCTGAACCCCATGGAGAGCGTCTGGCGGCGGGTGAAGGGGTTTTTGATGCCGAGGCGGCACTACGGGAGCGTGGAGGAGCTTAAGGAGGCGGTGGCGCAGGCCCTGAAAGCCCTGGGGGGTGTGGAGTTGAAAATCTTGGGGGAGGGGACTTAAGATACCGGGGATGCGCCTCTACCGCGTGGGGCTCTTCACCGACGTCTACTTTCCCAACCCCAACGGGGTGACCACGAGCGTCTACCTTCTCCTGAGGGAACTCCGGCGGATGGGCCACGAGGCCTGGGTCATCGCCCCGGCCCACCCCGAGGCCCCGGAGAACGAGGAGGGGGTGGTGCGGGTCCCCTCCGTGGCCTACCCCTTCTACGAGGGGCAGCAGATCGCCCTCCCCTCCGCCCGACACCTGCCCACGGAGTTTGAGCTCGTCCACACCCACACCCCTCTGACCCTCGGGGTCTGGGGCTTGAGGATCGCCCGTAACAAAAACCTCCCCCACGTCTCCACCTTCCACACCCACTACGAGAAGTACGCCCACTACGTGCCGGGCCTCGCCTTTTTGGACAAGTACACGGGCATCGTGCCCCGCCTGGCCAAGGCCTTCTACAACCGGGTGGAGGTGGTCATCGCCCCCACCGAGCCCGTGAAGCGCCTGGCGGAAAGCTACGGCATAGAGCGCCCCATCCGGGTCATCCCCACCGGCATAGACAACCGCCTCCTGGAAGAGGCCCCCCTTCCCTCCCCCTCCCCTTGGCCCGAGGGGAAGAGGCGCCTCATCACCGTGGGGCGGCTGGGGAAGGAGAAGAGCTTTGACGTGGTCCTCAAGGCCGTGGCGGAGCTCGCCAAGGAGGAGGACGTCTTCCTGGTGCACATCGGGGAGGGCCCCGAGCTTCCCCACCTCAAGGCCCTCGCCAAGGAACTCGGGATCGCCGACCGGGTCCTCTTCCTGGGCCCCGTGCCCTACCGGAAGATCGGGGGATACTACCGCCTGGCCGAGCTCTTCCTCTTCGCCAGCGAAACGGAGACCCAGGGCCTGGTGATCTGGGAGGCCCAGGCCATGGGGGTCCCGGTGGTGGCGGTGGGGGCGGAGGGGGTTCTGGAAGGGGTGGAGGACGGGAAGACGGGCTTCCTGGTGCCGCCGGGGGACTTCCGGGCCCTGGCGGAAAAGGCCCTGGAGCTTCTCAAAGACGAGGAGCGGCGCAGGCGCTTCAGCCTGCAGGCCCGGGCCTTCGCCCTAAAGCGCTCAGCGGAAACCATCGCCGAGCAGATCGTGGCCGTCTACGACGAGGCGAGCGAGATCCTGCGGGTGGAGCCGAGAAGGCTCATCTTTCCCTTTCCCCGGCTTCCCCGAAGTAGCCTCGAGGATCGCCCAGGAGGTTTCTAGCCTGCCTCAGGAGGAACCGCCCCCACCCTCCCTGGAGCCTGCGGGCGGAGGTGAGGACGAGGGCGTCCCTCGCGTAGCGCACGGGGCCCAGGGCCTTGAGCCTCCAGCCCAAGAGGACGTCTTCCCTCGCCTCCACCTCGGGGAAGCCCCCCACCTTCAGGGCCGCCTCCTTCAGGACCATCATGTTGGCCCCGGCGAGGTTGGGCCGCCCCAGGAGGGCCATGAGGTTGAGGAAGGCCCGGTAGCCCCACTCGGAGAAGGCGGCCTCCAAGGGGGAGACCCCATAGAAGCGCAAGGGGCCGTAGACGGCCACCGCCCCCGGGGCCTTATGGGCGAGCCTCTCCAGCCAGCGGGGCGTGGGCAGGGAGTCGGCGTCGGTCATGGCCACCCACTCCCCCCGCGCCGCCAAAAGCCCCGCCTGGCGGGCGTAGGCCACCCCTTTCCTGCCGCAGAAGACCACCCGCGCCCCAAAGGCCTCGGCCACCTCCCGGGTGCGGTCGGTGGAGGCGTTGTCCACCACGATGACCTCAAAGGGCGGAAGGGTCTGGGCCAAGACCGCCTCCAGGGCGGAGGGCAGGTAGGCCTCCTCGTTCCGGGCGGGAATCACCACGCTGACGCGCACGGGTATACTCTAGCGTGTTTCGCTTCCTCCCGTGGCGGCGGGAAGGGCTTTCCGCCCTTCTCCGCCTCGTCCTCGTGGTGGGCCTCCTGGAGGGGGTGCGGAGCGGCTACTTCGCCGGGCTGCTCCCCTTTTACGCCCCGGAGCACCTGGGGCTGGGGCCCGCCGCCTTCACCCTGGCCTTTACCCTGCACCAGCTCGCGGAAAACCTCTCCAAGGCCGCAGGGGGGCTCCTGGCGGAGCGGCTCGGCTACGGGCTCACGGTGACCCTGGCCGCCGCCACGGGCCTCCTCGCCCTCCTCCTCACCCCAAGGGCGGACTCGGCCTGGATCCTTTGGACCCTCGGGGCCCTATGGGGCCTCACCTTCTCCTCCCTCTACCCCGGCCTCATGACCCTGGCGAGCCGCATCGCCCGCCCCGGGATGGACGCCCGGGCCCTGGCCTTCACCCTGAGCCTGGTGATGCCCTGGGTGGGGCTCGGCCTCGTGGGGGTGGGCCAGGTGGCCCAAAGGCACCCCCTCCAGGCCCTCTACCTCCTCCTCGCCGCCCAAGGGCTCGCCCTCCTCGTGGCCTTAAGCCTGGTGCGCTTCCGCATCCCCGTCCCGCCCCCCTCCAGGGAGCGCTACCCCCTTTACCGCCTCCTCCTCTTCGTGCCCGCGGCCTTCGGCCAAACCTTCGCCCCGGGGCTCGTCTCCCTCTTCCTCCTGCGCTTCGCCAAGGAGGAGCTCGGCCTCGAGCCCCTGGCCCTGGGGGGCCTCCTCGTCCTGGGGGGCGGGGCGGCCTTCCTCCTCCTCCCCTTCACGGGCCGCCTGGTGGACCGGAGGGGCTACCAGGCGGCCCTCGTCCTCGGGCTTTTCCTCCTCGCCCTGGTCATGGCCCGGCTCGGCACCGGGCCCCACCCCTACGAGCTTCCCGCCGCCGCCCTCCTTGGGGGCCTCGGGTTCAGCCTCTTCCTCCCCGGGTGGAACGGGCTTCTGGCCAAAAACCTGCCCCAGGAGAACCGGGCCGCCATCTGGGGTAGCCTCATGACCGTGGAGGGGCTCGGCCTCGCCCTGGGCCCGGTGGCGGGCGGGCTCTTGTGGGAGGCCTTCGGCCTCCGGGCGCCCTTTCTCGCGGGCTCGGGCATCTTCCTGGCCCTTAGCCTCCTCTACCTCCTCCTCTTCCGCGTGCGCGGGCTCTGGAGGCGGTGATGGTGGAGCTTTTCGGCGCCGTTCTCCTCCTCTTTGGCCTCTCCGACCTCCTCTTCCGCTTCCTGGGCTTAGGGGCCTACGCCCACGGAAGCCGGCGGGAGCCCAAGGTGGCCCTCACCTTTGACGACGGCCCCTCGGAAAGGACGGAGGCCCTCCTCGCCCTCCTCGCCCGGCACGGGGTCAAGGCCACCTTTTTCCTCACCGGGGAAAAAGCCCGGGCCAGGCCGGACCTGGTGGAGGCCATAAAGCGGGCAGGCCACCAGGTGGAGGACCACGGGGAGTGGCACCGCCCCCTTTGGCTTTTCCTCCCCTGGGTGGAGTGGCGGCACATGGCCCAAAACCCCGGGCGCTACTACCGCCCCCCTCACGGCCTCCACACCCCCTTCACCCGCCTCTTCGCCCGGCTTTTGGGGAAGCGGGTCGTCCTTTGGGACCTGGAAAGCAAGGACTGGCTGAACCTCCCCCCCGAGGAGCTCGCCGAACGGCTTCTCTTCTACCTGCGCCCCGGGTCCATCGTCCTCCTCCACGACGGGCCGGAGCGCACCCTGAGGCTTTTGGAGCGGGCCCTGCCGGAGATGCTCCGCCTGGGGTACCGGCCCACCACCCTGGACGACCTCGCCCCTTTGCCCCTCACCCCGAGGCTCGCCCTCATCCGGGGCCTCCAGGGGTTTGAGGAGCGCTACAACGCCAAGCACCGGGTGGCCCGGGCGGGGCTTGGCCCCTTTGACCTTTTCCGGATAGAGAAGAAGCCCTTCCCCGGCCCCGCCCTTCCCGGGCTTCCCCCGGGCGTCCCCGCCTTTGAGCTCCACCTGGAGAGCCAGAGGCTTATGGAACTCACCCCCTTTGAGGCGGTCCGCCACCTGCGGCGAAGCCTCGGGAAGGTGGCGGAGAGGGTGGCCGAAGACCCCGAGGTGCGCCTCGTCTACGGGTACACCTACCTGGCGGACGGGGGGAGGATCCTGGGCCTAAAGACCCAAGACCTCCCCTTCTGGCCGAGGCTTGTGGCGGGGCTCGCCAGCGCCTGGTTCCTTTGGCTCTACCGGGGGGAGCTCCCCAAGCGGAAAAGGCCCCCGGCCCGGATGGCCTACCTCAGCCGGGAGGAGCTCCTCGCGCGATACCCACCGTCCACTCCCGCTTCCCCACCCCCGGAACCCGGTGCACGGCGAACCCCGCCTCCCGGAGGGCCCGCCTGAAGGCCCCCTGGGCGGAGTAGGTGGCGAGCCTCCCGCCCCGCTTCAGGCTCTTCCGGAGCTTGAGGAGGACGGGGAGGGACCAGGCCTCGGGGTTGGCCTTGGGGCTGAAGGGGTCCAGGTAGACCGCCGTGGCCCAGCAGGAGGGCAGGACCGCCTCCCGCACGTCCAGGAAGAGGACCCGAAGCTCCCCCCAGGGCCCCTGGAAGGAAGGGATAGGCCAGGCCCTAAGGAGGTCGGCGAAGACCTCTTCCGCCCGGGGCAAGGGGAGGGGGATTTGCGCCAGGAGCTCCCTGGGCAAGGGCTCCCGCTCCACCGCCAGGTAGGAAAGCCGCACCCCCCGCAACAGGGCGCTTTCCAGGGCCACCCGGAAGTTCACCCCAAGCCCGAAGCCCACCTCCAAGACCCGGGGGGCGGGGTGGAGGTGGGTGAGGGTCTTCTCCAGGTAGAGCCTACGCGCCTGGAGGAGGGCCCCCTGCCTCGGGTGGTAGGCCTCCCCGTACCCCGGGTGGAAGAGGGTGGGGGTGCCGTCTTGGGTGAGGCGAAGCTCCATCTTTTGGCTAGAATAGCCGCCATGGAGCTCACCCTTCTGGACAAGCTTTCGGGAACCCTGGCGAACGCCGCCACCGTGGCCCTAGGCACGGGGCTCGGCCTCGTCCTAAGGGGAAGGCTTCCCGAGCGGATGGCCCGGATCATGGTGCAAGGGGTGGGGCTCACCACCCTCTTCATCGGCCTCTCCATGGCCCAGGCCCTGGGGAAGGCGAAGGGCGGGGCGGTGGACGGGGTGGTCCTGGGGCTTGTCGCCCTGGTCCTGGGGGGGCTTCTCGGGGAGTGGGCTAGGCTGGAGGAGGGCCTCGAGGGCCTCGGGGAGAGGATCAAGCGGGCGGTGCGGGGCGGGGGAAGCTTCACCGAGGGCTTCGTGGCGGCAAGCCTCCTCTTCTGCGTGGGGCCCATGACCCTCCTCGGGGCCATCCAAAACGGCCTCACGGGAGACGCGAGCCTCCTCTTCCTCAAGGCCACCCTGGACGGCCTCTCCGCCATCGCCCTCACCAGCTCCTTCGGCGTAGGGGTGGGCTTCAGCGTTTTGGTCATCCTCCTCTACCAGGGGGGCGTGGCCCTCCTGGCAGGCACCTTGAGCCAAGCCCTCCCCGACCCCGCGCAAGACCCCAGGGTCCTCCTCGTGACCGGGGTGGGTGGGCTCATGATCCTGGGCATCGGCATCAACCTCTTAGGGCTCACCCGGGTGCGGGTGGCCTCCTTCCTCCCCGCCCTGCTCCTCGCCCCCTTGGTCTGGGCCCTCGCGGACCGCCTCGGCTAAAATGCCCGGTATGGAGCTGTCTCCTGAGCTTCTCCGCAAGCTGGAAACCCTGGCCAAAATCCGCCTATCCCCCGAGGAAGAGGCCCTGCTTTTGCAGGACCTCAAGCGGATCCTGGACTTCGTGGACGCCCTTCCCCGGGTGGAGGAAGGGGGAGCGGAGGAGGCCCTAGGCCGCCTGAGGGAGGACGAGCCCAGGCCCTCCCTGCCCCAGGCCGAGGCCCTGGCCCTGGCCCCCGAGGCGGAGGACGGCTTCTTCCGCGTGCCCCCCGTTCTGGAGTAGCCATGGTGGACCTCAAGCGCCTGCGCCAGGAACCCGAGGTCTTCCACCGGGCCATCCGGGAAAAGGGGGTGGCGCTGGACCTGGAAGCCCTCCTCGCCCTGGACCAGGAGGTCCAGGAGCTGAAAAAGCGCCTCCAGGAGGTCCAGACCGAGCGCAACCAGGTAGCCAAGCGGGTCCCGAAGGCCCCCCCGGAGGAGAAGGAGGCCCTCATCGCCCGGGGCAGGGCCCTGGGGGAGGAGGCGAAGCGGCTGGAGGAGGCCCTAAGGGAGAAGGAGGCGCAGCTTGAGGCCCTCCTCCTCCAGGTCCCCCTCCCCCCCTGGCCCGGGGCGCCCGTGGGGGGGGAGGAGGCGAACCGGGAGATCAAGCGGGTGGGGAGCCCGCCGGAGTTTTCCTTCCCTCCTTTGGACCACGTGGCCCTCATGGAGAAAAACGGCTGGTGGGAGCCCAGGATCAGCCAGGTCTCGGGAAGCCGCTCCTACGCCCTCAAAGGGGACCTCGCCCTTTACGAGCTCGCCCTCCTCCGCTTCGCCATGGACTTCATGGCGCGGCGGGGCTTCCTCCCCATGACCCTCCCCTCCTACGCCCGGGAGAAGGCCTTCCTCGGCACCGGCCACTTCCCCGCTTACCGCGACCAGGTCTGGGCCATCGCCGAGACCGACCTCTACCTCACGGGCACCGCCGAGGTGGTCCTGAACGCCCTCCACTCCGGGGAGATCCTCCCCTACGAGGCCCTTCCTTTGCGCTACGCCGGCTACGCCCCCGCCTTCCGCTCCGAGGCGGGAAGCTTCGGAAAGGACGTGCGGGGGCTCATGCGGGTCCACCAGTTCCACAAGGTGGAGCAGTACGTCCTCACCGAGGCCAGCCTCGAGGCCTCCGACCGGGCCTTCCAGGAACTCCTGGAAAACGCCGAGGAGATCCTGCGGCTTCTAGAGCTCCCCTACCGCCTGGTGGAGGTGGCCACAGGGGACATGGGCCCGGGGAAGTGGCGGCAGGTGGACGTTGAGGTCTATCTGCCCTCGGAGGGGCGGTACCGGGAAACCCACTCCTGCTCGGCCCTTCTGGACTGGCAGGCCCGGCGGGCGAACCTCCGCTACCGCGACCCCGAAGGCCGGGTCCGGTACGCCTACACCCTGAACAACACCGCCCTCGCCACCCCCCGCATCCTGGCCATGCTCCTGGAAAACCACCAGCTCCAAGACGGCCGGGTGCGGGTGCCCAAGGCCCTCGTCCCCTACATGGGCAAGGAGGTGCTGGAGCCGTGCGGATAGAGGCGGCCGAGCTCAGGATTTTGGAGCTTCCCCTGAAGTTCCGCTTTGAGACGAGCTTCGGGGTGCAGACCAAGAGGACCATCCTCCTCCTAAGGCTCTTCGGGGAGGGCCTGGAGGGCCTGGGGGAAGGGGTGATGGAGCGCCTTCCCCTCTACCGGGAGGAGACGGTGGCGGGGGCCAGGTACCTCCTGGAAGAGGTCTTCCTGCCCCGGGTCCTGGGGCGGGACCTCCCCAACCCCGAGGCCCTAAGGGAGGCCCTTGCCCCCTTCCGGGGCAACCCCATGGCCAAGGCGGTCTTGGAGATGGCCTTCTTTGACCTCTGGGCCAAGGCCCTGGGGAGGCCGCTTTGGCAGGTCCTGGGCGGGGTGCGGCAGGCGGTGGAGGTGGGGGTCTCCCTGGGGATCCAGCCCTCGGTGGAGGACACGCTTAGGGTTGTGGAGCGGCACCTCGAGGAGGGCTACCGCCGCATCAAGCTCAAGATCAAGCCGGGCTGGGACTACGAGGTCCTGAAGGCGGTGCGAGAGGCCTTCCCCGAGGCCACCCTCACCGCCGACGCCAACAGCGCCTATAGCCTCGCCAACCTCGCCCAGCTCAAGCGCCTGGACGAGCTCCGGCTGGACTACATAGAGCAGCCCCTGGCCTACGACGACCTCCTGGACCACGCCAAGCTCCAGCGGGAGCTTTCCACCCCCATCTGCCTGGACGAGAGCCTCACGGGGGCGGAGAAGGCGAGGAAGGCCATTGAGCTTGGGGCGGGCCGGGTCTTCAACGTCAAGCCCGCCCGCCTCGGCGGCCACGGGGAGAGCCTCCGGGTGCACGCCCTGGCGGAGAGCGCCGGGATCCCCCTCTGGATGGGGGGGATGCTGGAGGCGGGGGTGGGGAGGGCCCACAACCTCCACCTGGCGACCCTTCCCGGCTTCACCAAGCCCGGGGACGTGAGCTCGGCGAGCCGCTACTGGGAGGAGGACATCGTGGAGGAGGCCCTCGAGGCCAAGGACGGCCTCATGCCCGTGCCGGAAGGCGTGGGCATCGGGGTCCACCTGAAGCTTCCCTTCGTGGAGCGGGTCACGCTATGGCAGAGGTACATGTCCGCGAGCTAAAGGGCTGGGAGGAGATGGAGGAGGTGGTGGCCCTCCAGCGGGAGGTCTGGGGGCGCGCGGAAAGCGACCTGGTGCCGCGGGGCCTCCTCGTGGCCGTCCAGGACGAGGGGGGGCTCGTGGCCGGGGCCTTCGCCGAGGGGAGGATGGTGGGCTTCGTCTTCGGCTTCCCCACGAAGGACCCCGCCCTCCACCACTCCCACATGCTGGGCGTCCTGGAGGCCTACAGGGGCACGGGGGCGGCCCTCCTCCTCAAGCGCTTCCAAAGGGACTGGTGCCTGGCCCGCGGGGTGCGCAGGGTGGTCTGGACCTTTGACCCCATGCGGGGGGTAAACGCCAACTTCAACCTGCGGAAGCTCGGGGCCACGGCCAAAACCTACCTCCCCGACCACTACGGCCCCATGTCGGGCATCAACGCCGGGGCTCCCTCGGACCGGCTCCTCGCCGAGTGGGACCTCCTCTCGGAAAGGGTCTACGCCCGGCTCTACGCCCCCCCGCCCGAGCCCGAGGTGGCGGGCCTCCCCCAGGCGAACCGGGTGGAGGGGGAGGTGCCCCTCGAGGCGAGGCTGGACCTCGAGGCCGAGAGGCTCCTCTTCCAGATCCCCGAGGACTGGGGGAGGATCCTCCGGGAAGACCCCGCCCTCGCCCTAAAGTGGCGGGAGCACAGCCGCCTGGTCCTCCCCCACTACTTCGCCCGGGGCTACCGCCTGGTGGACCTCGTCCGCCACCCCAACCGGTATGTCCTGGCTAAGGACTGAGCTCTGGACCGCCGAGGTGGTCTACACCGGCTTCGGCACCCCCATGCTCCGGGGGGCCTTGGCGGTGCAGGGCGGGTTCGTGGTGGGCCAGGGGAGCCTGGAGGAGCTGAGGGCCCGCTTCCCCGAAGGAGAGGTGGTCCACAAGGGCCTTGCCCTCCTCCCGCCCCCGGTGAACGCCCACACCCACCTGGACCTCTCCCTCCTCCCCCTCTACCGGGGGCCCTTCGCGGGCTTCCTCTCCCACGTGGTGGCCCATCGGGAAAGGCGGGGGCTGGAGGGAGCGAAAAGGGGCCTGGAGGAGCTTTTGGCTTCGGGAGTGGGGGCCTTCGCCGACATCGTCTTCAAGGACGAGGTGATGGACTTTCTCCTTCAGGAAAGCCCCCTCCCCGGGGTGGCCTTCTACGAGGTCTTCGCCCCGGAGCCCTCCCTGGCGGAGGAGGTCTATAGGGCGGTGCGGCGGAAGGTGGAGGCCTGGCGGAGGCGGGAGGGCAAGGTGAAGGTGGGCCTTTCCCCCCACGCCCCCTACTCCGTGAGCCCCCCCCTCCTCAAGCGGCTTGCGGAGTGGGCCAGGGCCGAGGGCCTCCCCCTCATGGTCCACGCGGCGGAAAGCCCCGAGGAGGTGGCCTTCCTCCTCCGGGGGGAGGGCCCCTTGCGGGAGGTGTACGGGCGCTTCGCCAAGACCCCCTGGACCCCCCCGGGCACGACCCCCGTCCGCCACCTCCACGCCCTCGGGGTCCTGGGGCCCACGACCCTCCTCGTCCACGGGGTCCAGGTGGACGAGGAGGAGGTGGGGCTCCTCGCCGAGACGGGGACCAAGGTGGTCCTCTGCCCCCGGTCCAACCGGAACCTGGAGGTGGGGGAGGCCCCCCTCGCCCTCTACGCCAAGCACGGGGTGGAGCTCGCCCTGGGCACGGACTCCCGGGGCTCAAGCCCCGACCTGGACGTGAAGAACGAGGCCCGCTTCCTCTGGGGCCGGGCGGAGCCCCGCCTCCTGGTGCGGGCCCTCACCCGGGGGGGGTACCGGGCCTTGGGCCTCCCCACGCCCAGGCTCACCCGGGGAACGCCCCTTTCTCTGGTACACTTCCTGTGATGCGGCGGCCTTCTCCCCCGGCGGAGGGCGAGGCCCAGACCGGTCCCCTCATCCTCTACAGCCTCCTCACAGGAGGGCTTGCGGGCGGCGCGGCCCTCCTCGCCAGCCTGGCCCTAAAGGCGGTGGAGGCGCGGGTGGGCGGCCTCCTCGGGTACCTTCCCCCTGGCCCCCCCGGGGAGGGCGGGCTCGGCCAGGCCTTCACGGGCCCCTCCTCCCCCCTCCTCCCCCTCCTCCTTCTCCCCGCCCTCTTCGCCCTTTCCGGCTGGCTGGCCAGCCTTCCCGGGGCCTTTCCCCGGGCCCGGGCCTACCTCGCCGCCCTGGTCCAGCTCGGGGCCTACTCCCCCCTGGGCCGGGAGGGGCTTTTCGGCGGCCTGGGCCTGTGGGTGGGGGAGGTCTTGGGGAAGCGGTTTTCCCGCATCGGTCGGGTCCTGGCCTTCGCGGGCTTAGCGGCGGGGCTTGGGGCGAGCCTCCACGCCCCCGTGGCCGGGGCCCTCCTCGCCACGGAGATGCGCTACCGGGGGCTCCGCCTCGAGGCCCAGGCCCTGGCCCCCGCCCTCCTCGGGGCCCTCGCCGGCTTCACCGTCTACGGGGCCCTCCTGGGCTACGCCCCCTTGGTCCCGGTCCGGGCGGAGGCCTCCTGGGGCGCCCTGCCCCTGGGCTTCGGCCTGGGCCTCGGGGCCGCCCTTCTCGGCACCCTCTGGCTCCAAGGGGCCGGGCTTTTGGAGCGGGGGTCTTCCCGCCTTTCCCTCCCCTTGCGCCACGGCCTTTTGGGCCTCGCCCTGGGCCTCGCCCTCCTCCTCGCCCCCGAGGCCCTAGGCCAGGGGACGGGCTGGCTTGCCCTGGCCACCACCCCCCTTCTCTTCCCCGAGGCGGTCCTCTACCTCCTCCTGGCCAAGGGGCTCCTCCTCGTCCTGGCCCTGGGGAGCCGGGCCCCCGGGGGGCTCCTCACCCCCGCCCTCGTCCTCGGGGGGCTCCTGGGGGCCCTCGTGGGCAAGCTCCCCCTCCCCGCCGCCCTCCCCGGGCCGGAGGCCCTGGCCCTGGCCTCCGGGGCCGCCCTGCTTGCGGGCGTGGCCCGGGCCCCCTTCGCCGCCCTCGTCCTCGCGGCGGAGTGGGGCGGTTACGCCCTCCTGCCCCTCGTCCTCCCCGCGGTCTTCGTGAGCTACGCCCTCACCGAGGCCCAAAGCCTAGGCCCGGAAGGGCAAGCGGCGCCTCCGTCTGAAACGCCTCCGCAAACCGCACCCCCGCCCTCTGGCCCAGAAGCCGCCTCCGGGCCCGGAAGTCCTCGAGGGTGAAGGGCCAGCGGTAGAACGCCTGGTAGAAGCTGAAGACCGCCTCCGCCACCTCCTGGGTGGGGGTGGTGTCCACGTAGACCCAGGGCCGCGCGAGGTCCTCCCGGGGGTAGTGGAAGAGGCGCACGGGCTTCCTGTGGGCCTCTCCCACGAGTTTGGGGATGCGGCAGAGCTTCAGGGCGGAAAGCACCGCCCGGTGGGTGGCCCGGTGGTCCGGGTGGACGTCCATGGGGTCCCAGGTGACCACGGCGTCCGGACGGAACTCGGCCATGAGCCGGGCCAGGGCCAGGGCCTCCTCCCGGCCACCGGTGAGGAAGGTGTCCTGGAAGGGCAAAAAGCGGTGCTCGGCCCCGATGAGCCCCGCCACGTAGGCCCCGTGCCCCTCCCGCACCCGGGCCACCTCCTCCTCCGGCGTATCCCCGAACTGGCTGGCAAGCTCCCCCCGGGTCATCCAGACGAGCATCACCCGGTCCCCCTTCTGGGCGTGGAGGGCGAGGGTGCCGGCCGCCCCGATCTCGTCGTCCGGGTGGGCAAAGACGGCCATGAGGTTCACGAAGGCCAGTCTACACCGGCTTGCCCCTCGGCCCAAAACCCCTTAGGATAGGCCGTAACCATGGTCCGGGGCATCCGCGGCGCCATCACCGTGGAAGAGGACACCCCGGAGGCCATCCACCAGGCCACCCGGGAACTCCTCCTGAAGATGCTGGAGGCGAACGGCATCCAGAGCTACGAGGAGCTCGCCGCCGTCATCTTCACCGTCACCGAGGACCTCACCTCCGCCTTCCCCGCCGAGGCCGCGCGGCAGATCGGCATGCACCGGGTGCCCCTCCTCTCCGCCCGGGAGGTGCCGGTGCCGGGAAGCCTCCCCCGGGTGATCCGCGTCCTCGCCCTCTGGAACACGGACACCCCCCAGGACCGGGTGCGCCACGTCTACCTTAGGGAGGCGGTGCGGCTCCGGCCTGATCTGGAAAGCGCCCAATGAACCTTGACACGCCGGTCCCCCGGGCGTATCCTGAAAAAGGCTAAAGGAGGTGCGGGATGAAGAAGGCGTATCTGGTTTGGGGGATGGCAGCGCTTCTTAGCCTGGGAGTGGCCCAGCAGGCGGGAGGCCTCACCCTGGAGGGGGTAGAGGCCCTGCGGCAGGAGGCCCGGAAGGCCTACCCCGTGGGGTTCGTGGACCTTGCCCCCTGGAAGCGGGCCCTGGAGGCGGCGGAGGCCCTGGCGAAACAGAATCCTAATGACCTCCGGGCCCTCCGTCTTTTGGCCGAGATCTACACCGAGACCCAGTGGGCCATCCGCGCCTGGGAAGCCTGGATGAACTACCGGGAGAAGGGAGGCACCTGGGACGAGGCCGCCAGGCAGGCGGCGGCCAAGGTGGCCCGTACCCTGGCCTTCTACGCCAACCAGCGCGGGGACCGGGCCGAGGCGGAGCGCTGGGCGGCCCAGGCCCAGGCGGTGGAGGCGGGCCAGTAATACCACCCCATGCTGGCTTGCGCCAGCATGGGGGCCCTGGCGCAAGGTTCCTAGGGGCCTCCTAGGGCCCGTAGGGTGAAGGAAACCGGAAGCAAGGGTATAAGCCTAGGGAAGGCGGAAGAGGAGGACCCGACCCTCCCCCCCGCCCGTGGCCAGGGCGGGGGTTTGGGGGTTAAAGTCCAGCCCGTACACCGCACCGGTATGCCCCACGTAAACCCGCTCCAAAAGGCCCGCATCGAGGTCGTAGAGGCGCACCTCCCGGTCCTGCCCTCCGGAGGCCAAATAGCGGCCGTCGGGGCTGAAGGCCAGGCCCAGGGGCAGGTCCTTGTGGGCGTAGAGGAGCCGGGGTTCGGGCCCGCCCGGGGCCAGGAGGTCCAAAAGCCTCACTCCCCCGTCCGCCGAACCCACGGCGAGATAGCGGCCGTCGGGGCTGAAGGCCAGGGCGTAGACGGGACCTCCCGGGACCCGGACCTCCCTCCGCTTCCCCGGGAGGGCGAGGTCCCACACCTCCACCCGGCCCACGGAAAGCCCCAAAGCGAGGACCCTCCCCCCGGGGCTCTGGGCCGCGGAGAAGAGGTAGGGGCTTAGGGGGCGGGCGGCCAGGACCTTGCCCGTGGCGGGGTCAAACAGGGTGAGGTTCCCCCGGAGCTGGAGGCCAAAGAGGCGGCCCTGGGCGTCAAAGCCCACCTTGAGGAAGGCCGGGCCCTTGCCCAAAGCCCGGAGGAAGCGGCCCTGGGCCTCGTACAGGCGCACCGTCCCATCCCCCGAGGCCGAGGCGAGGTAGCGGCCGTCGGGGCTAAAGGCCAGGTCGCGCACGTAGGAGGCGTGCCCCTTGAGGTCCAAGGGGGGACGGCCCGGGGGGAGGAGGCGGACCTGCCCGGCCGCGTCCCCCAGGGCCAAGACCCCCTTGGGGCCGTAGGCCAGGGCGTAGACCAAGCCCTTGCCCCCCTTCAGGGCCTCCCCCCGGGGGTCATAGCGCAGGAGTTCGGCGGTGAAGGCCCCCAGGCCCCCCTCCCCCACCTCCACCCGGGCCTCGTAGGCCAGGTAGGTCCCCCCGGGCTCCTCGAGGCGCAGGCGGAGAAGGTGGCGGCCCGGAGCAGCCCGGACCTCGAGGGGGCAGGTCCCCAAGGGGCTCCCGTCCCAGAAGACCTGGGCGGGCCTGGCCTCCCCCCGGAAGCGGCAGTCCAGTTGAAAGGCCGGGGCCAGGTTCTGGGCCAGGGCCGGAAGGAGTAGGAAGAGGAGACCCAGCGCCCTCATCCCAACACCTCCTCCCAAGGCGTAGGCGTCTTGGGGCTCACGTAGCCCGTGTCCATCTGGGCGAGCTGCAGCCTCCCCGAGTACTCCTCGTTCACAGCGTGCCAGTAGGTGTACTCCTCCAAGACCCAGATCCCCGACTCCCTCCCCCCGTTGCCGCTCGCCTTCACCCCGCCGAAGGGGAGGTGGGCCTCGGCGCCCACGGTGGCGTTGTTGATGCTGGTCATGCCGGCCCGGATCCCCACCTTGAAGAGGTAGGCCCAGTGGCGGTGGTTGGTGTAGATGGCGCTGGAAAGGCCGTAGGGGGTGCTGTTGGCTACCGCTATGGCCTCCTCAATCCCGTCCACCTTGACGAGGTTGATCGTGGGCCCGAAGACCTCTTCCGTGAAGAGGCGCGTCCCCGGCCTCACCTCCCAGACCGTGGGCCAGCCGTAAAGCCCGGCCTCCGGGTCCCCCAGGAAGCGGGGGTAGGGGTTTTCCCGCGTGATCCGGCCCCGGCCGAAGAGGAGCCTCGCCCCCTCCGCCTCCCCCACCCGGTAGTGCTCCTGCCAGCGGGCGAAGAAGCGCTCGTTGATGAAGGGCCCGTAGGTGACCTCGGGGTGGAGGAGGGGGTTGCCCACCAGGGTGGCCTCCACCCGCTCCAGGAAGCGGCGCTTGAACTCCTCGTAGATGGGGGCGTCCACCAGGATGTTCCCCGCGGAGGTGCACCGCTGCCCTCCCGTGGCGAAGGCGCTCCACCAGGCCCCCTCCACGGCGAGGTCCAGGTCGGCGTCCCGCATGACCACCAAGGGGTTCTTGCCCCCAAGCTCCAGGGTGGGCCTGATCAGGTTCCGCCCCGCCACCTCCCCGATCCAGCGCCCCACCTGGGTGGAGCCGGTGAAGGCGAACTTCTGGAAGAGGCCCTCGTCCATGAGCTCCACCATCCACTGGCCCGTGGAGCCCTTCCCGCCGCCGAAGACGACGTTGAGGACGCCCGGGGGCAGGCCCGCCTCCTCAAAGAGCTTGGCGAAGACGAAGGAGAGGGTGGGGGCGTCCTCGGAAGGCTTCCACACGACGGCGTTCCCCGTGAGGACGGCGGGGATGAGCTTCCAGCTGGGGACGGCGATGGGGAAGTTCCCGGCGGTGATGATCCCCACCACGCCCAAGGGCCTGCGGAAGGTGAAAAGCTCCTTGTCCCGCATCTCGCTGGGGACGGTCTGGCCGTAAAGCCTGCGGCCCTCCGAGGCGAAGAAGAGGGCGGTGTCTATGGCCTCCTGCACGTCCCCCGCCGCCTCCTTGGGGGTCTTGCCCACCTCCCGCACCATGAGCCGGGTGAGGGTGGGCTTCTCCCGCTCCAGGATCTTCACCAGGTTGAAGAGGACCTGGCCCCGGATGGGGGCGGGGGTCCGGCTCCACTCGGCGAAGGCCTCCCGGGCCTTCAAGGCCGCCTTGCGCACCAGGTCCTTGTCCGCCTCGGGAAAGCGGGCGACCACGTCCTCCCGGTCCGAGGGGTTGCGGCGCTCCAGGAGGGGGCCCTCGAGGACCTCCTCCCCGCCCACGAGGTGGCCAAACTCCAAGGTGTTCCCGTACTTGCCTGCCGCCTTGCGCATCGGGGACCTCCGTAGGGGATTTTACCCTCTCCACGGCCGCCCCCGGGGTAAACTGGGTCCCATGGGCATCTACGAGGCCATCCAGGCCACGATCAAGGAGGCGATGAAGGCCCGGGACGAAAGGACCCTGGCCTTCGCCCGGGTGGTCAAGGCGGAGCTGGACCGCAAGGGCGACGGGAAGCCCCTCCCCGACGAGGAGGCGGTGAAGGTGCTGAAAGCCCTCAAGGAGATCGCCCTGGAGCAGGGCAACGCCTTTGAAGCGGAGTTTCTGGACCGCTTCCTGCCCAAGGAGATGTCCGAGGAGGAGCTGGAGGCCTGGATCCGGGAGCACGTGGACCTCTCCCAGTTCAAAAACCCCCTCGCGGCCATCGGGGTGGTCACCAAGGCCCTGGGGCCCAAGGCCCCGGGGGAGAAGGTGCGCAAGGTCATCGAGCGCCTCACGCGATGAGCCCCTGGGAGCGCATCCTCCTAGAGGAGATCCTCTCCGAGCCCGTCCGCCTGGTGAAGGAACGGGTACGGACGCACACGGGCCGGGAGCTCACCTACGTCTACCGCCCGGGCCCCGTGGCCGCAAGCTTCGTCCTCCCCGTGACGGAGAGGGGCACGGCCCTCCTCGTCCGCCAGTACCGCCATCCCACGGGCAAGTTCCTCCTGGAGGTTCCGGCGGGGAAGGTGGACGAGGGGGAAACCCCGGAAGCGGCGGCGAGGCGGGAGCTAAGGGAGGAGGTGGGGGCCGAGGCGGAAACCCTCATCCCCCTGCCCTCCTTCCACCCCCAGCCCTCCTTCACGGCGGTGGTCTTTCACCCCTTCCTCGCCCTCAAGGCCCGGGTGGTGACCCCGCCCACGCTGGAAGAGGGAGAGCTTCTGGAGAGCCTGGAGCTTCCCCTTACCGAGGTCTACGCCCTCCTCGCCAAAGGCGAGATCCAGGACGCCTCCACCGCCCTCACCCTCTTCTACGCGGAACCTCACCTGAAGCGCTTGGGCCTGCTCTAATCCCGTACCGCAAAGGGCGCCTAGGCGCTTCCCGGGCCGGCGGGGGTATAAAAGCCGAGGCCTGGCGCATAAACTCGGGCTAGGATCCGCCTCCTTTCCCCGGTAGACTGGCCCTGTATGAAGCCCAGCGTCCGCACTCCCCTTCCCGGGCCCAGGGCCCGGGCCCTCCTGGAGCGGGGAGAAAAGGTCCTCTCCCCCTCCTACGTGCGCCCTTACCCCTTCGTGCCCGCAAGGGGCCAGGGGGCCTTTTTAGAAGACGTGGACGGCAACCTCTTCCTGGACTTCATGTCCGGCATCGCGGTGAACACCACGGGCTACGCCCACCCCAAGGTGGTGGAGGCGGTCCGGGCCCAGGCGGAGCGCTTCGCCCACGTCTGCTTCTCCGACTTCACCCACGAGCCCACCCTCTCCCTGGCGGAGCGGCTCGTGGGCAAACTGGGCGGGGGCTACCGGGTCTTCTTCGGCAACTCGGGCACCGAGGGCGTGGAAGCCGCCATCAAGCTCGTCCGCTACCACACCCGGCGCCCCTACCTTTTGGCCTTCACCGGGGCCTTCCACGGCAGGAGCCTCGGCGCCCTCTCCGTCACCGCCAGCAAGAGCGCCTACCGCCAAGGCTTCGCCCCCTTCCTTCCCGGCGTCGTCCACCTTCCCTTCCCCAACCCCTTCCGCCCCCCCTTGGGGGCCCGCCCGGAAGAGGTGGGGGATGCGGTGCTGAACCACCTGGAGCACCTCTTCCAGACCGTCCTCCCGCCCGAGGAGGTGGCCGCTTTGTTCCTCGAGCCCATCCAGGGCGAAGGCGGGTACGTGGTGCCGCCCCCCGGGTTCATCCCCCGGCTGAAGGAGGTTCTGGACCGCTTCGGCATCCTGCTGGTGGCCGACGAGGTCCAGACCGGGGCGGGGCGCACGGGTCGGTTTTTCGCCCTGGAACATGAGGGCGTACAGGCGGACGTGTACGTCCTGGCCAAGGGCCTCGCCTCGGGGTACCCCATAAGCGCCGTCCTCTTCCGGGAAGAGCTGGGAAGCTGGCCCCCTGGGGCCCACGGCACCACCTTCGGCGGCCAGGCGGTGGCGGCCGCGGCGGCCCACGCCACCCTTGACCTTTTGGAAGGGGGGCTCCAGGAGAACGCCGCCAGGCTTGGGGAGTTCCTCCTTGCGGAGCTTCGCGCCCTCAAGCGCCGCTTCCCCTTCCTGGGGGACGTGAGGGGCCGGGGCCTGATGATCGGCCTGGACTTCGGCGACCCGGACCACCCCCGGCCCGACCTAAGGGACAAGGCGGTGCGCCTCGCCTTTGAGAAAGGGCTCCTCCTCCTCCCCGCCGGGCCCTCCGCCCTCCGCATCGCCCCACCCCTCGTCCTGACCCAGGAGGAGGCCGCCCTTGGGCTTGAGATCCTGGAGGAGGTCTTCCGCGCCCTCTAAGGCGAACCCCCCGGCCTCGAGGCCGGGGGGGCCCATCTGGTGGAGCGGCGGGGACTTGAACCCCGGACCTCCCGCTTGCAAGGCGGGTGCTCTCCCTCTGAGCTACCGCCCCAGGCCTAGGGGAGTATAGCCCAAGGGAGGGGGTTTCGCAAAGGGGACCCGGGGCCTATAATCGGGAAGGTGCGCCGGACCAGCCCTCGGGCAGGGGAAGGTCCCGCGGGAAAGAGGCCGGCGCGCCCGCACGCCGTCCTAGCGAAGGCGTAGACCTAAGCCCAACCTTCCCCGATGGGAGGAATATGCCCGTAGAGATCACGGTTAAGGAGCTCCTGGAAGCCGGTGTCCACTTCGGCCACGAGAGGAAGCGCTGGAACCCCAAGTTCGCCCGCTACATCTACGCGGAGCGGAACGGCATCCACATCATTGACCTCCAGAAGACCATGGAGGAGCTGGAGCGCACGTTCCGCTTCATTGAGGACCTGGCCATGCGCGGCGGGACGATCCTCTTCGTGGGGACCAAGAAGCAGGCCCAGGACATCGTGCGCATGGAGGCGGAGCGTGCGGGCATGCCCTATGTGAACCAGCGCTGGCTCGGCGGCATGCTCACCAACTTCAAGACCATCTCCCAGCGGGTCCACCGGCTGGAGGAGCTGGAGGCCCTCTTCGCCTCCCCGGAGATTGAGGAGCGCCCCAAGAAGGAGCAGGTCCGGCTGAAGCACGAGCTGGAACGGCTTCAGAAGTACCTCTCCGGCTTCCGCCTCCTGAAGCGCCTCCCCGACGCCATCTTCGTCGTGGATCCGACCAAGGAGGCCATCGCCGTCCGGGAGGCGAGGAAGCTCTTCATCCCCGTGATCGCCCTGGCGGACACGGACTCCGACCCCGACCTGGTGGACTACATCATCCCCGGCAACGACGACGCCATCCGCTCCATCCAGCTCATCCTCTCCCGGGCGGTGGACCTCATCATCCAGGCCCGGGGCGGGGTGGTGGAGCCCTCCCCCTCCTACGCCCTGGTGCAGGAGGCGGAAGCCACCGAGACGCCCGAGGGCGAAAGCGAGGTGGAAGCATGAGCCAAATGGAACTCATCAAGAAGCTACGCGAAGCCACGGGGGCCGGGATGATGGACGTGAAGCGGGCCCTCGAGGACGCCGGCTGGGACGAGGAGAAGGCGGTCCAGCTCCTCCGGGAGCGGGGGGCGATGAAGGCCGCCAAGAAGGCGGACCGGGAAGCCCGCGAGGGCATCATCGGCCACTACATCCACCACAACCAGCGGGTGGGGGTCCTGGTGGAGCTCAACTGCGAAACGGACTTCGTGGCCCGGAACGAGCTCTTCCAGAACCTGGCCAAGGACCTCGCCATGCACATCGCCATGATGAACCCCCGCTACGTCTCCGCCGAGGAGATCCCCGCCGAGGAGCTGGAAAAAGAGCGGCAGATCTACATTCAGGCCGCCCTGAACGAGGGGAAGCCCCAGCAGATCGCCGAGAAGATCGCCGAAGGCCGCCTCAAGAAGTACCTGGAGGAGGTGGTCCTGCTGGAGCAGCCCTTCGTCAAGGACGACAAGGTCAAGGTGAAGGAGCTCATCCAGCAGGCCATCGCCAAGATCGGCGAGAACATCGTGGTCCGACGCTTCTGCCGCTTTGAGCTGGGGGCGTAAGCCATGAAGGCGCACCGGGGCCCGGCGTTTCCGGGGCCCCGGTTTTCCATGAAGCCATGAAGTACAAGCGGGTTCTCCTGAAGCTTTCCGGCGAGTTCCTGACCCGAAACGGCTTCGGCATTGAGCCCGAGGCCACCCAGGCCCTGGCCCGGGAGATCAAGGCCGCCTACGACACCGGGGTCCAGCTCGCCATCGTCATCGGGGCGGGCAACCTCTGGCGGGGCGCCCGCCAGGGGGTGGGGATGGACCGGGCCACCGCCGACTACATCGGCATGCTGGCCACCATCATGAACGCCCTCGCCCTCCAAGACGCCCTGGAATCCCTGGGCGTCCCCACCCGGGTCCAGACCGCCCTCACCATCACCCAGGTGGCCGAGCCCTACATCCGCCGCAGGGCCCTCCGCCACCTGGAGAAGGAGCGGATCGTGATCTTCGGCGGGGGGACGGGCAACCCCTTCTTCTCCACGGACACCGCCGCCGCCCTCCGGGCCCTCGAGGTGGGGGCCGAGGTGGTCCTCATGGCCAAAAACAAGGTGGACGGGGTCTACTCCGACGACCCGCGCAAGAACCCCGAGGCGGTGCGTTTTGACGAGCTCACCTACCTGGAGGTCCTGAACCGGGGCCTCCAGGTGATGGACACCACCGCCATCACCCTGTGCATGGAGGCGGGGCTCCCCATCGTGGTCTTTGACATCTTCAAACCCGGCGCCCTGGTGGGTATTATCCAGGGGGAAAAAGTGGGCACCCTCATCCACTAGAAAGGAGGCGGTATGACCCTGAAGGAGCTTTACGCGGAAACCCGAAGCCACATGCAAAAGAGCCTCGAGGTCCTGGAGCACAACCTGGCGGGCCTCCGCACCGGCCGCGCCAACCCCGCCCTCCTCCTGCACCTGAAGGTGGAGTACTACGGCGCCCACGTCCCCCTGAACCAGATCGCCACCGTAACCGCCCCCGACCCCAGGACCCTGGTGGTCCAGTCCTGGGACCAGAACGCCCTCAAGGCCATAGAGAAGGCCATCCGGGACTCGGACCTGGGCCTGAACCCCAGCAACAAGGGGGACGCCCTCTACATCAACATCCCGCCCCTCACGGAGGAAAGGCGAAAGGACCTGGTGCGGGCGGTGCGGCAGTACGCCGAGGAGGGGCGGGTGGCCATCCGCAACATCCGCCGCGAGGCCTTGGACAAGCTGAAGAAGCTGGCCAAGGAGCTCCACCTCTCCGAGGACGAGACCAAGCGGGCGGAGGCGGAGATCCAGAAGATCACCGACGAGTTCATCGCCAAGGCCGACCAGCTGGCGGAGAAGAAGGAGCAGGAGATCCTGGGCTGACCCCGGCATGCCGCGCCCCCTCTTGCCCAAGGGGGAGGAATGACGGACCACCTCCCCACCCGCGTCTTCTCCGCCCTGGCCGGGGCCCTTCTCCTCCTCCTCGTCCTTTGGGGGGGCATCCCCCTCATCCTCCCCACCCTCCTCTTCGTCCACTGGCTCGGCACCCGGGAGCTCGCGGAGATGCTGGCGAGGAGGGGGATCGCCCTCAACACCCCCCTCCTGCTCGCGGGAGGGGTTTTGGTCTTCCTCTTCTCCTTGCCCCAGCTCTACTGGCACTTCCCCCAGGTGCCCTGGCGGGAGGTGGCCCTGGGCCTCTTCCTCCTCGCCAGCTTCAGCTACGAGCTCCTCTTCGGGGCCAACCTCCCCCGCTTCGCCTTCGGCCTCATGGCCTTCCTCTACCTGCCCTGGAGCCTGGGGTACGTCCTCCTCCTCAGGGAGACCCCGGACGCGGCCATGGGCCTTTGGACCCTCACCCTGCCCCTGGTGGCGAGCTTCGCCACGGACATCGGCGCCTACTTCATAGGGCGGGCCTTCGGTAGGCGGAAGCTCGCCCCGGAGATCAGCCCGGGCAAGACCGTGGAGGGCTCCTTGGGGGGCATCGCGGTGAGCTTCCTCGCCCTGGTGGTCTACACTGGGCTCGTGCGCGAGGTCTTCCCCTTCGGGCTTTTGGAGCTTTGGCTTTTCAGCCTCCTCCTCTCCCTGGGGGCCCAGCTCGGGGACCTCGCCGAGTCCATGCTGAAGCGCTTCGCCGGGGTGAAGGACTCAGGGAACTTCCTCCCCGGGCACGGAGGCCTTCTGGACCGGATAGACAGCCTCCTCTTCGCCTTCCCCCTCACGTACTTCCTGGTGGTGCTCTTCACATGAAGCGGGTCGTCGTCCTCGGATCCACGGGTTCCATCGGCCAGCAGGCCCTCGAGGTCTGCCGCCTGAGGGGTTACGAGGTGGTGGGCCTCGCCGCCGGGAAAAACCTCGAGGCCCTCTCCCGGCAGATCGCCCTCTGGAAGCCCCGCCTGGTGGCGGCGGAGGAAAGCCTCCACAAGGAGCTCAAGGCCCGCTTCCCCGGGCTTAGGCTCGCCACGGCCGAGGAGGTGGCCGCCCTGGAGGCGGAGGTGGCCGTGGCCGCCATCCCTGGCCTCGCCGGGCTCGCCCCTACCCGGGCGGCGGTGCGGACCGGGAAGCGGGTGGCCCTCGCCAACAAGGAGGCCATGGTGGCGGCGGGGCCTCTTTTGTGGCGGGAGGCGGAAGCCCACGGGGCCGAGATCCTCCCCGTGGACTCGGAGCACTCCGCCCTCTTCCAAGCCCTCCTCGGGGAGAGGCGGGAGGACGTGGCCGAGCTCATCCTCACGGCGAGCGGGGGGCCTTTCCTCAGGGAGCCTGAGGACCTCGCCCAGGTGACCCCGGAGATGGCCCTCCGCCACCCCCGCTGGCGGATGGGCCCCAAGGTCACCGTGGACTCCGCCACCCTCTTCAACAAGGGCCTCGAGGTCCTGGAGGCCAAGGAGCTCTTCCGCTTCCCCCTGGAGAGGATCAAGGTCCTCATCCATCCCCAGGCCTACGTCCACGGCCTGGTGCGCTTCGTGGACGGAAGCCTCAAGGCCCAGCTCGGCCCCACGGACATGCGCCTTTTCATCCAGTACGCCCTCACCTACCCCGAGCGGGCGGAAACCCCCCTGAAGGACCTCCCCATCCCCGGGGTGCTGGAATTCTTAGAGCCCGACCTCAAGCGCTTTCCCGCCCTCGCCGTGGCCTACGAGGCGGGAAGGCGGGGGGGCTTGGCCCAGGTGGCCGTCTCCGCCGCCGACGAGGTGGCGGTGGAGGCCTTCCTCCAGGGGAAAATCCCCTTCCCCCGCATCCCCGAGATCCTGGCCCGGGTGCTGGAAGCCACCCCTATAGAGCCTCTAACATGGGAGAGCCTCTTCGCCGTGGACGCCTGGGCCCGGGAGGAGGCCAAGAGGTGGGCATGAGCCTGTTCTGGTTTCTGGTCATCATCGGCGTCAGCGTCTTCGTCCACGAGCTCGGTCACTACCTGGCGGCGAGGCTTCAAGGGGTACGGGTCAAGGCCTTCAGCGTCGGCTTCGGCCCGGTCCTTTGGCGAAGGGAGGCCTGGGGAACGGAGTGGCGGCTTTCCGCCATCCCCCTAGGGGGGTACGCCGACATCGAGGGCCTCCTCCCCGAGGAAAAGGGGAGGGGGTACGACGCCCTCCCCTTCCTGGGGAAGCTCCTCGTCCTGGTGGCGGGGGTGGCCATGAACGTCCTCCTCGCCTGGGGCCTCCTCGCCTACCTCTTCAGCGCCCAGGGGGTGCCCGAGGCCACGGGCCGGGCGGTGATCCTCGAGGTCCTGCCGGGGAGCGTGGCCGAGGAGGCGGGGCTCAAACCGGGGGACATCCTCCTCGCCGTGGACGGGAAGCCTTTGGAAAGGCCCCAGGAGATTGAGCGGCTCAAAACCCCGGGCGCCCACACCCTGGCCGTGCTCCGCCAGGGGGAGGAGGTGACCCTCTCCCTCACCTGGGAGGAGGGGATGGAGCGCCTGGGGGTGGTCTACCAGCCGGAGGTGGCCTACCGCAGGGTGGGCTTCCTGGAGGGGCTCGGCCTCGCCGCGGGGCGGACCCTCGCCTTCGGGCCCGCCCTCGTCCAGGCCCTGGTGGGGGGGCTTCTCGGCGTCCTCGCGGGGAACCCCGATAGCGGCGTCCTCGGTCCCGTGGGCATCCTGGCGGAGACGGGGCGGGCGGCCCAGGAGGGGCTTTTCCGCCTGGTGGAGCTCGCCGCCGCCATCAACCTCTCCCTCGCCCTCTTCAACCTCCTCCCCATCCCCGCCTTGGACGGCGGCCGCATCCTCCTCCTCTTCCTCGGCCGCTTCCTCCGCCTCCGGCCCGAGCAGGAGGCCACCGTCCACTACCTGGGCTTCCTCTTCCTCCTTCTCCTTCTCCTCCTGGTCACCTTCCAGGACCTGAGGCGGCTTCTCGGAGGGTGAAGTGGCGGAGGCCACGGTCCTGATCCCCGCCTTCAACGAGGAGGCCACCGTGGGCCGGGTGGTGCGGGTGGCCCGGGAAGCGGGGTTTCCCGTGGTGGTGGCGGACGACGGCTCCAAGGACGAAACCGCCCGAAGGGCCCTGGAGGCCGGGGCCGAGGTGGTGCGGCTAAAGGAAAACCGGGGGAAGGGCGGGGCCATCGCCGAGGGGCTCAAGGCGGTGCGGACCCCCTTCGTCCTCCTCCTGGACGCCGACCTCCTCGGGCTCCGCCCGGAGCACCTCTTCGCCCTGCTTAAGCCTCTTAAGGAGGGGGAGGCCCGGATGGCCGTGGGGGTCTTCCGGGGAGGGCGGGCCTCCACGGACCTGGCCATGCGCCTCACCCCCTTTCTCTCGGGCCAAAGGGCCCTCCGCCTGGAGGACCTGAGGAGCGTGCCCGGCCTGGAAAGGGCCCGCTACGATCTGGAGCTCCTCCTCACCCGGCACGCCAAGCGGGCGGGCTGGCCCGTGGTGTACGTGCCCATGGAGGGGGTGAGCCAGGTGATGAAGGAGGAGAAGCGGGGGGTTCTCGCCGGGCTCGGCCACCGGCTCCGCATGTACTGGGAGATCCTGCGCTACCGGCTCAGGGCGCGCTGAAGCGGACGAGGCCCACGAGGCCCTCCCCCGCCTGGAAGGCCACCACGCCGAGGCCGGGGACGAGGTAGAGGAGCTTCACGTCGGCCCCGCCCCGCTCCGTGGTGAAGGCCACCCGCAGGCGGTAGGCGTTGAAGCGCCCCGCGGGCACCCTAACCCCCTCCACCCCCTCCACCCGGACCGCCAGGGCCACCCGCTGCTCCTGGAAGCGGGCGTTCCCCGACCAAAAAGCGCCCGGGACAAGCCTCTTCGGGTAGAGGAGCAAGGGCGGGGCGAAGGGGAAGAACCCCTCGGGGAGCGCGACCCCTTCCAAGTAGATCCCCTCTGCGCCGAAGCGGAGCCGGTCCTCGCGGAAGACCTTCCCGTCCCGCCGGTAGGCGAGGCGGTACCCTCCTTCCACCGCCTCGAGCGCCTGGACCGTGCCGTCGCTGTAGACGTAAAGCCCCCCCTCAGAGGGGAGGATCTGGGCCCAGGCCAGGCCGAGGAGGAGGCCAAGGCCGAGAAGCCGCGCCACCACCCCCATACCCTTCTTTCCCGCTTTGTTCGCCCTCCTGCCGCCCAAAATCCCCACCCAAGCCTTCTGCCGGGGCCCCCATGCGGGCGCAAGCCCGCATGGGGTGGCCTCACTCCGACTCGCCGAGCTCGTGCCCCCTCTGGGTGGCCGCCTCCACCGCCTCGTAAAAGGCCGCCCGCACCGCCCGGGCCTCGAGGGCGTGGAGGCCGTGGATGGTGGTTCCCCCCGGGCTCGCCACCTCGTCCTTGACCTGGGCGGGGTGCCTGCCCTTGAGAAGCTCCCCCGTGGCCGCCAGGGCGTCCGCGGCGAGGCGGAGGGCCAGGGCCCGGGGCATGCCCATCTTCACCCCCGCGTCCGCCAAGGCCTCGGCCACCACCGCCAAATAGGCGGGGGCGGAGGCGGACATGCCGGTGAAGGCGTCAAAGAGGTGCTCGGGGATCTCGTACACGTCCCCCACCGTGGCGAAAAGGGCCCGGGCGAAGGCGAGGTCTTCCGCCTCCCTGGCCTCCTTTAGGGCGGTGAGGGCGGTGGAGCTCTCCCCGATGGCCACCGCCAGGTTGGGCATGGCCCGGACCACGCGGCGGTTGTCCAGCCTGCGGGCGAGGACCGAGGTGGAGATCCCCGCCATGATGGAGATGTAGCCCAGGCGGTGGTGGGCGATCTCCGGGGCCAGGGCGGGGAAGTCCCGGGGCTGGACCGCGATCAGGACGCGCTCGGCCATGCCCAGGTCCGCCCGCGTCAAGGGGCGGACGCCGAAAGGCTCGGCGAGCTCCCGGCTCCGCTCGGGCGTCCGCCCCAAGACCCCCACCTCCTCCGGGCGCAAGAAGCCCCGCTCCAGAGCCCCCTTGAGGATGCTCCGGCCCATCTTGCCGAGACCCACGAAGGCCAGCCTCATGCCTGAGAGTTTACCCTCCGCAGCTTGGCGTAGTAGAAGCCGTCCAGCCCTCCCCTCGGGTCCACGTAGACCCCAAGCCCCCGGGCGAGGACGGGGAAGGGGGGTTGGACGGGCTCGGGGCGGAACTCAGGGTGGCGCGCCAGGAAGGCCCGCACCACCCCTTCCCCCTCCTCCTCCGTCAGGGTGCAGACGCTGTAGACGAGAACCCCCCCTTCCTCCGTGGCCTGGGCCGCCGTCTCCAGGAGCTGGAGCTGGAGGGCGGCCATGCGGGCAGGGTCCTCGGGGCTTAGGCGGTAGCGGAGCTCGGGGTGGGCGCGGAAGGTGCCGGTCCCGGTGCAGGGGGCGTCCAGGAGGACCTTCTTCGCCCGCTCGGGCACGGGCCGGGTCAGGTCCTGGGTGCGGTAGTGGACCCAAAGGCCAAGCCGCCGCGCCGTCCTCGCCCCCGCCTCCTGCCGCCTGCGGTTTAGGTCGTAGGAGACCACCTCCGCCCCCTGGGCGGCGAGGTAGAAGGCCTTGAGCCCGGCCCCGCCGCAGAGGTCCAGCACCCGCTCCCCAGGGCGGGCCTCGAGGAGCTTGGCCGCGAAGAGGGAGGCGGGGTTTTGCGGCTGGAGGCCGAGGGCGGAAAAGTCGGTCTTGGGGCCTTCCCAAAGGTAGCTCCCGGGGACGGGGCCGGGCCTTAGGTCCACCTCCCGGTAGGCGGTGACGAAGAGGGGGGCGGGCTCGTTGAAGCCCTCGGCGAAGGCCACGTCCCCGAAGAAGCCCCGCCAGGCCTCGCAGAGCCAGTCGGGGAGGGAAAGGCGCACGCACTCCGGGGCCTCCCTAGGGGCAAGACGCCGCAAAACGGCGTTCACCAGCCCGGCGAGGCCCGGGTAGCGGCGCTTCGCCTCCTCCACCCAGGGGCTCACCCGGGCGTGGTCCGGCTTGCCCTCAAGCCACTCCAGGGCCCCCAGGCGGAGGATCCAGCGCACCTCGGGGGGCAGGCCCTCGGGCCGGGGCAAGAGGGGGGCGAGGAGGTGGTCCAGAAGGCGGAGGCGGCGGAGGGCCCCGTAGACCAGGAAGGTGGCGTAGGCCCGGTCCCGCTCGGGCCAGGGGGACCGCCTCAGGGCGCGGTCCAGGAGAAGCTGGGCCCGCCCTCCCCGATCCACCTCGAGGAGGACGGCCACCGCCAGGGCTCGAGGCGTCCCGGCCCTCAAGTTTCCAGGGGGTGGGCCTTGATGCTGAACTTCAGGGCGGTCCGCTCCTCGTTCTCCAGCTCCAGCTTGACGAAGGCGGGCTTCACCACCAGGTCCAGGTTGTCGGGGGCGATGTAGCCCCGGGCGATGGCGATGGCCTTCACCGCCTGGTTCACCGCCTGGGGCCCGATGGCCTGGACCTCCACCTCGCCCTTGGTGCGGAGAAGCGCCGCGATGGCGCCGGCCACGGAGTTGGGGCGGGACTTGGAAGAGACGCGCAGCGTTTCCACTTTGACCTCCTATGAGCTCCCGGCCACCCTCAAAGCGTCTTGGGGCGGCTCAGGTCCATCCTAGAGCAGAGGCCCTCCCGGTTCAAGAGGAAGCGGCCAGGACCCGCTCCTCCAGTCCCTTGAGGAGGCTTTCCACGTTCTCCTGCATGAGCTTCTGCACGAGCTTCCGCAAAAGCCCGCCGAAGATGGGGATGGTGAGCTCGTAGGTGAGGGTGAGGACCACCCGGGTCCCCTCCCCTTCCGGGAGGAAGACCCAGGTGCCCTCGTAGCGGTCAAAGTCCCCCTCGGGGGAGAAGAAGCGGTTCCTGAGGTTCTCGTCGTCCCACTCCTCCTCCTCCAGCCAGCGGACCTTCTTCCCCATGGCCACCGCCACCCACCGGCTCCTCGTGCGGGCGCCTTCCCGGGCCACCACCTCGAGGCTCTCCACCTCCTTCAGGTAGGGCTTGAGCCCCTCCAGGTCCTTGGCGAGCCGGTAAACCCGCTCGGGCGGGGCCGGGATGTAGCGCTCGGCGCGTACCTCGGGCATGGCCTACTTATACCCTTCCCCCTCCTCCTGGGCAAGCCGCCAGGCCTCCAGGGCCACCCCCAGGGGAAAGCCCCGCCCCTCGAGGAAGCGGACCGCCCGGGCCTTGTCTTCCCGGTGGCGGTAGCGGCGGAGGACCGCCAAGGCCTCCTCCACCCGGGCCTCGGGCAGGACCTCCTCCACCACCTCCTCCGGCACCCCCCGGGCGAGGAGAAGGGCCCTAAGCTTCCTCGGGCCGTACCGCCGGGCCCGGGTCTCCACGAAGGCGCGGGCGTAGGCCCGGTCGTCCAGGTAGCCCATGGCCTCCAGGCGCCCGAGGGCCGCCTCGGCCTCCGCCTCGCCGAAGCGGGCGGCAAGCTTCGCCCTCAGGACCGCCCGGCTGTACCCCTTGCGGGCGAGAAGGCGGAGGGCGTACGCCAAAGCCTCGCTCCCCATGGGATAATCTTAGGGCCATGCGCGTCTACGCCATCGCCGACCCCCACCTCTCCCGGGTCCACCCCAAGCCCATGACCGTCTTCGGAGCGGGCTGGGAAGGGCACCCGGAGGCCTTCTTCCGGGGGTGGCGGGAGGTGGTGGGCGAGGAGGACCTGGTGGTGGTCCCCGGGGACATCTCCTGGGCCATGCGCCTCTCCGAGGCGATCCCGGACCTCTTGGACCTCGCCCGCCTGCCCGGGAGGAAGGTCCTCCTCAAGGGCAACCACGACTACTGGTGGCCCTCCATCAGCCGCCTCCGGGCCGCCCTGCCCCCGGGGATGTACGCCCTCCAAAACGACGCCCTGGTGGTGGACGGGGTGGCGGTGGCCGGGACGCGGGGCTGGCAGTACCCGCCCCAGACGCCGGAGGACGAGAAGGTCTTCGCCCGGGAGGTGGAGCGCCTGAAGCTCTCCCTGAAGGCCCTCGAGGGCCAGCCCTACCGCCACCTGGTGGTGGCCTTCCACTTCCCCCCCTTCGGCCCCGGGGGGGAGGCCTCGCCCCTCCTGGAGCTCGCCGCAGGGGCCCACCCCCAGGCCATCGTCTACGGCCACCTCCACGGGGCCGACCCCGCCAAGCTGCCGCAAAGCTACCGGGGCATCCCCCTCCACCTGGTGGCGGCGGACGCCCTCCGCTTCCGGCCCAAGCTGGTTCTGGAAGCGGACTGAGGTTATACTCAGTACATGCCTTGGCGGCCCGTGGGGCACGGGGTGGAGGCCCTCTACCTGGCCACGCCCCTGGGACGGCGGGTGGGGTACGGGGTCTACGTGTACCGCTACCGGGGGCTCCTGGTGGACACGGGCCCCCCTAAGGCCCGCCCCTTCGCCCCCGAGGCCGCCCTCCTCACCCACGCCCACGAGGACCACGCCGGGGGGGCCTCCCGGCTCGGCCTCCCCGTCTACGGAAGCGCCCTGACGGCCGCCCTGGTCGCCGCCCCCAAGCCCCTCCGCCTCTACCGCCGCCTGGTCTGGGGAAGCCCCCGCCCCGCACAGGTGGAGGCGGCCGAGCGGGTGGGCCCCCTCCACCTCCTCCCCACCCCGGGCCACGCCCCCGACCACGTGGCCCTCTACGACCCCGAGGCCGGTCTTTTCTTCGGGGGGGACCTCTTCCTGGGGGTGCGGGCGAGCCTCGCCACCCCGGGGTTTGACCTCCAGGCCCTCCTCCAAAGCCTCCGGAGGGCCCTCGCCCTAAAGCCCCGCGCCTTCTACTGCGCCCACGCGGGGCCCCTCCAAGCCCCCCTGGAGGCCCTTCAGGCCAAGCTGGACTTCCTGGAGGGGAAGCGGGAGGAGGCCCTCCGCCTCAAGGCCCGAGGCCTCACCCCCAAAGAGGCCCTCCGGCGCCTCTTCGGGGGGGAAAGCCCCTTGGCCCTCCTCTCCGGCGGGGAGATGAGCCGCCTCGCCTTCGTGGAGGCCCTTATGATGGAGCCATGATCACCGCCTTCGTCCTCATCCGGCCCCGGGGGAACCGCGTCCAGGCCCTGGGGGAGGCCATCGCCGAGCTGCCCCAGGTGGCCGAGGTCTACTCGGTGACGGGGCCCTACGACCTCGTGGCCCTGGTGCGCCTGAAGGACGTGGAGGAGCTGGACGACGTGGTGACCCAGGGGATCCTCTCCCTGGAAGGGGTGGAGCGGACGGAAACCCTCCTGGCCTTCCGCGCCTACCCCAGGCGGCTTTTGGACCAGGGCTTCGCCCTGGGGCAGGGGTGAAGTCCCCCTTCCTCTTCCTCCTCGCCCTCCAAGGGGGGCTCCTCCTCGTGGGCGGGGGCGGGATGCTCTGGCTTGGCCTCCCCCTCGCCCGGGAAGCGGGCGGGGCGGGGTTTTGGGCTTTGGTCCTCCTCCTCGCCCTCCAGGGCCTCGAGGCCCTCTTCCGCCGCCTCTTCCCCGCCTCCTTCCGCGAGGCCGAGGCCCTGCACCGCGACCTCGCCCTGGCCCTTAGGCGCTCGGGGGCAAGGCCCCCTTTTCTCCTCGCCCTCGCCCTCGCCGCCGCCTTGGGGGAGGAGGTCTTCTTCCGGGGGTTTCTCCAAAGCCTCCTCGTGGCGTGGCTCGGGGGCCTTGGCCTCCTGGCCCAGGCCCTCCTCTTCGCCCTCCTCCACCCCGCCCCCTTGCGGGCCTACGCCTACCCCCTTTACACCGCCTTGGCGGGCCTCCTCTTTGGCCTCGCCTACCTCTACACGGGAAGCCTCGTCCCGGGCGTCCTCGCCCACTTCCTCCACAACGCCAAGAGCTTCTACGGGCTCTGGCGGGAGCGCTAGCAAAAACCTTCCCCAAAGTCAAGGGTAAAGGCCCACAATCCCCGCCCTCCCCGTGCTACAATGGGCGCAAACCCCTACCCTATCCCAGGCCCGGTATGAAGGAGGGCTTCCATGAGCGAGCTGGATTTCGTCCGGCGTGGACAGGACCTAAAGGCCTACCGGGCCCTCAACTGGGAAGGGTCCTTCGCCGACTACCTCCGCCTCCTCAAGGAGGACCCTAGGCCCCTAAGGACCAGCTTCCAGAGGGTCCACGACATGATCCTCGCCCACGGGGTGGAGGAGTACACCCGCTTCAAGGAGAAGCTCCTCCACTACCGCTTCTTTGACGACCCCTTTGAGGGGGGAAAGGACGCCGTCTTCGGCCTGGACAAGCCCCTGATGCGCCTGGTGGCCACCCTCAAGGCGGCCGCCCACCGCCTAGGCCCCGAACGGCGCATCCTCCTTCTCCACGGCCCCGTGGGCTCGGCCAAGAGCACCATCGCCAGGCTTCTCAAGAAGGGCCTCGAGGCCTACAGCCGCACCGAGGAGGGCAAGCTCTTCACCTTCTACTGGAAGACGGAGGAAGGCCCCCTCCCCTGCCCCATGCACGAGGAACCCCTCCACCTCCTGCCCCAGGACCTCCGGGAGGCCTTTCTGGAGGAGCTCAGGGCCCTCCACCCCGACTACCCCTACCCCCTCGAGGTGGAAGGGGACCTCTGCCCCGTGTGCCGCTTCCAGATGCGGGAGGGTCTGAGGAAGTACGAGGGCGACCTCGCCGCCCTCCTGGAACACGAGGTGGTGGTGAAGCGCCTGGTCCTCTCGGAAAAGGACCGCGTGGGCATCGGCACCTTCCAGCCCAAGGACGAGAAGAACCAGGACTCCACCGAGCTCACCGGGGACATCAACTACCGCAAGGTGGCCCTCTACGGCTCGGACTCCGACCCCCGGGCCTTCAACTTTGACGGGGAGCTCAACATCGCCAACCGGGGGATCGTGGAGTTCATTGAGATCCTCAAGCTGGACGTGGCCTTCCTCTACGATCTCCTCACCGCAAGCCAAGAGCACAAGATCAAGTCCAAGAAGTTCGCCCAGACGGACATAGACGAAATTGTGCTGGGCCACACAAATGAGCCTGAATACAGAAAACTCCAGGCCAACGAGTACATGGAGGCCCTGCGGGACCGCACCATCAAGATTGACGTCCCCTACATCCTCCGGGTCTCCGACGAGGTGAGGATCTACCAGAGGGACTTCGCCAAGGTGCGGGGCAAGCACATCGCCCCCCACACCCTGGAGATGGCCGCCACCTGGGCCGTGCTCACCCGCCTCGAGCCCCCGAAGCGGGCGGGCCTCACCCTCATGCAGAAGCTCAAGCTCTACGACGGCAAGCTCCTCCCCGGCTGGACGGAGGAGGCGGTGAGGGAGCTCATGGGGGAGGCCAAGCGGGAGGGCCTCGAGGGGATCAGCCCCCGGTACATCCAGGACAAGATCTCCAACGTCCTCGTCACCAGCGAAGAGCCCTGCATCAACCCCTTCATGGTGATGAACGAGCTGGAGGAAGGCCTCAAGCACCACTCCCTCATCTCCGACGAGAGGACACGGGAGCGCTACCGGGCCCTCCTCCAGGAGGTGAAGGCGGAGTACGCCGAGATCGTCAAGAACGAGGTGCAGCGGGCCATCGCCGCGGACGAGGAGGCCTTAAACCGCCTCTTCCACAACTACATTGACCACGTGAAGGCCTACGTCCTCGGGGAGAAGGTGAAAAACCCCTACACCGGCGCCCCCGAGCCCCCCAACGAGCGCCTCATGCGCTCCATTGAGGAGCGGATTGACATCCCCGAGTCCCGCAAGGACGACTTCCGCCGGGAGATCATGAACTACATCGGCGCCTTGGCCCTCGAGGGGAAGCCCTTCACCTACAAGGACAACGACCGCCTGCGCCGCGCCCTGGAGCTCAAGCTCTTTGACGACCAGAAGGACACCATAAGGCTTTCCGCCCTGGTCTCGGGGGTGGTGGACCCGGAGACCCAGGCCAAGATTGACGTGGTCAAGGCCCGGCTCATCCGGGACTACGGCTACTGCGAGCACTGCGCGAGCGGCGTCTTGGAGTTCGCCGCCTCCCTCTTCGCCCGGAGCTAGGATGCCCGAGGGGATCCTGCCCATTGAGCGCGACCTCCTCCGCTTCAAGGAGATCGTGCGGGGGGAGGTGAAGAAGCGCGTGCGGGAGTTCCTCACCCGGGAGGAGCTCTTCGGCCAGGTGGAAGGCCGCCTCGTCTCCATCCCCCTGCCCCAGCTGGAGATCCCCAAGATCGTCCACGGGGAGCCCCTAGGGGAAGGCCTGGGCCTCGGGGGGCCCGGGGAGGAGGCCTTGGGCCCGGGGGGGCACATTCCGGTGGCCGAGCTGGAGCTGGAGGAGTTTTTGGACCTCGTGGGGGAGGCCCTGAGGCTTCCCCGCCTAAGGCCCAAGGGGGAGGGGGAGGTCACGGAGGAGGCCCTGCGCCACACCACCATCGCCCGCAAGGGGCCGAGGGGGCTCCGCCACGTGCGCCGCACCCTCAAGGAGAGCCTGAAGAGGGCCCTGCAAAGCGGGGAGTACCGCCCCGAAGACCCCCTCCTCGTCCCCGAGCGGGAGGACCTGCGCTACAAGGCCCCGAGGCGAAAGCCCATCCCCCACGCCCAGGCGGTGGTCCTCTTCGCCCTGGACGTCTCCGGGAGCATGCGGGAAGAGGAGCTTAAGCTCGTCAAGACCCTCTCCTTCTGGATCACCCTCTGGATCAAGCGGCACTTTCCCAGGCTGGAAAGGCGCTACCTCCTCCACGACGCCGAGGCCTGGGAGGTCCCCGAGGAGGAGTTCTTCAAGGCCCGGGAGGGCGGGGGAACGCGGATCTCCAGCGCCCTCCTCCTGGCGGAAGAGATCCTCAAGGCCTACCCCGAGGCCTTCTACAACCGCTACCTCTTCCACTTCTCCGACGGGGAGAACTGGCAGGGGGACACGCCCTTGGCCCTCGAGGCCCTAAGGCGCCTCCTCCCCTCCCTCGCCCTCTACGGGTACGCCCAGGTGGAGAGCCCCTACGGCCAGGGGCACTTCCTGGAGGAGGTGCAGGAGGCCCTGGGAGGCAGGGAGGGGGTCGCCCTCGCCGCGGTGCGGGGCCGGGAGGACCTGCCCGTGGCCTTGAAGCGGCTTCTCGGAGGTTGAAATGGAGCGGGAACTCGCCCACTGGGTGGAGCGCCTCAGGGAGCGGGCGGAGGCCGAGGGGCTTTCCTTTCCCCCCGTGGCCTTCCAGGAGGTGGGCCCCGAGGAGATGGCCATGCTCGCCGCCTACGGGGGCTTTCCCCGCCGCTACCCCCACTGGCGCTGGGGGAGCGCCTACCTGCACTACCGGGAGACCTACCGCTACGGCCTCGCCCGCATCTACGAGCTCGTGGTGAACACCGTCCCCGTGCAGGCCTACCTCCTCAGGGGCAACCCCCTCCTCGCCCAGAAGCTCGTCGTCGCCCATGTCTACGCCCACGCCGACTTCTTCCAGAACAACCTCGCCTTCAAGCCCATCCCCAAGGACATGCTCGCGGAGATGGCCCACCACGCCGCCTACGTGGAGCGGGCCATGGAGCGGCACGGGGCGAGGAGCGTGGAGGAGTTCCTAGACCTCGCCCTTTCCCTGGAAAACCTCATTGACCCCCACGCCCCTTACATCCAGAGGCCCGCCCAGAAAGAGGAGGAGGCCCCCAAGCGCCTCCCCGTGCGCCCCTACCTGGACCCCTACGTGAACCCGCCCCCCGCCTTCCCCAAAGAGGCGGAGGAGGGGGCAAGCCCCGAGCCCCTCCCCCCGAGGCCCACCCGGGACATCCTGGGCTTTTTGGCCCGCCACGCCCCCCTCGCCCCCTGGCAGAAGGGGATCCTGGAGATCGTCCGGGAGGAGAGCCTCTACTTCGCCCCCCAGGCCGCCACCAAGATCCTGAACGAGGGTTGGGCCACCTACTGGCACACGCGGCTCCTCCTCCCCCTCCTCACCCCGGAGGAGGCCCTGGAGTTCGCCGAGATGCAGGCGAACCTCCTCGCCCCCCACGGCCTGAACCCTTACCGCCTGGGCTACCACCTCCTCATGGAGGTGGAGGAGCGCTGGGACAAGGGGCGCTTCGGCCCCGAGTACGAGGCCTTGCCCCTGGGGGAAAGGCTCCGCTACGAGCGGCCCACGGGGGAAGGCCGGAAGAAGCTCTTCCAGGTGCGCACGGTCTACACCGACCTCAACTTCCTGGAGGAGTTCCTCACCCCGGAGTTCGCCCTAAGGCGGGGCCTCTTTGCCCTCGAGGACCTGCCCCGCTTCGCGGAGGCCAAAAAGGCCCTCCTCTTCCGCCTCACCAACCTGGGCTACCCCATCGTGGAGCTCGTGGACGCCAACTACCAAAACCGCGGGGAGCTTCTCCTCGCCCACGCTTATGAGGGGGTGGAGCTGGACCTGAGGAAGACCAAGGCGGTGCTGGAGAACCTCCACCGCCTCTGGGGCAGGCCCGTCCACCTCAAAACGGTGGTGGGCGGGAAGGAAACCCTCCTTTCCGCCGGCGCCTAGCGGAGGACCCGGAGGTAGCCCAAAAGCAGGGCCTCGGAAAGCTCCCCCAGGTGCCGGGCCACGAGCCGCCCCTCCCGGTCAAAGAAGAAGGTGGTGGGAAGCCCCTGGATGCCCAAGGCCTGGGCAAGCCGGGTCTCGGGGTCCAGAAGAACCCACTCGGGAGAAAGGCCCCTTTCCTCCAAAAAGTTTTTCACCACCAGGGGGCCTTCCCCCTGGCTTACAAAGGCGAAGCGCACCTCCGGGTTCTCCTGAGCGAGGCGCACCATCATGGGGAGCTCCCGGCGGCAGGGGGGGCACCAGGTGGCCCAGGCGTTGAGGACCAGGGGCTTCCCCCGGAAATCGCTGAGGCGTACCTCCGTCCCCCCAAGGGTCGTGAGGGTTAGGTCGGGGAGGCGCGCCTCCTGGGCCGGGGCCTTGCGGACGAGGAAGACCCCCGCCACCAGGGCCGCGGCCAGGGCCGCCCCCAGGGCGTAGCGCCAGAGGTGTTTGGGCAAGGCCATGAGCGTATACCCTCCTCCAGCCAAGATACCCCACCAGGGGTCAAACCCCCCCTGCCAGACGTAGAGAACGGCGAGGGGGTCCTTGGCGTAAACCGACGCGTTCTCCAAGACAAAGCCAAGCCTGGCCCCCAGAAGGCCCACAAAAACGGCGCCCTGGCCCCAGGAGGAAAGCCTCCGGTCCACCCGGCGGGCAAAAAGCTCCGCCACCCCCACCAGGGCGAGGAGGGCCAAGGCCACCTGCACCCTCACCCAGGGGATGGCCAAGGGGCCCACCTGAAGGGCGTCCATCACCGGACCAGGGGATACCCCGCCCGCGCTATGGCCAGCACCCCGCCCTCCACGTTGTAGAGGTTCGTGTAGCCCTTCCGCGCCAGGTACTCCGCCGCCTTTCGGCTCCGGTTGCCGCTACGGCAGTAGAGGTAGACGGGCCGGTCCTTGGGGATCCGGTCCGCCCACCGGGCCACCTCCTCCACGGGGAGGTTAATGGCCCCGGGGACGTGGCCCTGGGCGAACTCCCCCGGGGTCCTCACGTCCACCACCACCGCCCCGGCGGCCAAGGCCTCGTAGAGCTCCTCGGGGCCCACGTTCTCGTAGCTTCCCTTGGGGCCGCAGGCGGCGAGGAAGAGGAGGAGGGCGAGGGTCAGCGAGGCCGCCTGGATCAGCGGAGCGACCTTGGGGCCGAAGAGGGCGCGGCGGGTCATGCTAGGCCCGGACCCCCACGGCCTTCCGGATGGCCTGGAGGAACTGGGAGAGGGGCTGGGCCCCGAGGACGCGCTCCTTGCCGTGGTTGATGATGGTGTCCGGCACGCCGTGGATGCGGTAGCGGTCGGAGAGGGCGGGGAACTCGTTGGCCTCAATCATCTCGCCCCACACCTTGGGGGAGGCGTAGGCCAGGCGGTGGGCGGTGCGCACCGCCTGCGGGCAGTAGGGGCAGGTGGGGGTGACGAAGACCTGGAGGACCACCTCCTCGGGGAGGTCGTTGAGCTCCTGGACCACGTTCTCAGGGAGGCCGTGCCCATCCCGGCCCAGCATCTCGATGTCCTCGAGGAGGCTCGCGAACTCGTAGCCCGCGGGGATCCCCCGGTAACGGAGGTTGATGGCCTCCGAACCCTTCTCGCGAAGGATAAGGGTGGGCGCGGCCTCCACCTTGTAGGCCCCGGCCTTCTCCCTCCCCTCGGGGGTGGCCAGGTCGTAGACCACCAGGTGGAGCTTGTCGGAGAGGGCGGAAAGCTCCTCCAGAAGCTGCTTCGTCTCCTTGCAGTAGAGGCAGGGCTCCTTCCCCGGGGCGATCAAGGTGGAGGAGTCGGTGAAGAGCACCATCTCCACGTCCCGGGTGAGGTTGGCCAGCCTTTCCCGCACGATCTCTTGCTCTTTGGGTCCCAAAAGCGCCATGTTCACCTCCGGAATACCCCGGTAGGGGTACGTCCAGGCCCTAACTATACCAGATAAAGAGCCCCGAGGAAAGAGCGCACTTTCACGTTCCCGCGGCTTGACACCATTACCCCCCATGGGTATACTCTGCCCCGAGGAGGGACAAAGGTCCCTCACCGGAGGTGAAGCCATGATCTTTCGCCAGATCCACGAGGAAGGCCTCGCGCAGATGAGCTACCTCCTGGGCTGCGCCGCCACCGGGGAGGCCCTGGTGGTGGACCCCAGGCGGGACGTGGACGTGTACCTGGAGCTCGCCCAGTCCTTGGGCCTCCGCATCACCGCCATCGCCGAGACCCACATCCACGCCGACTACCTCTCGGGGGCGAGGGAGCTCGCCCGGGCCACGGGGGCCACCCTGTACCTCTCCGACGAGGGGGACGAGAACTGGAAGTACAAGGGCCTCGAGGGCTTCCCCCACGTCCTCCTCAAGGACGGGGACGAGTTCAAGGTGGGGAACATCCGCGTCCGGGCGGTCCACACCCCGGGCCACACCCCCGAGCACCTCTCCTTCCTGGTGGCGGACGGGGCGGTGACGGACGAGCCCCTCCTCTTCCTCACGGGGGACTTCGTCTTCGTGGGGGACGTGGGCCGGCCGGACCTTTTGGAAGAGGCGGCGGGGATCAAGGGCACGGCGGAGCCCGGGGCGAGGCGGATGTTTAGGAGCCTCAAGGAAAAGTTCCTCACCCTTCCCGACCACGTCCAGGTCTGGCCCGGCCACGGGGCGGGCTCCGCCTGCGGCAAGGCGCTTGGGGCCCTCCCGGCCACCACCGTGGGGTACGAACGCCGCCACGCCTGGTGGGCGGAGTACCTGGAGCGGGACGACGAGGAGGGGTTCGTGAAGGCCCTCCTCCAGGGCCAGCCCGAGGCCCCCACCTACTTCAAGGAGATGAAGCGGCTGAACCGGGACGGGATGGCCATCCTGGGCGGCCTTCCCCACCCGGGCCGCCTCACCCCGGCCCAGTTTGAGCGCTGGCTGAGGGAGGGGGCCATCCTCGTGGACACCCGGGACAAGTTCGCCTTCGCCGGCGGGCACATCCCGGGGAGCATCAACATCCCCGCGGGGAAGAACTTCTCCACCTGGGCGGGCTGGCTCCTCCCCTACGACCGCCCCCTCGTCCTCCTCGCCCGGCCCGAGGAGGTGGAGGCCCTCACCCGGGCCCTCGTCCGCATCGGCCTGGACGAGGTGGTGGGGTACATCCCGGGGCTGGAGGGCTACGCCCAGGGCGAGCTGGAAACCGTCCCCCAGGTCACCGCCAAGGAGGCCAAGGAGCTCTGGGAGAAGGGGAAGGCCTTCGTCCTGGACGTGCGCGGGCGGGACGAGTACCTCGCGGGGCACATCCCCGGGGCCCAAAACATCCACGCGGGCCGCGTCCTCGCCCACCTGGACCGGCTCCCCAAGGACAGGCCCCTCATCGTCCACTGCGTGGGCGGGGACCGCTCCAGCACCGCCATCAGCGCCCTACTGGCCCACGGTTTTAGAAACGCCCTGAACCTCACCGGGGGGATCAAGGCTTGGCGGGAGGCGGGCTTCCCCGTGGTGCAGGGCGAGGAACTGGTGCAGGCCTAAGCGAGCCCACCCCGGCCTGGGCCGGGGTGGGCCGCCCAGACCCCAAGGAGGTTTTCCATGTACGAGACCCAGGTGCAAGAACTTTCCCCCGAAGAGGCCAAGCGGCTTTACGACCAAGGGGTGCCCTTTTTTGACGTGCGCGAGGTGGAGGAGTACGCCCAGGCCCGGATCCCCGGGGCCCGACTCCTCCCCCTTTCCGAGTTCATGGCCCGCTACGGGGAGATCCCCAAGGACACCCCGGTGGTCCTCTACTGCCGCACGGGCAACCGCTCCTGGCAGGCGGCGGCCTGGCTCAGCGCCCAGGGCTACCGGGTGTACAACCTCGAGGGCGGCATCGTCCGCTGGTACCGGGCGGGCCTCCCCGTGGACACCACGCCCATGGAAGCGGCCTACAGGGCCACGCCCTACCAGGAGGTGGGGCCGGAAGAGGCGAAGGCTCTCCTGGAGGAGGCCTTCGTGGTGGACGTGCGGGAGGCGTGGGAGTACGGGGAGGGCCACGTCCCGGGCGCCGTGAACATCCCCCTCTCCACCCTGCCCCAGAGGCTTGCCGAGCTTCCCAAGGACAGGCCCATCCTCCTCGTGTGCAACTCGGGGAACCGCTCGGGCGTGGCGGCGGAGTTCCTCGTGGCCCAGGGGTTTGACGGGGAAAGGGTCTACAACCTCGAGGGGGGCACCTACGCCTGGGCGTCCCGGGGCCTCCCTCTAGAGCGGTAAGATGACGCTTCCTGCCCTCGTGGGCGCCCTCCTCATCGGCCTCTCCCTGGGGCTTTTGGGCTCGGGGGGGTCCATCCTCACCGTGCCCGTCCTCGTCTACCTCCTGGGGGAGCCCCCCAAGCAGGCCATCGCCGAAAGCCTCCTCATCGTGGGCGGGATCGCCCTCCTCGGGGCGGTCCCCTACGCCCTGAGGGGCCTCGTGGACTTCCGCAACGTCCTCTTCTTCGGCCTGCCGGGGATGGCGGGGACCTACCTCGGGGCGTGGCTTTCCCGCTTCGTCTCGGGCCAGGTCCAGCTCCTCACCTTCGCCCTGGTCATGCTCCTCGCCGCCTACTTCATGGCGAGGCCCCTCCCCTTGAGGCGCCAAGAAGGCGGGCGCACACCCTGGAAAATCGTCCTGGAGGGCCTTTTCGTGGGAGCCCTCACCGGGTTCGTGGGGGTGGGGGGCGGGTTTTTGATCGTCCCCGCCCTGGTCCTCCTGGGGGGGCTTCCCATGCACCTCGCCGTGGGCACGAGCCTCCTCATCATCGCCATGAAGTCCTTCGCCGGCTTCTACAAGTACCTCCACCTCCTCCCCGCCCTCGGCCTCTCGGTGAACTACCAGGTGGCGGGGCTCTTCGTCCTCGTGGGCTTCCTCGGAAGCCTCCTCGGGGGGAGGGTGGCGGTGCGCCTGCCCCAGGAGAGCCTGAAGCGGGGCTTCGCCCTCTTCCTGGTGGCCATGGGGGTCTTCATCGTGGCCCAGAACCTAGGCTAAGCGCCCCTGTGGTAGGCTTCGGGGGATGCCGCGCTACGGGTTCCACCTTTCCATCGCCGGGAAAAAGGGCGTGGCCGGGGCGGTGGAGGAAGCCACCGCCCTCGGCCTCACCGCTTTCCAGATCTTCGCCAAAAGCCCGCGGAGCTGGCGCCCAAGGGCCCTCTCCCCGGCCGAGGTGGAGGCCTTCCGCGCCTTAAGGGAGGCCTCCGGGGGCCTCCCCGCCGTGATCCACGCCTCCTACCTGGTCAACCTGGGGGCGGAGGGGGAGCTTTGGGAGAAGAGCGTGGCGAGCCTGGCGGACGACCTGGAGAAGGCCGCCCTCCTCGGGGTGGAGTACGTGGTCGTCCACCCCGGCTCGGGCCGCCCCGAGCGGGTCAAGGAAGGGGCCCTCAAGGCCCTGCGCCTCGCCGGCGTCCGCTCCCGCCCCGTCCTCCTCGTGGAGAACACCGCTGGGGGTGGGGAGAAGGTGGGGGCGCGGTTTGAGGAGCTCGCCTGGCTCGTGGCGGACACCCCCCTCCAGGTCTGCCTGGACACCTGCCACGCCTACGCCGCCGGGTACGACGTGGCCGAGGACCCCTTGGGGGTCCTGGACGCCTTGGACCGGGCCGTGGGCCTGGAGCGGGTGCCCGTGGTCCACCTCAACGACTCCGTGGGCGGCCTCGGAAGCCGCGTGGACCACCACGCCCACCTCCTCCAGGGAAAGATCGGGGAGGGGCTCAAGCGCGTCTTTTTGGACCCGAGGCTCAAGGACCGGGTCTTCATCCTGGAAACCCCCAGGGGACCGGAGGAGGACGCCTGGAACCTCCGGGTCTTTAGGGCCTGGCTCGAGGAGGCCTAAGCGCCCCACCCTGGCCTTGGGCCGAAGGGGAGGCCCCTAAGTATCCCACCGCGGCTTTCGCCGCGGTGGGGGCCCCAAATTAGCTTCCCAAGCCTTATTCCGCGCACCTCATGCTGCGAAGCCGACGTGCGGACACTTAGCCCAAAAGGAGGGTGAAGAAGACCCGGCGGGCGAAGGCCAAGACCTCCTGGATGGGCCCCCTGAGGACCGTGAGGATGAGGAGGAAGGAAAGCCAGGCGTACTGCTCCAGCCGCCAAAGCCAAGGGTGCCAGGCCAAAGGGAGAAGGCTTTGGAGGATCTTGGAGCCGTCCAGGGGGGGTATGGGGAGGAGGTTGAAGACGGCGAGGACGAGGTTGATGGAGCTCGCCACGTAGGCGGCGAGGGCCAGAAGCCCCAGGGCGGAGCCCCCGCTCCCCCGGAAGGCCCCATAGACCCCCTCCGGGTCCAGGGCGAAGAGGCCCCGCACCGTCAAGGCGAAGAGAACGGCGAGGGCCAGGTTCACCAGGATCCCGGCCACGGAGACGGCGAAGAGGCCCAGGCGGTAGGCCCTGAAGGCGGGAGGATAAATGGGCACGGGGCGCGCCCAGCCGAAGCCCACGAGGAGGAGAAGGAGGGTTCCCAAAGGGTCCAGGTGCCGCAAGGGGTTCAGGCTGAGCCGCCCCTGGCGCTTGGCCGTGTCGTCCCCGAAGAGGTGGGCGGCGTAGGCGTGGCCCACCTCGTGGAGGACGAGGCTCATCACCAAGGCCGAGAAGGCGAGGAGGAAGGCGAGGGGGTCTTCTTGCAGGAGGGCGATCATAGCCCGAGGGCCCGGTAGAGGGTGGCGAGGAGGCCGGAAAGCCCCCGGACCACCGCGTCGGTTACGCCGGTGTAGGAGAGGAGGAGGAAGATGACGAGGAAGCCCACGGGGCCGTAGGAGGCGAGCTGGTCCAGGAAGCGGCGGGCCTCGAGGCCCCCCACGGCGTAGAGGGCCCTGGCCCCGTCCAAGGGGGGCACGGGGAAGAGGTAGATGGCGGCGTGGAGGAGCATCAGGCGCTGGCCCAAAGCGAACCCCTCGCCGAAGGGGTAGGGCAAGAAGCGGGCGAGAAGGCCGTAGACGAAGGCGGCCGCGAGGAAGCCCAGGGGCCCCATCAGGGCCACCATCGCCCCCTTGCGCCCAGGGAGGCGGCTTGGGACGAACCGGGGCCAGCCGAAGCCCAGAAGGGCGAGGAGGACGAGGCCTAAGGGCTCCAGGTGGACCCGGGGATCCAGGCGCAAGAAGCCGTACCGCCTTGGGGCCACCTCCCCGTAGCGGTCGGCGAGCCAGGCCTGGAAGAGGTTGTGGAGGATGAGCCCGAAGGCCCCGAGGAGGAAGGCCAGGAGGAAGACCGGCGGATCATTCAGGTAGGGCAAGAGTCCCATCGCCCAACAGTTTACGGGCTAAGGCCAGCTCCTCCTCAAAGCTCCGCACCTCCCCCCGCCTGCGGGCCTCGGCCACCCGGCGCAAAATCTCCCCCACCTTGGGGCCCGGCTTCAAGCCGAGCTTGAGGAGGTCCCGGCCCATGAGGACCCGCCGCTCGGCCTTAAGCCAGGCCTCCTTTTCCGGGAAGAGGGCGAGGAAGGCGGCCCTGAGGGGCTCCCGCCCCAAGGCCTCCTTGGGCACCTCCTCCCCCCGGGAGGCGGCGAGGAGGAGGGCAAGCCCCTCCCTTAGCCTCCCGGGAAGGGCGAGCCAGGCCGCCCGCTCCAGGGGGTCCTTCTGGTGGAAGAGGAGGAGGAGAAGCCGGGCCTCGCCGAGGCCCTCCTCGGCCCGGAGCCTAAGGAAGGGGGCCTCGGGAGGAAGGTCCAGGCCGTAGAGGGCCTTAAGGGCACCGAGCTCGGCGAGAAGGGCCAAGGCCCGGTAGAAGGCCTCCTCCTCCAGGGTGAGGAGGAGCTCTTCCCGGAGGCGGCTCCGGCTCGCCCCCGCCACCACCTCGGGGAGGAGGGCGGGGGCGAGAAGCCGCGGCACCTCCTCGGCGAAGCGGAAGCCCAGGCGGGCGGCCAGCCTCGCCCCCCGCACCACGCGGGTGGGGTCCTCCACGAAGGCGAGGGGGTGGAGGGGGCGGAGGAGGCGGGCCTCCAGGTCCCTAAGCCCCCCGTAGGGGTCCAAAAAGGCGAGGCCGCCCAGGTCCACGGCCATGGCGTTCACGCTGTAGTCCCGGCGCTCCAGGTCCCGGGCGATGGGGGCCCGGCGCACCTCGGGAAGGGCCCCGGGGTAGGGGTAGACCTCCTCGCGGCTTTCCGCCAGGTCCACCACGAGCCCGAAGGGGAGGCGGACCCGGGCGGTGCCGAAGGCGTAGTGGAGGCCGTAGCTTCCGCCGAAGCGGTCCACCAGGAACTGGGCCACCCGGGCCACCTCCACCCCGGGCCCCACGGCGAGGTCCAGGTCCGGGCCAGACCGGCCCAAAAGGGCGTCCCGCACCGCCCCCCCCACCAGGTAGACCCCCTCGGGGAAAGCCTCCCTCAGGGCCTCCACCACCCGAAAAACCCCGCTGGGAAGGGCTTTTAGGACCCGCTCGGCCAGGGTGGGCTCGGGCCTGGGGGCGCTCCGGTAGAGGTCGGTCCGGGTGTAGATCCCGAGAAGCCGCCACCCTTCCCCCGCCCGCTCCCCCACGAGCACCCGCCCCCCGGCCTCCCGCAGGCGGGGCTCCACCTGGGAAAGGGGGGTGGAGGGGGGAAGGACCACCGCCCGGACCAGAAATCCCTCCACCGGGTGGTCGCCGAACCCCAGGCGCACCGCCTTGCGGAGGTCCCGCCTGCGGGCAAGCCCCAGCACCCTAACCCCCTCGCCCAAAGGCTCCACCACGGGCATGGCCCCGTAACCCCGCTCTTCCAGCTGGCGGAGGGCCTCGCGCACGGAGGTGGGGCGGAGGGTCTCCACGGGGGCGGTCATCGCCTGGCCCAGGGTGGGCTCGGGGTCCAGGAAGGCCTCCAGGGTTTCCAAAAGCCGGGCCAGGGCCCGCCCCTTGCCCCGCACCCGGGCGAAGGCCGCCCGGGCGTGCCCGCCCCCGCCCAAGGCGCCAAGCCACCGCCCCACGTCCAGCCGGGCCTTGCTCCGGGCGATGAGGAGGGTGTCCCCCCCGAGCCGCAAGGCCAGGAGGACCCCGTCCGCCTCGTAGAGGTCCAGCAGGGTGTGAGCGAGGGGGGCAAGGGCGGGCACGTACCCCTTCTCCCGGGCCCGGGCCACGAGGAGCCTGAACCCTTTCCGCTCCACGAGGTGGGCGGTCTTCAGAAGCTGGGAGAGGATCTCCCGGGCCTCCTCGCCGAAGCGGGGGCGGACCCAGTCCCGGACGCGGGCGACCTCGGCCCCCTGCCGGAGGAGGTGGCCTGCGGCCTCGAGGTCCTCCGGGGTGGTGGAGGGGAAGCTGAACCCCCCCGTGTCCTCCCAGAGGCCGGCGTAGGCCAGGGTGGCCTCCAAGGGGTCCAGGGCCACGCCCCGCTCAAGGAGGAGGGGCACGAGGAGGCTCACCGTGGCCCCCACCGGGGCCACCCTCCCCCCCACGGCGGGCACGTCCCCCGGGGTCCTCGGGTGGTGGTCGTAGACGAGGAAGGGCACCCGGCCCACCAGGGCGGCGAGGGGCCCGAGGCGCTCGGGGCGGGCGTTGTCCACGAGGACCACCTCCCGCACCCGGTCCAGGGGGATCTCGCTCGCGGGCACCAGGTCCAGCCGGTCCTCAAGAAGGGGAAGGACCTCCCTCAAAACCCCTTCCACGCCCCCCACCAGGGCGAGGACGCTCCCCGGGTAAAGCCGCCCCGCCAGGACCATGGAGCCCAGGGCGTCAAAGTCCAGGTTTTCGTGGGCCGCCACGACCCGCACGGCCCCAGTCTACCTTGACGGAGGCGGACGGCGCTGGTACACTCCTTTTTGGCACTTGGAGAGGTGCCCGAGTGGCTGAAGGGACACGACTGGAAATCGTGTAGGGGGGCTTAAACCTCCCTCGCGGGTTCGAATCCCGCCCTCTCCGCCAAAAGGCCCCGGCGAAGGCCGGGGCTTCCCTTTTCCCGTGGGCCCGCGCCGCCTCCGGGGCCCTTTGGGCGCGGAAAATGGTATGGTTCTCCCGTGCGGCGCTGGCTCCTGCTTTTGCCCCTGCTCGCGGCCCCGGCCTGGGCCAAATGCGCGGACCGACCCTACGTCCTGGAGACGGAAGAAGGGCTTCTCGGCGGGGAGAACCTGAGCTACGAGGAGGGGGTGCTCCTCGTGGAGGGCCGGGCCTGCCTGGAGCGTCCGGGCCTCGCCCTCGAGGCCCCCTGGATCCGCTACCTGGAGGAGGAGGGGGGCTTCCTCGCCCCCAGGCTTTCCGGGGAGGTGGAGGGGTGGCGGCTTCAGGCGGAGGGGATGGAGGGCAAGGCCCTCCTCCGGGTGCGCCTCGCCAAGGGGAGCCTCCGGGCGGAGGCGGAGCGCCTCCTCCTGGAACGCCCCCCCAAGGGGGAGGGGGTCTTCCTGGAGGCCCCGGCCTACCGGGTCCGGGCCGAGCGGGCCACCTTCACCGGGGAGGAGGCCCGCCTTCAGGGCTTCCTCGCCACCCCCTGCCCCTGCGGCGAGGACCTGCGGCTCGCCATGGAGGAGGCCCTTTTCCGGGTGGACACGGGAGAGCTCGTGGGGGACGCCGCCCTGGGCCTCTTTGGCCTCGAGGTGCCCCTGGAGGAGGCCCGCCTCAACGTCCACCGGAGGCCGAGCCTGACAAGCCCCTTCGTCCTCTCCGCCACGGAAGAGGAAGGGCTCACCCTGGGCCTCAAAGACCTCCCCCTCCCCCAGCCCGGGGAGGAGGTCGGCCGCTGGAGCCGCCGCCTCACCGTCATGGGGACGGGCCTCAACTCCCCCCAGGCCGCCCTCCTCCTGGGCCTCAAGGAGGGAGGCCTCGGGGCCGAGGTCCAGCTGGGCTACGCCGCCGGGGTTCGGGCCTTCGGGGAAGGCGTCTACCTGGCCTACACCCCCGACCCCCCCGACGCCACCACCCCGAGGCTCGAGGCCCGCTACGCCCCCTCCCTCCGCCTGGAGGGCCTTGCCCTCACCCCCTTCCTCCGCTACGCCGAGACCGAAGCGCGGACGGGCCTCACCCTGGGGGCGGAGGGGAGCTACCGCCTCGAGGCCCGGGAAGGACCCTTCCGCCTCGCCCTCACGCCCTCCGCCCTCCTCGCCCTCTACCCCGGCCTCGGCCACGACCCCTACCTCGTCCTCGGGGGGAGCGCCGAGGTGGGCTACGGCGAAGGCCCCTTCCGGGCCCGCCTCCTCTACGCCGGCCGGTACGCCGCCCTAAGCCCCACCCCCGCCTTCGCCCACGAGGAGCGGGCCGAGTTCCAAAGCCTCCAGGTGGAGGCGGGCTTCGCGGGGGCAAGCCTCCTCTACCGGCTGGAAAACCCCTTGGGGGACCGGGTGGACCGGGTGGAGGCCGCCTACGCGGCGGAGGGCCTTGGCCGCCTGGCCCTGGCCTGGGTGCGGGGAAGCTACGCGGAGTGGCGCCTCGCCTACGCCCCGCCCCTGCCGCAAAGGACCTGCTGCCAGGCCCTGTGGCTCGCCCCCGAGCTGGGCCTGGGCCCCGAGGGGCCAAGCCGCTACGGCCTCACCCTGCGCTACTACGACGGCTGCTTCGCCTACGAGGTGCGGGCGGCCCGGGTCCTCCAGGGCCAGCACGACGAGGCCACGGGCTACACCCTAAGCTTCGGCCTCACCCTGCGCTAAGCGGACCTTACCCCGGACGCACGTCCACCACCCGCTCCCCGGCGGCCTCGAGCCTCTTGGGAACCCCCTCCACGTCCTCCCCCACCACCCGCATCACCAGGCGCTGGTAGCCGGGAAGGTGGGCCGCGGTGGCGATGGAGACGATGTTGGCGGGGGGAACGGCCTGGGCCATCTGGGCCAGGGCCCCGGGGACGTCGGGGATGTCCACGGTGATGCGGAGGCCCCCAAGCTTCAGGCCCAGGACCTCAATGAAGGCCCGGAGCACGTCCGTCACCGTAATGATCCCCACGAGCCTCTCCCCCTCCATCACGGGAAGGCCGCCGATCTTCCGCTCCTCCATGAGGAGGGCCGCCTTCTCCAAGGGCGCGTCCGCCTCCACGGTGACCACGGGCCGGGCCATGACCTCCCGCACCGTGAGCTTGGCGAGGAGGTAGTTCATCTCCCAGACGGAAAGGGTGGTGGCCTTGGAGGGCATGGCGTCCTTGAGGTCCTTGTCGGTCACGAGCCCCACGAGCCTCCCCCCCTCCATCACGGGAAGGCGCCGGAAGCCCTTCTCCTTGAGGAGGCGGATGGCCTCCAGGACGGGGGTGTCCGGGGCCACCACCACGGGGTCCTTGGTCATCCAGTCCCTGACCAGCATCCTGCCACCTCCTAGGGGCCAGTCTAGGCCCAAAATCTAGAGAAAAATGTCCCGCCCCCGTGGAGGCGGGAAGCCACGCCTTCTTCCTTCAGCGCAGGTTCACGCCGAGGACGACCCGGCTGGACCCACCCCCGCCGAAGGGGTAGTAGTACTCCCCGTCCAGGAAGAAGCCCGTGCGGGGGTCAAAGAGGACCTCCGCCCCCAAGGAGAGGTGCACCCCCACGGCGCTTGCGTCCGCGATCCTCGCCCCGAGGCCCCCGCCGAAGTAGGGCCGGATCCCCCGCAGGTCCCGGTCCAGCTGGCCGAGGTCGGGCTTGAAGAGGACCTCCCCGCCCAAAAGGAAGCTGGGCCCCGAGGGGAAGAGGTCGCCGAAGGCCCGGAAGGCCAGGTTCCGCTCCAGGGGGGCCTCGAGGGCGAGGCCGAGCCCCGCCCCCCCAGGGGGAAGGACGAGCCGGAAGCCCACCGCCCGCTGCCCCAAGGCCATGGAGAAAAGAAGCGTTCCCAAAAGCGCCACAAGCCCAAACGCCTTGCGCATACCGAACCTCCGAGGCCAAGCCTAACGGGTTTGGCCTAAGCCCGCCATAGACCTTTCTCTCACAAGCCCTTCACCCAAAGAGGCTAAGCTTGGCGGCATGAAGAGGCTACCCTTGATCGGCGTCCTCCTCGCCCTCGGCGCCCTCCTCACCCCGATGCTGGCCCAGAACAAGACGGTGGCAAGCCGCGTGGGCTTCGTGGACGCGGACGCCCTGGTCCAGGCCCACCCCGACTACAAGAAGATCCAGGAGGTCCAGTCCCAGGCCCGCAAGGAGCTCGCCCCCCTGGAGGAGAAGCTCAAGCCCCTGGACGAGAAGGTGCGCGCGGGCCAGGCCACGGCCAAGGAGCGCCAGGACTACGAGGCCTTGGCCAAGACCTACCAGGCCACCCTCAAGAAGTGGCAGGACCGGCAGAACCAGGTGCTCAAGCCCATCCTCGAGGACGTGGACAAGGCCATCGCCAAGGTGGCCAAGGCCCAGGGCTTCTCCGTGGTGATGAGCCGCCAGGTGGCGGCCCAGTCGGGGCTCGTGGTCTACGCCGACGAGGACACGGACCTGACCCAGGCGGTGATCCAGGAGCTCAAGCGCTAGCGGCCCAAGGCCCAATAGGGGGGCGGCCTGCCCCCCTATAATGCCTCTGATGGCCAAGCGAGGCGCGGCCAAGCGCAACAAGCCCAACCGGAGCGGGGAGACCCGGGCCCTCCTCCTCGGCGCCTTCGCCCTCTTCCTGGCCTCGGGCTTCCTCCCGGGGACGGGGGCCGTGGGGGATTTCTTGCGGGAGGCCTTCTACGGGGCCTTGGGGCTTCCCGCCTACCTCACCCCCCTGGGCCTCCTCGCCCTGGCCTACCTCGTCTACCGGGGCCGCCCCCTCAAGGGGTTCCTCCGCCACCTCCTCTTCGCCTACCTGGTGGCCTTCGCCCTCCTTCCCCTCCTGGGGGAGGCGCTGGGGGGACGCCTGGGGGCCGGGATGCGGGCCGGGCTGGAGGCCTGGCTCGGCTGGCCCGGCCTCGCCTTGCCCCTCCTCGCCGCCCTCGCCCTGGTGGACCTCTGGCGGGGAAGGCCCCCTTGGGACCTCCTCCGCCGGGGGCTCGTCCTCGGGGTGGGGCTCGTGCGCCGGGCCCGGCTGGGCCTCCGCCGCCTGGCCCTCAGGCGGCGGCTCGGCCTCCTCGCCCGCCTCTACCCGGAACACACCGCCCTGAAGGCCCTCGCGCAAAGCCTCGCCCCCGAGGAGCTTCCCAAGGTGGAGGAGGCCCTCCGGGACTTCGTGCGGGAGCGGGTGGAGGAGTACGCCAGGAGGATGCGGGAGGACCAAAGGCCCCTGGAGCCCCGCGTCCAGGCCCTCCTCCAGGCCCTGAAGGCCCCCGTGCCCGGGGAAGGCCCCTTGCGGGACGCCCTGGAGGAGCGCCGGGCGGCCCTCCTCCTCGAGGCCTCGGCCCTCGCCGCCCGGATCGCGGCCCTCTCCGCCCTCCCTGCCCTCTCCCCCACCCTTTCCGGCCTGCTCCGCGCCCGGAGGCTAAGGGAGGAGCGGCGCGCCCGCTGGGAGGAGGTGGCGGGGCTTCTGGAGGACCTGGAGGCCCGCTTTGACGAGCTCTCCCGCTGGCTCGCCTTCCTCGAGGCCAACCCCCAAAGGCAGCAGGAAGGCCTCCGGGCCCTCCTCACCCAAAGCCCCCCGCCCGCGCCCGCCCAGGCCCCTGAGCCCGAGCCCGAGGCCTTTGACCTGGACCTCGTCTTCCCCGAGCCGGAAAGGCCCGCCCCCCCGCCTGCGCCTGCCCCCTCCCCGCCCCCCGCGCCCGCCCCGGGCCTGCTCGCCCTCCCCACCCCCGACCTCCTGGACCCCCCCGAGCCCAAGGAGCGGAGCCGGGCTTTGGAGGAGGAGGCCGAGCGGCTCAAGCGCACCATCGCCGAAACCCTCCGGCACTTCGGCGTCCAGGCCGAGGTGGTGGGCCACGCCCGGGGGCCCAGCGTCACCCGGTACGAGATCCTCCCCGCCCCGGGGGAGAAGATCAGCCGGATCCAGAGCCTGCAGAACGACCTGGCCCGGGCCCTGGCGGTGGGGGCGGTGCGGATAGAGGCCCCCATCCCCGGCAAGAACACCGTGGGCCTCGAGGTGCCCAACCCCAAGCGGGAGCTCGTCCGCCTCTCCGAGGCCGTCCTCTCCCCCGCCTTCCAAAACGCCAAAGCCCTCCTCCCCCTGGTCCTGGGGAAGAGCATAGAAGGGGAGATCTGGGTGAAGGACCTCGCCAAAATGCCCCACCTCCTCATCGCCGGCTCCACGGGAAGCGGAAAGAGCGTGGCCATCAACGTCCTCCTCCACAGCCTCCTCTTCAAACACCTGCCCACGACCTTGCGCCTCCTCCTCATTGACCCCAAGATGGTGGAGCTCACCCCCTACGAGGGCATCCCCCACCTGGTCCGCCCCGTGGTCACGAGCCCGGAGGAGGCCGCAGGGGTCCTGCAGGGGGCGGTGGCCCACATGGAACGGCGCTACCGCCTGATGAGCCAGGTGGGGGCCCGGAACCTGGAGCAGTACAACGCCAAGGTGGGGCCCGAGGAGGCCCTGCCCTACCTGGTCATCGTGGTGGACGAGCTCGCCGACCTGATGATGACCGCCCCCAAGGAGGTGGAGGCGGCCATTCTGCGCCTGGCCCAGATGGCCCGGGCCACGGGGATGCACCTCATCCTCGCCACCCAGCGGCCCAGCGTGGACATCCTCACCTCCCTGATCAAGGTGAACATCCCCGCCCGCCTGGCCTTTGCCGTCTCCAGCGGGTTTGACTCCCGCACCATCCTGGACGCCCAGGGGGCGGAAAGGCTCATCGGCCAGGGGGACGCCCTCTTCCACCAACCGGGCCTGCCCAAGCCCGTGCGCCTCCAGGTGCCCTACGTCTCCGAGGAGGAGGTGGCCCGGGTGGCGGGCTTCCTCCGGGGCCAAAGCTACGAGGACCGCTTCGCCGAGGCCTACGGCGCCGACTTTGAGCCCCCGAAGGCCGTGGAGGGGGGAGGGCCGGGGGAGGTGGACTTCTCCGACCCCCTCTTGAAGAAGGCGGCGGAGATCGTGGTGGAGGAGGGGTACGGCTCGGTGAGCCGCCTGCAGAGGCGGCTTTCCATCGGCCACGCCCGCGCGGGGAAGCTCATGGACGCCCTCGAGGCCATGGGCATCGTGGGCCCGCCCCGGGGCTCCAAACCCCGGGAGGTCCTCGTCACCAAGGACCAGCTCAAGGACTTCTTCGGCTAAAGGGCTTGCCCCCCCTCCCCCGGGGGGCTATGATAGGCGCTTGTGGAAACGGTGCCGGGCGGGCGCTGGGTAGCGGAGATCTACGGCTGCGACGTGGACATTTTGGAGGACCCCAAGATGGTGGAGGCGGCCCTCGTGGACGCGGTGATGCGCCTTGGGGCCCCTCGGGATTCGGCCCAGTCGGTGGTGTACAAGTTCCACCCCCAGGGGCTCTCCGCGGCGGTGGTGAGCCCCGTGGCCGCGGTGATGATCCACACCTGGCCCGAGGACAACGCCTCCGCCACCTTGGACCTCTACTTCTACCGGGACGGGGTGGACCCTGAGGAGGTGCTCAAAGGGCTCACCCGGGCCTTCGGGGCCAAGGAGGAGTCCGCCTTCCGCTACTGGCGGGGCACGGAGCACGCCATCAAGCGCCGCGGCTTCGGCGCGGAAAAGGCCGAGTAGAAGGAGGACCTATGGACTACGGGATGTACTTCTTTGAGCACGTCACCCCCTACGAGACCCTGGTGCGGCGGATGGAACGGGTCATCGCCTCGGGCAAGACCCCCTTCCAGGACTACTTCCTCTTTGAGAGCAAGGGCTTCGGCAAGGTGCTCATCCTGGACAAGGACGTCCAGAGCACGGAAAGGGACGAGTACATCTACCACGAAACCCTGGTCCACCCCGCCATGCTCACCCACCCCGAGCCCAAGCGGGTGCTCATCGTGGGGGGCGGGGAGGGGGCCACCTTAAGGGAGGTCCTCAAGCACCCCACGGTGGAGAAGGCGGTGATGGTGGACATTGACGGGGAGCTCGTGGAGGTGGCCAAGCGCCACATGCCCGAGTGGCACCAGGGCGCCTTTGACGACCCGAGGGCCGTCCTCGTCATTGACGACGCCCGGGCCTACCTGGAGCGCACGGAGGAGCGGTACGACGTCGTCATCATTGACCTCACCGACCCCGTGGGGGAGGACAACCCCGCGAGGCTCCTCTACACCGTGGAGTTCTACCGCCTGGTGAAGGCCCACCTGAACCCGGGGGGCGTGATGGGGATGCAGGCGGGGATGATCCTCCTCACCCACCACCGCGTCCACCCCGTGGTCCACCGCACGGTGCGGGAGGCCTTCCGCTACGTGCGGAGCTACAAGAACCACATCCCGGGCTTCTTCCTGAACTTCGGCTTCCTCCTGGCCTCCGACGCCTTTGACCCGGCCGCCTTCTCCGAGGGGGTGATTGAGGCCCGGATCCGGGAGCGTAACCTCGCCCTCCGCCACCTCACCGCCCCCTACCTCGAGGCCATGTTCGTCCTGCCCAAGGACCTCCTCGAGGCCCTGGAGAAGGAGACCATGGTCTCCACCGACCAAAACCCCTTCTACGTCACCCCCGAGGGGGAGGCCCGGCAGGCCCCTTACAAGGGGTAGCCTCTCCGGCAAGGGGTCGCGGGGGGCTCCTTGGGCCAGAACGGCTGGCCCGGGGAAGCCCCCCGGGAACTTTTTCCGGGGGGTGGGACGACGCCCTCCGCGGCCAGGCCGCACGTGGTAGAGTAACCCCATGCCGCGCGCGATCGTTCTCGTGGTGCTGGGACTCGCCCTCCTGGGCCTCGGCTGGATCCTCTGGGGGCCCAAGGGCAAGGCAGGGCTGGACCCGGCGGAAGGGGCCCGTTTCGCCCTGGGGCGGGAGGACGCCCCCGTCGTGGTCGTGGACTTCTCCAACTACCTCTGCCCCCACTGCCAAAACCACGCCCTAAACGTCCTCCCCCGGCTCAAGGCGGAGTACATCGACACGGGGAAGGTGCGCTACCTCTTCCGCGACTTCCCCTTCCCCGGGCAGGCGAACGTGATCCGGGCGAGCGAGGCCGCGGCCTGCGCCGCCGAGCAGGGACGCTACTACGATTACCACGAGGTCCTCTTCCGGGCGGCGGCGGGCTGGGGAAACCTCACGGGGGAGGCCTTGGACCGGTACCTCGTGGACCTGGCGGGCCAGATCGGCCTGGAGGAAGGGGCCTTCGCGGCCTGCCTCGCCTCGGGCCGGCACCGGGAGGAGGTCCTCGCCGACCAGAAGCTCGCCACCGACCTCGGCCTCACCGGCACCCCCACCTTCTTCATCGCCGGGGAAAAGCACACGGGCTTCCTCCCCTACGAGGAGTGGAAGCGGCTCCTGGACGAGGCCTTGGCCAAGGCAGAGTAGCGCCTTAAGGAGGCCGGGAAAGGCGTCTGGTACCCTGAAAGCGTGGAAGCGCTTTGGGTGACCGCCGCCTTCGCCTTGGGCCTCCTGGCGAGCCGCCTCGCCCTCCCCCCCCTCGTGGGCTACCTGGTTGCCGGGTTCCTTCTCGCGGGAACCGGCATCCGGGGGACGGCCTTCCTCCACCAGATCGCCGAGATCGGGGTCCTCCTCCTCCTCTTCAGCGTGGGGCTGAAGCTCCGCCTGAAGGACCTCCTGGACCCCAGGGTCCTCCTCTCGGGGGGCCTCCACCTCGGCCTCTTCGCCACCCTCGCCTTCCTCTACACGAAAAACCTTCCCCTGGCCATCGCCCTCGGCTTCTCCAGCACGGTCCTGGTGGCCAAGGTCCTGGAGGACAAGAAGGAGCTCACCTCCTACCACGGGAGGATCGCCCTCGGGATCCTGGTCTTCCAGGACCTGGTGGCCGTGGGCCTCCTCACCCTCTACGGGGGCGAGGGGGTGAGCCCCTGGGCCGCCCTCGTCCTCCTCTTCCCTCTCCTCCGCCAGGGGGTGGCCTGGCTTCTGGAGAAGAGCGGCCACGAGGAGCTCCTCGTCCTCTTCGGCCTGGGCATGGCCCTGGGAAGCGGCGAGCTTTTCCAGCATGTGGGGCTTTCCCCCGAGCTCGGCGCCCTCTTCACCGGGGCCCTCCTCTCGGGCCACGCCAAGAGCGCCGAGCTCACCAAGGGGCTCTGGTCGCTCAAGGAGGCCTTCCTCGTGGCCTTCTTCCTGGACATCGGCCTGAGGGAGGGGCTTCAGGGCCTTGACCTGGGCCTCGCCGCGGGCCTGACCCTCCTCTCCCTCCTCAAGGCCCCCCTCTTCTTCCTCGTCCTCCTCCTCGTGGGCTACCGGGCCCGCACCGCCTTCGTGGCGGGGATGTACCTGGGCAACCACTCCGAGTTCGCCCTCATCGTGGGGGTGGCCCTGGAGCGGGCGGGCCTTTTCACCGACCTCTCCGCCCTGGCCTTGGCGGTGGCCCTCTCCATGGCCCTGTCCGCCCCGCTCGCCCGTTACAGCCACACCCTATACAAACGCCTAGAGCCCTTCCTCCTCCGCCTGGAGCGCCCGGGGAGCCATCCCGACGCGGAGCCCGAGCGCCTCGAGGGCACGGTGCTCGTGGTGGGCATGGGGCGGACGGGGGACGCCGTCTACCGGGTCCTCGAGGCCCAAGGGGAGTCCCCCGTGGGCCTGGACGCCGACCCCGCCAAGGTGGAAAGGCACCGGGAAAAGGGGCGCCGGGTCCTCTACGGCGACGCCGAGGACCCGGAGCTCTGGGAAAGGCTGGACCTCAGGGGGCTCAAGGCCGTGGTCCTCGCCCTGCCGGACCTGGAGGCCAAGGCCCTCGCCGCCCGCTGGCTCAAGGAGCGGGGCTTCCAGGGGCTTGTGGCCGCCACCAGCTACTTCCCCGAGGAGGACCCCGTGCTGGCCCAGGAAGGGGCCCACCTCATCTTCCATCCGTTCCAAGAAGCGGGGGAAAGGCTTGGGGAGCGGGTCCTGGAGAGCCTCGCTATAATGGGTAAGGTGAACTATGGCCGGTCACAGCAAATGGGCTCAGATTAAGCGCAAGAAGGCCGCGAACGACCTGAAGCGCGGCAAGCTCATCTCCAAGCACCTGCGGGCCATCCAGGCGGCGGCCCGCGCCGGGGGAAGCCCTTACCCCGAGGCCAATGTCCAGCTGAGAAACGCCATTGAGGCCGCCCGGGCCGACGACGTGCCCATGGAGAACATTGAGCGCCTCCTGCAGAAGCTCCAAGGCGGCGGGGAAGGCGCCGAGCAGTACGAGGAGATCGTCTACGAGGGGTACGCCCCCGGCGGGGTGGCCCTTCTGGTCTACGCCCTCACCGACAACCGCAACCGCACCGCAAGCGAGGTGCGCCACGTCTTCAGCAAGCACGGGGGCTCCCTGGGCACCACGGGGAGCGTGGCCTGGCAGTTTGAGCGGCGGGGCGTGGTCGTCTGTGAGAACACCGAGGCGGCCCAGGAGGCGGCCATTGAGCTCGGCGCCCTGGACCTGGAGGAGGAAGGGGAAAACCTCACCGTCTACACCGAGCCCACGGAGGCCTACCGGATCGCCGAGGCCCTGAAGGCCAAGGGGGTGCGGGTGGAGGCGGTGGAGGTGGTGCAGCACCCCCAGAACACCGTCGCCCTCCCCCCGGAGGAAGCCCAGAAGGTGATGCGGCTCGTGGAGGCCCTGGAAGACCTGGACGACGTCCAGCACGTCTACACCAACCTGGACCCCGAGAGCCTCCAGGTAGAGGCTTAAGCCCCCCTGCCCGGGCTCCGCAACACGGAACCCTGGCTAAGGGGCCCGGGGACTTTTTGCCGGGGCCCCCATGCGGGCAGAAGTCGGCATGGGGTGGTCCAAGACCCCCGAGGCCCCCGCACGGGGGCTTCGGTGTGGAAAGCAAAACCGCCCCTTTTGCGCATAGCCGCAAAAGGGGCTTTTCTTGACCGCCTCCCTCACCCTGCCCTAAGCTTCCCCTAACCGCGAGGAAGGGCGCCTCACCTATGGGGAAAAACCCTAAGGCGTTTCCTCGCGGGGGGAGGAGCTTATGGACCGGGAGCACCTGGAAGCGTATTGGGCCAAGAACCTAAGCCTTATCCGGAACCTCCTCGTGGTCTGGGCGGTGGTGGCCTACGTGCTGGGCATCCTCCTCGCCCCCGCCCTGAACGGCATCCGCCTCTTCGGCGGGCCACCCTTGGGCTTCTGGATCGCCCAGCAGGGGAGCATCTGGGTGTTCATCGTGCTGATCTTCGTCTACGCGGCCAGGATGCAGGCCTTGGACCGGGAGTACGGCGTGGCGGACTAGGAGGGAACCATGAGCGTTGAGGCGTGGACCTGGACCATCGTCATCCTGAGCTTCGCCCTCTACCTCGGGATCGGCTACTGGGCCCGGGTGCGGGAAACGGCGGGCTTCTACGTGGCGGGCCGCGGCGTGCCCCCTGTGGCCAACGGGGCCGCCACCGCCGCCGACTGGATGTCGGGGGCAAGCTACATCTCCATGGCGGGCCTCATCAGCTTCCTGGGCTTTGACGGGGCCGTCTACCTCATGGGCTGGACGGGGGGGTACGTGCTCCTCGCCCTCCTCCTCGCCCCCTACCTCAGGAAGTTTGGCCGTTACACCGTGCCCGAGTTCATCGGGGACCGGTACTACTCCAACCTGGCCCGGGTGGTGGCGGTGATCGCCGCCATCTTCGTCTCCTTCGTGTACGCCGTGCCCCAGGTCCGAGGTGTGGGCATCGTCCTCTCCCGCTACCTGGGGGTGGACGTGGCCACGGGGATCTGGGCGGCGGTGCTGGTCACCGCCTTCATCGCCGTGCTGGGCGGGATGAAGGGGATCACCTGGACCCAGGTGGCCCAGTACGTGGTCCTCATCACCGCCTACCTCATCATGGGCATCGCCCTCGCCAACCTCCTCACCGGCAACCCCATCCCCCAGCTCGCCTTCACCTTCAGCGACTTCGCCGTGCGGCTGAGCGAGCTCCAGGTGGAGCTGGGCTTCAAGGAGTACGTCGCCCCCTTCCAGAACCTCTCCGCCCTCAACGTCTTCCTCATCACCCTGACCCTGATGGTGGGGACGGCGGGCCTGCCCCACGTGATCATCCGCTTCTACACGGTGCCCAAGGCCTCCGACGCCCGCTGGAGCGCGGGCTGGGCCCTGGTCTTCATCGGCCTCCTCTACACCACCGCCCCCGCCGTGGCCGTCTTCTCCAAGTACAACCTCCTGAACACCCTGGCCAACAAGCCCGTGGAGGAGGTGCGCCAGATTGACTGGGTCCAGAAGTGGGAGCAGACGGGTCTCCTGAAGCTTCAGGACAAGAACGGGGACGGCATCTTGCAGATGAGCGGGGACCCGCAGGTCAACGAGGTGACCATAGACCGGGACATCATCGTCCTTTCCACCCCGGAGGTGGCCAAGCTCTCCCCCTTCATCGTGGGCCTGGTGGCCGCAGGGGGCCTGGCCGCGGCGCTTTCCACGGCGGCGGGGCTCCTCATCGTCATCGCCAGCGCCATCAGCCACGACCTCTACACCCGGCTCATCAACCCAGGCGCCTCCGAGGCCACCAAGCTCCTCATCGCCCGGGTGATCATCTTCCTCGTGGTGGTCTTGGCGGCGCCCTTCGGCATCAACCCGCCCGCCTTCATCGCCCAGCTCGTGGCCTTCGCCTTCGGGCTCGCCGCGAGCACCTTCTTCCCCGCCATCCTCCTCGGGATCTTTGACCGGCGGATGAACATGCAGGGGGCGGTGGCCGGGATGATCGTGGGGCTGGTCTTCACCGCCAGCTACATCATCGGCACCAAGTACCTGGGCTGGCCCAACTTCATCCTCGGCATCACCGCCGAAGGCATCGGCGCCATCGGGATGCTCCTCAACTTCGTGGTGGCCTACCTGGTCTCCCGGGCCACGCCGCCGCCTCCCGAAGAGATCCAGCGCCTGGTGGACGAGATCCGCATCCCCAAAGGGAGCGCGGGCTCGGCCCTGGAGCACTAAGCCTGAGGGAAGGCCCCATCCCGGGAAGCCGGGATGGGGTTTTAAACTGAGGCCATGCCCCTTCTTTACCTAAGGTTCTACCTCGGAAGCCTCTCCTTTCTCTTCGCCTTCTACCTCCTCGGCCACTACCTCTTGGGTTTCCCCTTCCCCACGCCCACCACCCTCCTCCACCTGGCCCTCGGGGCGGGGGCGGGGGTGGGGCTTGGGGCGCTTTACCACCGGGTATGGCCCCTCCCCCCTCCTGGGCTTGGCCGGGTGGTGCGGCTTTTCGTCCTCCTCCCCCCCGCCTTCATGCTGGGCATCGGCCTCCTCGTCCTCCTCCAGGCCCAGGTGGCCCTGCCCTACCTGGTGCCCCTCCTGGCCTGGCTCACTCCCGACTATGGAAAGGCCCCTTCCTCCACCCCTTGACGCCCTCCCCGAGGAGGCGGCCCGGGCCTTCCTCGCCCGGGGGGAGGAGGTCGTGGCCGAGGAGGGGGAGGTCCTCCTCGAGGCCCAAGGCCCCCCCGCGACCCACCTCTACCTGGTCCTCGAGGGGGAGGTGGCCCTGGAGGAAGAGGGCGAGGAGGTGGAGCGGCTTGGCCCCGGGAGCTTCTTCGGCTACCCCTCCCTGCTCTCCGGGGCGAGCCCCGTCTTCACCGTGCGGGCCAGGGGGAAGACCCGCCTCCTCCGCTTCCCCAAGGAGGCCTTTGAGGCCCTCCTCGCCTACCCCGAGGCGGCCCGCTTCTTTGGCCGGGGGGTGGCGGAGCGCCTCCGGCTGCGGCCGGAGAGGGTCCTGGAGCCGGGCCTCGCCCGGCCCGTGGGGGAGCTGGTGCAGCGCCCCCCCGTCTTCGTGGACCCCACCGCCTCCGTGGAGGAGGCGGCCCGGCGCATGCGGGAGGAGGGGATCTCCAGCCTCCTCGTCCGGGGGGAGCCCCTGGGCATCCTCACGGACCGGGACCTGAGGAACCGGGTCCTGGCCGAGGGGCTTCCCCCCTCCACCCCGGTGGGCCAGGTGGCCACCCGGCCCACCTTCACCCTCCCCGCCGACACCCCCCTCCTGGAGGCGGTGGCCGCCATGCTGGAGCGCCGGATCCACCACCTCCCCCTCACCCGGGGGGAGGAGGTGGTGGGGGTGGTCACCCACACGGACCTCCTCGCCCACCAGGCGCAAAGCCCCCTGGCCCTCCTCCGGCGGGTGGAACGGCTGGAGCTCGCCCGCTACGGGGAGGAGGTGGCCCGGCTGGTGGCGGGCCTGTTCCAGGCGGGGGTCCCCGCCTTGGAGATCGGGCGGGTGGTGGCGGGGCTGAACGACGCCCTGATCCGCCGCCTCCTCCAGGAGGCGGAGCGGACCTTGGGCCCCCCGCCCGTCCCCTACGCCTTCTTCGTCTTCGGCTCCGAGGGCAGGAAGGAACAGGCCCTCCTCACCGACCAGGACAACGCCCTGGCCCTCGCCGAGGAGGGGCACGAGGCCTACTTCCAGGCCCTGGCCGAGCGGGTGGTGGAGGGGCTCGTGGCGGCGGGCATCCCCCCCTGCCCCGGGGGGTACATGGCCACCCGCTGGCGCTTAAGCCTTGCCCGCTGGCAGGAGGTCTTCGCCCGCTGGATGGAGGCCCCCGAGCCCCAGGCCCTCCTGGACGCCCAGATCTTCTTTGACCTCCGCCCCGTGGGAGGGAGCCTCTCCTTGGCGGCGTTGGAGCGGCTCATCCAGGAGAAGGCCAAGGCCGGGGTCTTCCTCTACCACCTGGCCCAGGCGGCCCTCGCCTTCCGCCCGCCCTTGGGCCTCTTCGGCCGGGTGCGCACGGAGGAGGGGTTTATTGACCTCAAGCGGCACGCCCTCGCCCCCATCGTGAGCCTCGCCCGGGTCTACGCCCTCATGGCGGGAAGCCCCGCGCGGCGCACCCCGGAGCGGCTTAAGCAGGGGGCGGAGAAGGGGGCCGTGAGCCTGGAGCTCGCCGAGAGGCTGGAGGAGGCCTACGCCTTCTTCTTCCACCTCCGCCTCAAGGCCCAGCTCCAGGCCCTGAAAGAGGGCAGGCCCCCGGGCAACCGCGTGGTCTACAAGGCCCTCTCCCCCCTGGAAAGGCGCCGGGCCCTCGAGGGGTTCCGCGCCATCCTCGAGGCCCAGGAGGCCCTGGCCCTCCGCTTCCAGATCCGGCTATGAAGGCGCGAAGCCTGGCCCTCTTCCTCCTCGGCCTCCTCCTCTTCGCCTCCCCCTTCGCCCTCTTCTTCCCCGAGCCTTTAGGGCCCTGGGGGCTCCCGCCCTTCTACCTCTACCTCTTCCTCGCCTGGGCAGGGTTCGTCCTCCTCCTCTTCCTCAACGCCAGGAGGCCATGAGCCCGGAAGCCCTCCTCGCCGGCCTCTTCCTTTACCTGGGCCTCCTCTTCCTCCTCGCCCGCCTGGGGGAAGAGCGGGGAGGGCGCCTCTTCCAAAGCCCCTGGACCTACACCCTCTCCCTGGGGGTCTACGCCACCGCCTGGACCTTCTTCGGCAGCGCCGGCTGGGCCGCCACCTCGGGACCCCTCTTCCTCACCATCTACCTGGGGCCCACCCTGGCCCTGGCCCTCTGGCCCCTTCTCCACCTGCGCCTTCTGCGCCTGGCCCGGGCCCACCGCCTCACCTCCTGGGCCGACTTCCTCTACCTGCGCTACGGCCGGGACCCCCTCTTGGGGGCGGTGGCCGCGGGGTTTCTCGTCCTGGGCCTCCTCCCCTACCTCGCCCTCCAGCTCAAGGCCATCGCCCAGGCCTTCCTCTTCCTGAGTGGGGAGGCGCGCCCCCTGGGGGACGTGGCCCTCTACACCGCCCTCCTCCTCGCCTTCTTCACCATCCTCTTCGGCACCCGCCGCCTGGACCCCACGGAGCGGCACCGGGGCCTGGTCCTGGCCGTGGCCTTTGAGGGGGGGGTGAAGCTCTTCGCCATGCTGGCCCTGGGCCTTTACGCCCTCCTTGGGCACGGGGCCGAGCCCTTCCGCGAGGCCGTCCGCCGGGGCCTTGACCCCCTCCTCCTTCCCCCCCAGGGCCTCGAGGGCCACCTGGCCTGGACCGGCCTCACCTTCCTCGCCCTCCTCGCCTTCCTCTTCCTCCCCCGGCAGTTCCACGTGGCCGTGGTGGAAAACACGGACGAGCGCCACCTGGCCCTGGCCTCCTGGGCCTTCCCCCTCTACCTCCTCCTCCTGAACCTGCCCATCCTGCCCCTGGCCCTCCTGGGCCGCCTGCACCACCCGGAGGTGCCCCCCGACCTCTACGTCCTCGCCGTGGCCCGGGAGGGCGGCGCGGCCCTGGCCTTCCTCGCCTTTTTGGGCGGGGTCTCGGCGGCCACGGCCATGGTGGTGGTGGAGACCCTCGCCCTCTCCATCCTCGTCTCCCACCACCTCCTCGCCCCCCTCCTCCTCCGCCGCCAAGCCCTCGGGCACCTCCTCCTCTTCCGGCGGGGCACGGTCCTCGCCGTCCTCCTCCTCGCCTACCTCTACTTCCGCCTGGCGGGGGAGGCCTACGCCCTGGTGGGCATGGGGCTCATCTCCTTCGTGGCCGTGGCCCAGCTCGCCCCGGCGGGGCTTCTCGGCCTCTTCTGGCAGGGGAGCACCCGGGAAGGGGCCCTCGCGGGCCTTTTCGGGGGCATCCTGGTCTGGGCCTACACCCTCCTCCTGCCCGCCCTCGTCCGCTCCGGGTGGCTCCCCCAGGACCTCTTCGCCGCCCTTCCCTCCTTCCTCCACCCGGAGGGGCTTTTTGGGGTGCGGGGGCTTGACCCCGTGGTCCACGGCTTCCTGGCGAGCCTCCTCGCGAACACGGGGCTCCACCTCCTCGTCTCCTTGCGGCAACCCCCCTCCCCGCCGCCCTCCGGCCGGGCCGGGGAGGAGGAGGCCCTGGCCGACCTCCTGGAGAGGTTCCTGGGCCCCGAGGCCCGGGAAAGCCTAAAGGCCTACGCGAGGAGCCTCAAGGGGCCAGATAAAGCGGAGCGCCTCGCCGAGCGGGCGGAGGCCCTCCTCGCCGGGGCCCTGGGGCCCGCCACCGCCCGCCTCCTCCTCCTCTCCGCCACCCGGGAGGTCCCCAGGGAGGCGGTGGAGGCGGCGGCCCGGGAGTCGCAACGGGTGCGGGCCTATGCTCAGGCCCTGGAGGCCGCCCGGCGCGAACTGGAGGCCGCCTACCGGCGCCTTGAGGAGATGGACCGCCTGAAGGACGAGTTCCTCGCCACCGTCTCCCACGAGCTCAAGACCCCCCTCACCGCGGTGAGGGCCCTGGCGGAGATTCTGGCCCAGGAGGAGGTGGGGGAGGAGGAAAGGCGGCGCTTCACCGCCCTCCTCGCCCAGGAGGCGGCCCGCCTCTCCCGGCTCGTGGAGGAGATCCTGGCCTACACCCGCCTGGAGGCCCGCCCCGAGGAGCCCCCGGCCCCCGTGGACCTGGAGGCCCTGGCCCGGGAGGCCCTGGCCCTTTCGGAGCCCCTGGCCCGGGAGCGGGGCCTCCGCCTCGAGGCCCGGCTCCAGCCCCTCCGGGTCCGGACCCACCGGGACCGGGCCCTCCAGGTCCTCCTCAACCTCCTCGCCAACGCCCTGCGCCACGCCCGAAGCCGGGTGGTCCTGGAGCTTCGCGCGGAAGCGGGGGAGGCCCGCTTCCGCGTGGTGGACGACGGCCCCGGGGTCCCCGAGGCCCTGAGGGAACACATCTTCGCCCCCTTCCAGAGCTACGCCGGGGGGACGGGCCTGGGCCTCGCCATCGCCCGGAGGCTCTCGGAGGCCCTGGGCGGGCGGGTCTTTTTGGAAGACGGGGAAGGCGGGGTCTTCGTCTTCGCGTTACCCTTGGAGGGAGACCATGGCCGAGGTGCTGATCGTGGACGATGAGGAAAGCATCCTGGTTCCCCTGGAGTTTCTCTTTCGCAAGGCCGGGCACCGGGTGGAGCTGGCGAGGACGGGGGAGGAGGCCCTAAGCCGCCTCGCCGAGAGGCCCTACGCCCTCGTGGTCCTGGACCTCATGCTCCCCGGGGTGGACGGGTTCCAGGTCCTCGAGGCCCTCAAGGCCCGCACCCCCGCCCCCAAGGTCCTGGTCCTCACCGCCAGGGGGCGGGAGGCGGACCGGGCCAAGGCCCTGGCCTTGGGGGCGGACGCCTTCCTGGCCAAACCCTTCGGCGTCCAGGACCTCATGGCGGAGGCGCGCCGCCTCCTGGAGGAAGGATGAACGCCCTCCGCTTCCTCGGCGCCCTCCTCCTCGGCCTCCTCCTGGTGGCGGGAAGCCTCGCCCTCGGCCTCTTCCTCCTCCTGGAGGGCAACCCCGAGGCCCAGGCCGCCCTCTGGGAAGCGGTGCGGGCCCGGCCCATGGTGCCCCTCTTCACGGGCCTCCTCCTCCTGGGGGCGCTCTCCCTCCTCCTCTACCCGCCCTTCCTGGGCTACCTGGCCCTGACCCGGGCCTTGGGGCAGGAAAGCGAGGTGCTCCTCGCCCACCCCGGGCACCGCCTCACCCCCCGGGGGCCTTGGGAGCTGCGCCACCTGGCCCGGCTCATCAACCGGCTGGCGGAGGAAAAGGAGAGGCTGGAGCAAAGGCTTGAGGAGGAGGCGGCCCAGGCCAAGGACCTGGTGGAGGCGGAGCGGGAGCGCCTCGCCCGGGTCCTGGCCCAGCTCCCCCAGGGGGTGGTGCTCTCGGACGAGCGGGGGCTCGTCCTCCTCTACAACCCCAAGGCCCGGGCCCTTCTGGGGGAGGGGCTCGGGGTGGGGAAAAGCCTCTTCGGCCTCCTGGACCGGTCCCTCCTCCTCCACGCCCAGTCCCTGCCCCAGGCCGCCTTCCTGGTCCAGGGCCCCAAGGGGCCTTTGCGCCTGAAGGCGCGGGCTTTGGAGGAGGGGTTTCTCCTTCTCCTGGAGGAGGCCCTCCCCGAGGGGCCGAGCCGGGAGCGGCTCCACCGCCTCAAGGACAAGGCGGCGGGGGTCCGGGCCCTGGTGGAGGTGCTGGAAAGGGAGACCACCGGGGAGGCGAAGCGGCTTCTCCAGGTGGCCCGGGAGGCCCTGGACGAGATCCAAGGCCTCCTCCAGGACCTCGCCCCAAGCCCCCACGAGGAGGTGCTGGCCCAAGACCTCCTCCGCCTTTTGGCGGGCCGCCTGGAGGCGCGGCTCGCCCTCACCCCCGGGTGGGCCCTGGACCCGGAGGCGGAAGGGCTTCTCGTCCAGGCGGACACCTTCGCCCTGGCGGAGGGGCTCGCCAAGACCTTGGAGGGCACGGAGGAGGTCTTCCTCCGGGGAGAGGCCGAGGGGGAGGGGCTCTTCCGGCTCACCGTCCTCCTTCCCCGGGAAGCCCCCAGGCCCCACCCCCTCCTCGCCGAGGCCGCCGAGGCCACGGGAAGCCTTTGGCGGGAGGGAAGCCGGCTCGTCCTTCTCCTCCCCGCCCGCAAAGCGCCCCCCGAGGCCTTAAAAGAAGCCCCCGCCCCCAGGGCCCTGGTCTACGACCTCACCCTCCTCCAGGTGCCGCCGGGCCTCGAGGACGTCCCCCTGGACCAGCTCCTCTACACCGCCTTTGACCTGGAAACCACGGGCCTGGACCCCGAGCAAGACGCCGTGGTGGCCCTCGCCGGGGTCCACGTCCTGGGCCGGAGGGTCCTGCGGCAGGAGGTGTTTGAGGCCCTGGTGAACCCGGGGCGCCCCATCTCCCCCGCGGCCACGGCGGTCCACGGCCTCACGGCGGAGATGCTCCGGGACAAGCCCCCCCTGGAGGCGGTCCTCCCCGCCTTCCGCGCCTTCGTCCAGGACACGGTGCTCGTGGCCCACAACGGGGCCTTTGACCTGGCCTTCCTGCGCCGGGCGGGCCTGGACCAGCCCCCCCTCCTGGACACCCTCCTCCTCGCCCAGCTCCTCTTCCCCGACCTCAAGGACTACCGCCTCGAGGCCCTGGCCCACCGCTTCGGCGTCCCCGCCACCGGGCGGCACACCGCCCTGGGCGACGCCCTGATGACGGCGGAGGTCTTCGTGAGAATGCAGCCCCTCCTCTTTGAGCGGGGGCTTAAGCGGCTATGGGACGTGGTGGAAGCCTGCCGCCGCCTCCCCTTGGCCCGGCTCAGGTACTGAGCCGGGCGAGGGCCCTTCGGCCGATGTCCCTCCGGTACACCGCCCCGGGGAAGCCCACCTGGGGGATGTAGGCGTAGGCCCGCTCCAGGGCCTCCTTGAGGTCCCTCCCCAGGCCCACCACGTTCAAGACCCGCCCCCCGGCGCTCACCAGGCGCCCCCCTTCCCGCCGCGTCCCCGCGTGGAAGACCAAGACCCCCTCCGGGGGCTCGGGGACGTGGAGGGGGATCCCCTTCCTGGGGCTTTCGGGGTAGCCTGGGGCGGCGAGGACCACGCAGGCGGCCGCCCCCTCCTTCCAGGAAAGCCTCGTCCCCGCAAGCCTCCCCTCGGCCACCCTCAGGGCGAGCTCCACCAGGTCGTTCTCCAAAAGGGGCAGGAGCGCCTGGGCCTCGGGGTCGCCGAAGCGGGCGTTGAACTCCAGGACCTTGGGGCCCTCCCGGGTGAGCATGAGGCCGGCGTAGACCACCCCCCGGTAGACCACCCCCTCCGCCCGGAGGCCCCGGACGAGGGGCCCGAGGATCTCCTCCTCCACCCGCCTCAGGGTGGCCTCGTCCATGGGGTAAGGGGCCACGGCCCCCATCCCCCCCGTCATGGGGCCCTGGTCCCCGTCCAAAAGGCGCTTGTGGTCCTGGGAAGGGAGGAGGGGGAGGATCGTCTCGCCGTCGGTGAGGGCGAGGACCGTGGCCTCCTCCCCCTCCAGGTACTCCTCTACGACCACCTCCCCCCCCTCGGCCCGGTTCAGGATGTTGGCCACGGCCTGCTTGGCCTGGTGCAGGTCAAAGGCCACCGTGACCCCCTTTCCCGCGGCAAGCCCCGAGTCCTTGACCACCACGGGCACCCCCACCTCCTCCAGGTACGCCAGGGCCTCCAGGGGCTCCCGGAAGACCCGGTAGCGGGCCGTGGGGATGCCGTAGCGCTCCATCAGGCCCTTGGCGAAGGCCTTGGAGCCCTCAATCATGGCCGCCTTCTGCGTGGGGCCGAAGAGCAATAGCCCCCGGGCCTGGAAGGCGTCGGCGATCCCCTCCACCAGGGGGGCCTCCGGGCCCACCAGGGTGAGGTCTATGCCCTCGGCCAGGGCCCAGTCCGCCAGGGCCTCCACGTCGCCGTTCCAGGGGACGAGCTCGGCCAGGGCCTCCATCCCGGCGTTTCCGGGGGCGGCGTAAAGCCGCTTCACCCTTGGGCTTTGGGCCGCCTTCCAAAGGAGGGCGTGCTCCCGCCCCCCGCTGCCCACCACGAGGACCTTCATGGTGAGGATTCTACCCGCAACGCCTCCTCCACCCGGGCCCGGACCTCCCCGGGAAGCCCCGCCACCTCCTCCAGGAGGACGGGGCTGGGCTCGGCGAGGAGGTGGGCGGCGAGGAAGGCGCCCCGCCCCCACTCCCCCCCTTGCCCCAGGAAGGCGGGGCCCACCAGCGCCTCCTGCCCCCAAGCGCGAAGGAGGGCCCAGGCCCTGAGGTACAGGGGCTTTTCCCGCGGGGAGAGGGCCAGGAAGGCCCCCGCCGCCTCCCGCCCAAGCCGGGCCTCGAGGTCCGGGGGCGGGGGGAAGGCGAGCCCCCGGAGGAGGAGGCGGACGGCCTTGGGGTAAAGCCTATGCTCCAGGCGGAGGACGCGGGCCTCCAAGGCCTCCGGCGTGTCCCCCGGAAGGACGGGCACCCGCCCCTGGAGGAGGATGGGCCCCGTGTCCATCCCCTGGTCCACGAAGTGGACGGTGGAGCCCGTCTCCCTCTCCCCCGCCTCCAGGACCCGGCGGTGGACGTGAAGCCCCGGGTAGTCGGGGAGGAGGGAGGGGTGGACGTTGAGGAGGCGGCCGTACCAGGGCTCCACGAACCGGGGGGAGAGGAGGCGCATGAAGCCCGCGAGGAGGACGAGGTCCACCCCCCTCGCCGCCAAAAGCCCCAAGGCCTCCTCCTCAAAGGCCCGCCGCCCCCGCCAGGGGAGGGCCAGGGCCTCTACCCCCCGCCTCCTTGCCCGCTCCAGGGCCAGGGCCTCGGGGTTGTCGGAGACCACCAGGACCACCTCCCCCAAGGGGTGCCCTTTGGGGAAGGCCTGGAGGAGGGCCTCGAGGTTCGTCCCCCTCCCGGAGGCGAAGACGGCCATCCGGGCGGGCCGCCCCAAGGGAAAGGGCGTCACCTAACCCTCCAAGGCCTCCGGGTGGTGCTTCCGCCAGTAGCGCACGAGGCCCTGGAGGTTCATGAAGGGGGGGTCGGCGAGGGCGTAAAGCCGCATGCCCGCCTCGTCCACCCCGGCCCCCCTAAGGCCCTCGTGCCAGTAGGCCTCAAAGCGCCGGACCATCTCCTCCTCGGAAAGCCCCTCCTTCAGGCGGTGAAGCACCCAGCCCGCCCAGGCCTCCAGGACCCCCTTGAGCCCCTGGAGGTGGGCCTCCACGTCCTCGTAGGCCCCGAAGTGGGTGAGGTAGAGGGCCTTGGGCCTTAAGGAGAGGAGGCGGTCCAAGGAGGCGTACCAGCTTTCCAGGTGGATGTCCGGGGGCGGGGTGGGCGGGAGGACGGGCCCGGGGGCGATCCGCACCCCGGCCACGTCCCCGGTGAAGACGAGGTCCCCCACCCGGTAGGCGTGGTGGTGGGAAGCGTGCCCCGGGGTCTCCACCGCCTGGACCTCGAGGCCGCCCAGGGCCACCACCTCCCCGTCGGCGAGGGGGCGCACCCTCTCCTCCGGGATCCCCCGGACCTCGCCCCAGAGGGCCCTAAGCTGGTCCCCGTAGATCCTCTCCGCCGAAGCGAGGAGCCTGGAGGGGTCCACCAGGTGGGGGGCGCCCCTGGGGTGGACGTAGACCGTGGCCCCAAGCTCCGCCAAGCGCCAGGCCGCCCCCGCGTGGTCCAGGTGGATGTGGGTCACGAAGACGTGGCGCACCTCCTCGGGGGCCACCCCCTCCGCCCGCAGGGCCTCCACAAGCCGCGGGTAGCAGCTTTCCGGCCCCGTCTCCACGAGGACGGGCCCCTCCCCGGAGTCCAGGAGAAAGCTCGCGATGACCCGCTCCGCCCCCTGGAAGCGGAGGTCCAAGACCTTCACCACGGCCTCTCCTCCTTGGGCCCGATGAGGGTGAAGAGGGTTCCCACGCCCTCCACGGCCACCTCCAGCCGGTCCCCGGGCCTCAGGGCCCCCACGCCCTCGGGGGTCCCGGTGAGGACCACGTCCAAAGGCTCCAGGGTCATGAAGGTGGAGATGTAGGAGAGGATCTCGGCCACGCTGAAGATCATCTGGGAGGTGTGGCCTTCCTGCCGCAGCGTCCCGTTCACGTAGGTGCGCACCCAGGTGTCCTGGGGGTTGAGGTCCGTCTCCAGCCAGGGGCCCAAGGGCAGGAACTTGTCGGCGCTCTTGGCCCGGACCCACTGCAGGTCCTTCTTCTGCACGTCCCGGGCGGTGATGTCCACGGCCACGGTGTAGCCCAGGACGTGGTCCAGGGCCTTCTCCGGGGGGACATGGCGCATCCTGTCCCCGACGACCACGGCAAGCTCCCCCTCGTAGTGGAGCTCCTCGGTGAAAAAGGGGTAGGGGACGGGCTCGGCGGTGCCCCAAGGGTCCCTGGGGTTCCCGGGCCGGGCCAGGGCGTTGGGCCCCTTGAGGAAGAGGCCGGGCTCCTTGGGCAGGTCCTCCCCGAAGTCGTGCCCCATCTCCCGGATGTGCTCCCGGTAGTTCCGCCCCACGCAGACGATCTTGGTGGGCGTGGCCGGGGGCAGCAGGGTGACGGAGGCCAGGTCGTACCGCCTTCCCGTGGGGTTCCCCCCGGGGCCGTCCGTCTCCAGGACGAGCTCGCCCTCGAGGACCCCCCACCTCCCCTCGTTGAAGCGCAGGATCTTCATGCCCCTAAGCTACCACCTGCCCGCCAGGATTTGCAGGCCCCGGAGGAGGACGACCCCCGCCACGAGAAGCGCCCCGAGCCTCGCCTCCCCGGAAAGGGTGTAGACGAGGAGGAGGTAGCCGAAGATGGCCCCGAAGGGGATGGGGTAGATCCCCTTGCGCCGCCTCCTCCAGAAGAGGAGGTGGTAAAGCCCCGCCACCCCAAGGCCGAAGAGGGTGGCCCAGAGGGTCTCCGCTGGCCGCCAGACGAGGAAGAAGCCGAGGGAGGGGGCGATGCCGCCGCCGCCCCTGAAGCGGAAGAAAACGGGCCAGGTGTGCCCGGCCACGAGCAAGGCCCCGGCCCAGGGAAGGTAGGCCTCCGGGGTCAAAAGGGCCACCAGCGCCCCCTTGCCCAGGTCAAAGGCCACCGCGAGGAGGGCCGCCCAGGGCCCCTTCCTCCGGAAGACCCCCGAGCCCCCGGGGAGGTCCTTCCCCCGCACCTCCGGGAAGAAGAGGAGCCCGGCCACCAAGGAGCCCACGAGGTAGGCGAAAACCAGGTAGGCCACGGGAGGATCTTACCAGGGCCTTGCCCCCTTGGGCGGGGTGGCCTATGCTAGGAGGTGGAAGTTTCCGTGAACCGCTTCCACCCGAGGGAACGATGAAGCGCAAAAAGCCCACCATCCACGACGTGGCGGCCAAGGCGGGCGTGGGCCTCGGCACCGTGAGCCGGGTCCTCAACGACCACCCCGCGGTGCGTCACGAGACCCGGGCCCGGGTGCTTAGGGCCATGGAGGAGCTGGGCTACGCGCCCAACCCCCACGCCCGCAGGATCGCGGGGGGGCGGAGCTACACGGTGAGCGTCCTCCTCCCCTTCGTGGCCACCGAGTTCTACCGCAGGCTCGTGGAGGGGATTGAGGGCGTCCTCCTGGAGCAGCGCTACGACCTCGCCCTCTTCCCCATCCTCTCCCTGGCCCGGCTTAAGCGCTACCTGGAGAACACCACCCTGGCCTACCTCACCGACGGCCTCATCCTCGCCTCCTACGACCTCACGGAGCGCTTTGAGGAAGGAAGGTTGCCCACCGAGCGCCCCGTGGTGCTGGTGGACGCGCAAAACCCCCGCTACGACTCCGTCTACCTGGACAACCGCCTGGGGGGAAGGCTCGCCGGGGCCTACCTCGCCCGCTTCCCGGGGCCCATCTTCGCCATCGCCGTGGAGGAGGAGCCCGACCGGGCCTTCCGCCGCACGGTCTTCGCCGAACGGATGGCGGGCTTCCAGGAGGCCCTGAAGGAGGCCGGCCGCCCCTTCTCCCCCGACCGGCTCTACATCACCCGCCACTCCCAGGAGGGGGGGCGCCTCGCCCTCCGCCACTTCCTGGAGAAGGCCTCCCCGCCCCTCAACGTCTTCGCCGGGGCGGACCAGGTGGCCCTCGGGGTCCTGGAAGAAGCGGTAAGGCTCGGCCTCACCCCCGGGAGGGACGTGCGGGTCCTGGGGTTTGACGGCCACCCCTTCGCCGAGGAGGCGGGGCTTTCCACCATCGCCCAGCCCGTGGAGGCCATGGGGGCCCGGGCGGCCCAGCTCCTCCTGGAGAGGATGCGGGGCTACCAGGGCCCGCCCCGGGAGGTGCGCTTTGAGCCCGTCCTCGTGGAGCGGGCCTCCACCGGCACCCCGCCCGCCGCCCTTTACGTGCCGTAAACTAGGCCCATGGGGTGGGAGCGGGTCGCCCACGGGGTGCGCTGGGTCATGGTCCTCCCGGTCCTGGGCCTGTTGCTGGGTTCCTTCTACTTCGCCTTCCACGCCCTCCTGGAGGCCGTCAAGGGGTTGTCCCAGGGCCTCGAGGCCGCCCTCCCCGCCCTGGTGGGCGCCGTGGACCTGGCCCTCCTTTCCGCCGTCTTCCTCATCTTCGGCCTGGGCCTCTTTGAGCTTTTCATCCACAAGCTGGACCTTCCCCTGGACAACGTCCTCCTGGTGAAAAGCCTCGCCGACCTCAAGTCCAAGCTGGGCCAGGTCATCGTCATGATCCTGGTGGTGAAGTTCTTTGAAAAGGCCCTCGCCTTCCAGCCCAAAGAGGCCCTGGACTTCTTCCTCTTTGCGGGAGGGGTCGCCCTCCTGGCCGGGGCCCTTTGGGTCTCCGCCCGGGAGTAGTGCTGGTCTATTTGGACCAAAACCACGCCAGCCGCATGGCCAAGCACCTCCTGGGGCAAAGGGGGCACGAGGCCTTCGGCAGGCTCTTTCTGGCCCTCAAGGGAAGGGCCATCGCCCCCCCAAGCCCCTTCCACGTCCTGGAGACCCTCTTTCCCCAAAGGGGCCCCGAGGAGAAAGCGGGCTACCTCCTCCCCGCCCTCAAAGAGGTCTTCGCCGCCCTCTCGGGCGGCTACTGGGTCCGGCCCTGGCAGGAGGTGGCCGCAAGGCAGCGCCGGGGGCTCCACCGGGAGGACCTCCTCTCCCAGGAGGGAAGCTGGGAGACCCCGGCGGACCTCTCCCCCTTTAAGGGGCTTCCCGAGGCCCTCCGCGGCCTGCCTTACGGGGAGGCCCACGCCCTGGCCTTAAGGGAGATCCGGGAGCGGACCGGGCTTGAGGAGGTGCCTTTCGTGCGGCTCCTCGCCCGCCTCCTTGCCCGGATGGCCTCCGACCTCCAGCGCAAGCCCCGCCCCTCCGACCTCCTGGACGCGGTCATGGCGGCCACGGTCTACCCCTACGTGGACCTCCTCCTCACCGACCGCTACCTGAGGGGCCTCCTCCCCGAGAAGAGCGTGGGGGGGCGGAGGAAGGAGGTGGAGGCCCTGGTCAGGCGCCTTGAAGGGGAGTAGACTCCGGGGCGTGAGAGGCATCCGGGACCCCCGCCTCATCCCCATCGCCGAGAAGGTGATGGAAGGGAAAAGGCTTTCCTTTGAGGACGGCCTCGTCCTCTACCAGACCAAGGACCTTCCCACCCTCATGCGCCTCGCCAACCTGGTCCGCGAGCGGAAGCACGGGCACAAGACCTACTTCGTCCACTCCATCCGCGTCTCCCAGACCAACATCTGCTACGTGGGGTGCACCTTCTGCGCCTTCCAAAGGCGCTTCGGCGAGGAAGGGGCCTGGGACTGGGACGTGGACGAGGTGGTGGCCTGGGTAAAGGAGCGCTACCAGCCGGGGCTCACGGAAATCCACCTCACGGCGGGCCACCACCCCAAAAGGCCCTTCGCCTACTACCTGGACCTGGTACGGGCCCTGAAGGAGAACTTCCCCGGGGTCCAGGTGAAGGCCTGGACCGCGGCGGAGATCCACCACTTCTCCAAGATCGCCCGCCTCCCCTACCGGGAGGTCCTAAAGGCCCTAAAGGAGGCGGGCCTGGACGCCATGCCGGGAGGCGGGGCGGAGATCTTCGCCGAAAGGGTGCGCAGGAAGATCGCCCGGGCCAAGGTCTCGGCGGAAGGGTGGCTGGAGATCCACCGCACCGCCCACGAGCTTGGCATCCCCACCAACGCCACCATGCTCTACGGGCACATAGAAACCCTGGAGGAACGCCTGGACCACATGGACCGCCTCCGCCGCCTCCAGGACGAGACCGGGGGCTTCATGAGCTTCATCCCCCTGGCCTTCCAGCCGGACGGGAACCAGCTCGCCCGGGAGCTGGGCAAGAAGGAGTTCACCACGGGGCTGGACGACCTTAGAAACCTGGCCGTGGCCCGGCTTTACCTGGACAACTTCCCCCACATCAAGGGGTACTGGGCCACCTTAACCCCCGAGCTCGCCCAGGTCTCCTTGGACTGGGGGGTCACGGACGTGGACGGCACCCTGATTGAGGAGAGGATCGTCCACATGGCGGGAAGCCCCACGCCCCAGGGCCTCACCAAGCGGGAGCTCGCCCGCATCATCCTCATGGCGGGGCGGATCCCCGTGGAGCGGGACGCCCTCTACCGGGAGGTGCGGGTCTGGGACCGGGTGGAGGCGTGAGGCCCTACGTCCTGGGCCTTCCCCGCTACGCCAACGTCGCCCCCCTCCACCACTTCCTGAGGCTCGAGGGCTTCCGGGTTCTCCACGCCGTCCCCGCAGAGCTCAACCGCCTCCTCCTCTCGGGGGAGGTGGGGCTTTCCCTGGTCTCCAGCTACTTCTACCTCAAGCACCAGGACAGCCTGGGCCTCCTCCCCGACTTCTCCGTGGCCGTCCTGGGAAGGGTCTACTCGGTGAACCTCTTTCACAAGGGAGCCCTCCCCCACCTTGCCCGCGTGGCCCTCACCACGGAGAGCGCCACCAGCGTGGCCCTCCTGAAGCTCCTTCTGAAGGAGGCCGGGGCCGGGCCCCGCTACGAACGGCGGGAGGGGGGGCTGGAGCTCCTTTCCGCTTACGACGGCGTCCTTCTCATCGGCGACCGGGCCATAAAGGCCTACGCCGCCCTTCTTCCGGAAGTCCCGGAAACGCCCCACGCCCTCCCCACCCGCTTCGGGGAGGTGGAGGTGGCGGACCTCTCCACCCTGTGGTTTCAAAGGACCCACCTCCCCTTCGTCTTCGCCGTCTGGGCCTACAGGCGGGAAAACCCTCCCCCCAAGGCCCTGGTGCAAGCCCTTAGGGAGGCCCGGCGGGAGGGCCTGGGGCGGCTTAGGGAGGTGGCCGAGGCCGAGGCCCGCAGGCTCGGCGTCCACCCCCTCCTCCTCCAGCACTACCTCTGGAACTTCCGCTACCACCTGGAGGAGCCCGACCGCCTGGGGCTTAAGGCCTTCGCCGAGGCCCTCGGCCTCCCCTTCGCCCCTATGTTCTATCCTGAGTAGCGCTTGACATCATAAAGCGCTTGAGGTATCATCCCACCTGGGCGCAAGGCCCAGAGGAGGTGCGCATGCGTTGGAACCTTGACCCGACCCACACCAGCGTGGAGTTCGCCGTGCGGCATATGATGATCGCCACGGTAAGGGGGACGATGGGCCTCAAGGAGGGGTACGTGGAGACCGACGAGACCGGGAAGCCCATCCGGGTGGAGGCCCGGCTGGACGCGGCAAGCATCCACACCGGCGTGGCCGACCGGGACAACCACCTGCGCTCCCCGGACTTCCTGGACGTGGCCAACCACCCGGAGATCGTCTTCAGGAGCGAGAAGATCACCCCCTTAGGGGAGGGCCGCTACCGGGTGGAGGGGGAGGTCACCATCCGGGGCGTGACCCGGCCCCTCGCCTTTGAGGTGGAAACCCATGGCCCCGCGAAGGACCCCTGGGGGAACGAGCGCATCGCCGCCCACTTTGAGGGGAAGCTGAACCGGAAGGACTTCGGCCTCACCTGGAACATGCCCCTGGAGACCGGGGGGCTTCTCGTGGGCGAGGAGGTGCGCTTCAGCGTGGACACCCAGGCGGTGAAGGCAAAGGAAGCGGTGGCGCAGTAATGGCCTTTCCCCGGCGGCTTCTCTCCTTGAGCCTAAGGGTCAAGGACCTGGAAGCCGCCCTCTTCTTCTACCGGGACCTCCTGGGCCTCAAGGTGGAGGCCGACCCGCCCCGCTATCGGCTTTTCCCCGAAGGGAGGGGCTTCCTCCTGGAGCTTCTTCACGACCCCGAGGCCCCCTTAAGGCCCTACCCCTCCTTAGGCCTCTACCACTTCGCCCTCCTCCTGCCCCACCGCAAGGCCCTCGCCGGCGTCTTCCGCAGGCTCTTAGAAGCGGGGGCCCACTTTGAGGGGGCCGCAGACCACGGGGTCTCGGAGGCCCTCTACTTCCGCGACCCCGAGGGGAACGGCCTGGAGCTCTACCGGGACCGCCCCAAGGAAGCGTGGCCCAAGGGCCCCCTCATGTTCACGGCGCCCCTGAACCTGGAGAAGCTCCTTGCGGAAAACCCGGACCCCACCCCCCTTCCCCCCGAAACCCTCCTCGGGCACCTCCACCTCCACGTGGAGGACCTGGCGGCGGCGGAGGCTTTCTTTAACGGGAAGCTCGGCATGGAGGTGACCTTGCGCACCTACCCCGGGGCCCTCTTCTTCGCCTGGGACGGCTACCACCACCACGTGGGGGCGAACACCTGGGCGGGAAGGCGCAAGGCGCCCCCTGGGGCCACGGGGCTTTTGGGCTACACTCTCCTCGCCCCTCCCGGCGTTCCCCCCGGGGAGCACCCCGACCCCACCGGGGCCTTGGCCCGGGTCTTGACGGAGCCCCCTCCCTCCCCGTAGACTCTAGACCAACTATGTGGACCCTAGGGCGCTACTTCGGCTTTTATTACCCCGCCGGGGGCGCCCTGCGGTCCGCGTAGGCCATACCGCGAAAAGGGCGCCCCCTAAAGGGGGCGCCCAAGGTTTTTGGGAGGGAAGCCATGCTGATCGTGATGAAGCGGGGGTACACGGAGGAGGAGCTTCAGGAGGTCGTCCGGGAAATAGAGAAGGTGGGCTACCGGCCCCACGTCTCCCGGGGCGTGGAGACCACCCTGGTGGGGGCCATCGGCCGGGGGCCCACCCCCGAGCTCATGGAGCACTTCCGGGCCCTGCCGGGAGTGGCCGAGGTCATCCCCATCTCCAAGCCCTGGAAGCTCGCAAGCCTCGAGGTCCAGCCCTTCCCCACGGTCCTGGAGTTCCCCACGGGGAAGACGGGGGGCGGCCACGTGATGGTGGCGGCGGGGCCTTGCGGGGTGGAGTCCCGGGAGCAGACCCTGAGGGCCGCCCACTACGTGAAGGCCCACGGGGCCCACATGCTCCGGGGGGGCGCTTTCAAACCCCGCACGAGCCCCTACGCCTTCCAGGGCCTGGGCCTCGAGGGCCTGAAGATCCTCGCCGAGGCCAAGAGGGAGACGGGCCTCCCCATCGTCACCGAGGTCCTCTCCCCGGAGCAGGTGGAGCTCGTGGCCGAGTACGCCGACGTCCTCCAGATCGGGGCGCGGAACGCCCAGAACTTTCCCCTGCTCCAGGCGGTGGGGGAGGCGGGAAAGCCCGTCCTCCTCAAGCGGGGGATGAGCATGACCCTGGAAGAGTTCCTCATGAGCGCGGAGTACATCCTCTCCCGGGGCAACATGCGGGTGATCCTCGTGGAGCGGGGCATCCGCACCTTTGAGAAGGCCACCCGCTTCACCCTAGACGTCGCCGCCGTGCCCGTCCTCAAGAGCTGGACCCACCTCCCCGTCTGGATAGACCCCTCCCACCCGGCGGGCAAGAGGGACTGGGTCATCCCCTTGGCCCTGGCGGGGCTCGCCGCGGGAGCGGACGGCCTCATCGTGGAGACCCACCCCGAGCCGGAAAAGGCCCTCTCCGACGCCGCCCAGCAGCTCCACGAGCACGAGTTCGCCGAGCTCATGGACAAGGTGCGCCGCCTGGTGGCCGCCCTGGACAAGACCCTCGCCGCCCCCGTCCTGGGATGAAGCCCCTCTTCGGCAAAGTCGGGGTCTTCGGCGTGGGCCTTCTGGGCGGGAGCGTGGCCCTGGGGATTAAGGAGCGCTTCCTCGCCGAGGAGGTCCACGCCTACGATCAGGACCCTATGGCCCTGGAGAAGGTCCTCTTTCTCGGCGTGGCCGACCGGGTGCACACCGAGGTGGGCCCCTGGGTGGGGGAGCTTGACCTGGGGATCCTCGCGGCCCCCGTGGGGGCGCTGGCCGAGCTGGGGAAGGCCCTCGCCCCCTGGGCCCACCCGGAGAGCCTCTGGACCGACGTGGGAAGCGTCAAGGCCAAGGTGGTGGCCGCCCTGGAAGGCCTCCTCCCCCACTACCTGGGGGGGCACCCCATGGCGGGAAGCGAACGGGCCGGGGTGGAAAACGCCCACGCCGGGCTCCTGCAAAACGCCGTCTGGGTCCTGACCCCCACGGAAAGGACAAGCCCCAGGGCCCGGGAGGGCGTGCGGGGGCTCGTGGAGGCCCTGGGGGCCTACCCCCTGGAGATGCCCCCGGGGCGCCACGACGAGCTCGTGGCCCGGGTCTCCCACCTCCCCTACCTCCTCGCCGTGGCCCTAAACCGCATGGTGGCGCAAAGCCCCCACCGGGACCTCCTCATGTTCCTGGCGGCGGGGGGCTTCCGCGACCTCACCCGGGTGGCCTCCGGCTCCCCCAGGATGAGCCGGGACATGGTGGTGGAGAACAAGGAGGCCCTGAAGGAGGCCATAGAGGAGCTCCGGGAGGTCCTCCTGGAGCTGGAAGGCCTCCTGGACGAGCCCGAAGGGTTGCTTCGGGCGGCGGAGGAGGCCAAGCGCACCCGGGACAGCCTCCCCATCGTGCGCCGAAGCCTCCTCCCCGAGATGCACGACCTCGTGGTCCAGGTGCCGGACCGGCCCGGGGAGATCGCCAGGATCGCCACCGCCTTGGGCGAGGCGGGGGTGAACATCAAGGACATAGAGGTCCTCACCATCCGGGAGGCGGCGGGGGCCCTCCGCCTCTCCTTCGCCACCCGGGAGGAGCGGGAAAGGGCCCGGCGCGTCCTCCAGGAGGCGGGCTACCGCCTGCCCTGAGGCGGGGCGAGGACCACCCGGCCCTTCCCCAGAGCCTTGGCCCGGTAGAGGGCCTGGTCGGCCCGGAGGAAGAGGTCCTCGAGGTCCCCCGCGTACACGGCCACCCCCAGGCTCGCCGAGACCCCCTCCTCCTGGAGGCGGCGCCCAAGCCGCTCCGCCACCTCCACCGCCTCCTTCTCCCCCGTCCCCGGGAGGAGGACGGCGAACTCGTCCCCGCCCCACCGGGCCACGAGGTCCCCCCGGCGCACCCCCGAGACCAACGCCCGGGCCACCCGCCTGAGGTACCGGTCCCCCTCCCTGTGCCCCCCCTCGTCGTTCACCCGCTTGAAGCCGTCCAGGTCCAAAAGGACCAGGGCGAAGGGGGGCCCGCCCCGCTCCACCCGGGCCGCCTCCCGCTCTAGGGCCATCTCCAAGGCCCTGCGGTTGGGGAGGCCCGTGAGGGGACAAGTGAGGGCCCGCTCCCGCCAGAAGCGCACCTGGCCGTAGAGCTCCCGGAAGCGGGCGAGGAGCAGGGTGAGGGCGAGGAGGACGGGCTGGCTTGAAGCGAAGTGCCCCCAAGGCCAGGTGGGCCCCCCCGCGGCCCAAAGGGCGAAGGCGGAGAGGAGCGCCGCCCAAAGGAGGCCCAAGGCCAAGGCCAGGGGGAGAGGGTAGGCGAAGGCCAGGAGGAGGTAGAGGGAAGGGGACCAGAAGCCCACCGCCCAGGGGAAGTCCCTCCCCCGCCAAAGCTCAAAGAGGAGGTAAGCCCCCAGGGCGTGGGCGAGGAAGCGGGGGGCCCGCCTCGGCCCCTGGAGAAGGGCGAGCCCAAAAAGGAAGGCGAAGAGAAGGTAGAACCCCCACTCCCCGCCCCTAGGCGGATGCCAGAAGAGCTGAAGCCCAATGCCCAAAGGAAGGCCCATCCAGGCGAGGACATAAAAGAGGCGGTAGAGGCCTTCCATGGCCCCATTATGGCCTCCCCGCCGTCAAAACGCCGTGAAAAACGAACAGGGCTTAGGGAAGGACCTTCCCTGGGTTGAAGAGGCCCAGGGGGTCCAGCGCCTCCTTGACCCGGTGGAGCGCCCCCAGGGTCTCGGGGTCCACCGCCTCCAGCATGAAGTCCCGCTTCATGAGGCCGATGCCGTGCTCCCCGGAGAGCACCCCCCCGTGCCTCAAGGCCACCCGGGCGATCTCGTGGGCGAGCTCCCAGACCTTCTCCTCGCTCTCCCTCCTGGGATCAAAGAGGATGTTGGGATGGAGGTTCCCGTCCCCAATGTGGCCGAACTGCACCACCACGAGGCCGAAGGCCTTCCCCAAAGCCTCAATCTCCCGCACCACCCGGGGCAGGGCCGAGCGGGGCACGGCGATGTCCTCGTTCACCCGCTTGGGACGGATGCGGCCCAGGGCGGGGCTCACCGCCCGCCTGGCCCGCCAGAGGGCCTCGGCCTCCGCCTCGCCCGCCGCGCGGACCACCTCGGCCCCGTGACGGCGGGCGCTCGCCTCCACCAGGGAAAGCTCCTCCTCCACGAGGTCCGCCTCCTCCCCGTCCGTCTCCACCAGGAGGAGGGCCCGGCCCCGGGGCAGGCCCATCCTCAGGTAGTCCTCCACGGCGCCCGCGCAGGCCGGGTCCATGAACTCCATGCGGGCGGGCACGGCCCCCGAGGCCACCGCCTCGGAGACCGCCTCGGCCAGGGGCTCCACCCCGGGAAAGTGGGCCAGGAGGGCGGCCCGGTGCCGGGGCAAGGGAAGAAGGCGGAGCCTCGCCCCCGTCACCAGGCCCAAGGTCCCCTCCGAGCCGATGAGGAGGCCCGGGAGGTCGTAGGCGGCGCGCCCCTGGCGCTGGATCCCGCCCTCGTCGTCCACCCACTCCAGCTCCAAAACGTAGTCCCCGGTGACCCCGTACTTGAAGCAGAGGGGCCCCCCGGCGTTCTCCGCCAGGTTCCCCCCCAGGGTGCTGGTGCGGTAGGAGGCGGGGTCCGGGGGGTAGAAGAGGCCGTAGGGCCTCGCCGCCTCGGAGACCCGGGCCGTGGTCACCCCGGGCTCGGCCCAGGCCGTCTGGGTGTGGGGGTCCACCTCGAGGCGGGTCATCCGGGTGAAGGCCACCACGATGGACCCCTCCTCCGGGACCGCCCCGCCGGAGAGGCCGCTTCCCGCCCCCCGGGGCACCAGCACCACCCCGTGCCGCCGGGCCAGGCGGACCAAAGCGGCCACCTCCTCCCGGCTTTCGGGCAGGACCACGGCCAAGGGCTCGGGCCCCACCAGGATGGCGTCGTAGCGGTAGACCTCCTTCGCCGCCCGGGAAAGGAGGGCCCGGGGGCCGAAAAGCGCCTTGAGCTCGTCCAAAACCCCTTGCGCCCGGGAAAGCGCCATACCCTTAGCCTAGCCTAGGGCGCGGTCTCCCCCGGGTCGCAGACGTTTGTGTTGTCCGGGAACATGACCACGGAGCTTTCCACGTACGCCGAGGCGGCGCTGCCGTTGAACCCCCGCACCCAAAGCACCTTGTTGCCCACGGGCTCCACGATGATGCCCTGCGGTCCCAAGGCCTGTTGGGTTTGGGCGGGGGTCACGTCCACGTAGCCCCTCACCTCGCCACTTCCCACGATGAGGGTGTCCAGGTCCGCCACTTTCTGCCCGGGACGGGCTTCCCAGGGCTTCTGCCCCTCGTCCAAGAGGTAGACCTCGAGGCGGGTAAGAACCCCCGAAAAGGAAAAGCCGAAGTCCACCCGCGTGGTCCTGTGGGTGCAGTACCAGTCTTGGCTCCACAGGTTCCAGATGCTGGGAGGGGCCGGGGAAATGGTCACCGTACAAGCCCCCAAGGCCAAGGCGAGGAAAGACGCCACCAATCCCCTCATGCTTCCAAGATAGTTCCTTCCCCCCACCAGGGATGACAGCGAGGTGAAGCCTCCTTTAGACTTCCTCCATGGCCTACTGGCTCTTGAAGTCCGAACCCCAGGTGTACGGCATTGAGGACCTGGAGCGGGAAGGCCGGGCCATCTGGGACGGGGTGCGGAACTACCAAGCCCGGAACTACCTGATGCAGATGAAAGAGGGCGACCTCTGCTTCTTCTACCACTCGGGCACCACCCCCCCGGGGATCGCCGGGCGTTGCCGGGTGGTGCGCACCCTCCTCCCCGACCCCACCCAGTTTGACCCGGAAAGCCCCTACTACGACCCCAAGGCCACGCCGGAGAAGCCCCGCTGGTACACGGTGGAGGTGGCCTTCGTGGAGAAGTGGCCCCTCGTCCCCCTCGCCGAGCTCAAGGCCCTCTTCCCCCCGGACCACCCCCTCGTAAAAAGGGGAAACCGGCTTTCCGTGATGCCGGTTCCCCCGGAGGTGGCGGAAGCCCTTATTGTACGGAGAGGGTCCCGATGATCTTGAAGAGGGGCAGGAACATCCCGGCCACGATCATGCCCACGATGACGCCCAGGAAGATGATCATGAGGGGCTCAATGGCCGCGGTGAGGCTCGCCACCGCCTCGTCCACCTCCCGCTCATAGAAGTCGGCCACCTTGGAGAGCATGGTGTCCAGGGCCCCCGTCTCCTCGCCGATGGCCACCATGGAGCTCACCATGGGCGGGAAGACGAAGGGGTGCTGGGCCAGGGTGAGGTTCAAGGGGTCGCCCTGCTGGATCTTCAGCTTGGCGGCCTCCACGATCTCCTCCACCACGCTGTTGCCCGCGGTCCCCTTGGTGATGTCCAGGGCCTCCACGATGTTCACCCCGCTGGAGAGAAGGAGGGCCAGGGTGCGGGAGAAGCGGGCCACGGCGGTCTTGCGGTTGAGGTTGCCGAAGACGGGGAGGCGGAGCTTAAGGCGGTCAATGACCCTACGCCCCTGGGGGGTGCCGTAATACCAGCGGTAGGCGAAGAAGAGGGCCACGGCGAGGAGGAGGAGGGGCAGGGTGGCCGCCCTAAGAAGGTCGGAGACGGCGATGAGGAAGCGGGTGAGGAGGGGAAGCTCGGAGCCTAAATCCGTGAGGATCTGGGCGAACTGGGGCACGATCCCCGTGAGGAGGAAGTAGGCCACGCCCACGGCGAAGACGAAGACGATGACCGGGTAGGTCATGGCGCTCCGGATCTTGCCCCTTAGCTCCAGCTCCTTCTCCAGAAAGCTCGCCAAGCGGTCCAGGATGAGGTCCAGGCCGCCCGAGGTCTCCCCCGCCCGCACCAGGTTCACGTAGAGGCGGGAGAAGATCTTGTGCTTGGAGAGGGCCTCGGAGAAGGCCATCCCCCCCTCCACGTCGGTGCGCACCTGCTTGAGGATCTCCCGGAACTTCCGGTTTTCCGTCTGGCGCTCCAGGATGGCGAGGGCCTGGAGGAGGGTGAGGCCCGCCCCCAGCATGGTGGCGAGCTGCCGGGAGAAGATGGCGAGGTCCTTCAGGCCCGGCCCCCGCTCCAAGGCGGGGATCCGGACCTCCGCCTGCAGGCCCTTCCCCGGCTCCTTGATCTCGGCCACGAAGAGGCCCCGGTCGCGGAGGAGCCTCGCGGCGGTGCGGAGGTCCTCGGCCTCAATGGTGGCCTCCACCAGACGGCCCTGGCGGTCCCGGGCCTTATACTGGTAGACCGGCATGGAAAGAGTATACCAGGAAGCCCTGGCCAAAGCGGCGGAGACCCTCAAGGGAGGGGGTTTGGTGGCCTTCCCCACGGACACGGTCTGGGGGGTGCTGGCCCTCATGGAGGACGAGGCCGCCTGCAAGAGGATCTACGAGGTCAAGGGCAGGCCCGAGGACAAGCCCCTCCAGGTGCTGGTGGCGGACCTGGAAAGCGCCCTAGAGCTCGTGGACCTCGGCCCTCTGGAAGGAAAGTTCCTGCGCCTGGCGGAGGCCTTCTGGCCCGGGGGGCTCACCGTGGTGGTCCCCGGGAAGGCCATCCCTCCTTGGATCAGCAAGGACGGCTCCGTGGGCCTCAGAATGCCGGACCACGCCCTTTTGCGGGAGCTCCTCCGCCGCGTGGGGGGGCACGCCGCCGCCACGAGCCTCAACAAAAGCGGCGAGCCCCCGGTGCGCACGGAGGCCGAGGCCCGGACCTTCGCCGTGGACTTCGTCTTTCCGGGGGAGGCGGGAGGACTTGCCTCCAGCGTGGTGGACCTCCGCACCGGGGAGGTCCTGCGGGAAGGGGCGATCCCCAAGGAGGCCCTTCTCGCCCACCTCCGGTAGGCCATGGAGGAAGCCCCGAGCCTCAAAACCCTCCTCCTCGCCGTCCTCTTCGCCGCGGGAAGGCCCGTGGCCCTCAAGGAGCTTAGGGCCCTGGGCCACCCCGAGGAGGCCGTCCTCCGCGCCCTCAAGGCCCTGGAGCGGGACCTCGAGGCCGGCCACCTGGGCGTGGCCCTGGAGCGGGTGGCGGGGGGGTGGCGGCTCGTGGTCCATCCCAAGGCCTTGGAGGCGGTGGAGCGCGTCCTTAAGCCCTCCCCGCCCAGGCTCTCCCGGGCGGCCCTCGAGGTCCTGGCCCTCGTGGCCTACCACCAGCCCGTGACCCGGGCGGAGCTTGAGGCCATGCGGGGCAAGGGGGTGGAAGGGGTCCTGGAAAGCCTCCTGGAGCGGGGCCTTGTCCGGGTGGTGGGGGAGAAGGAAGCCCCCGGCCGCCCCAAGCTTTACGGGACCACGGAGCGCTTTTTGGAGGTCTTCGGCCTGGAGAGCCTAGAAGACCTCCCCCCGCTCAGGGAGGACGGCCCACCCCTCCTCCTCCGCGGCTAGGGCCTCCCGGGCGGGGACGGGGAGGGGGCTATAAAGCTCGTTCTCCCGAACGAAGGCGAGGAGGAAGCGGGAGAGGAGGCGCATCTGGCTTTTGTGGGCCCGGACGGCCCGCTCCTTCCTGCGCACCTCCTCCTCGCTCAAGGGAAAGCGCTGCCAGGGAAGCCCCCGGCCTCGAGGGGGCGGGTAGAGGGGAAGCCTAGGGTGGAGGCCCTTGGGCAGGGGGTACTGGTACCCCCCGTGGACGATGTAGTAGAGGAGGCGGTCCTCCAGGCCGAGAAGGGCCGCCGCCCGCATGCCGAAGTAGGCCGTGGCCTGGTGGTCCCGGTGGGCGTCCAGGGGGCTTGGCAGGAGAATCCGGGTGGGCCTGAAAGACCGGAGGACCTCCACCAAGAGGGCCTCCAGGGCCTTCCCCGTGTAGGGGAGGCCCGGCCGGTGGCACCCCGGGTAGGCCACCGCCTTAAGCCCCGTGTAGGGGCTCTCGTAGGGCAGGTAGTAGTGGGTGGTAAAGAGGGGGTAGAGGCCCTGGTCGGGAAAGCCCAGGAAGAGGGCGCTTTCCTGGGGAAGGCCCAAGGCCTCGAGGCCCCGCCTGGCCTCCACCATCCGCCTCAGGGCCAGGCGGCGCAGGGCCTTTGGGGAAGGAAGCGGGCTTCCCGCCGCCAGGTCAAAGGCGTCCCCCGAGGTGAGGTAGACCACCCTCACCTCCCCCCCTTCCCGCGCCACCCGCCCCATGAGCCCCCCCGCGGCCAGCACCTCGTCGTCGGGGTGGGGGGCGAGCACGAGGAGGCGCTCGCCCGAAAGGGGCGGGGGCAGAAGGGGGAGGCCCCGGACCCGGGCCGAGGCCACGAGGGCGTGGTAGCCGGCGAAGAGGAAGCGGCCGTTGATGAAGGCCCAGACCCCGAGGGCCGCCGCCAGGACCATGAGCCGCTCCGCCCAGAGGAGGCCAAGCCACAGGCGCGCCGCCTCCGCCACCCCCAGGTAGAGAACGAGGAGGAGGACGAGCCACTGCCAGGGCCTAAGCCGACGCACGGGGGCATTTTACGGGGCCTATAGACTGGGGGCGTGGCCCAGGTGCGGAAGGCCCACCCCAAAGACCTCGCGGCCATCGCCCGCCTCTCCCACCAGACCCTCTTCCTCGGCAGGGAAGGCCCAAAGGTCTTCCCCAGCGAAACCCTCTGGGGAGCCCTCTTCGTGGCCCCCTACCTGGAGGCCGGCTGCTGCAACCTGGTGGCCGAGGAGGAAGGCCGGGTGGTGGGCTACATCCTCGGGGCCTGCGCCGACCGGCCCCTCGCCCTCGCCTTCGCCAAGCGCCTGCTTTGGGCCCTTCCCCGCCTCCTCCTCGGGCGGTTCGGCCCTCCCCTTCCCCACCTCCGCTACCTCCTCCGCCTCCTCCGCTACCCGGGGCCCAAGGCCCCCAAGGACCGCTACCCGGCCCACCTGCACATCGCTGTGGACCCCGAGGCCCAGGGCCACGGGGTGGGCAAGGCCCTCCTCGCCGCCTTCCTCAAGTGCCTGCGGGAAAAGGGGGTCCCGGGGGTGCAGCTCGCCACCACCCGGGCCAACCGCGCCGCCCGGGGCCTCTACCGGGCCATGGGGTTTCGGGTGTACGCCAAGCGGGCGAGCCCCTTCTGGGCCCCCTACCTGGGCCGGCCCCTGATCCACGAGGTCTGGGTGCGGGACCTGGGGTAGACTGAGCCCATGCTGGACTTCTACGCCCTGGAGGACCTCCTCACCCCGGAGGAGAAGGAGGTCCAGAAGGCCGCCCGCCGCTTCCTGGAAAAGGAGGCCCTGCCCCACATCCGCGACTGGTGGGAGGAAGGGGTCTTCCCCACCCACCTCATCCCCAGATTCGCCGAGCTCGGCTTCCTGGGCCCCACCCTGCCCCCCGAGTACGGGGGGGCGGGGGTGAGTAGCGCCGCCTACGGCCTCATCTGCTACGAGCTGGAGCGGGTGGACTCGGGGCTCAGGAGCTTCGTGAGCGTCCAGAGCTCCCTGGTGATGTACCCCATCTACGCCTACGGGAGCGAGGAGCAAAAGCGGGAGTTCCTCCCCAAGCTCGCCCGCGGGGAGATGGTGGGGTGCTTCGGCCTCACCGAGCCCGACGGCGGCTCGGACCCCTACGGCAACATGAAGACCCGGGCCAGGCGCGAGGGGGACACCTGGGTCCTGAACGGCACCAAGATGTGGATCACCAACGGCAACCTGGCCCATCTCGCCGTGATCTGGGCCAAGGACGAGGGGGGAGAGGTCCTGGGCTTCCTCGTCCCCACGGACACCCCGGGCTTCCAGGCCCGGGAGGTGAAGCGCAAGATGTCCCTCCGCGCCTCGGTGACCAGCGAGCTCGTCCTCGAGGAGGTGCGGGTGCCCGAGTCCTTGCGCCTCCCCAAGGCCCTAGGCCTCAAGGCCCCCCTTTCCTGCCTCACCCAGGCCCGCTTCGGCATCGCCTGGGGGGCCATGGGGGCCCTGGAGGCGGTCTACGAGGAGGCGGTGGCCTTCGCGAAAAGCCGCTCCACCTTCGGCGAGCCCCTCGCCAAGAAGCAGCTCGTCCAGGCCAAGCTCGCCGAGATGCTCGCCTGGCACACGGAGGGCCTCCTCCTCGCCTGGCGGCTCGCCCGCCTCAAGGACGAAGGGAAGCTCACCCCCGCCCAGGTCTCCCTCGCCAAAAGGCAGAACGTCTGGAAGGCCCTCCAGGCCGCCCGCATGGCCCGGGACATCCTCGGGGGAAGCGGCATCACCCTGGAGTACCACGCCATCCGCCACATGCTGAACCTGGAGACCGTCTACACCTACGAGGGCACCCACGACGTCCACACCCTGGTCCTGGGACGGGAGATCACCGGCCTGAACGCCTTCTAAAGGCCCGCCGGGGCCTTTGGCGGACACTTAAGCCATGGTCATCGCCTTCACCGGGGATCCCTTCCTGGCGCGGGAGGCCCTCTTAGAGGAGGCCAGGCTTAGGGGCCTTTCCCGCTTCACCGAGCCCACCCCGGAGGCCCTGGCCCAGGCCCTGGCCCCAGGGCTTTTCGGGGGCGGGGGGGCGATGCTGGACCTGAGGGAGGTGGGGGAGGCGGAGTGGAAGGCCCTAAAGCCCCTTTTGGAAAGCGTGCCCGAGGGCGTCCCCGTCCTCCTCCTGGACCCTAAGCCAAGCCCCTCCCGGGCGGCCTTCTACCGGAACCGGGAAAGGCGGGACTTCCCCACCCCCAAGGGGAAGGACCTGGTGCGGCACCTGGAAAACCGGGCCAAGCGCCTGGGGCTCAGGCTCCCGGGCGGGGTGGCCCAGTACCTGGCCTCCCTGGAGGGGGACCTCGAGGCCCTGGAGCGGGAGCTGGAGAAGCTTGCCCTCCTCTCCCCACCCCTCACCCTGGAGAAGGTGGAGAAGGTGGTGGCCCTGAGGCCCCCCCTCACGGGCTTTGACCTGGTGCGCTCCGTCCTGGAGAAGGACCCCAAGGAGGCCCTCCTGCGCCTCAGGCGCCTCAAGGAGGAGGGGGAGGAGCCCCTCAGGCTCCTCGGGGCCCTCTCCTGGCAGTTCGCCCTCCTCGCCCGGGCCTTCTTCCTCCTCCGGGAAAACCCCAGGCCCAAGGAGGAGGACCTCGCCCGCCTCGAGGCCCACCCCTACGCCGCCCGCCGCGCCCTGGAGGCGGCGAAGCGCCTCACGGAAGAGGCCCTCAAGGAGGCCCTGGACGCCCTCATGGAGGCGGAAAAGAGGGCCAAGGGGGGGAAAGACCCGTGGCTCGCCCTGGAGGCGGCGGTCCTCCGCCTCGCCGGTTGACCCGCGGGTCAGTCCCGGGTAGACTCGGGGCATGCTCAAGCCCGAGCTCGTGGAGGCGGTGGGGGACGACCTGGACTGGCTCCTCTTAAACGCGGCCTACGGGAGCCCCACCGTGGCGGTGGCCGAGCTCTCCTTCGCCGGGGCGTAACCTCCCCCCGGTAAAAAAAGGGCATGAGGGTCCTCGTCACCCGCACCCTTCCCGGGAAGGCCCTGGACCGCCTGCGGGAAAGGGGCCTCGAGGTGGAGGTCCACCGGGGGCTCTTCCTCCCCAAAGCGGAACTCCTCAAGCGGGTGGAGGGGGCGGTGGGCCTCATCCCCACGGTGGAGGACCGCATAGACGCCGAGGTGATGGACCGGGCCAAGGGCCTTAAGGTCATCGCCTGCTACAGCGTAGGGGTGGACCACGTGGACCTCGAGGCGGCCAGGGAGAGGGGCATCCGGGTCACGCACACCCCCGGGGTCCTCACCGAGGCCACCGCCGACCTCACCCTCGCCCTCCTCCTCGCCGTGGCGAGGCGGGTGGTGGAGGGGGCGGCCTACGCCCGGGACGGGCTCTGGAAGGCCTGGCACCCCGAGCTCCTTCTGGGCCTGGACCTCCAGGGCTTGACCCTCGGCCTCGTGGGCATGGGGCGGATCGGCCAGGCGGTGGCCAAGAGGGCCCTGGCCTTCGGGATGCGGGTGGTCTACCACGCCCGCACCCCCAAGCCCCTCCCCTACCCCTTCCTCTCCCTGGAGGAGCTCCTTAAAGAGGCGGACGTCGTCTCCCTCCACACCCCCCTCACCCCGGAAACCCATAGGCTCCTCAACCGGGAAAGGCTCTTCGCCATGAAGCGGGGCGCCATCCTCCTCAACACCGCCCGGGGGGCCCTGGTGGACACCGAGGCCCTGGTGGAGGCCTTAAGGGGCCACCTCTTCGGGGCGGGCCTGGACGTGACCGACCCCGAGCCCCTGCCCCCGGGCCATCCCCTCTACGCCCTTCCCAACGCCGTCATTACCCCCCACATCGGCTCGGCGGGGAGAACGACCCGGGAGCGCATGGCGGAGGTGGCGGTGGAGAACCTCCTCGCCGTCCTGGAGGGGAGGGAGCCGCCAAACCCGGTAGTATAGGCGCCATGGGCCTTCTCATCGGCTTCCTCGGCGGGGTCTTCGGCGGCCTCGTAGGCCTAGGCGGCGGCACGGTGATGATCCCCTTGATGGTGGGGCTTCTCAAGCTTCCCCAGCACCGGGCCCACGGCACGAGCCTGGTGGCCGTCTTCTTCACGGGGCTCGTGGGGGCCTTGACCTACGGCCTGCAAGGCTCCTTGGACCCCAAGGCCGCGCTTTTCCTGGCCCTCACCGCCATCCTCACCGCCCGCTTCGGCGCCCGCTTCGCCCACGGCCTCTCCGAGAGAAACCTCAAGCGGTCCTTCGGCTGGTTCCTCATCGCCGTAAGCTTCCTCCTTCTCCTCAGGCCCTACCTCGCCCCCCTCGGCCTGGTGCGGGGCGAACTCCCCCAGGACCTCGCCCTCCTCCTCGCCGGGGCCTTCACCGGCTTCCTCTCGGGGATGATGGGGGTGGGCGGGGGGACGATCATGGTCCCGGCCATGGTCCTCCTCCTGGGAATGCCCCAGCACACCGCCCAGGGGACGAGCCTCCTCGCCATGGTCCCGGCAAGCCTGGTGGGCGCCCACACCCACCTGCGCCTGGGGAACGTGGACCAGGACCTCGCCCTAGGCCTCGTGCCCGGGGTCCTGGTGGGCACCTTCCTAGGGGGGGAGCTCGCCCACGTCCTCCCGGAAGGCGCCTTGCGGCTCGTCTTCGCCGCCGTGCTCGTCTGGACGGGGTGGCGGTACGCCCGTCCGGGAAGGTAACTTCAAACACTTTCTCGCGGGCTCAAACGGCTCCACGGGGAAAGTGGGTGAAGGCCTATGCGGAAGTGGCAGGACTGGGCCAACCTGGTCTTGGGCCTTTGGCTCGTCCTCTCCCCCTGGATCCTGGGGTTCAGCGGCACGTCCAGCGCCACCTGGAACGCGGTCATCCTCGGGCTCCTGGTGGGCCTCCTCGCCCTGAGCGTGGCCCGCGAGAAGCCCAAGACGGCCTAACCCCGCGCCCGGGCTCCCCGCCCGAGGCCCTCCTCGGGCGGGGTTCCCCTTGCCGGGACGGGGCAGGGGGTGTAAGGTAGGGGTGGCCTTTAAACCGGTCCCGCGAGGCCGGAAAGGGGGAGAGATGCGAGCAACAAGGAAGCGGGAAAGGAAGGGAAGGAGCGGAGGCCTTGGCCTCCGCCTTTTTTTGGAGGTGGCCGGTGCGCTTTAAGGCGGAGCTCATGAACGCCCCGGAGATGCGGCGGGCCCTTTACCGCATCGCCCACGAGATCGTGGAGGCCAACAAGGGGACGGAGGGCCTGGCCCTGGTGGGGATCCACACCCGGGGCATCCCCCTCGCTCACCGCATCGCCCGCTTCATCGCGGAGTTTGAGGGGAAGGAGGTGCCCGTGGGGGTCTTGGACATCACCCTCTACCGGGACGACCTCACGGAGATCGGCTACAGGCCCCAGGTGCGGGAGACCCGGATCCCCTTTGACCTCACGGGGAAGGCCATCGTCTTGGTGGACGACGTCCTCTACACGGGCCGCACCGCCCGGGCCGCCCTGGACGCCCTCATAGACCTGGGAAGGCCACGGCGCATCTACCTCGCGGTCCTCGTGGACCGGGGGCACCGGGAGCTTCCCATCCGGGCGGATTTCGTGGGGAAGAACGTCCCCACCTCCCGGAGCGAGGTGGTGAAGGTCAAGGTGGAGGAGGTGGACGGGGAGGACCGGGTGGAGCTTTGGGAAAGGGAGGGGGCATGAGGCACCTCCTGGACTTCCAGGGCTGGAGCAGGACCGAGGTGGAGAGCCTTCTGGACACCGCCCGGGTGATGCGGGAGGTCCTGGAGCGGCCCATAAAGAAGGTTCCCGCCCTCCAGGGCTTCACCGTGGCCACGGTCTTCTTTGAGCCCTCCACAAGGACGAGGATCTCCTTTGAGCTCGCCGCCCGGCGCATGTCGGCGGACGTGGTCTCCTTCGCCGCCCAGACGAGCAGCCTCCAGAAGGGGGAAAGCTACAAGGACACCCTCCTCACCCTCGAGGCCATGGGGGTGGACGCCTACGTCATCCGGGCCGACAGCGCCGGCGTACCCCACCAGGCCACCCGCTGGGTCAAGGGCGCCGTCATCAACGGGGGGGACGGGCGCCGGGCCCACCCCACCCAGGCCCTCCTGGACGCCTACACCCTCCTCGAGGCCCTGGGCACCCTGGAGGGCAAGAAGGTCGCCATCGTGGGGGACATCCTTCACTCCCGGGTGGCCCGCTCGGGCGCCGAGCTCCTCTCCCTCCTCGGGGCCCAGGTCTTCTGCGCCGGCCCCCCGAGCCTCCTCCCCCAAAGCCTCCCCGGAGCCCACCTCACCCCCCGTCTGGAGGAGGCCCTGGAGGAGGCGGACGCCGTCATGGTCCTCAGGCTCCAGAAGGAGCGGATGGAGGCGGGGCTCGTCCACCTGGAGGACTACGTCGCCCGCTACCAGGTGACGGAAAAGCGCCTCGCCCTGGCCAAGCCCCAAGCCCCCCTCCTCCACCCCGGCCCCATGAACCGGGACGTGGAGCTGGAAGGGACCTTGGCGGACTCGGCGAGGAGCCTGGTGAACCGACAGGTGCAAAACGGGGTGGCGGTGCGCATGGCGGTGCTCTACCACCTCCTGGTGGGGAGGGAGAAAGCATGATCTTGATCCGCAACGTCCGGCTGGTGGACGCCCGGGGCGAGCGGGGCCCCGCGGACGTCCTGATTGGCGAAGGGAGGATCCTCTCCCTGGAAGGCGGTGAGGCGAAGCAGGTCGTGGACGGCACGGGGTGCTTCCTCGCCCCGGGGTTTTTAGACCTCCACGCCCACCTGCGGGAGCCCGGGGAGGAGGTGAAGGAGGACCTCTTCTCGGGGCTTCTCGCGGCGGTGCGGGGAGGGTACACCGACCTCGTCTCCATGCCCAACACCAAGCCCCCTGTGGACACCCCAGAGGCGGTGCGGGCCCTGAAGGAGAAGGCCAAGGCCCTGGGCCTCGCAAGGCTCCACCCCGCGGCCGCCCTCACGGAAAAGCAGGAGGGGAAGACCCTAACGCCAGCGGGGCTTCTCCGGGAGGCGGGGGCGGTCCTCCTCACCGACGACGGCCGCACCAACGAGGACGCCGGGGTCTTGGCGGCGGGGCTCCTCATGGCCGCGCCTCTAGGCCTCCCCGTGGCGGTGCACGCGGAGGACGCGGGCCTAAGGCGAAATGGGGTCATGAACGATGGCCCCCTCGCCGACCTCTTGGGCCTGCCGGGCAACCCCCCCGAGGCCGAGGCCGCCCGCATCGCCCGGGACCTCGAGGTCCTGCGCTACGCCTTAAGGCGAAGCCCGGCCACCCCCAGGCTCCACGTCCAACACCTTTCCACGAAGCGGGGCCTGGAGCTCGTCCGGGAGGCGAAGCGCGCGGGCCTCCCCGTGACCGCGGAGGCCACCCCCCACCACCTCACCCTCACCGAGGAGGCCCTGAGGACCTTTGACCCCCTCTTCAAGGTGGCCCCGCCCCTCAGGGGGGAAGAGGACCGGGAGGCCCTCCTGGAGGGGCTTCTTGACGGCACCCTGGACGCCATCGCCACCGACCACGCCCCCCACACCCTGGCGGAGAAGGAAAAGGACCTCCTAAGGGCCCCCTTCGGCATCCCGAGCCTCGAGGTGGCCTTCCCCCTCCTCTACACCGAGCTCCACCTGAAGCGGGGCTTTCCCCTGCAAAGGCTCGTGGAGCTTTTCACCGACGGCCCCAGGCGGGTCCTGGGCCTTCCCCCCCTCCACCTGGAGGAGGGGGCCGAGGCGAGCCTCGTCCTCCTCTCCCCCAAGGAGCGCCCCGTGGACCCCAGCGCCTTCGCCTCCAAGGCCCGCTACTCCCCCTGGGCGGGGTGGGTCCTCGGGGGGTGGCCCGTTCTCACCCTGGTGGCGGGGCGGATCGTCCACGAAGCGCTAAAATAGGGGGGTGCTGAAGAAGCTCCTGGAGGCAGATGCCATTGGCCTCAGGCTGGAGTGGGTGGGGGGGCTTCCCCTCTGGGAGGCTCAACCCACCTACCGGCACCAGAAGGCGGTGGACCGGATCCGGCAAAGCCTCCGGCCCAAGGAGGGCGCCTCCTGCGCTTGCGTCCACGTGGCCGACGTCTACGTGCGCTTTCCCGATGGCTCCTACAAAAGGCCCGACATCGCCATCTTCTGCCGGGAACCCGAGGAGCTGGACGAGGCCATCACCCTTCTCCCCGAGGCGGTGGTGGAGGTGGTGAGCCGGGGCTACGAGGCCAAGGACCTGGAGATCGGCCCCCGCTTCTGCCTCTCCCAGGGGGTGAAGGACGTGGTGGTCTTTGACCCCTACACCCTTCTCGTCCTCCACCTACGCCGCGATGGGGCCTCACGCTACGTTTCCCCTGTGGAACTGGAGCTCGAGGCGGGCTGCCTCCTCACCGTCTGAACCCCATGCTGGCTTCGCCAGCCTGGAGGCCCCGGTGAAGGCCCTTTCCCCGGACTCACGCGCGGCGAAGCTCCCCCAGGGAGGAAACCCCCTCGGCCTCCATAAGGCGGAGAAGCCCCAGGAGGAGCCTCCTGGGGAAGAGGGGCCCCCCGTAGACGAAGCCCGTGTAGACCTGGACCAGGCTCGCCCCGGCCTTGAGCCTCTCCCAGAGGTCCAGAGGGGTCTCCACGCCCCCCACGCTCACCAGGGCAAGCCCCTCCGCGCCCTCCGCCAGGTGGCGGAGGACCTCCAAGGCCCTCCCCTTCAGGGGCCTTCCCGAAAGCCCCCCGGCCTCCTTAGCCCAGGGGCTTTTTAGGCCCTCCCGGGCAAGGGTGGTGTTCACCGCCACCAGGCCCTGGAGGCGGTGCTTCTTGGCCAGGGCGAGGACCTCGTCCAAGGCCTTCGGGGAGAGGTCCGGGGCCACCTTGAGGAGGAGGGGCTTCTTTGTGGCCGGGCGAAGGCGGGCGAGGAGCTCGTCCAGGAAGGGGCCTTCCTGGAGGGCGCGAAGGCCCGGGGTGTTGGGGGAGCTCACGTTCAAGACGAAGTAGTCCCCAAAAGGCTCCAGGAGGCGGAGGGCCTTTAGGTAGTCCTCCGCCGCCCGCCCCAAGGGCGTGTCCCGGTTCTTCCCCAGGTTGACCCCAATGGGCAGGGGAAGCCCCCTCTGGCGGGAGCGCTTTAGGCGCCTGGCGGCCTCCTCCGCCCCCCGGTTGTTGAAGCCCATGCGGTTGATGAGGGCGCGGTCTTCCACCAGGCGGAAAAGCCTCGGCTTTGGGTTTCCCACCTGGGGCCTCGGGGTGAGGGTCCCCACCTCGGCGAAGCCGAAGCCCAAGGCCCACCAGGCCCCTAGGGCCCTCGCGTCCTTGTCCATCCCCGCGGCAAGGCCCAAGGGGTTGGGAAAGGAGACCCCAAAGGCCTCCACCCTTAAGCGGGGGTCCTCCACCCGAAGAAGCCTCGCGGGAACCTCCAGCAAGGGCCCCCTTTCCGACCATAAGGCGAGAAGCCCCAAGGCGAGCCCGTGGGCGGCCTCGGGGTCCAGGGCGAAGAGGAAGCGGTGCATCCCCCACCCATGATAGACTCCCCTTCGTGCGCCGCCCGCCTTTTCTCCTGGCCCTCTTCCTCGCCGCCTGCTCCGCCACCCTCACCCTGGACCTGGGCTCCATGACCCTGAACCTGAGCGGCCTCCCCTCCACAAGCCCCTTTCCCGGGGACGCCTACGTGGTCTTCCCCAAGGACCCCCAGACCTTCAACCCTCCCCCGGTGGACGTGGTGCGGGGGGTGCGGCTCGAGGGCCGGGCCGTGGCCGACGTGCCCCTGGACGCGACCCTCGCGGTGTACGGAAGGCTCCAGAACCCGGGCGAGGACCCGGGGTGCTATTCCCTGGGGGACCTCGTCCTCTGCCCGGAAGCGAGCGCCGGGGAAGGGCTTGGGGAGATCGCCTTCCAGGGCGGCGACCAGGCCCCCTTCGCCCTAGAGGGGAAGACCCTGACCCAGGGGGTGCGCCAGGGGAAGCTCTGGTTCGGCCTCCGCGTGAAAGGCGCCCTTCCCCCGGGGCTCGGCGAGATCCGGCTGGAGGAGCTCAAGGCCCGGGTCACCGTGGGCCTCTGACCCTATTCCCGCACGCGTATCCGGGCGGTGTGGGTTAAGGTCCCGTCCAGGTAAAGCTCAAGCTGGTAAATGCCCGGAGTTCGGGGGGCCAAAAGGCTTCCCCAGTAGGTGAGGTCGTCCGCCCTCTCCAGCGGAACGACCAGGGGCCCGAGGCGCACCTCCACCCGGCTGGCGCGGCGCAGGAGGCGGGCCTCAAGGCGCACCTCCTCCCCGGGGTCCAGAAGGGCCGGGGTCGCGCTAAGGGTGGCCAAGGGGCCGGGGCGGATGGGAAGGAAGGCCGAGGCCTCGGCCACTTCTTCCCCCCGGAAGGCCTTCACCCGGATCTCCACCCCTCCCTTCCCCTCCACGGGGAGGTAAGCCCCGTAAAGCCCTTCCTCCAGGAGCTCGAGGGGGTAGGTCTTACCGCCGAACTCCGCCACCACCCTTTCGGGCTTCCCCTGCACCTTTACCCTTAAGGGAAGCTCGGCCCCGGGAGGGAGGACGGAAGGCAGGGGTTCAAAGACCACGCTCAGGCTCTCCTCGGTAAGGGTCTTCACCACCTCCCGCACCACGGGCCTGGCCGCCAGGTAGACCTGAGGCAAAGGCCCGGGAACCAAGTCCAGCACCACAGGCTCCCCCGGCTCCTGGAAGCGATCCATGCTCTTGGGATCCAGGCTCAGGGTGTACCGGCCCGGCAGAAGGCCTCCCACCGTGAAGTTCCCCCGGCCATCGGCGAGGGCGGTGCGGGCTTCGGGACCTCGGAGGAGCACCCGGGCGTAAGGAAGGAGGGGTTCATCCTCGTCCCGCTGGCCGTTGCGGTTCTCGTCCAGATAGGCCTGGCCCTGGAGGCCTGCGACGGACTCCACGGGGAGGTCCAAGGGAACGGCCTTGCCCCGCTCCACCCGCACCTCCACCTGGCGGCGAAGGGCCAGGCTGGCCTCGAGGCCCCCCACTTCCAACCGGTACGTCCCCGGGTAAAGCTCCAGGCGGTATCGTCCCTGGTTGTCGCTGTGCACCTCCTGCGCCCCCACCCTCACCCGGGCGCCAGGAAGGGGGGGCTCGTCCAGGTTGCGCACCCCGTCCCGGTTGCGGTCGTGGAAGACCACCCCCTCCACATACCCCGTGGCCCGGCCCCCGAAGGCCTGGACCACCTCCTCGGGGGTGTTAAACCCCCCCTTGAGCTCCACCACCCCGAGGGCCTGCCAAGAGAACTCCCCCGGGCGGTACTTCCCGGAAAGGCCCAGGCCCAACCCATGGGGAAGGCGGTAGAGGAAAGCCCCTTGGGCTTCAGGAAGCCTCCTCTCCAGGTCGTAACCGAGCCGGAGGCTCCCCTCCAGGTCCTCAAGGCGTCCCTCCCCCGCCAGGACCAAGGTGCGCCCCGTGGGGGTGAGGCTGAGGCCCCCGCGGACACCGAAATCCCGCTCCCGATAGGCTACGTAAAGGGTGGCGGAAGTCCCTTGGGGTTGGTAGGCCAGGCCGCCCCCCACCTCCAGGCCGTCCAGGCGTACCCGGAACCCCCCATCGGCCGTGACCCCACCTTGGTAACCCAGGCCCGCCTGCAGACTGAGGGGAAGGGGGAGGGGGCGGAAGGTGAGGCCGAACCTTCCGCCCACGCCCTGGCCTGCCCGTACGGTGAGGTTGGCCCCCACCTCCTCCGTGAGGGTGGCCCTTCCCTCCAGGCTTCCTTGCCAAAGCCCGCCCTGGTAGGCCACCTCTCCTTTGAGGCCCCAAGGCGCCTGGGAGCGGGTCGCACCCCCCAGCCGGAAAACGGGTTCCCCCAGGTACTCCAGACGGCCCGAAAGGCTGAAGACCCGGTCCTCCAGCTTGGCCTCGAGGCCCCCTCCTGCGCGCACCTCCTCCGGGCTCGTCCGCCGCCTAAGGGCAAGGTAGGGGGTGAGGGCAAGGCCCCCCTCGCGAACCGTGTACCCCAGGTCCAGACGCTGGGACAGGCCGCTTAAGGCCAGGCCCAGACGGATGGAACCCTCCTGGTAGAGGGCACCGAAGGTGGGGGCCACGGCGCCGAAGGCGTAGTAGGCCTGCAAGGGGCCCCACTCCCCCTCGAGGCGCAGGTAGTCCCCATACCCGCGGAAGCCCAAGGCGAAATCCTCTCCCCTCAGGAAGGCCTCCCCCTTCACCCCCTCCTGGCCCCACTCCAGACCGGAGGCCAGGCCCACGTAGTCGGAGAGGCCTCCGGAAAGCCCTAGGGCCACGGCGTAGCCCAGGCTCCCCCCACCGTAGGTGAGGCGCAGGCCGAAGCGGTAGCGGAGGGCATGTCTGCCCAGGCTTTCCGCCCCCGCGAAGGGAAGGATGATGGTCTCAATCACCCCGTAGGCCCGCACGCTTGGATCCAGGCCGGAGTAGGCCAACACCGTGGCCGTGTCCCGGTTCCGCCCCGTGAGCCTAAGCTCCAGGACGATCTCCTTGGTCTCCCCCGGCTCCAAGTCCACCAAGGCACTTCCCAAGCGGTAGGGAAGAAGGGTGCGCACCTCGAGGCGCACCCGGTCCGGGGCGTTCCCGGTGTTTTGCAGGAAGAGGGTGTAGGTGAGGCTCTCCCCTTCTACCCCCGTGCCTCCCGGCGGGACCTTCAGGCTCAGGCCCGCCTCGGGGAGGACCCGGACCCGCACCTCCCGGCTCGTGCGGGCGTCCCGCACCCGCACCACGTACTCCCCGGCCCGGGCCTCCGGGCGCACGAGGAAGTTGAGAAGCCCCTCCTCCTCCACTTCCCCCGTAAGGGGCAGAAAGGCCTCGGGGGCCTCGGCGGTGAGGGTACCCTCCCCTCGGACGGGGATGGAGAGAAAGCCCCCCCGCCTGACCTCGAGGGCATCCGGGGCCTCGAGGGCCCAGGCGAGGGCCACCGTCCAAAGGAGAAACGCCCAAGAGCCGCGCATTCTAAAGCCGGCTTAGGGTGAAGACCAAGCTTCCCCGGTAAAGCCCCGGGGCCTCCTGCCCCGTGAGGACCAAGCGAAACTCCAAGAGGTGGCGCCGATACCCCCCGGAAGGCCCGCTTCCCGTGAGGAGAACCGTGCGGGGCCCAAGGGGCATCCAGGGACCGCCATCCACCCGCACTTCCAGCTGGCTCGGAGAGAGGAGCTTCCCCCCCTCGGCAATGAGGGGCTCGGCCAGGACCTCCACCGCCCAACCCCCCTCCAGGTTGCTGAAGACGCTTAAGGTAAGGGGGCCCCGAGGGCTTGTAGGAGCGTAGGCATAGGGAAAGCTCGGCGGGGGGTAGGCCCCCTGCGCCAGATCAAAGACGACCTCTTCCGCGCTCAGGGTGAGGGCGCTTCCCTCCGGGAGGTTCACCCCCACGGGAACCTGGGCCAGGGCCAGGAGCCCCGTCCAAAGGAGCCAAAACCACCTGGGCAAAGTCCACCTCCTCAACGCACTTCCAACCGCGCTTCCCCAGCGATGAGGCTCGCTTCCCCGTAGTCCAAGACCGCCAGGACCACGTAGCGCCCGGGGGAAAGGGGCTTTTCCAGGGGAGCGGGGACCTCGTGGGTGGCCCCGGGGAGGCTTGCGGTTTCGGGTACGAGGGCCTGGGCCACCACCTTCCCCTGGGCGTCCCGCACCTCCACCCGCCCCTTCAGGCGCAAGACCCCGTTGCCCGTGTTCTGGAAGACCACGCGAAGGACCGCGCCCTCCCGGCCCGAAGGGGGCTGGTAGCGCACCCCCTGGATGCGACCGGAGCGGACCACCCGGCCCACGTCCACGTAGACCACGTGCCCCACCCGGGTGCGCACCCGGATGCCGATGCCCCCTCCCTCCTGCCGTTCCTGGGCCGGACCCGACTCAAAAAAGATGATCCCCCAGTAGGTTCCCGCCTCGGCGTCCGGGGGCACCTGCACCGTGTAACGCACCTCCTGGCTGGCCTGGGGCTGGAGGAGGAACTCCAGGGGGGTCACGGAAAGCCAGCGCGCCAGGCTACGGGGGTGGCTTCCCGGGTCCAGGTAGAGGGGGGCCCCGTCGGGCTTCAGGAGGACATCCGAGAGGACCACGCTCACCCTTAAGGTGCCCTGGCGGCCCGGGTGGTCCACCACCACCGTCTGGGTGGCGCTGGCCCCCGGGGCCAGGGGCAGGAGCACCCGGGGAGGGCTTACCCCCACCCCGGTCTGGGCCTGGGCCAGGGAGAGGAGGAGGGCTAGGGAGAGGAGTTTTCTCATGGCCGGAGTTTAGCGGGAAAACCCCCCGGGGGAAAGCCCCCGGGGGGGCAGAGGGCCTTAGAGGGCGGCGAGCTGGAAGAGGAAGTTGAACTCGTAGGTGCCCGCCACTTCGCTTCCGTCAAACCAGAAGGCCTCGGTGATGAGGTCGTCCAGCCAGCCGGGGAGGCGCTCGCCCAGGACCTTGAGGAGCTCCAGGGGGTCGCCGTCGTCGTTGACCCCGGGGGTGATGGCCACAAAGCGGCTATGGCCGATGTACGGCGCCTCGTCCAGTACGCCGAGCTTGCCGTAGGTGGAGTTGCCCAGGGTGCGGGTCACCTTGAGGTCCAGCTCGCAGCCCTCCCTGTTGTTGCAGAACTTCTGGAGGACCTTCTGGTTGAGGCAGATGAGGGTGCCCTTCTCTTCGTCCGAGATGCTCCCGTCGCCGTCAAGGTCCTTGATGGCGGGGTAGGTGTCCATGGGCTCCAGCTCGCCCGCCAGGGCGTCGTTGACGGCGTCCTCGAGGCTACCCGAGTAGCCCTTGGGCACGAGGAAGCACCCCTCACCGGTGGACACATCGCCCAAGGGAGGGCTATTCAGGTCCAGAATCCACTCGTCCTCCGTGAGGTGCAGGGCCACCCGCTGGGGGATGGTGAGGTTGATGCGCTGGGTCACACTGGCCTCATCCGCCCCCACGTCCACCTCGTCCGCCAGGGCCGCCCCCAGGAGGAGGGCCAGGGCGATCAGGGAAAGGAAGTACTTCTTCATCGCTCACCTCCTTACAAGCCCGCCAGGGTGAAGGTCACGTCAATGGTGTAGGTGCCGTCCAGCTCGGAGCCGTCAAACCAGAAGCCCTCCACGATGAGGTCGTCCAGCCAGCCGCCCGTGGGGCCGTCCCCCGAGGCCACCACGTGGGGCCCGGAGGGCAGGCTGTTGGTGACGAAGCCCCCCATGGGCATCATGCTGATGAAGTCGGCCAGGCCGAAGTAGCCAAAGCCGCTCGCGGGCGTGCCCGTGACGCTCACGGAGAGCTGCCAGCCTTCGGGGTCGTTGGAGAACTTCTGCAGGGTCTTGTGGTTCACGCAGATCAAGGTGCCCTTCTCGTCGTCTTCCAGCTTGCCGTCCCCGTCGTAGTCCTTGGCCGCCGGGTAGGCGCCGATGGGCCTGAGCACCCCTCCGCTCCCCAGGTAGCTGGCCAGATCCGAGAGGGTCTTCACCGCCTTGGGCACCAGGTAGCACCCCTCGGCGGGCGGCTGCGGATTGCTGGGGTCATAAACGTAGTCCGAAGGCGCTTCCGCAGGATCATTCAGGTCCAGGTTCCACTCGTCCTCCGTGAGGTGGAGGGCGTAGCGGGGCGGGATGATGACCTTCACCTTCTCCTTCACCGCCGCCTGGTCGTGGTTTTCGTCGTAAAGCTCCTCCACGTCGCCATCCAGGTCCCCTTCCGAGGGGAAGCCCACCTGGGCCATGGCCACGCCTGCCGCGAAAGCCAGGGCCAACAGCCAGAGGATGTGCTTCTTCATGGTCCACTCCTTTCCGCGTACGTTGCCCGGTCGCCTAAAGCCTAAAGCCGCCTACAGGAGGGTCAGGGTGTACACCAGCTGACCCTCGTACTCGCCCGGCACCTCGGAGCCGTCCAGGCGGAGCTTGATCCCCAGGGTCACCGACTGCCAACCGCCCGGGTGGTCCAGGACCTCCTCCAGGAGCACGCCCCCCCGGGGCCCCGCGGGGGCTGGGCAGAGGTGGGAAGGGGGGCGGTCCCAGTCCGGGTGGTAGGCCAGGCACTTCCAGTGGGGCGTGGGGGGCACCCCGCCCCGGCCCGTGAGGATGGAGTGGACGGCGAAGTGGCTCGCGTCCAGCACCGCCCCTTCCGGGCTCGTGGGCTCCACCGCGAAGGCCACCTCCAGGGCCCAGCGGGGGCTTTGGGTGAAGACGTGAAGGCGCATGGAGGGGTGAACGAAGAACTGGGGGAAGCGCTTGGACCCGGGGACGACCCGCCCTTCCCCGTCCAGGCGGTAGGGGGGATAGGGGCGGCCGTCCTCGTCCAGGAAGCGCCCGTCCCCGCCGTAAAGCCCCGCGCAGTGAGGGGGCACGGGCCCCAAGGTGGCGCAACGGAGGTCAAAGACCACCACCGGGTCCCGCAGGCAGAGGCTGGGGTCCAGGGGGTTCCTCGGGCAGTAGGGGGGCTGGGCCGGGCTTCCCCCGCCCCTTCCCGCCCAGAGAAAGCGCCCTAGGCTCCCGCCGGGACCGAGATCCGGGCCCTCTAACCACATGGCCGCGCGCTCGGGAATCCTGACTTCTATCCGCACCGTGGCTTGGGGGCCCACCGCTCCCAGGAGGAAGGGCAGGAGCGCCGCAAGCCCTAGGGCCCCAAGCCTTTTCATCCCCCTCTCACCTCCCTTCCAGGGCGAGGGTAGGCCAGGGAGCGTGAAGGCAGCGTGAAGGGGGTTCGGTCATTTTTCACAGGGGTTTGACAGACGAGCGTTAAACTGCATGGCGAGAGAGCTAAGGGTTTTCACGCTTTTTTAACGCTGAGCTTAACGGAGGTGGCCCATGGTGCCGGTGCGGCTTCCCCTTTTCGGCCCTTCTCGGGCGGAGGGCCCCATGGGGCCTCTGCCCCTGAGGCGGAAGGCCTTGGGGATCCTCTACTACCTGGCCCTGGAAGGCCCTACGCGCAGGGAGAGGCTTGCGGACCTCCTTTGGGGCCACAGGGTCGCCCTGCAAAACCTGCGGTCCGAACTCACCCACCTCCGCTCCTTCTTCGGAAAGGAAGCCTTCCGGGGCCCCGTGCTCACCCTGCCCCCTGGGGTGGAGCTGGACCGAACTCCCGGGAGCGGGGAGGCCATGGAGGGGCTCGAGGACCTCTCCCCCGCCTTTGCCGACTGGGTGTACGGGTGGCGGACCCGGTTAGCCCCCGGGGAAGAGGGGACGCCTTTCCCCAAGCGCCTGGAGGCGGTGCGCCCCCCTGCCCTGGTGATCCTCATCGGTCCCCCAGGTTCGGGGCAGGAAAGCCTGGCCCAGGCCCTTGCCCAAAAGCTCGGCCTTCCCCTGCGGCATGGCCTGGGCGAAGGCGCCGGGGTCTTCTACCTCTCCGAGCCCTTTCCCCCCAAGGAGGTGGGCCTCGCCCTGAAACCTCTTCCAGGGCGGGTTCTGGTGGTGGCCCGTTCCAGCTTCGGGGAGGACCCTTCCTTTCTCCTGGCCCTCAGGACCCGCTTTCCCGCAGAGGTGACCGTGGTGGAGCAGGTACCCTGCCTCTCCTGGCGGGAGGCGGTGGGGGGGCCTCTACGCCATCTGCCCTTCGCCGAGGCCGCCCGCTTCTACCTGCGAAGCGGCGGCCGGGTGGAGGTTTTGCGGGAACTCCTAGCCATGGGAAACCCCGAGGCCCTTCCCCAGCGGGTGCGGGCCATGGTGGCCCTCGAGGCCCGCCACCTACCCTGGGAAGCGCGCAAGGCCCTAGAGGTGCTGGCCCTTCACCCGGGACCTTTCCCCGAAAAACTGGCCTGGATCTTGGGATACGGGGAAGCGCTGGACGAGCTGGAGCACCGGGGCTGGCTCCTCTACTGCGAAGGCAGGTACCGCTTCAGCGAGCCCCAGTTCCGCCCTTACTTGACAGCGGGGTTCGGGGAGGGGGAGCGCTGCCGCCTGCACGCCCGCTTGGCCGAAGCCTGGGAAGCCCTGGGAGATCCGGTGGCCGCTGCCTACCACCGCTTTTATGGAGAAAAAGGAGAAGCCCTCAAGGCCGCGCAGCTTGGAAGCTGGCGCCAAGCCCTGGCCGCCCACCCAGGCCCTAACGTCCCTCTGCCCCGGTCCCGGGTGCGCAAGGGGAAGAAGCGGGCATTGGAAACAGAGGAAATACACCTCGTCTCCTTCCAGGGCGAAGTGGCGGAAGCTGTACTGGAGCTGGAAGAGCCCCTCCTCCTCCATCTACAGGGGGAGGTGTACCAAGAACTTCCTTTGGGGCTTGGGGCCAACCTCGAGGCTTTTCCCTTCCGGCTTAGAAGCTTAAAGGGGGAAGGGGCTGTGTACTTTCTCCCCCGCGCCAACCCGGGGTATTATCCCTGGGGCGCGGTGCTCCCCCAGGAAAACCTGGACCACGAGTTTCTACTCCGCCCGGGACAGTACCTACTAGAGCTAGGGACCCCAGGGGTAGTCTCCCTACGCCTACAAGCCTGGGAGACCGCTCCAGGAAACCAAGAAATCCTCGTACCCCTAGAGATGACCGAGAGCCTCTAAGCGTTCTCCCGTAGGGACCAATCCCCTCCGCTGGCGGCCGCGGTCCCCGGCCAAAGCCTGAACGCCCATTGTGCCCCGGGGTGCCTTTGTTTCCTGAAAGGGGGGTATCATAGGGGCAGATGAAGGACTTTCTGCGCCTAGAACTCCCCGTGCTCCCTCTCCGGAACACCGTGGTCCTCCCCCACACCACCACCGGGGTGGACGTGGGGCGCCTCAAGAGCAAGCGGGCGGTGGAGGAGGCCCTCTCCGCCGACCGGCTCCTCTTCTTGGTGACCCAGAAGGACCCGGAGGTGGACGACCCCGCCCCGGAGGACCTTTACGCCGTGGGCACCCTGGCCGTGGTCAAGCAGGCCATGCGCCTGCCGGACGGCACCCTCCAGGTGATGGTGGAGGCGAGAAGCCGGGCCCGGCTCCTCTCCTACGTGGCCGCCCCTTACCTCCGGGCCGTGGGCGAGGCCATCCCCGAGCCTCCCCTAAAGGATCCCGAACTCGCCCGGGTCCTGGTGAACGAGGTCCAAGAGGCCTTTGAGCGCTACCTGCAGAACCACAAGACCCTGCGCCTGGACCGCTACCAGCAGGAGGCGGTCAAGAGCACCCGGGACCCCGCCATCCTGGCGGACCTCGTGGCCCATCACGCCACCTGGACCCTGGAGGAGAAGCAGACCATCCTGGAGACCCCGGAGGTGGAGGAGCGCCTGAAGCGGGTGCTGGCCCTGCTCCTCCGCGACCTGGAGCGCTTTGAGCTGGACAAGAAGATCGCCGCCCGGGTCAAGGAGCAGATGGACCAGAACCAGAGGGAGTACTACCTCCGGGAGCAGATGAAGGCCATCCAGAAAGAGCTCGGGGGTGGGGAGGACTTCCTCACGGAGATAGAGGAGCTCCGCGAACGCATTGAAAAGAAGGGCATGCCCGAGCCCGTGAAGGAGAAGGCCCTCAAGGAGCTCAAGCGCCTGGAGCGCATGCAGCCCGGCTCCCCCGAGGCCACGGTGAGCCGCACCTACCTGGACTGGCTCCTCGAGGTCCCCTGGACCGAGGCCGACCCCGAGGTGCTGGACATCTCCGTGACCAAGCGGGTCCTGGACGAAGACCACTACGGCCTCAAGGAGGTGAAGGAGCGCATCCTGGAGTACCTGGCGGTGCGCCAGCTCACCCAGGGGAAGGAGGTGAAGGGCCACGCCCCCATCCTCTGCTTCGTGGGGCCCCCCGGGGTGGGCAAGACCTCCCTGGGCAAGAGCATCGCCCGGAGCATGAACCGCCGCTTCCACCGCATCTCCTTGGGCGGGGTGCGGGACGAGGCGGAGATCCGGGGCCACCGCCGCACCTACATCGGGGCCCTCCCCGGCAAGATCATCCAGGGGATGAAGCAGGTGGGGGTGGTGAACCCCGTCTTCCTCCTGGACGAGATTGACAAGCTCTCCTCCGACTGGCGGGGGGACCCGGCGGCGGCCCTCCTCGAGGTCTTAGACCCCGAGCAGAACCACACCTTCACCGACCACTACCTGGACGTGCCCTACGACCTCTCCAAGGTCTTCTTCATCACCACGGCCAACACCCTCTCCACCATCCCGAGGCCCCTTCTGGACCGGATGGAGGTCATTGAGATCCCCGGCTACACCCTCCACGAGAAGCGCGCCATCGCCCGCTACTTCCGCTGGCCCTTCCAGGTGAAGGAGGCGGGGCTTGAAGGGAGGCTGGAGATCACCGACCGGGCCATAGAGCGCATCGTCCAGGAGTACACCCGGGAGGCCGGGGTGCGCAACCTGGACCGGGAGCTCTCCAAGGTGGCCAGGAAGGCCGCTAAGGACTACCTGGAAAAGCCCTGGGAAGGGGTCAGGGTGGTGGACGCCGAGGACCTCGAGGCCTACCTGGGCGTCCCCAAGTACCGCCCCGACCGGGCGGAGAAGGAGCCCCAGGTGGGGGCGGCCCAGGGCCTGGCCTGGACCCCCTACGGGGGCACCCTCCTCACCATTGAGGCCGTGGCCGTCCCCGGCACGGGCAAGGTGAACCTCACCGGGAACCTGGGGGAGGTCATGAAGGAGTCGGCCCACGCCGCCCTCACCTACCTCCGGGCCCACCGGGAGGAGTGGGGGCTTCCGGAGGGCTTCCACAAGGACTACGATCTCCACATCCACGTCCCCGAGGGCGCCACCCCAAAAGACGGCCCCTCGGCGGGGATCACCATCGCCACCGCCCTGGCGAGCGCCCTCACGGGCCGCCCGGTGCGCATGGACATCGCCATGACCGGGGAGATCACCCTAAGGGGCAGGGTCCTCCCCATCGGCGGGGTGAAGGAAAAGCTCCTCGCCGCCCACCAGGCGGGGATCCACCGGGTCATTCTCCCCAAGGAGAACGCCGCCGAGCTCAAGGAGGTGCCCGAGGAGATCCTCAAGGACCTGGAGATCCACTTCGTGGAGGAGGTGGGCGAGGTCCTGAAGCTCCTCCTCCTCCCCCCTCCCCCACCCCCGGCGGTCCAGCCGGACCGCCCCCAGCCCGGCGTGGGCGCTTAGGACCATGGCCCGGCTCCGGCTAGGCCTCCTCGGGCTTCTCCTCCTCGCGGCCTTCCTCGCCTGGCGGGCCGCCCCTGAGGTCTTCTGGACCCTCCCCGCCGGGGCGGAGGGCGAGGCCCTGGAGCGGGTCTACCGGGAGGCCCACCCCGCCGTCTTCCGGGTGGAGGTGGCGGAAGGCCCCCGGGGCACGGGCTTTTTCGTGGGCAAGGACGAGGCCCTCACCGCCTACCACGTGGTGGCCGGGAAGCGGGAGGTCGTCCTCTACACCGCCGCGGGGACGCGCCTCAAGGCCCGGGTCGTGGGCTTTTCCGAACCCCGGGACCTGGCCTACCTGAAGGCGGAGGGGGAAGGCCCCAGGGCCCTCCCCCTGGGCCCCCTCACCCCTCCCCGCCCTGGGGAGGCCGTCCTCCACATCGGGAACGGCCGGGGCGAGTTCCTCGCCCCTAGGTACGGCCGCGTCCTCCGCCTCGAGGCCTCCCCCTCCCCCTTCCTTCCCCAAGGCCTTGTGGAAACCTCCCTCCCCCTCGCTCCCGGGGACTCCGGGGGGCCCGTCCTCAACCGGGAGGGGAGGGTCCTGGGGGTGGCCGTGGCCATCGGGGCCACGGAGGAGGGCTTCCGCGGCTACTTCACCCCCCTCTTCGGCTGGGAAAGGACCCTGGAGGCCCTCCGGGCGGGCCTCGAGGAGTCCTGGCCCTACCTGGGCCTGAGGGGGCCCAGGGGGCTCACCCCGGAGCTTGCCCGGGAACTGGGCCTGCCCCCGGGCGGGGTCCTGGTGGGCGAGGTGGTCCCGGGCGGGGCGGCCCACAGGGCGGGGCTTAGGGGGGTGGAGTCGGGCGGCGTGCCGGACGTGATCCTAGAGGTCAACGGCGTCCCCGTGAACGCCTTTGAGGACCTCCTCCGGGAGGTGCGCCGCTACAGGGTGGGGGACAGGGTCCGGCTCACGGTGCGGCGGGGAGGCCAGGTCTTCCCGGTGGAGGTGGTCCTCGCCCCCTTCCCCGGGCGCTAGCGGCCGTACACCACGCTCGGAAGCCAGGTGGCCAGCCCCGGGAAAAGCATCACCAAGGCCAGCCCCACGAGCTGGAGGAAGAGGAAGGGAAGGGCAGCTTTATAGATCGTCCCCATAGGGACCTGAGGGGCCACACCCCGCACGTAGAAAAGGGCGTAGCCGAAGGGTGGACTTAGGAAAGAGATCTGCATGTTCACCAGATAGAGGACGCCGAACCACAAGGGATCAAACCCCAGGTCCCGGATGATCGGCACAAAGACGGGCACCGCCAAGAGCAGGATCCCCACCCAGTCCAAGAACATCCCCAAGACGATGAGGATTCCCTGCATCAGGAGGAGGATGCCCCAGGGGGAAAGTCCCGTCCCCAGCAGGAGCTCGGAAACGTAGCGGTCCCCCCCTTGGGCGATGTAAAACCCCACAAAGGCGTTGGCCCCAAAGACGATCCACATCACCATGGCCGTCGCCTTCGCCGTCTGCTCCAGGGCCAAGCGCAAGATGGTCCAGGAAAGACGGCGGTGGATGGCCGCCACCACCATGGCCCCGAAGGCCCCGATGGCCGCGGCCTCCGTAGGGGCGGCAAGCCCCAGAAAGATCGTGCCCAGCACCAAAAAGATAAGGACCAAAGGGGACCATATGGACCGGAGCGCCCGCCACCGCTCGGACCAGGTGGGCGTTTCCTCCGGGCTCAAGCGGGGGGCCGCCTTGGGGTTCAGGAGGGCATACCCCACCGAGAAGAGAATGTACAACCCCGAAAGGACCAGCCCAGGGAAAACCGAGCCCAGGTAAAGCTCCCCCACGGACTGGTTGGCCACCAAGCCGTAGACGATGGCCAAGACGCTGGGGGGAATCAGGATGCCCAAGGTCCCCCCAGCCATCACCGTTCCCACGGCCAAAACCGGGCTATAGCCCCGGCGGAGCATGGAAGGGAGGGCCACCAGGGCCATGGTCACCACCGCCGCCCCGATAACCCCCACCATGGCCGCGAGGACGGTGGAGGCCACCACCGTGGCCACGGCCAACCCCCCCGGGATCCGGCCCAGCCACTTGTAGGCCACGTCAAAAACCTCCTCTATGACCCCCGATTTTTCCAGCATGGAGGCCATGAAGATGAAAAGGGGGATGGCGGCGAGGAGGTATTGGGTCATGTTGTTCCAGACCCGCTGGGGCACCAAGGCCAAGGCGTCGGGGCTCCAGAGCCAGGCGATGAAGACCACGGAAAGCCCCCCGACCAAAAAGGCCAGGGGGTAGCCGGTGAGGAGAAGGACAAAAAGGGCCCCGAACATCAGCCAGGTGAGGGTCTCAATCGGCATGGGCACCCCCGAGGAGGAAGGCGAGTTCGCGCAGGGCCAAAACCAGCCCTTGCATCAGCAGGAGAAGGGCCCCTAAAGGAATGGCCAGTTTAAAGGGGTAGATGGGGATCGCCTCGTTATCCAGAGCGAACTCCCGGTCCCGCCAGGAGGCCAGGAAGAAGTCCCAGCCGTAAAGGAGAAGCGCCCCGGCGAAGAGAAAGAGGAAGACGGAGCCCAAGAGGTTCACCGCCGCCTGGGCCTTCCGGGGCAGACGGCTGTAGAAGACGTCCACCCCTACATGACTCTTCTCTTTGAGGGCGTAGGCCCCGGTGAGGACGTAAAGGAGGCCGAAAAGAAGGGTGGAGGTGAGGTGGGCCCAGCGGGTGGGGGCATTGAAGAAATACCGCATGACCACCTCGTAGGTCAGGATGAGCACGCAGACCAAGGTGATCCAAGCGGCCAGACGCCCCACCCAGACCGCCACCGCCTCCACCCAGGAGAGCCAGCGCAGCAGGGCGTTCATAGGCCTAAAGGGAAAGCCCCTTGAGCTCCTCGTCCGTAACGTAGCCGATGCCCTTCATGTACTCCAGCTGGCTGGCGAAGGCCTCCCGCGAGTACTTGTCCATCTTGGCCCACTTGAACCAGATGGGGATGGCCAGACGGCGGAACTTGCGCACGTCCTCGTTAGACAGGCGGATGACCTCCACACCCGCCTGGCGGTACTTGGGCCAGGCCTCGAGGTTGGCCTTTTGAATCCCGGCGTAGTGAATCCAACTGTATTCGTGAACAGCGGCGATGAAACGCTCTTGCAAAGGCTTGGGTAGCGACCGCCACCGATTGAGGTTGATGGTGAAGTCCATAAGGTCCACCGGCTGATGGATGGCCGGGGTCTCCGGGGGCCCCATAATGATGTACTTGGCCACCTGGTGGAAGCCCAGATTGTAGTTGACCGCAGGCCCCACAAAGTCGGCCGCATCAATGACCCCACGCTCCAAGGCAGGATAGACCTCGCCTCCGGGTAGAAGGACCGTGGAGGCCCCCGCGGCGGCAAAGACTTCAGCAATCATTCCGCCCGGCACCCGCAGCTTTACCCCTTTGAAATCCTCAAAGCGACGGATCGGCTTTTTGGAGTGGATGATGTTCAAATCGTGTTGCACGGGGCCCACGTAGAAAAGCCCCTGCTCGGCGAAGGCCCTCCGGGCGATGTCCAGGCCGCCCAGGCTGTAGAACCAGGTCTCCCACTGGTCGGGCCGGTCCAAACCCAGGGCATAGGAGGAAAGAAAGGCCGTCACCGGCATCCGCCCCGCCCAGTAGAGGGTGAAGGGGTTCATCCCGTCCAAAACGCCCGTCTTCACCGCGTCAAACATGTCAAAGGTACCCACCACGGCCCCTGCGGGGAAGGGCTGAACCTCCAACTGGCCGTCGGTGAGCTCCTTAACACGCTCGGTGAACTTCTGGAACAGGGAATAGCCTACCGTGCCCGCATCCCAAGCGGTCTGGATGCGCCAACGGTAGCGCCTCGCTTGGGCCACCGCCAGAGGAGAAAAGGCCGCAGTGGCCGCCACCCCTACACCCAACCTCCTCAGAAAGGCGCGCCGCGAAACCCTTTTCATGTGGCTCCCCCTTTCTTTTGGGCCCCCTCATCACACCACGGCCTCCCCCAGGTTGTCAAGGCATGAAGGGGTTTTTCATTGCTTAAAATTCAGACGGACCCCCGGCCACCCTCTCCCTGTAGGCAAGCACCCCCGGCACCCCCTCCGCCAAGAGCACCCCCCGGGCGATGGCCCGGGCGAGGGCGTCAGCGGCGTAGGCCCCAAGGCGGAGGAGGGTCATGGGGTCCACCCCTTGCCCGTCCCCCAGGGCCAGGGCGAAGACCAGGTCCCCGTCCAAAGGGGTGTGGGCGGGGCGGAGGGCCCGGGCGAGGCCGTCTTGGGCCATGATGGCGAGCCTTTTGGCCTGGGCCTTGGTGAGGGGGGCGTCCGTGGCCACCACCGCCAGGGTGGTGTTCTGGCCGAGGAGGAAGGGAAAGCGGTAGTCCTCGGGGCTTCCCCGGTAGCGGGAGAGGTCGGGGAGAAGCGCCCGCTCCTCCGGGGCGAGGAGGCCCTCGGCGTAGAGCCTCCCCGTGAGGGGGTCAAAGGGGCGGCCGAGGCTATTCACCGCGGCGAGGGCCATGACCCTAAAGCCCTCCTCCAGGAGGTAGCCCGCAAGGCCCACCCCGCCCTTCACCCCGCCCGCCACGGCCCCCGTGCCCGCCCCCACGCTCCCCTCGGCCACCTCGCTTCCTGCGGCGAGACAGGCTCCATACCCCGCCTCCGGGCCCGGGGGCCGGAAGGCCTCCCCCCGCCCCAGGTCGTAAAGCACCGCGGCGGGCACGATGGGCACCACGCCCGCGGGCGTGGGGAAGCCCTTTCCCCGCTCCCGGAGGTAGCGCACCACCCCGTCTGCGGCGGCAAGGCCCAAGGCGCTTCCCCCAGTGAGGAGGACCGCCTGGACCCGCTCCACGGTGTTCTCGGGGGCAAGGAGGTCCGTCTCCCGGGTCCCCGGGGCCGCCCCCCGCACGTCCACCGCCGCCACCGCCCCCTCTTCCGCCAGAACCACGGTGCACCCGGTGAGGGCCTCCCGGTCCGTGAAGTGGCCCACCCTAAGCCCGGGAAGCAAGGCCTCCTTTCCCCACAAGGCTTCCGCCATGGCCCCAGTATGGGGTAGGCTAGGGGCCAGGACAAGGAGGGCAGCATGTGGGAATACCTCATCCACGGCGAACCCACGCCCAGGCTCAAGCCTTTTCTGGAGGGCGTCGGAAAGGCCCTCGAGGCCCAAGGCTTCCGCCATAACCCCGAGTCCGAAGCCCCGAACCTCGTCCTCAACGCCATCACCCCGGAAAACCCAAGGCCCTACCGCCGCAGGGCCCAGGCCACCTTCGTGGCCTCGGTCCTGGAGCTTCCCGAGTTTCCCCAAGACCCCCTGCGGGAGCTTTACCCCTACCTGGTCCGGGCGCTTTCCAACGTCCTCTTGGCCTACGTGCCGGGCCAGGGCGTCAAGTTCCTCACCCTGGAGCTCGGCCACTACGGGGAGCCCGAGGGCAAGGGGTTCTACGAGCGGGTGGCGGCGCGCCTAAGGCCCATCGCCTGCAGCCGCCTCGTCATCAACAACATCTTTGAGCCGGACCTCGAGCCCGAGCTCTGGCAGGGGGACGAGCTCACGGAGAGCATGTACCGGGCGGGGAAGAAGCTCAAGGAGTGGGACCTCCTCCCCGCCCCCTTCCCCATTGAGGAGATCCTCCCCCCCGAGGACCTGAGGCACGTGAAAAGGCTCTACGGCATCGGGGGGCTCTCCTACGGAAACCTCTCCGTGCGCAAGGACGAGAAACGCTTCTGGATGTCGGCAAGCGGGGTGGACAAGGCGAACCTCCGGGAGATCGGCCGGGACATCCTCATGGTCAAGGACTACGACCCCGAGCGAAACGCCATCCTCCTCTCCGTCCCTCCCCATGTGGAGCCGAGGCGGGTGAGCGTGGACGCCATTGAGCACTGGATGATCTACCGGGAGCACCCCGAGGTGGGGGCCATCCTCCACGTGCACGCCTGGATGGAGGGCGTGCCCGCCACCGCCTTCAACTACCCCTGCGGCACCTACGAGCTCGCCCAGGCGGTGGCGGATAAGGTGAGGGAGGCCCCGGACCCCGCCCGGGCCGTGGTGGGGCTCAAGAACCACGGCCTCACCATCACCGGAAGAAGCCTGGACGAGATCCTGGAGCGCATAGAGGGCAAGCTCATCCGCACCGTGCCCATGGCATGAAGGCCCTCCTCTACACCCCATCCCTCCCCCGCTTCTTCGGGGCGAGGCTTCTCGGTAAGCGCTTTCCCAGAAAGCTCCTCCCCCTCAGGCTCGCCGAGGTCCCCCTCCCCGAACGGGAAGGCTTCCTGCGGGTCCGGGTGCGCCTAAGCGGGGTCTGCGGCTCGGACCTCGCCCTCCTCTACGGGAAAAGCCCCCCCTCCCTAAGCCCCTTCTTCTCCTTCCCCGCGGTGCTGGGCCACGAGATCCTGGGGGAACACGAGGGGGCTCTCGTGGCGGTGAACCCCCTCCTCGCCTGCGCCGACCGGGGGCTTCCCCCCTGCCCTAGGTGCCAGGAGGGGGAGGAAGGGCTTTGCCAGAACGTGGCCGAGGGCCCCTTGGCCCCGGGGATGCTGGGCTACAACCGGGACCTCCCCGGGGGATGGGGGGAGTGGGTCCTGGCCCGCCCGGAGAGGCTCTACCCCATCCCCCCAGGCGTCCCCGAGGAGCGGGCCGTCTTCGCCGAGCCTTTGGCGGTGGTCCTGAGGGGCTTAAACAAACTCAAGCCCTGGCCTGAGGAGGTCCTGGTCCTGGGGATGGGCACCATCGGCCTCCTCGCGGTCAGGCTCCTACGGGCCCTGGGCTACGCGGGAAGGCTTCTCGCCGTGGCCAAGTACCCCCACCAGGCGGAAAGGGCCAAGGCCTTCGGGGCAGACGGGGTCTACGGGAGCGCGAAGGAGGCCCTTTTGGCGCGGGCCCGGCGCTACCGCTACCTCCTCTTTGAGGGCCATAGGGGCGGGTACGAGGCGGTGGTGGAGGCCTCGGGAAGCGGCCGGGGCTTCCGGGAGGCCCTCGCCCTCGCCCGGGAAGGGGGGAAGGTGCTCCTCCTGGGAGCGCCGGGGCTTGAGGTTGTGGACCTCTCCCCCTTCTGGTTTAAGGAGGTGGCCCTTTGGGGGAGCTACACCTACACCCGGGAGGAGTTCCGGGAGGCGGTGGGGCTTCTCCCGGAGCTAGAGGGCCTGGAAAGCCTGGTGGGGGGCGTCTACCCCCTGGAGGCCTGGCCCGAGGCCCTTGTGGCGAAGGGGAAGGCCCTCTTCCGGCCCAAAGGGTAGGATGGAGGGCATGAAGGGCGCCGTCCTCATCACGGGAGCGAGCCGCGGCATCGGCGAGGCCACCGCCCGCCTCCTCCACGCCAAGGGGTACCGGGTGGGCCTCATGGCCCGGGACGAAAAGAGGCTCCAGGCCCTCGCCGCCGAGCTGGAGGGGGCCCTACCCCTTCCCGGGGACGTCCGGGAGGAGGGGGACTGGGCCCGGGCCGTGGCCGCCATGGAGGAGGCCTTCGGGGAGCTTAGCGCCCTGGTGAACAACGCCGGGGTCGGGGTGATGAAGCCCGTCCACGAGCTCACCCTGGAGGAGTGGCGGCTCGTGCTGGACACCAACCTCACGGGGGCCTTCCTCGGCATCCGCCACGCCGTCCCCGCCCTCCTGCGCCGGGGCGGGGGCACCATCGTCAACGTGGGGAGCCTCGCGGGGAAGAACCCCTTCAAGGGCGGGGCCGCCTACAACGCCAGCAAGTTCGGCCTTTTGGGCCTCGCCGGGGCCGCCATGCTGGACCTCCGGGAGGCGAACGTCCGGGTGGTGAACGTCCTCCCGGGCTCCGTGGACACCGGCTTCGCCGGGAACACCCCGGGCCAGGCCTGGAAGCTTAAGCCCGAGGACGTGGCCCAAGCGGTCCTCTTCGCCCTGGAGATGCCCGGGCACGCCATGGTGAGCGAGATTGAGCTCCGGCCCACCCGGCCCACGTCCGGCCCGCGGTAAGGTGGAGGCATGGTGCCGCCCAAGCTCAAGCAGGCCCTGGAGCTTTTCAAAAGCCTTCCCAAGGAGCTCCGATCCCAGGTGCTCCTGGAGTACGCGGCCAAGGTCCCCCCGCCCCCACCCGGGGTGGAGCTGGAGAGGGTCCACGAGTGCCAGACGCCCTTCTTCGTCCACGCCGACGTGGAGGGGGGAAAGGTGCGCCTCTACTTCCACGTCCCCGACGAGGCCCCCACGGTCAAGGCCTTCGCCGGCCTCCTCCGGGAGGGCCTCGAGGGGGAAAGCCCTGAGGCCGTCCTGGAGGTGCCCCCAGGCTTCTACCGGGGCTACGGCCTGGAGGAGTTCTTTACCCCCTTGCGCCTGCGGGGCCTGGAGGCGGCCCTCCTCCGGCTCCAGGCCCAGGTGCGCAAGGCCTTGACCTCCTAGGCCGGAAAGGCTACACTTGGGGCTAACCGCGCCGGGGCGCGGCGAAAACCAGCCCGTTCTCTTATCCAGAGCGGTGGAGGGTACGGCCCTGTGAAGCCGCGGCAACCTCCCGCCCCTTCCGTTCCATGGCCGGATGCGGGCGGGGCTGGTGCCAACGCCGGCCCGGGCGGGGGAAACGCCCGGGGACGATAAGAGAGGGGGGTAAGCGCCACGCCCAACCCCTTCTTGGCGAGAGAACGGACGCCGGGAAGGGGCTTTTTTTGGCCCCTTCAAGGTTACACCCCTGCGTGACCCAAATGCCCCTGGCCGGGACTTTGGAAAGGAGGCCAAGGATGAGGTTTGAGACCCTACAGCTCCACGCCGGTTACGAGCCCGAACCCACCACCCTAAGCCGCCAGGTCCCCATCTACCCCACCACGAGCTACGTCTTCAAAAGCCCCGAGCACGCCGCCAACCTCTTCGCCCTCAAGGAGTTCGGGAACATCTACTCCCGCATCATGAACCCCACGGTGGACGTGCTGGAAAAGCGCCTCGCCGCCCTGGAAGGGGGGAAGGCGGCCCTGGCCACCGCAAGCGGCCACGCCGCCCAGTTCCTGGCCCTCACCACCTTGGCCCAGGCGGGGGACAACATCGTCTCCACCCCCAACCTCTACGGGGGCACCTTCAACCAGTTCAAGGTGACCCTGAAAAGGCTCGGCATAGAGGTGCGCTTCACCTCCCGCGAGGAGCGCCCCGAGGAGTTTTTGGCCCTCACCGACGAGAAGACCCGGGCCTGGTGGGTGGAGTCCATCGGCAACCCCGCCCTCAACATCCCCGACCTCGAGGCCCTGGCCCAGGCCGCCCGGGAGAAGGGGGTGGCCCTCATCGTGGACAACACCTTCGGCATGGGGGGCTACCTCCTGAGGCCCCTGGCGTGGGGGGCGGCTTTGGTCACCCACTCCCTCACCAAGTGGGTGGGGGGTCATGGGGCGGTGATCGCCGGGGCCATCGTGGACGGGGGGAACTTCCCCTGGGAGGGTGGCCGCTACCCCCTCCTCACCGAGCCCCAGCCCGGCTACCACGGCCTGAGGCTCACCGAGGCCTTCGGGGAGCTCGCCTTCATCGTCAAGGCCCGGGTGGACGGCCTGCGCGACCAGGGACAGGCCCTGGGGCCCTTTGAGGCCTGGGTGGTCCTCCTCGGCATGGAGACCCTCTCCTTAAGGGCCGAGCGTCACGTGGAAAACACCCTCCACCTCGCCCACTGGCTTCTGGAACAGCCCCAGGTGGCCTGGGTGAACTACCCGGGGCTTCCCCACCACCCCCACCACGACCGGGCCCAGAAGTACTTCAAGGGAAAGCCCGGGGCCGTCCTCACCTTCGGCCTGAAGGGCGGGTATGAGGCGGCAAAGCGCTTCATCTCCCGGCTCAAGCTCATCTCCCACCTGGCGAACGTGGGGGACACCCGCACCCTCGCCATCCACCCGGCCTCCACCACCCACTCCCAGCTCTCCCCCGAGGAGCAGGCCCAGGCCGGGGTTTCGCCGGAGATGGTGCGGCTTAGCGTGGGCCTGGAGCACGTGGAGGACCTGAAGGCCGAGCTCAAGGAGGCGTTGGCATGAGCGAGATCGCCCTCGAGGCCTGGGGGGAGCACGAGGCCCTCCTCCTCAAGCCCCCCCGCTCCCCCCTCTCCATCCCCCCGCCCAAGCCCCGCACCGCCGTCCTCTTCCCCAGGCGGGAGGGGTTCTACACGGAGCTCGGGGGGTACCTCCCCGAGGTGCGCCTCCGCTTTGAGACCTACGGGACCCTCTCCCGCAGGCGGGATAACGCCGTCCTCGTCTTCCACGCCCTCACGGGGAGCGCCCACCTGGCGGGGACCTACGACGAGGAAACCTTTAGAAGCCTCTCCCCCCTGGAGCAGGCCTTCGGCCGGGAAGGGTGGTGGGACAGCTTGGTGGGGCCCGGGCGGATCCTGGACCCCGCCCTCTACTACGTGGTCTCCGCCAACCACCTGGGAAGCTGCTACGGCTCCACCGGCCCCCTCTCCCTAGACCCCCGCACGGGCCGCCCCTACGGGAGGGACTTCCCTCCCCTTACCATCCGCGACCTGGCCCGGGCCCAGGCGAGGCTTCTGGACCATCTGGGGGTGGAGAAGGCCATCGTCATCGGGGGGAGCCTCGGGGGGATGGTGGCCCTGGAGTTCGCCCTCATGTACCCGGAGAGGGTGAAGAAGCTCGTGGTCCTGGCGGCCCCCGCGCGGCACGGCCCCTGGGCCCGGGCCTTCAACCACCTCTCCCGCCAGGCCATCCTCCAAGACCCCGAGTACCAGAAGGGCAACCCTGCCCCCAAGGGCATGGCCCTCGCCCGGGGGATCGCCATGATGAGCTACCGGGCCCCCGAGGGGTTTGAGGCCCGCTGGGGCGCGGAGCCCGAGCTCGGGGAAACCTACCTGGACTACCAGGGGGAGAAGTTCCTCCGGCGCTTCCACGCCGAGAGCTACCTCGTCCTCTCCCGGGCCATGGACACCCACGACGTGGGCCGGGGCCGGGGCGGGGTGGAGGAGGCCCTGAAGCGCCTCAGGGCCATCCCCTCCCTCTTCGTGGGCATTGACACCGACCTCCTCTACCCCGCCTGGGAGGTGAGGCAGGCGGCCAAGGCGGCGGGGGCCCGCTACCGGGAGATCAAAAGCCCCCACGGGCACGACGCCTTCCTCATAGAGACCGACCAGGTGGAGGAGATCCTGGACGCCTTCCTCCCGTAGACTGGGGCCGTGGCCGAGATCCGCGTGGGCACGGCCAGCTGGACCGACCCCACCCTCCTCGCCTCCGGCTGGTACCCCCCCGGGGTGAGGAACCACCCGGAAAGGCGCCTCCGCTACTACGCCCAGCACTTTGATACCGTGGAGGTGGACAGCACCTTCTACGCCCTCCCCCGCCTCGAGGTGGTGCGGAAGTGGGCGGAGAGGACCCCTGAGGGCTTCCTCTTCCACGTCAAGGCCTACTCCGCCTTCACCGGGCACGGCCTCGAGGCCAGTGCCCTCCCCAAGGACCTGCAGGCCCTCCTCCCCCAAAAGGAGGGCCACCTCTCCCAGCGGGAGGTGCCGGAGGAGGTGGTGGAGGAAGCCTGGAACCGCTTCTTTGCGTCCCTCGCCCCCTTAAGGGAGGCAGGGAAACTGGGCTACCTCCACTTCGGCCTCCCCCCCTGGACCGAGCCCAAGCCCCGGAGCTTCCGGTACCTGGAGCGGCTGGCGGAGAGAACCCAGGGCTACCTGGTGGCCGTGGAGTTCCGCAACCCCAGGTGGTACACCGCGTGGGGCTTTGTGAAGCGGGAGCTCATGCGCCTCGGCCTGGCCCACGTGAGCGTGGACGCCCCGCCCCACCCCGAGGCCCCGCCCAGGGTCTTGGAGCCCACCCGGGAGGTGGCCGTCCTCCGCTGCCACGGGAGGAACGCCGAAACCTGGAAGGGGCCTCACCAAAAGCCCTACGAGCGCTTCAACTGGCGCTACTCCGAGGAGGAGCTTTTGGACCTGGCGGAGGCCACCCGCACCCTGGCCGCTCAAGCGGAAAGGGTCTTCGTCATCTTCAACAACAACTACGGCACCCAGGGGGTGGAGGCCGCCTTGGGACTCAAGCGCCTTTTGGGTCTTGGGAAGCCTCCCTGGGCCGAAGGGCCATTTTCTTAGACCAAGTCCAGGACATTTGTCCCCGGGACCGCCGCCTAGACTCCTCTTCGCATGGAGCTAGGTTTGCTTTCGGAAAGAAGAGGCCTTTCCAGGGAGAACGACCCATTTATCTGGGATCCAATCAAGGAGAGTTTAGAAGGGGCCTGCAAGCGGCTTCTCGCCCTTTACGACCGCGTTCTTCTTTTGATGACCCGACCCCCCTTCGGCGCCCACCTGGCCCTGGCGGAAGCCCTTCGGGAGCGGTACCCGGGCCGCATCCTCCTCCACGCCACCTCCCTCTTCGGCCCAGGCCTTCAGGCCCTGCACGAGCGGGCCGAGGAGCTCCTCGGCAGGGCGGACCCGGAGGACGTGCTCGCCGAGTTACGGCGGGTGGAACGGGAAGGCCGCCTATACCTGGCCTCCGCCGACCCCGAGGCCCTAGGACGCCAAGGCTGGCTTCCCCCGGGAGGAAAGTTGGTCATGCGCCTGGGCTTCCACGCCCTCTTCGCCCTAGAGGGCGAGCGCCTCCGCCTACCCCCCTTGCCCGTGCCGGAAGGCCAGGTCCCCGCCGCCTTCGCGGAGTTCTGGGGGCGGGCCTTCGCCGGAAGACCCGTCCGGGCCTACCTGAACCTGGGCAAGGCCGCACCCCCCTCCTGGCGAAGGGCCTTGGAGGAAGGGCTCAAGGCGAACCTTACCCTGCAGAAGGCGCGCCTCTCCCCCCTGCCCCAAGACCTCCAGGAACGGCTTGGGGCGAAGAGCCTCCTGGGGTTCGCCTATCCGCTTTAGGGAAGAAGGTCCAAAAGCCCCCCGTAGAGGGTGAAGGCCTTGAGCTCGTCCACCTCCTCCCCGTTCCACACGAAGGCCACGCAGTAGCGGCTTTTGCCGCGGGAAAGGCCGTGGACCAGGCTCAGGACCCCGGGCCTCGAGCCCCCCTTGTAGGCCACCCGGTCCCAGCCGAAGGCGGCCACCCCGGGGTTGATGCCCATGAGGGGAAGGTCCGCCACCTTCCCCATCCAGCGGCAGAGCTCCCTCGGGGTAAAGCGCCAGTCCGCCTCGGGCGGCCAGTCCCCGGGGTCTAGGGGCAGGTCCACTACCTGGGGCAGGCCCCGGGCCCTCAGGGCCTCCAGGGTCCGGCGCTTGGCCTCCAGGTCCCCGTCGCGGAAGGCCGCCAAGAGGTCCCGGTTCCCCCGGGCGGCGAGGCCGAAGGCCTCCCTGGTGGTGAGGAAGGGGCGGTTGCGGGGGGAGAGGGCCTCGAGGCGCTCCCGCCCGAGGAGGGCGATGAGGGCGTCCGTGGCGGTGTTGTCGGAGAGGGAGATCATGAGGGCCGCCAGGGTGTGGAGGGTCAAGGGGCTCCCCTCCGGCCAGCCCTGGAGCAAGCCGGAGGGCAGGCTCTTCCACGCCTCCTCCAGGCGGACCACCTCGTCCCACGCCCGCCTCCCCGCCTCCACCTCCTCGCGCAAGGCGGCGAGGACCAGAAGCTTGAAGGCCGAGGCCACGGCCAGAGGCGTGTCCTCCTCCAGGGCCAAGACAGGCCTCCCGTCCCGCTCCACCCACAGCCCCACCCGCCCCGAAAGGCCCCGGAAGGCCTCCAGGGCCTCCTCGAGGCTTCCCAGCTTGGCCACGGGGGGCTCAAAGAAGAGGCCCGCGATGCGCCCCTCCCGGTCCAAGCTGATGCGGGCGGGCACATACCCCCGCTCAAGCTCCAAGAGGTACCTTCCCGGCTCCAGGGGCCGCGCCCCCTCGGGCTCCCCCAGGTTGGCCTTCAGCCGGGCCACGATGGCCGCCACCTGGGCCGCGGGCACCTGGGCGAGGAAGCCGGGAGCGAAGGCCTCCTCGCGGACCTCCTCCGTGAAGAGGCGAAGGAGCACCTCCGCCTCCCGCTCCAGCCTCCCCGCCATAGGGTCCCCAAGCCCCTCCGCCCCGCCGAACCCGCCCAGGAGGGCGAGTAGCCCCAAGAAAAACCCCTTCGCCTTCATGGCTCCAAACTACCACGCCAAGGCGAGCCCCTCGGCCCGGGGGTCGCTCGCCCCCACGAGGGCCTCCCCGAGACGGAAGACCGCCTGCCCCCGCCCGAAGAGGCCGTACTCCGCCTCGTAGCGCACCCTATGCCCCAGGTCCTTGAGGAAAAGCGCCGTGGCCTGGGGGATGCCGGGCTCAAGCAGCACCTCGTCCCCCGGCACCACCTGCCAGCGGGGCCGGTCCAGGGCCGCCTGGGGGTTCAGGCCGAAGTCCGCCAGGCCCACCACCACCTGGACGTGCCCCTGGGGCTGCATGAACCCCCCCATGACCCCAAAGGGCCCAAGGGGCTTCCCCTCCCGGGTGAGGAAGCCCGGGATGATGGTGTGGAAGGGCCTCTTTCCCGGACCCACCCGGTTCGGGTGCCCCTCCTCCAGGGAAAACCCCAGGCCCCGGTTCTGCAGGGCGATCCCCGTTCCCGGCACCAAAACCCCGGAGCCGAACCCCTGGTAGTTGGACTGGATGAGGGAGACCATCACCTCCCCGTCCGCCGCCGCGAGGTAGACCGTGCCCTCGGGGCGGAGGCCGGGAAGGACCCGGGGAAGGGCCCTTTCCCCGATGAGCCTCCGCCTTTCCGCCGCGTAGGCCTTGGAGAGGAAGGCCTCGGGGGCGAGCTCCATGTGCCGCGGGTCGGCCACGAAGCGGTAGGTGTCCACCAAAGCGAGGCGCATGGCCTCAATCTGGACGTGGTAGCTCCAAGGGTCCTCCGGCCTCAGGTCAAACCCCTCCAGAAGGTTCAGGGCGAGGAGGACCGCCACCCCCTGGCCGTTTGGGGGAAGCTCCCAGACGGTGAGCCCCTTGTACTCCGTGGAAAGGGGCGTCACCCACTCCGGGGCGTGGGCCTCGAGGTCCTCCCGGGTAAGGAGCCCCCCCGTGGCCTCGCTGAAGCGGAGGAGGGCCTCGGCCAGGGCTCCCCGGTAAAGGCTTTCCCCGTAGGACCCGGCGATCTCCCTGAGGGTCTTGGCGTGGAGGGGGCTTCGCCACACCTCTCCCGCCCTTGGGGCCCTCCCCCCGGGGAAGAAGACCTCCTTGAAGGGCCCAAACTCCGGCCCCTCCAGGGGGAGGAAGACGCCTTCTGCCCGCCGCCAGCTCCTCGCCGTCTCCGGCCCCACGGGGAAGCCTTCCTCGGCGTAACGGATGGCGGGGACGAGGACCTCGGCGAAGGGAAGCCTGCCCCAGCGCTCGTGCAGGGCCCGCCACCCCGAGACCGCCCCCGGCACGGTCACGGGAAGCCAGCCCCGCTCCGGCATCCTCCCGGGAAGCCTTTCCGGGGTGAGGGCCATGGGGCTTTTCCCGGAGGCGTTCAGGCCGTGGAGGGTTCCGTCCCACACCAGGGCGAAGAGGTCCCCCCCGATCCCGTTGGAGGTGGGCTCCACCACGGTGAGGCAGGCGGCCATGGCAACGGCGGCGTCCACGGCGCTTCCCCCCTTTTGGAGCATCTCCATCCCCGCCAAAGCGGCAAGGGGCTGGCTCGTGGCCACCGCGCCCCGCCTTCCCAAGACCACGTGGCGGCGGGAGGGGTAGGGGTAGTGGGTGAGGTCCATGCTTCCATGCTACCTTTAGGGGGATGGCGAGGCCGCCCCTCACCGAGGCCCAGGAGGATTACCTAAAGCACCTCTTTCTTCTGGAGGAGGCCCTCGGGGGGCCCGTCCCCACGCAGGCCCTGGCGGAGCGACTCTCGGTCAAGCCGCCCTCCGTGACGGAGATGCTGAAGAAGCTCAAGGCCCTTGGCCTCCTGGAGCACGAGCCCTACCGGGGGGCCCGGCTCACGGAGCGGGGGAGGAAGGTGGCCCTCGAGGTCCTGCGCCACCACCGCCTCCTCGAGGCCTACCTCCACCAGGCCCTGGGCTACGGCTGGGAGGAGGTCCACCAGGAGGCGGAAAGGCTGGAGCACGTGATCAGCGAGGACCTGGAGGAAAGGATCGCCGAGTACCTGGGCCACCCCCCCTTTGACCCCCACGGGGACCCCATCCCCACCAAGGACCTGACCCTTCCCTCCTCCAAGGCCCTCCCCCTCACCGAGGCCCCCCTGGGGCGGGCCCGGGTGGCCCGCGCCCTGGCCCAGGACCGGGGCACCCTGAACCTCCTCGCCCGGCTCGGCCTGGTGCCGGGAAAGCCCCTCCGGATCCTGGAGAGGGGCGAGGGGGTGCGGGTGGAGGTGGAGGGGGAGGTCTACCTCCTGCCCCGGGCCCTCGCCCAGGCGGTGGGGGTGGAGCCCTTAGGCTAGGGGCATGCGCCTCGTGGACCTGAGGAGCGACACCCTCACCCGCCCCACCCCGGCCATGCGCAAGGCCATGGCGGAGGCGGAGGTGGGGGACGACGCCTACGGCGAAGACCCCACGGTGAACCGCCTCGAGGCCCTGGCGGCGGAAAGGCTCGGGTTTGAACGGGCCCTCTTCCTGCCCTCGGGCACCATGGCCAACCAGGTGGCCCTCCTCCTCCACCTGCCCAAGGAGCTGGAGGCCGAGGCCCGGCGTTACCGCAAGCTCCTCGGAGGCGGGTGGCGGCAGGCGGGGGTCTTGGCCGCGGCGGGGATCCTGGCCCTAGAGGAAGGCCCCAAGCACCTCCGGCGCGACCACGAGATGGCCCGCGCCCTGGCGGAGGGGCTTTTTCGCCTGGGGCTCGCCGTGGACCTGGGGGCGGTGGAGACCAACATGGTCTACCTGGAGGTGGAGGACCCCGAGGGCTTTCTCCAGGGTCTAAGGGCCCGGGGGGTGCTCGCGGGGCGCGTGGGGGGAAGGGTGCGGTTCGTGACCCACCGGGACCTCATGGACGAGGACATCCCCCTTGCCCTGGAGAGGGTCCAAGACCTCCTTCACTCCAGGCCCAGGTAGACCAGGGTGCGGAAGGCGTGCTGGAGCCTGGCCCCAAGCCGGGAGTGGAGGGCCTTCTCCGGCTCCAGGACGGAGAGGAGGTTCGGGGCCTGGGCGAGGTAGAGGGCGGTGATCTCCTGGAGGGGGTCCACGAAGAAGAAGGTCCCGCCGAAGCCCGCCCAGGTCCACTCCCCTAAGGCGCCCGGGGAGTAGCCCATGGGCTCCACCCGCACCGCCACCCCGAGGCCGAAGCTGTACCCGGGCCCGGGGAGGTACTCGGGCCCCCGCTTGAGGGCCTCGGGGTAGAGGCTTCCCAGGTGGTCCTGGACCATGAAACCCGCCATGGTGGGGGAAAGCGCGCCCCGCCCCAGGCGAAGGGCCTCGAGGAAGGCGAGGTAGTCCGCCGCGGTGCCCACGCCCCCCATCCCCCCGGCGTACCGGGGCGGGGGGGTTTCCACCGGGAGGAGGCGGAGGCTATGGCCCGTCTCCGGGTCCTTGGGGAAGGGCTGGGCCAGCCGGGCGGGGTCCTTGGCCTGGAAGCCCGAGTCCCTCATGCCCAGGGGGCGGAAAAGCCGTTCCTCCAAAAGCTCCGCCAGGCTCCGCCCCGCCAAAGCCTCCAGGAGGTGGCCGAGGAGGTCGGTGGCGAGGCCGTACTCAAAGGTCTCCCCGGGCTGGAAGCGCAAAGGCAGCGCGGCGAGGCGCTCCAAAAAGACCTCCCGGCTCAGGTCAAACCGGTCCACCCCGGCCTCGAGGTAAAGCCCCTTCACCGGGGAGCGGAAGAAGACCCCGTAGGTGAGCCCCGCGGTGTGGCGGAGGAGGTCGTAGACGGTGAGGGGGCGCTTCAGGGGCTCGTAGACGATCCCCTCCCCCACCTCCCGCCCCACCCGGAGCCCGGAAAACTCCGGCAGGTACTTCTCCACGGGGTCCAGGAGGGAGAGGGTCCCCTCCTCCACGAAGCTCAGGGCCAGGGCGGAGACCCAGGGCTTGGTCATGGAGTAGAGGCGGAAGAGGGCGTCCTCCCGCATGGGAAGCCCCCGCCCCGGGTCCAGGTACCCGTAGACCCCCTGGAAGACCACCTCCCCACCCCGGGCCACGAGGACCACGGCCCCGGGGAGGAGGCCCTCCTCCACCAGGCGCCGGAAGTAGGCGTCAAGCCTCCTTAGGTTCATCACCACCCCTCAGGAACGGGCCTCTTCGGGCTCAGGAGGAGCCAGAGGGCGAGGAGGAGAAGCGCCAAGGGCAGAAGCCACTTCACGAAGAAGCCCAAAAGAGCGAGGACGCCCCCCAAAAGGGCGAGGAAAAGGCCCACGGGGAGGGCCAAGGCGGCGAGGAGGAGGGCCAGGGGAAGGGCGAAAAGGGCGAGGATGAGGGCCACAACGGGGCTCAGGAGGAACCAGGCGAGGACGAGCCCCACAAGGAGGAGGAACCAGCCTAGGACCCGCATGCCCCAAGCCTACACCCTATTCCGCCTCCCGCACCCTGGTTGATGCCCGAACGAAGGCTAGGCCTTTTCGGGGCCCCCATGCGGGCTTGGGCCCGCATGGGGTGCTCTTAGGCCGGGGCCGCCCCGATGGTCCTCCCCCCGTCCACGAAGAGGACCTGGCCGGTGATGAAGCTGGATTCGTCGGAGAGCAAAAAGAGGGCGGCGTAGGCCACCTCCAAAGGCTTCCCCGCCCGGCCCAAGGGGGTGGCGGCGATGGCCTTCTCCCGCACCTTCTCCGGCACCTTGGCCGTCATCCGCGTCTCAATGAACCCCGGGGCCAGGGCGTTCACCCGGATCCCCCACCGCCCAAGCTCCAGGGCCAACGTCCGGGTAAGCCCCACCACCCCCGCCTTGGAGGCGGCGTAGTTCGCCTGCCCCAGGTTCCCCAGGTAGACCCGGCTCGCGGTGAGGACGATGCTCCCAGGGTTTTTCTCCCGCATGGCCTCGCTGGCCGCCTTGGCCACCAGGAAGCTCCCCGTGAGGTTCACCCGGAGGACGAGCTCCCAGTCCTCCAGGGGCATCTTCCAGTGGAAGTTGTCCCGGGTGATCCCGGCGTAGTGCACCACCCCGTCCAGCCGGCCCAGGTGGGCCAGGGCCTCGGCAAACCCCCGCTCCACGGAGGCGGGGTCGGCCACGTCCATCACCACCGGATGGGCCCCCACCGCCTCCGCCGCCTCCCTTAAGGGGCCTTCCTCTATGTCGCAGGCCACGAGCCTCGCCCCTTCCTTGGCGAAGAGCTCCAGCGTGGCCCGGCCGATGCCGTGGGCCGCCCCTGTGATGAGCACCGCCTTGTCCTTGAGCCGCATCCCGCACCTCCAGACGACCAACCGGTCGGTAAGCCCACCCTACTCCCCTCCCCGGGGCCCCGTCAAGGGCCAGGCGTAGTAGGGGGTCTCCACGAACTCAGGGGGGCCTCCCAGGTAGACCCGAAGCCCGGGCAGGACCAGGGTCTCCCCCTCCCACTCAAAGGCCAGGGGGTCCACCTCCAGGGGGTAGTGGAGGACGGCCTCCCTGGGGAGGCCAAGCCTCAGCCACTCGGGCGGGGAGACCCGCCCCACCAGGAGGTAGCGGGCCCGCCGCGGCCCCCCCTCGGTGTAGAAGAGAACCTCCTCCCCCAGGTCCAGGAGGAAGGCCCGCCGCCTCACGAAGAGCCTGGCCTTACGGGTCCAGGTAGACATGGGGCCTCCCCCCCAGGCGGACGACCCGAACCCCCGCCCCGTAGAGCCGGGCGAGGAGGGGTTCCTGCAAGACCGCTTCAGGCCTCCCCTCCGCCACCACCCTTCCCCCTTCCAGCACCGCCACCCGGTGGGCGAGGGCCGCCTGGTTGGGATCGTGGAGGACGGAAAGCACCCCAAGGCCCATCCCGGCAAGCCGCCGCAAAAGCCCCACCACCACCCCCTGGTGCGCCAGGTCCAAGAAGGTGGTGGGCTCGTCCAGGAGGAGGTACCTAGGCCTTCCGGCCAGGGCCCGGGCCAGAAGGACCCGCTGCCTCTCCCCGCCCGAGAGGGTGCCGAGGAGCCTTCCCCGAAAAGCGGAGGCCCCGGTGACCTCGAGGGCCCAGTCCACCGCCTCCCGGTCCTCCCGCCCCTCCCGCCCCCAAAGCCCGAGGTGAGGAAGCCTTCCCAGGCGCACCACCTCCTCCACCAAAAGCCCCTCGGGGTAGGGGCCGTTTTGGGGGAGGTAGGCGAGGAGGCGGCCCCGCTCGTAACTGCCGTAGGCCCTAAGGGGCCTTCCCTCCAAAAGCACCTCCCCCCGCCTGGGCCTAAGGAGGCCCGCCATCACCCTTAGGAGGGTGGTCTTCCCCGAGCCGTTGGGCCCGAGGAGGGCGAGCCACTCCCCGGGGCGCAAAAGGAGGTCCACGCCCTTCAGGGCGAAGGGCCCCACGATCCCCCTGGCCTCAAGCCCGCCCACGGCGCCTCCACATGAGGTAGAGGAAGAAGGGCCCCCCGAGGAGGGTGGTGACCACGCCCACGGGAAGCTCGGCGGGCCGGGCCAGGGTGCGGGCGAGGAGGTCGGCCAGGGCGAGGAGCGCCCCGCCCCCCAAGGCGCTGGCCGGGAGGAGGAGGCGGTAGTCCTCCCCCAGGAGGCGGCGGAGGAGGTGGGGGGTCACCAGGCCCACGAAGCCGATGATCCCCGCCTGGGCCACGGCGGAGGCGGTGAGGAGGCTCGCCGCCCCCAAGAGGAGGAGCTTTAGGGCCTCGAGGGGAAGCCCCAGGCTTCTCGCCGTCTCCTCCCCGAGCCCCAGGGCGTTCAGCACCCGGCCCAGGAAGAGGAGGGGGGGGAAGGCCAGGGCGAAGAAGAGGGCGAGGAGCCGCACCCCCTCCCATCCGGCGAAGGCCAGGTTGCCCAGGGTGTAGGCGAAGACCGCCCGCACCCGGTCGGCGTCCTGCATCATCAGGTAGGTGGTGAGCCCGGTGAGGACGCTCCCCACCACCACCCCAGCCAGCACGAGCTCCCCGGTGCGGGCCACCCCCCCCGCCAGGACGAGGGTGAGGAGGGTGGCGGAGAGGGCCCCCACGAAGCCGAAGAAGGTGGCGGAGAGGGGGAGGTGCTGGAAGACGGCGTGCTGGGAGAAGGCGGGGGAAAGCCCCCCTAAGAGGCTTGCGAAGAGGGTGACGGCGAAGGCCGCCCCCGAGGCGGAGCCCATGAGGTAGGGGTCGGCCAGGGGGTTGCGGAAGAGCCCCTGGAAGGCGGCCCCCGAGACCCCCAAGGCCGCCCCCACCAGGACCCCGGCCAGGACCCGGGGGAGCCTAAGCTCGGTGACGATGGGGTTCTCCTCCAGGCCCAGGAGGGCCCGGACCACCGCCTCCGGGGGCACGGCCACGGCGCCGAGCCCCACCCCTAAGGCCACGGCCCCGAGGAGGAGGGCCACAAGCCAGAGGAAGACGAGGCCCCGGGCGAGGGCGGGGGGCAGGGCGCGGGTCATCGCCCGTGGAAGCAGTCCACGAGGAGCCTCAGGGCCTGGGCCACCCGGGGGCCGGGACGGGAGAGGAGGCTGTCCTCACCCCCGGTGTAGACGCAGATCCGGCCCGTGCGCACCGCCTGGATGCGGCTCCAGCCGGGGCGGGAGCGGATGGTCTCCAGGGCGTTCGGGTAGGTGGCCACGATGACCTCGGGGTCCTTCTCCACCACGAACTCGGGGCTGATCTTGGGGAAGAGGCCGAGCTCCTTGGGCACGATGTTCACCCCCCGGGCCTTACTTATGAGGACGCCGATGAAGCTCTCGGGGCCCACGGTGTAGGGGGTGGGGTCAATCTCGTAGTAGACCCGGGGGCGGGACCTGGCCTTGGCCGCCCGGGCCTCCTCCTGGTAGACCTCCTTCTGGATCTGGGCCACGAGCCGCTCGGCCTCGGCCTCGAGGCCGAGAAGCCTCCCCAGGGTGCGCACCGTCTTGAAGATGTCCTCGTAGGTCTCGGTCCTGACCGCGTACACCGTGAGCCCGGCCCGCTCCAGGGTCTCGTAGAGCCTCCCGTACTTGGACACCAGCACCAGGTCGGGCTTGAGGGAGACGATGAGCTCGGGGTTGGGGTTGTAGAGCCCGCCCGCCTTGGGAAGCCTCTTCACGCTTTCCGGCCAGTCGGAGTAGTCGTCCGTGGCCACGATCCGGTCGCAGGCCCCGAGGGCGCAGACCGTCTCCGTGACCGAGGGCAGCATGGTGACGATGCGCTTGGGCGGGGCCTGGAGGGTGACCGTGCGCCCCAGGTCGTCCTGCAGGGTGAGGGGAAAGGCGAAGGCCAAGGCCAGAAGAACCGAGAGGGCCGCCAGGAGTCTTTTCATGCCCACCTCCCTAAGGCCGCTAGGGCCAGGCCCGGGGGAGGTAGGGAAAAACCCCTGCCGGGAGGCAGGGGCTAAAGGCAAACGCCGTTTATCCCCCACTTCTCCCCCATCCGCGTGAGGTGCCCGCCCCGGGGAAGGGCGGACGGCCCTGGCAGGTATTCGGGCTTCCGGCCTGCGACGAAGGGCCTGACGCGTGACCGGTTACCGTTGCGGGACAGCGCCGGACTTGCACCGGACTTCCCCACTTTAAGCCTGGACTACGCGCCCAGGCACCAGGGCTACGGGACCTGGCTTTTCGGCCCTAGCGGGCCTCGCCTTCCAGGCTAGGGCAACCCCCCCTCCCGCGCAACCCCGGCCCTCAGACTTTCACAAGGTTTTGATGCGCATCGGCTATGTTTAAAATGATGGGGTCTATTAAGCAGTGGTCTTGGGTTCTCCTGATCGGCCTATTGCTCGGCGGCCTGGCCTGGTGGATGGCGCACAAGCCCTTTCCGCCCAAGCCCCAGGCCGATCAAACCTATCGGGCCTCTTCCAAGAACCTGCTTCCTTGGCCCAATCTGCCCCCGCTCCTAAGAAGCGAAGAGCTCCTTCTCGGGGAAAGCCTCACTGAAGGCGCATACACCCTTTCCCTGACAAACCTAGGTTACCCGGCTCCAATTTCCCTCGTGGGGGCCGAGGCCGAAACCACCCTGTACCTCCCGGTAAACCCCGGCCTGGAAGCGGAGGCCCTGGACCTCCTCCTCGCCGCTCTGCCTGAAGCCCGGGGCGTTCTGGAAGTCCTCGCGGCGGAGCGTCCCCTCCTCCAAGCCCCCCTCCCCGCGAAGACCCTCCGGGTCCCCCTAAAGGGCGTCCCCGCGGAAAACGGCTTCCTCACTCTGACCCTCCGCGTCCGGTTCCCCGCAGAAGACCTCTGCGCTGCCCAGCGCCTCTACCGCCTGCGCCTCCTTCCGGAAAGCCGCCTCCACCTTTCCGGCCGCCCCACGCCACCCAAGACCCTGGCGGAGTTCTTCCCACCCTACCTGGAGCGGGTGGTCCTCTACCTGCCCGACCCTCCCCCTCCCGAGGCCGCCCAGGCCACCCTCTGGCTTGCGGGCTTCCTGGCCCGGACCTACCCGGGGCGGGTCCCGGAGCTGGACCTGGAACCCTACCCCCCCAGGTGGCCCCCGGCCTCCCCCTTCACCCGCTACGTGGTCTGGCTGGAGGAGATAGGGGCCCAGGTCCAGGGGTTCGCCCTCCTTCTCGGCGACCTCGCGGAAGCGGCCCGGCTCTTCCTGGCCCAACCCGGCCTGCGGGAGGCCCCCTTCCCCGGGGAAGCCACCCAGACCCTCACCTTAAAGGCCCCCGAGGAGCTGGGCCCCCGGGTAAGCCTGGCCCAGCTGGGCCACGGGCCTAAACGGGTGGAGGGGTACGGGACGCTCACCGCCGCCTACACCTTCGCCCTCGCGGACCTCGGCCCCGACCACCTTCCTCTTGGCCTCCGCCTCCGGGCCGTACACAGCCCCGTGGAGCCCAAGCGGGGCTACGCGGAGCTCCTCCTAAACGGCGTGGCCTTCTACACGGCGCCTTTGGAGGGCACCGTCCTGGACCTCTACACCCCTCTCCCCTCCCGCCTCCTGGAGCGGAACAACACCTTGGAAGTGCGCTTCCACTATGCCCCCCCGGAGGGGCGGTGCACCTACGGCGCCCTGCCCTTCACCGCCACCCTGGACCCCGGTTCCTACCTGGTCCTGGGGAGAGGGGAGCTCCTTTCTGGGCTGGACGCCTTCCCCCAGGCCCTCCTCCCCCAGTTCTGGGTCTACCTGGAACCTTTGGACCGGTTCAAGCTCCAGCTCGCCGCCCGCCTCGTCCAGGCCCTTCAGGAGACCACGAGAACCCCCCTACGCCCCGAGGTGGCCTCCGACCCCCACCCGAGGCCCCTCCTCGCCCTCGGGGGCCCGGGCCTCCCCCAGACCCTTAAGGCTCCTCTGCGCACCCCCGGCTTCCGCCTGGTGGACGGCGCGGGAACCCTCTGGCTGGAGGTCAACCCCGGCGCGCCCTACGCCGCCCTCCAGGCCTTCGCCTCGGAGGGGGGCCCGGTCCTGCTTCTTAGCCACACCAGCCAGGACGGCCGCCTCCTCGCTCCCTTCCTCCAGGAGGCCCTGCGGGAAGGGTGGTTCGGCCTCCACGGGGACCTGGTCCTGGGAGGCCCCGAAGGCCCGGTGGTGAGCCTCGCCCTTCGGGAAAGCGACCTCCGGGTTCAGCCCCTCCCCGAAAACCCCCCTTCCCTCCTCGCCCGCTACCGCCGGGAGGTGTACTTGGGGCTCGGGCTCCTCGCCCTGCTTCTTTTGGTCTGGTTCTATCCCAAGGTGGTGCGCCGTGGAAAGGCCTAGGCTCGGGGAGTTCCTGGTGGCGCAGGGGCTTCTCCGGGAGGAGGAGCTCGCGCGGGCCTTGGAGCTACAGCGGCGAAGCGGGGAACGCTTGGGCCGCATCCTCCTCGCCCTGGGCTACGTCCGCAGGAAGGACCTCTACCGGGCCCTCTCCACCCTCTGGGGTCTGCCCTTCGTCCTCCTCACGGAGGAGCGGCCCGATCCCCGGCTCCTCCGGCGCTGGCCCCTGGAGGAGGCCCTCCGCCACCGGGCCCTCCCCCTGAGGCTCCGGAAAGACGGCACCCTGCTCGTGGCCGTGAGCGAGCGGCCCGGAGAAGCGCTGGAAGCCGCTCTGGAAAAGCGCTTTAGCGCCAAGGCCTTCCTCTTCCTGGTGACCACGGACTGGGACATTGACTGGACCCTGCGCACCTACTATAAAGGCCCCATTCTGGACCGGGCCGTCTACGCCCTTTACTACCGGAACCCTGAGGAGTCCGCCTACACCGTCTTCACCCCGGGGCAGTACCTTCTCCTCGCCCTGGGAGTCTTAGGCACCCTCTTAGGCCTCTACTTCCACCCCAGGGAGACCCTCATCCTCCTGAACTTCCTGGTCAACGCCTTCTTCTTCGTAAGTGTGTTCTTCAAGTTCGCCGTGAGCCTCGCCGGGGCCTGGGTGGAGCGGCACGCCCCCGTGACGGAGAAGGAGGTTCGGGCCCTGAAGGACGAGGACCTCCCCACCTACACCATCCTGGTCCCCGTCTACCGGGAGGCCAACGTGGTGGGCCTCCTCATGCGCAATCTCGCCCGCATGGACTACCCGAAGGAAAAGCTAGAAATCCTCGTCCTCATTGAAGAGGATGACCCCGAGACCCTCGAGGCCGCCAAGGCCGCCCGCCCTTCGGACAACGTCCAGTTCGTGATCGTCCCCCACGGCCAGCCTAAGACCAAGCCCAAGGCCTGCAACGTGGGCCTCCTCTTCGCCAGGGGGGAGTACCTGGTCATCTACGACGCCGAGGATCAGCCGGAGCCCGACCAGCTCAAGAAGGCGGTTGTAGCCTTCCGCAAGGGACCGGAGCACATGGTCTGCGTCCAAGCCGCCCTGAACTACTTCAACTGGAACGAGAACTTCCTCACACGGATGTTCACCCTGGAGTACTCCTATTGGTTTGACTACCTCCTCCCCGGGCTGGACCGGCTGGGTCTTCCCATCCCCCTTGGGGGCACGAGCAACCACTTCAAGACGGAAAAGCTGCGGGAGCTTGGGGGCTGGGATCCCTTCAACGTCACGGAGGACGCCGACCTCGGCATCCGCGCGGCCATGCGGGGCTACACCGTGGGCGTGGTCAACTCCACCACCTACGAGGAGGCCAACAACCGTGTGGGCAACTGGATCCGCCAGCGGTCCCGCTGGATCAAGGGGTACATGCAGACCACCCTGGTCCACAGCCGTAACCCCTGGAGGCTTCTCCGGCAGGTGGGTCCTTGGAAGTTCCTGGGGTTTTTCCTCCTCATCGCCGGAACCCCCCTCACCTTCCTCCTCAGCCCTTGGCTTTGGGCCCTGTTCTTTCTCTGGCTCCTCACGGGCACCCGGGCCCTCGAGCCCTACTTTCCCCCTTTCGTCCTCTACCTCTCCCTCTTCAACCTCTTACTCGGTAACGCCCTCGCCGTCTACCTCAACATGCTGGCGGTTTTCAAGCGCAGGCTTTACCCTCTGGTGCCCTACGCCCTCCTCAACCCGGTGTACTGGATCCTCCACAGCATCGCCGCCTACAAGGCCTTGAGCCAGCTCTTCACCAAGCCCTTCTACTGGGAGAAGACCCTCCATGGCCTCAGCAAGCAGGAAGCGCCCCAGCCTGAGCCTGCCCCTTGAACCCCTCCTCGGCCTCCTCCTCGCCCTTCCCGTAGGGGTGGCCGCCCTTGCCCTCGTTCAGGAAGGGTATCTGAGCCACGCCAACGCCGCTTACTTGGGAAAAGTTTACACTGCTCTGGACCGGGGCAAGCTGGAAACCCTGGGCTTCAGCTACCCGCCCCTCCCCCTGCTCCTCCTCCTTCCCTGGCCCTCTCCCTGGGCCCCGGCGGTCCTCGGCGCCTTAGCGCTGGGCCTCGGCTTCGGCCTTCTTCTGACGGAGGCGCGGCGGCGGAGCGAGCCCCTTCTCCTCGTACTATTCGCGGGGTTTCTCCTCTCCCCCGCGCCCTTCTACCTGGTGGCCGAGGACCTGGCCCAGACCCTCGGCCTCGTCTTTCTCTGGTGGGCCTGGACGTTCTACCGGCGCTGGCTAGACGAGGGCCTCTCCTTTCACCTCTTCGCCTCCGGGCTCGTCCTCGGAGCCGCCGTCTACACCACCCCCATCGCCCTTCCCCTGGGGCTCTTTTTCGCCCTGGGCCTCGGCCTCTTCCGCAGGTTGGAGCCCCCGGCCTGGGCCGCAGCGAGTCTCGTCCTCCTCTTTCCCCTCCTCTCCACCCTTTTCGCCTGGGGCTACCTCTCCTGGACCTTCACCGGGGAAACCGCCTTCCTCTACGCAGCCCTGCCCAAGGAAACGCCCTCACTAGGAACCGTCCTCCTTGCAAGCCCGGCCTACCTGGGAATGGGGCTTCTGATCCTTCTCCGCCCGCGGGCAAGCTTCCTCCTCTACCCCGTGCCCCTTCTCCTTTTCCTCGCCCTCCCCCCTTTAGGCTTTGGCTACACACTCCCCTTGGCCGTAGGCCTCCTCTTCCTCTTCGCCCTAGGGGGGCTTCCCCGCCTCGCCCTGGGCCCCAGGATCCGGGCCGTGGGTCTTGGCCTCGCCCTCCTCCAGGCCGCCTTGGGATGGGCCCTCCTACCCTCCCCTGAGCCCCCTCCCGATGCCCTGGAGCGGGCCATCGGCCAAGCCTTGGCCCAGGCGCCTCCCCGCTCCATCCTGGCCGACGACCGGGAGAGCTACCGCCTGCTGGCCTGGGCGGGCACCGCCCGGCCTTTCCTCCTCCCCCCGGACGCCGGCTTTACCCTGGCCCTCTCTGCCCCAAGCCTTTACGTGGACCGCGTCCTCGTCTGCCCGGGCGCAGGCGCCCTGTACCGCCGCTACGGCGAGGACGACCCTCCGGGCTTTCGCGAGGTCTGGCGGTACAAGGGGTGCCGGCTCCTGGAGCGGCGCCCCTCCTAGGGACCCGAGTGCGCCCTTGACTTTGCCCGAGGGAGCCCGGAGGATGGTGAGGATGGACCTAAGCCGCATCCGCAACTTCTCCATCATCGCCCACGTGGACCACGGCAAGTCCACCCTGGCCGACCGCATCCTGGAGCTCACCCACGCGGTGAGCGACCGGGAGATGCGGGAGCAGTTCTTGGACTCCCTGGAGCTGGAGAGGGAGCGGGGCATCACCATCAAGGCGAGCGCCGTCAGGGTAACCTACCGGGCCAAGGACGGGGAGGAGTACGTCTTCCACCTCATTGACACCCCGGGGCACGTGGACTTCACCTACGAGGTCTCCCGGGCCCTGGCGGCGGTGGAGGGGGTGCTCCTCGTGGTGGACGCGAGCCAGGGGGTGGAGGCGGAGACCCTGGCCAAGTTCTACATGGCCTTGGAGCACGGGCACGTGATCATCCCGGTGATCAACAAAATAGACCTCCCCAACGCCCGCCCCCTGGAGGTGGCCCTCGAGGTGGAGGAGGTCCTGGGCCTTCCCGCCGACGAGGCCATCTTCGCCTCGGGGAAGACGGGGGAGGGCGTGGAGGAGATCCTCGAGGCCATCGTCCAGCGCATCCCGCCCCCCAAAGGGGACCCCGAGGCCCCCCTGAAGGCCCTCATCTTTGACTCCGTCTACGACGCCTACCAGGGGGTGATCCCCTACCTCCGCCTCTTTGAGGGGAGGGTGCGCCCCGGGGACCGGATCCGCATCTACTCCACGGGGAAGGAGTTCACCGTGGACAAGGTGGGGGTCTTCACCCCCCAGGGCCTGGTGGCCACGGAAGCGCTCGAGGCCGGGGAGGTGGGGTGGCTCGTGGCCGCCATCCGCGACATCCACGACGTCCAGGTGGGGGACACCATCACCCTGGCGGACCGCCCCACCCCCTCCCCCTACCCCGGCTTCCGCCCGGCCAAGCCCGTGGTCTTCGCCGGGCTTTACCCCGTGGACTCCGGGGACTACGGGAAGCTCCGCGACGCCCTGGAGAAGCTGAAGCTCAACGACGCCGCCCTCACCTTTGAGCCCGAGTCCTCCACCGCCTTGGGCTTCGGCTTCCGCTGCGGCTTCCTCGGGCTTCTCCACGCCGAGATCGTCCAGGAGAGGCTGGAGCGGGAGTTCGGCCTTTCCCTCATCGCCACCGCCCCGAGCGTGGTCTACAAGGTGCGGCTCAAAAGCGGGGAGGAGGTGGAGGTCCACAACCCCGCCGACCTCCCCGACCCCACGCGGATTGAGGAGATCCTCGAGCCCTACGTGAAGCTCACCATCTTCACCCCCGAGGAGTACGTGGGAAGCCTCATGCAGCTCCTCCAGGAGAAGCGGGGCCGCCTCGTCAACATGAACTACCTCCCCGGGGCCCAGAAGCGGGTGGAGCTCGTCTACGAGGCCCCCTTCGCCGAGATCCTCTACGACTTCCACGACCGGCTGAAAAGCGTCTCCCGCGGGTACGCCTCCATGGACTACGAGCAGGCGGGCTACCGGCCCGGGGACCTGGTGAAGGTGAACGTCCTGGTGCACGGGGAGGTGGTGGACGCCCTCACCTTCATCGCCCACCGGGAGAAGGCCTACACCATGGCCCGGGCCATCGTGGACAAGCTCGCCGAGGTCATCCCCAGGCAGCTCTTTGAGGTGCCCATCCAGGCGGCCATCGGGGGCAAGATCATCGCCCGGGCCACGGTGAAGGCCCTGAGGAAGGACGTCCTCGCCAAGTGCTACGGCGGGGACGTGACCCGGAAGAAGAAGCTTTTGGAGAAGCAGAAGGAGGGCAAGAAGCGCCTCAAGGCCATCGGCAAGGTGGAGGTTCCCCAGGAGGCCTTCCTGGCGGTGCTCTCGGCGGGTCGCGATGAGCCTAAGGGTTAGGCTCGCCCTGGTCATCGCCCTCCTCGCCTTCCTGCCCAACCTGGTCCTGGCCCTCACCCTGGGGGCCCTGGGGGAAGGCCCCTGGCCTCCCCTCCTCCTCTGGCTTCTCCTCCTCGCCCTCCTCTCGGGCCTCGCGGGCTACTTCCTGGCGAAGAGCCTCCTCAGGCCCCTGGAGGAGCTCACCCGGGCCCTGGCCTACCTCTCCTTGAAGGAGGGGCCCCTGGAGGCCCTCCGCCTCCCCACCCCCAAGGAGCCCCCTCCGGAGGAGATCGCCCTCCTCCGCGCCCGGTTCTCCGAGCTCCTCGCCCGGCTCAAGGAGCTCCTGGAGGCCCGGGAGGCCCTGTACGCCGCCCTGGCCCACGACCTCAAGACCCCCCTCCTTTCCGCCCTGCGCCTCTTGGACTACCTGGAGAGGGCGGACGATCTGGGGAAGGAGCGGCGCGTCGCCCTCCTCCGCGCCCTGAGGGAGGAGCTCGCCCGGGGCCACCGCCTGACGGAGAACCTCCTCGCCCTCGCCCGCCTCGAGGCCCGCCCCCCCCGGGGCGAGACCCTGAACCTCAGGGCCCTGGCCGAGGACCTCCTCCTCCGCTACCGGGACGAGGCGAAGAGGCGGGGGCTCCTCGTGGAGGTGGAAGGGGCGGGCCTCGCCCGGGGGGAAAGGCTCCTCGTGGAAAGGGCCCTCGCCAACCTCCTGGAAAACGCCCTCCGCCACGCCAAAAGCCGCGTCCGGCTCCGGGTGGGGGAAGGCGTGCTCCTCGTGGAGGACGACGGCGCAGGCCTTCCCCTGCCCCTGGAAGCCCTCGCCCGCCCCTTCCTCCAGGGGGAGGGCAGGAGGGGAAGCGCGGGCCTGGGCCTCTACACCGCCAAGCGGGTGGCCGAGGCCCACGGAGGCAGGCTCTTCCCCTGCGAGGGCCCCCTGGGAGGGGCCTGCCTGGGCCTGGAACTCCCCAAGGGGGCCTAAGGCCACCCCATGCGGGCTTGGGAAAAGCCTGGGCGGGGAACGAACGCTTAGCCCATCACCGGGGGGATCTGCCGCACCCAGAGGATGTAGGAGAGGTGCTCCAGGTAGCGCAAGGGCACCTCGGAGAGGGGCCGGTCCACCTCTATGCTCATCATCGCCTCCCCGCCCCGCTTCTTCCGGCTCACGGTGAGGTAGGCGATGTTCACCTCGTCGTCGGCGAGGATGCGGGCCACCCGGGCCACCACCCCGGGCGTGTCCACGTTCTTGATCACCAGGGTGGGGGCGCTCCCCGTGATGCGCACCTCAAAGCCGTCCACGTCAAAGACGCGCACAAGACCCCCCCCGAGGGAGCTGCCCGTGACCGCGAGGCGCTCCTTCTCCCCCTCGAGGACCATCCGCACCGTGTTGGGGTGGACGTCCCCGAGCTCCACCTCCTTGAAGACCACCTCCACCCCCTCCCGCTCCGCCAGGGAAAGGCTCTCCTTGAGCCTCTCGTCGTCGGGCGTGAGGCCCAAGACCCCCGCGGCCAAGGCCAGGTGGGTGCCGTGCCCCTTCCCCGTCTTGGCGAAGGAGCCGTGGAGGCCGAACTCCACCCTTTTGGGCTTCTCCCCGAGGAGGTGGCGGGCGAGGAGGGCGAGGCGGCAGGCCCCCGCCGTGTGGCTGGAGGAAGGCCCCACCATCACGGGACCGATCATGTCCAAAAGGCCCATGCTGATAGAATACGCCCATGCGGAGCTTCTGGCCCCTTTTGCTCCTCCTCGCCCTGGGGGTAGGCCTCGGCCAGCGCCTCGTCCTGCCGGAGGGGGCCGTGGCGGGGGGGCCCCTCACCCTCTCGGGAGAAGGGCTTCCCGACGGGCGCTACCCCCTAGCCCTGGAAGGCCCCGGGGGCACCCGGGTGGAGGAGGTGGAGGTCCAGGGAGGGAGGTTCGCCCTCCCCCTCACCCTCGAGGCCCCCGGGGAGTACCGGGTGCGGCTCAACCTGCCCTCGGGCGCCCTGGAGGGGCGCTTCCTCCTCCTCGCCCCCACGCCGCCCGAGCTCACCCCCGAGGGGCTCAAGCTCCCCTGGGGGCTCCTCCCCCTCCCCCAGGGCCCCTGGGTGGGCCCCCTGGTGGAGGGGGAGCGGGTCTACGTGGCCCAAGGGCTCCTCGTGGTGGAGGCGGGCCTTAAAGAGGAGGCGGTCCGCTACCACTTCGCCCCCGCAAAGGTCCTCGCCCTCCGCCCGGGCCCCGAGGCCCTCCTGGAGGGGGAGCGGGTCCTGCCCATCCCCTTCCCTCCCGTCCCCTTCCAGGGCAAGGAGGAGGACCTTAAGGCCCTCAGGCCCCTCCTCCTGGCCCTGAACCCCCCCAGGCCCTGGCCCTACTTCGCCTACTGGGCCCTTCCCCCGGAGACCCTGAGCGAGGAGGACCTCGCCGCCTACGGCCAGGACCTCCGGGCCCGGGGCCACCGGCCCGAGCTTCCCTTCGGCCAGGAGGGCGTCCTGCGGATGGCGGAGGCGGCCCGCGCCCTCCTCGGCGAGGACCCCGCCCGGGCCAAGGCCCTGACCCTCGCCCTCCTGCGCTACACCCCCCTCTTCCCCGGCTCCGAGGCCTTCTTCCGGGAGATGGCCGAGGCCCTCGAGGCCCAAGGGGAGGTGGCCACCGCCCTCCGCCTGCGCGAGGCCCTGGCCCTTTCCGCCCCCTGGAGGCCGCCGGACCTCGGCTTCCTCGCCCCCGCCTTCTTTGTCCTGGGGACGGCGTACCTCGCCCTTTTCCTCTACCTCTTCCTCTTCTACCTGCCCGCCCAGCTCAAGGACCTGAGGCCCATCGGCGGCTACCTGGGCGGGTTCTTCCGCCACCCCCTCCTGCGCCTGCGCCACCTCCACCTGGCCTACGCTGGCCTTGGGGAAAGGCTCCTCGCCCTCCTCCTCTTCCTCGCCACCCTCGCCGCCCTCCTCCTCTACGGCCTGGACGCCAAGGCCCGGGCCGCCCTCTGGGCCCCGCCCCTGGACCAGGGGACCCTCTTCACCCCGGCGGCCCAGGAGTGGGCCCGGTCCCTGCCCCCCACCCCCGGGGCCAAGGCCCTCCAGGGGTACACCCTCCTCCGGGACAACCCCACCCAGGCCCGGGCCCTGCTCAGGGAAGGGGCGCCCCTGCCCTTCGCCCTCGCCCTCTTGGGGGAGAAGGAGCTCGTCCTGGCCTACGAGAAGGCCCCCTGGTCCGGCCCGGTGCGAAGCCTCCTCGGCCTCGGCGCCGACCCCTGGGGACCAAGGGAGCCCGCCCCCACCCTCCGCACCCTCTACACCCTCCTCCTCGAGGCGGAGGCGCGCCGCCTGGCCGAGGACCCCTGGCGCGGCTTCTCCCAACTCCCCCTCCCCCTTCCCGAGGGGTACCGGGCCTGGGCCTTCGCCGCCCTCCTCCTCCTCGCCCTCTACCACCTCCTCACCTTCTTCCTCCCCAGAAGGCAAGGCCAGCCCTCCCCCGCCTACGCCCTCTTCCTCCGCCTCCTCCTCCCGGGAAGCCTCGGCCTCGGCGGAGGGCTTGGGGTGGTCCTTTTGCTTCTCGCCGCCTACGGCCTCTGGGCCCTCCTCCAGGGCTCAAGCTACCTCTACCTCGCCGCGGCCTACGGCCTCCACCTCCTCCTCGTGTTAAGCTCAAGGGCCTGGAGGCGCGCATGATCCTGCCCCCCATCCCCACCCCCTTTGACCGGGAAGGAAGGCTGGATGAAGAGGCCTTCCGGGAGCTGGCCCAGGCCTTGGAACCCCTGGTGGACGGCCTCCTCGTCTACGGCTCCAACGGGGAAGGGGTCCACCTCACCCCCGAGGAAAGGGCCCGGGGCCTCCGGGCCCTTAGGCCCAGGAAGCCCTTCCTCGTGGGCCTCATGGAGGAGACCCTGCCCCAGGCGGAAGGGGCCCTCTTGGAGGCCAAGGCGGCGGGGGCCATGGCCCTCCTCGCCACCCCGCCCCGCTACTACCACGGAAGCCTTGGGGCGGGGCTTCTCCGCTACTACGAGGCCCTGGCGGAGAAGATGCCCCTCTTCCTCTACCACGTGCCCCAGAACACCAAGGTGGACCTGCCCCTCGAGGCGGTGGAGGCCCTGGCCCCGCACCCGAACGTCCTCGGCATCAAGGACTCCAGCGGCGACCTCAGCCGGATCGCCTTCTACCAGGCCCGCCTCCAGGAGTTCCGGGTCTACACCGGCCACGCCCCCACCTTCCTCGGCGCCCTGGCCCTGGGGGCGGAAGGGGGGATTCTGGCCGCGGCGAACCTCGCCCCCAGGGCCTACCGGGCCCTTCTGGACCACTTCCGGGAAGGAAGGCTCGCCGAGGCCCAGGAGCTCCAGAAGAAGCTCTTCCCCCTGGGAGACCTCCTCGCCAAGGGCGGGGTGCCCCTCCTGAAGCAGGCCCTTAGGCACCTGGGCCTCCCCGCGGGCTACCCCAGGCCCCCCTACCCGGCGGAAAGCCCCCTTTGGGAGAGGTTCCTCCCCGTCCTGGAGGGCCTAAAGGAGGAGGGATGGGTCCTCTAGCGCGAAGGCTTGGGCTTCTCCTCCTCGGCCTTCTGGCCCTCGCCGCCTGCGCCCCAAGGCCCCTTCCGCCCGAGGCCCGTTACCTCGGGGCGGAGATCCGGGGCCTAGAGCTTTCCCCCGAGCCCGCCCTGCTCCTCGCCGTGCGGGTCGCCTTCAAGAACCCCAACCCCTTTCCCCTTCCCCTCGCCACCTTCGGGACGCGGCTTCGGGTGGGGGAGGTGAGGGTGCCCCTGGACCTCACCCTCCCCCCCGGGGAAACCGAGGCCTCCCTTCCCGTGCGCCTCACCCCGAAGGAGGCCCTGGCCACCGCCCGGGCCCTCCTCTCCCGGGAAGGGGCGGAGGTGGCCCTGGAGGGCCGAACCTTGAGCCAAGACCTCACCTTCTTCAAGGCCCGCCTCGCCTTCCCCCTGGAGCCCCTTAGGGTGCGCCGGGCCGGGGTCAACCTCTTCCTGGAAAACCCCAACCCCCTCCCCCTTCGGGCGGAGGGCACCCTGGTCCTTCTGGGCCAGCGCCTCCTGGTGCGGGCGGACCTCCCGGCGAAGGGGGAGGCGAGGGTGCAGGTGGTGGGCCTGAGGCCCGGGCTTGAGCGGGGGAGGGGGCGGCTGGAGCTTCGCCTCGAGGTCCCCGGCTTCCTCAGCCAGACCCTGGTCCTGGACCTCTAGAGGCGGAAGGCCAGGGGGAGGAGGGCCCCCAGGGTGGTGCGCACCTCCTCCTCGGGCCCGTGGAGGACCACCTCCACCTCCGGCCCCCCGAACTCCATGAGGACCTGCCGGCACCCCCCGCAAGGGGGGATGGGCCCCTTGGGGCTATACACGTGCACCCGCTCCAGGCGGCGCTTCCCCGCGAGGACCATGGCCGCCACGGCGTTCCTTTCGGCGCACTGGGAGAGGGGGAAGGAGGCGTTTTCCACGTTGACCCCGAGGAACACCTCCCCTTCCGCCTCCACCAGGGCCACCACGGGGAAGCCCGAGTAGGGGGCGTAGGCCCGCCCCACGTGGGCCTTCAACACCTCCTTAACCGCCTTGGCGTTCACGCTCCACCACCCGTTCCACCCGGATCCGCTCCAGGCGCCTCTGGTCGGCGCTTTCCACCACGAAGCGGAAGCCCTGCCACTCCAGGCTCTCCCCCACGCTGGGGATCCGCCCGAAGAGGGCGTAGAGGAAGCCGGAGAGGGTGTCGTACTCCCCCTCGGGGAGCTCCACCCCCAAGGCCTCGGAGACCTCGTCTATGGGGGTTTGGGCCTGGATGGAGTAGGCGCCGTCGGGGAGAAGCCGGATGGGGTGCTCCTCGGGCTCGTCGCTTTCGTCGTAGATCTCCCCCACGATCTCCTCTATCACGTCCTCGAGGGTTACGAGGCCCGCCGTGCCCCCGAACTCGTCCACCACGATGGCCATGTGCACCTTGCGGCGCCTGAGCTCCTTGAGAAGGCTCCAGGCGTCCATGTTCTCGGGGACGAAGTAGGGAGGGTGGGCGATGGAGGCCACCTTGAAGGCCTTGAGGTCCTCCTCGCAGTAGTAGGTGAGGAGGTCCTGGACGTAGGCCACCCCCACGATGTGGTCCACGCTCTCCCGGTAGACGGGCACCCGGCTGTAGCGGTGCTCCCGGTAGAGGGCGAGGAGGTCCTCCAGGGTGGCCTCGTCCTCTATGGCCACCATCTCCACCCTCGGGGTCATGATCTCCCGCACCGGGGTCTCCTCCAGCTCCAGGATGGAGTGGATCATCTCCTCCTCCTGGGGCTCAATGGCCCCGGACTCCTCGGCCCCCGCCAGGATGAGCTTAAGCTCCTCCTCGGAGACCAAAGGGGTGCCCCGGGGCTCCAGGCCGAGGAGGCGGAGAAGCCCCCCGGAGACGAGGCTGAAGAAGCGCCCGAGGGGGTAGAAGAGGACGGAGAGGCCGTAAATGGGCCAAGCGGCCAGCCGGGCGATGGCCTCCGCGTGGTGGACGGCGAGGGCCTTGGGGGTGATCTCGCCGAAGAAGAGGATGAGGAAGGTCATCGCCCCCGTGGCCACCCCCACGCCCGCGGAGCCGAAGGCCCGGGTGGCGAGCTCCGTGACCAAGGCGGTGGCGGCGATGTTCACCAGGTTGTTGCCCACGAGGATGGTGGTGAGGAAGCGGGTGATGTCCTTGGAAAGGAGGCGGAAGGGGCCGTTTTTGCTTTCGGCGAGCTCCCTCAGCTTCCACGGGTAGAGGGTGGTGATGGCCGTCTCGCTTGCGGAGAAGAAGGCGGAGAGGGCGAAGAGGAGGACGAGGACCCAAAGCCACGGGTTTTCCGGGGAAGCCGCCTCGCTTTGCGCCAAAGCCGGGGTACCGAGGGCCAAGAGAAGAAGCCACCGACTCGGAGGACGATCCATACGCCTTCCGCCATTCTACACCAGGCCCGCCGCCACGTACCCCAAAGGGTTTCCCGCGGCCCTCGCCCGGGCATCCCCCGGGGCGAAACCCAGGCGCGCACAAGGCGGGCAGAGGTTGTCTTGACTAAATAGTTGACTTGACTTAACCTTTTCCCGGTATGAACGGACCACCGCCCCCCCTGGTCCAGGAGCTGGCGGCGTTGGGGTACGCCTTGACCCACGCCCTCTACACCGAGGCCAAGGAGCTCCTCGTCAAGGAGGGCCTCTCCCCGAGAAAGGCCCACCTCCTCGGCCTCCTGGCCAAGGGGGTGGACCTCCCCTCCCAGCTCGCCGAGCTCCTCGAGGTCCACCCCTCCCAGGTCTCCCACCTCCTCGCCGCCTTGGAGGAGGAGGGCCTGGTAAAGCGGAGCCCCGACCCCCAGGACCGCCGCAAGGTGAAGCTCTTCCTCACGCCCAAAGGGCGGGAGGCGGCGGCCCGGACCGAGGCGCTTTGGCTCGCCGTCTTCGGCCGGAGGCTTGCCCGCCTCTCCCCGGAGGAGCAGGCCGCCTTCCTCCGGATCCTGCGCAAGCTCACGGAGGTGGAGGATGCGTAGGCTTCTCCTCCTTCCCCTCCTCGCCCTCCCCGCCCTGGCCCAGTCCGCCCTAAGCCCACTCAAGGACCACCCCCTCCTCAAGCAGGCGGAGGCCTACCTCCTCGCCGCCCGCAAGTCCCTCGAGGCCCAGGCCGCCCCCCTCGCCCTGAACGTCCAGGGGAACTACCTCCGCTACGGCTACACCTGCGAGCCGGAGGCGGTCTGCGCAAGCCTCCCCGAGGCGGCCCAGAGCCTCACCCTCGCCCTCGTCCTCACCCCCTTCCCCTTCGGGGAGGTGGCGGACGGGGTGGAGCGGGCCCAAATCGCCCTCAGGCGGGCCGAGCTCGCCTACCGCAAGACCCGGGCAGGCCTCGAGGCCCAGGCGGTGGCCGCCTACGGCCGCTACCAGGAGGCGAGGCTCGGCGTGCGGATCGCCGAAAAGGGCCTGGAGCTGGCGCAAAAGGCCCTGGAGGCCGCCAGGAAGCGCCAGGCGAACCCCAAGGAGCTCAGGGAGGCGGAGCTCGCCCTGGAGGAGGCGCAAAACCGCCTGGAGGAGGCGCAGAGGGGCCTCGCCCTCGCCCTGGAGGCGGCCCGGGACCTGGTGGACCCGGAAGCCCCCCTCCCCCCCATCCCCGAACCCAAGGGGACGACCCCCTTGAGCCTGGAGGAGGCCCGCCTGAACCTCCTGGAGGCCCAGATCGCCTTGGAAGCGGCGCAAAGGAACCTCCTCCCCACCCTCCAGGGGAGCTACACCCGCTACCCCAGCGGCAACGACACCCTAAGCCTCTCCCTCTCCAGCAAGACCCTTCAGCCCACCCTGGCCTACACCCGCCAGAACCCGGCCCAGGCGGCCACCGCCCTGCCCGGGGGCGGCCGCTACCGGGCCACGGAGGAGCTTCGGCTAAGCCTCTCCCTCACCCTCTCCCCCGGCCTCTTCGCCGCCCTGGAGGCCGCCCAGGCCCAGGTCCGGGGGGCGGAGGAGGCCTTCCTCGCCGCCTCCCGCCAGGCCCGCCTGCAGGAGGAAAGCCTCAAGGCGGGCCTTTTGGGCGCCCGGTCCGCCCTGGCCCTGGCGCAAAGCCGCAAGGCCTCCGCGGAGAAGGCCCTGGAGGAGGCAGAAAAGCGCCTCGCCCTGGGGCTGGAAAGCCCCCTCGGGGTCCTGCAGGCCGAGCTCAACCTGCTCCAGGCGGAGCTCGGCCTCCTCCAGGCGGAAAACGACCTTAGGAACCGGCTTATGGAGCTTTACCAGTTTTACGGAGAGCTTTTGGAGGTGAACCCGTGAAGAAGCCCCTCTTCGCCCTCGCCCTTGGCCTCACGGCCCTGGGGCTCGCCCAGCCCCTGCCGGAGGCCCTCAAGAAGGCCCAGGAAGCGCCCGCCGTGGTGAACGCCCGGCTCGAGGTCCAGGCCAAGGCCCGGGACCTGGACCGCACCCTGAAGGACCCCTTGCGCACCGCCTTGGACGAGCTCCAGGCCCGCCAGGCCCTGGAGCTCGCCGAGGCCAGGCTCCGCCGCGCCCTGGCCCAGGCGGAAAATGAGATCGTCGCCGCCTACACCCAGGTCGTGGAGGCGAGGCTCCAGGTCCGGGTCCTGGAGAAGGCCCTGGAGGTGGCGGAACTCTCCCTCAAGGCCACGGAGGTCCGGGTGAAAGGCGGCGGGGCCACCAGCCTGGACCTCCTCGAGGCCCAGAACCGGGCCCAGGAAGCCCGGAAGAACCTGGACCAGGCCCAAAGGGCCCTGGAGAGCGCCCAGGCCCAGCTCGCCAACCTCGTGGGCCCCTGGGAGCCCGAGCCCGTGGCGGACCTCCCCGGGCTTCCCGAGGCCGGGCTCGTGGAAGCCCTCCTGGAGGAGAACGCCGACCTCCTCCAGCTCCGCCACTCCCTCGCCCTCCTCAAGGCCCAGCGGGCCCTATTGGACGAGAGCTTCGCCGCCCGCAAGGACATTGACGCCCTGGAGGACCAGATCGCCGCCCTCGCGACCCAGCTGGACGGCGCCGCCTCCTCCCTCCGGGTGGGCCTGGAGGCCCGCTTCCGCGGGCTTCCTCCCCTCCTCGAGGGGGTGCGCCGGGCGGAGGAGGCCCTGGAGGCGGCGAAGAAGCGGTACGAGGCGGAAAGGGCGCGCTTCGCGGCGGGGCTCGCAAGCCGCCTCGCCCTCCTCCAGCAGGAGCTCAACCTCCTGCAGGCGGAGCTCGCCCTGGAGCAGGCCAAGCACGCCTACCTCAAGGCCTACTACGGCCTCCTCGCCACGAGGTGAGCCATGAAGCGCCTCCTCGTCTTCCTCCCCCTCCTCCTCCTCGCCTGCGCCCCCAAGCCGGAGGCGGAGGCCCCCCAAACCACCGCCCCCCTCCGCGTCCAGGTGCGGACCCTCAAGGCCGAGCCCGGCCTCCTCACCCGGGAGGCCCGGGCCTCGGCGAACGTGGTGGCCGAGAAGGAGAGCCTGGTGGCGGCGGGAGCCTCGGGCCGGGTGGTCCGGACCCTCCCCGCGGGCACCCGGGTGCGGGCCGGGGAGGGGGTGGTCTTCCTGGACCCCGCCCCCTTCCAGGAGGCCCTGGCCCAGGCCAAGCTCGCCCTGCGCCAGGCCGAGGAGAACCTGGCCCGGGCCGAGGCCCAGACGGAGGGGAACCGGAAGGCCCTAGAAGCCCAGCTCGCCGCCGCCGAGGCTCAGCTCGCCGCGGCCAAGCGCCGCTACGAGGAGGGGAAGGCCCTCCTCGCCCTGGGCGCCCTGGCCCCCCTTGAGCTCAAGGGCCTCGAGGCCCAGTACCTCCAGGCGCAAAGCGCCTACGAGAACGCCAAGGAGGCCCTGGCCCGCCTGGAAAGGGAGGACGACCTCCGCCTCCTCAGGCTCCAGGTGGAGGCCGCCCGCCTGCAGGTGCAGCAGGCGGAGCGGAACCTCAAGGAGAGCGTGGTCCGGGCCCCCTTCGCCGGGGAGGTGGTGGAGGTCTACGTGAAGGAAGGGGAGTTCACCGGGGCGGGGAGCCGGGCCTTCCGCCTGGCCACCACCGACCGCCTCCTGGTCAAGGTCTACCTCCCCCCCGAGCGGGCGGCCGCCCTCACGGAGGACACGGCCTTCCGCGTGCGCCAAAACGGCAAGGAGGTGGAGGCCCGCCTCCAGGCGAAAAGCGACCTCCCCGGGCAGAACCGCCTGGTGGAGGTGACCCTGAGGCCCACAGGCCCCCTCCTCCCCGGGGCGGCGGAGGTGCGCTACCCCGAGGTCCTGGCCGAGGGCCTCCTGCTTCCTGCGGGGGCGGTGCGGACCGAGGACGGCGAGGCCTTCGTCTACGTGGTGGAGGAGGGCCGGGCGCGGAAGCGGCCCGTCCGGCTCCTCGCCCAGGAGGGAGGCCGGGCCGCCGTGGCGGGCCTCGAGGCGGGGGAGGCGGTGGTCTACCCGGTGCCCGAGGGGCTGGAAGACGGCGACCTCGTGGAGGTGGTGCCGTGAGGGAAAACCCCCTGGTGGCCTTCTTCGTGGAGCGCTTCGTCTTCGCCACCTCCATCTTCGTGGGCATGGTCCTGGTGGGGCTCCTTCTGGGCCTCGGGCTTGGGGTGGAGCTCCTTCCCCGGTTCAGCGTCCCCGTCATCGCCATCTCCACCAGCTACCCCGGGGCCGGGCCCGAGGAGGTGGCGGAGCAGGTCTCCAAGCCCCTGGAGGACGCCCTCTCCACCCTCACGGGGGTGGACGTCATCGGCTCCAGCTCCACGGAGGGGTTCAGCCTGGTCTTCGTCCAGTTCAAGCAAGGGGTGGACGTGGACCAGGGAGCGGTGGAGGCGAGCCAGAAGGTGGCCGCCATCCGGAGCACCCTCCCCAAGGACGCCTCCGCCCCCGTGGTGCAGAAGTTTGACCCCTCGGCGAGCCCCATCCTCTACCTGGCCCTCGAGGCCCCGGGGGAGGACCTCGCCGAGGTCCTCCGCTACGCGGAGAGGACCCTCAAGCCCCGCCTCCAGCTGGTCTCCGGCGTGGCCGACATCCGGCTCACGGGCGCCCCCAAGACGGCCATCAAGGTCTACCTGGACCCCGACCGGCTCCAGGCCCTGGGGATCCCTCCCCTCCAGGTGGTCCAGGCCCTCTCCGCCTCGGCCCTCAACCTCCCCTTGGGGGCCCTCACGGAGGAGGAGCGGCGCCTGGTCTACACCCTACGCGCCACCCCCCGCACCGCCTCGGAGGTGGCCGAGGTCCTGGTGGACCCGGGCCGGGGCATCCGGGTGCGGGACGTGGCCCGGGTGGAGGAGGCCCGGGAGGCCCCCACCACCCTGAACCGGGTGAACGGCCGCCCCGCCGTGGTCCTGGCCGTGGTCAAGACGCCGGACGCCAACGCCGTGGCCGTGGCCCAGGAGGTGAGGCGGGCCCTGGAGGAGACCTCCCTCCCCCCCGGGTACCGGGCGGAGGTCGCCCTGGACACCACCCGCTTCATCCAGGCCGCGGTGGAGGACACGGTGCGGGAGGCGTTCCTGGCCGCCCTGGCCGTCTCCCTGGTGGTCCTCGTCTTCCTGGGGAAGCTCAACTCCGTCTTCTCCGTCATCCTGGCCATCCCCATCACCCTCTCCGGGGCCATCCTCCTCTTCGGCGTTTTGGGCTTCACCTACAACCTCATCAGCCTCCTCGCCCTCACCGTGGCGGTGGGCATCGTGGTGGACGACTCCATCGTGGTGGCGGAAAACATTGACCGCTACCGCCGCATGGGGCTTGGCCTCAAGGAGGCAGTACTCAAGGGGGCGAGCGAGGTGAGCGCCGCCGTGGCCGCGGCCACCCTTAGCCTCCTCGCCGTCTTCCTCCCCATAAGCTTCCTCCCGGGCCTCATCGGCCAGATCTTCCAGCAGTTCGGCCTGGGCATGGCGGCGGCCATCGGGGTGAGCTGGCTCGAGGCCCTCCTCTTCCTCACCGTCCGCCTCGCCTACTTCCCCGACCCCGACCCCCCCACCCTCAAGGAGGCCCTGCGGGCGGCCCTCCTCCTCCCCAAGGACCTCGCCTGGGCCTACCGCCGGGGCTTCCGCACCGCCTTGGGCCTCCTCCTCGGCCTCGGCGTGGCCTTCCTCCTCTACCGCCAAGGCCCCCTCCACCTCCTCCTCCTCGTCCTCTACCCGGCCCTCCTCGGCCTCGGGCGCTACCTGGGGAGGCTCCTTCTGGACCTCGCCGGGGCCCTGGCCCGGCTCCTGCACGAGGCCACGGAGGGGGGGGTGCGAAGGCTCACCGAGGGGTACGCCCGGGCCCTGGAGGCCGCCCTCGCCCGGCCCTACCTGGTCCTGGGCCTGGCGGGCCTCGCCTTCCTCTCCGTCTTCCCCATTTTGCCCCGGATCCCCTTCAACTTCACCCCCCGCGCGGACACCGGGGTGCTCACCGCCACCCTCCTCCTCCCCAAGGACACGCCCCTCTCCGTCTCCGACCGGGCGGCGCGGGCCCTAGAGGCCTACTTCCTCGCCCACCCGGCGGTGGAGCGGGTGGTGACCACCGTGGGGGCGAGCGCCACCGGGGGGGCCCAGGTGGGGGACCCCTCCCGGGTCCAGCTCCAGATCGTCCTCAAGCCCAAAGGGGAGCGGCCGGACATCTTCACCCTCACCGAGGTCTTCAACCGGGAGGGCAAGGAGGCGCTTAAGGACTTCCCCGGAGCGGACCTCCGCGTCTTAGCCCAGACCGGCCCCGAGGCGGGGGACGCGGACCTCCAGTTCTTCGTCACCGGCCCCGACCGGGAGGTGCTGGAGGCCCGGGTCCAGGCCATCGTGGACCGGATCGCGGAGAAGCCCTACGTCCTGAACGTGAAGAGCACCCTGGAGGCCACCCAGCGGGAGCGCGTCTTCGTCCCCGACCCCGCCAGGCTCTCCGGCACCGGCCTCACTCCCCAGGACGTGGCCCAGACCCTGAGGCTCTACCTCTCCGGGACCCAGGCGGCCACGGCCAGGCGGAGCGGGGAGGAGTACCCCGTGGTGGTGCAGGCCGACCCCCTCCGCTACTCCGGGGAGGGCGGCCTCCTCTCCCTCCCCGTCTACGCCCCCGCCCTCCAGGCCTTCCTGCCCTTAGGAAGCCTCGGCCGGTTTGAGGAGCGCCCCTCCCCCACCCTGATCTCCCGCCGCAACCAGGCCTACGCCGCCGGGATCAACATCAACCTCAAGCCCGAGGCCCCAGGGGCCCTCCAGGTCCAGGCGGAGCTGGAGCAGGACCTCAGGGCGGCGGGGCTCCTTGGGGACGGGGTGGAGCTCGTGGCCTCGGGGCTTGGGAGCTTCACGGAGGAGCTCGCCTCCCTCGCGCCCCTCGCCTTCGGCCTCGCCCTCGTCCTCAACTACCTCGTCATCGCCAGCCAGTTCAACGCCTGGCGCTACCCCCTCTACCTCCTCCTCCCCGTGCCCTTGGCCCTGGTGGGGGCCTTCTGGCTCACCTACTTCCTGGGCACGGGCCTGGACGTGATCAGCGTCTTGGGGGTGGTGATGCTCATCGGCCTGGTGACCAAGAACGCCATCCTCCTCCTGGACTTCGCCTCCCGCCGCATGCGGGAAAAGCCCCTCAAGGAGGCCCTGGTGGAGGCGGCCAGGCTCAGGCTGAGGCCCATCCTCATGACCACCCTCACCGTCCTCATCATCAGCCTCCCCCTCCTCCTCGGGGCCGGGGAGGGGTCGGAGTACCGCAGGCCCTTGGGCGTGGTCATCCTGGGGGGGATGCTCTCCTCCACCCTCCTCACCCTCTTCGTGGTCCCCGCCGCCTTCTTCGCGGTGGAGGGGCGCCTCGCGCGGAAGGGGGGAAAGGGGTGAGCGCGCGGCAGGTGGTCCTCGGGGTGGTCCTGGGGGCGGTGGCCCTCGCCGCCTTGGCCGCGGGGCTCGTCCTCTTCCTCTTCCGCCCCCTGAAGGCGGAGCCCGTGGCCCTGGACGCCCTAAAGGGCCTGAGGACCCGGGAGACCCCTTACGGCCTCGAGGTCCTCCCCCAGGCCCCCAAGGCCCTCCTCGCCTTCTACCCGGGGGCCCGGGTGGAGCCCTTGGCCTACGCCCCCGTCCTCGCCCCCCTCGTAGGAAATGGGTACCTGGTGGTCCTCCTCCGGGTGCCCCAGGGGATCGCCCTCCTCGGCCAGGACCGGGCCCTGGAGGCGGGTCGGGCCCACCCCGGGCTTCCCTTGGTGGTGGGAGGGCACAGCCTGGGCGGGGTGGTGGCGGCGGGGGTGGCGGCCCGGGAAGGGCTTCCCCTCGTCCTCTTCGCCGCCTACCCCGAGGAAGACCTCTCCCAGGAGGCCTTCCCCACCCTCGCCCTCTACGGCACGGAAGACGGCCTCCTCCCCCCAAAGGAGGCCCGAAGGAAGGCGGAAAGGCTTCCCCGAAACGCCCGGGTGGTCTTCGTGGAGGGGCTGAACCACGCGGGCTTCGGGGCCTACGGCCCGCAAAGGGGGGACAGGCCCGCCACACGCCCCCGGGAGGCCCTGTGGGAAGAGGTCCGGGAGGAGGTCCTCCTTTTCCTCGAGGGCCTGGGGTGGGACACACCTCCCTCCCCGAGGGCGTTACGCTAGGGGCATGGACCGGACCCACGAGCGCGTCCTACAGGCCATGGCGGAGAACCTAGGGGAAGGCCTGCCCCGGGCCATCCCCCTCCTCGCGGAGAAGGCGCCGGGCCTCCTCCTGGAGCACGGGCGGAGCTGGACCTACGCCATGCCGGAAAAGGGGGCCCTGGACGAGAAAACCCGCACCCTGATCCTCCTCGGCATTGCCCTGGCCACGGGCTCGGAGGCCTGCGTGAAGGCCATGGCCCACCGGGCCAAGCGCCTGGGCCTTTCCAAGGAGGCCCTGCTGGAGACCCTGAAGATCGCCCGGCAGGCCCAGGCCAACGCCGTCCTGGGCCACGCCGCGCCCCTTCTGGAAGTGCTATAGTGGAGATAGCCGGGGCGGGCGCCCCCCCTCGGACCGGAATCTTCCCCCAAAAGCCAGCGTCCAGGATTGCCCTTTTACCCGCATGGGGGAAGGGAAAGGAGGACCATGAAGAACAGCTTCCAAACCCTAAAGACCCTGACCACGAAAAGCGGCACCTACGGCTACTACGACCTCCAGGAGCTGGAAAGGAAGGGCGTGGCGGAGGTCTCCCGCCTCCCCTTCTCCATCCGCGTGATGCTGGAAAGCCTCCTCCGCAACGAGGACGGCTACCAGGTCACCCGAGAAGACATCGAGGCCCTGGCCCGCTGGCGGCCCGACCCCGGGGAGATCAACGTACCCCTGAAGCTTGCCCGGGTCATCCTCCAGGACTTCACCGGGGTCCCGGCGGTGGTGGACCTCGCCGCCATGCGGGACGCCATCAAGGCCAAGGGCGGCGACCCCAAGCGCATCAACCCCGTGGTGCCCGCCGACCTGGTCATTGACCACTCGGTCCAGGTGGACGCCTTCGGCACCGCCTACGCCTTCTTCTACAACGTGGAGAAGGAGTACGAGAGGAACCGGGAGCGCTACCTCCTCCTCAAGTGGGCCCAGAACGCCCTGGAGAACTTCCGGGTGGTGCCCCCGGGCACGGGCATCGTCCACCAGGTGAACATTGAGTACCTCACCAAGGTGGTGATGACCGGGAAGCGGGACGGGCTCACCCTGGCCTTCCCCGACTCCTTGGTGGGCACCGACAGCCACACCACCATGGTGAACGGCCTGGGCGTCCTGGGCTGGGGCGTGGGGGGGATTGAGGCCGAGGCGGTGATGCTGGGCCAGCCCTACTACATGCTCGCCCCCCGGGTGGTGGGCTTCAAGCTCTACGGGGAGCTCCCCGAGGGGGCCACGGCCACGGACCTGGTCCTCACCGTCACCGAGATGCTGCGCAAGCACGGGGTGGTGGGCAAGTTCGTGGAGTTCTACGGCCCCGGGGTGGCCAAGCTCTCCACCCCCGACCGGGCCACCATCGCCAACATGGCCCCCGAGTACGGGGCCACCATGGGCTTCTTCCCCGTGGACGAGGAAACCCTGAACTACCTCCGCCAGACGGGCCGCCCCGAGGAGCTCGTGGAGCTGGTGGAGGCCTACACCAAGGCGGTGGGCCTCTTCCGCACCCCGGAGGCGGAGGAGAAGGTCCAGTACTCCGAGTACCTGGAGCTGGACCTCTCCGCAGTGGAGCCCTCCCTGGCGGGCCCCAAGCGCCCCCAGGACCGGGTGCCCCTGAAGGAGGTTAAGAAGAGCTTCCTCGCCCACCTCACCAAGCCCGTGAAGGAGCGGGGCTTCGGGCTCTCCGAGGACCAGCTCCAGAGGAAGGTCCTGGTCAAGCGCCGCGACGAGGAGTTTGAGCTCACCCACGGCTCCGTGGTCATCGCCGCCATCACGAGCTGCACCAACACCTCCAACCCCTCGGTGATGCTCGGGGCGGGGCTTCTCGCCAAGAAGGCGGTGGAGGCGGGCCTGGACCGGAAGCCCTGGGTCAAGACCTCCCTCGCCCCCGGCTCCAAGGTGGTGACGGACTACCTGGAGATGAGCGGGCTCATGCCCTTCCTCGAGGCCCTGGGCTTCCACCTGGTGGGCTACGGCTGCACCACCTGCATCGGCAACTCCGGGCCCCTCCCTGAGGACATCGCCAAGGCCGTGGAGGAAGGGAACCTGGTGGTGGCCGCCGTCCTCTCCGGGAACCGCAACTTTGAGGGCCGCATCAACCCCCACGTGAAGGCCAACTACCTGGCGAGCCCCATGCTGGTGGTGGCCTACGCCCTGGCAGGCCGGATGGACATTGACTTCACCACGGAGCCCTTGGGCTTTGACCCCAACGGCAAGCCCATCTACCTCAAGGACATCTGGCCCTCCATGGAGGAGATCCGGGAGGCCATCCGGAAGACCCTGGACCCCGAGCTCTTCAAGAAGGAGTACAGCAAGGTCTTTGAAGGGGACGAGCGCTGGCAGGCCCTCCCCGCCCCCACCGGGGAGCTCTACCAGTGGGACCCGGAGAGCACCTACATCCAAAACCCGCCCTTCTTTGAGGACCTGGGCGAGCGGAAGGTGGAGGACATCCGGGGGGCGAGGGTCCTTCTCGTCCTCGGCGACTCCGTGACCACGGACCACATCTCCCCCGCAGGGGCCATCCCCGTGAAGAGCCCCGCCGGCCAGTACCTGATCAGCAAGGGGGTGAAGCCGGAGGACTTCAACTCCTACGGCTCCCGGCGCGGCAACCACGAGGTGATGATGCGGGGCACCTTCGCCAACATCCGCATCAAGAACCTCATGCTGGACGGGATTGAGGGCGGTTACGCCAAGAAGCTGCCCGAGGGGGACGTGGACTTCGTCTACAACGTCGCCATGCGCTACAAGGCCGAGGGCACACCCCTCCTCGTCATCGCCGGGAAGGAGTACGGGACCGGTTCCAGCCGCGACTGGGCCGCCAAGGGCACCTACCTCCTCGGCATCAGGGCGGTGCTCGCGGAAAGCTTTGAAAGGATCCACCGCTCCAACCTCGTGGGCATGGGCGTCCTGCCCCTGGAGTTCCTGCCGGGGGAGAACCGGGAGACCCTGGGCCTCACGGGGTACGAGGTCTACGACATCCTGGGCCTCGAGGACCTGAAGCCCAGGAAGCTCGTGGACATCGTGGCGAGGCGGGAGGACGGGAGCGAGGTCCGCTTCCAGGCCATCGCCCGCCTGGACACCCCCGTGGAGGTGGACTACTACAAGAACGGGGGCATCCTCCAGACCGTGCTCCTCAACATGCTGAAGGAGGCCAAGGCCACGGAGTAAGCCCACGCGAGGGAAAACGCCCCGGGCCTAAAGCCCGGGGCGTTTTGGTGCCGGGGACGGGACTCGAACCCGTACGGGGGCTACCCCCCAGCGGATTTTAAGTCCGCAGCGTCTACCGTTCCGCCACCCCGGCGGGCCCTTTTCATCCTAAGGAGCCGCGCGGGGGTTGCGCAACACGGGACGCCCGAACCGAGGCCGCGGGGAGGCCCTTTTCCAGCGGTGGAGGGCTCATCCTTCGCCCGAATGCCCCAAGGAAGCCCCCTAGGGACCTTTTGTGCCGGGGCCCCCATGCTGGCTTGGGCCAGCATTGGGGTGGCCTCAACGGGGAAGCCCCTCCCTGCCCAGGCGCAGGGTGAGGTCCGCCCCCAAGGCCGCCTCCCCGGAGACGCGGTAGGGGACGCCGAGGGCCTCGCCCAAGGCCTGGGCGAGGCGGCCCGGGCCGTTTTCCAGCACCTCCGTGCGCCCGGGGGCCAGGGCGAGCTCCCGCAGGCTCACCGAGAGGCCCAAGGCCTTAAGCCGCTCCGCCGCCTCCTGGGCCAGGGCCTCCTGGCCGGGCCCGAAGAGGACCACGGCCCGCTTCCCCGCCAAGGCCTCGCCCCAGGCCTCCCGGTCCTCAAAGTAGACCGCCCGAAGCCGGGCCCAGGCCGCCTCGTCCACCGCCCAGCCCCCGGCGAACCGCCCGGGAAGGAGGAGGCTCACGAAGGCGGGCCTGCGGAGGAGGAAGCCGAGCAAGGCCCCCTTCTCCCCCCGGGTGAGGTCGGTGGCCACGTAGGGCTCCACCGCCGCCACCGCCCGGGGGAGGCGGAGGAGGCCCGGCAGAGAGAAAAGCTGGTCCTTCAGGGCGTGGAAGAAGGCCTGCTGGCGCTGGATGCGGCCGATGTCCCCCAGGGCGTCCTTGCGGAAGCGGAGGTAGCCCTCCGCCTGCGCGCCGCTAAGCACCTGGCAACCGGGCTCCAGGTCTATAACAAGCCCCGCCGCCTGGTCCTGGTAGCGCATGGGCTTCTCCACGCAGACCCGCACCCCCCCTAGGGCGTCCACGCCCCGGCGGAGGGCCTCGAGGCTCACCACCACGTAGCGGTCGGGGCGCACCCCCGTGATCCGGGCCACGGCCTCCTTCATGAGCTCCGGCCCCCCCAAGGGGCTTGCGGCGTTCACCTTGTGCCAGCCGTGGCCGGGAAGCAGGACCCAGACGTCCCGGGGCACGGAGAGGACCACCACCCGGTTCGCCCCGGGGTCCAGGCGCACGAGGAGGATGGTGTCGGCGAGGCCCCGGAAGCGCTCCGGGGCCCTCTTGTGGTAGCCCACGTACTCGGGGCTCGAGCCGTAGACCAAAAGGGTGAAGGGCTCCTTCAGGGCGAAGGGGTTAGGGACCGCCCCGTGCCGGAAGAGGGGGCCCAAAAGGGGAAAGACCCAAACCCCCACGAGGAGGGCGAGGACCGGGAAAAGGAGGGCCAGCCGCCGCACGAAGCCCTAGTGTAGCCCCCTTTGGGTGAGGCGGATTAGGGGAAGCAGTAGGTGGTGTCCGTCATCGCCCGGTCGGCCCGGACCAGGCCGAAGCCGTATTCCGGGTCCCAACCGGAAGGCCCTAGGTCCTCGGCGGTGTTGATGAGGCATTGGTAGACCTGGTCCGGGCTAGGCCACGCCTTCCGCTCGCTGGCGTACTTGCTCATGTAGAGGGCCACCACCCCGGCCACGATGGGGCTAGCCAAAGAGGTGCCGCTCACAAAGCGATAGTTGCCTGAAGGGCCTGCCGCCAAAACCTCCACCCCTGGAGCCATTAGGTCAAGCTCGGGGCCATAGGCCGAAAAATTCGCCCGCCTTTTAAGGAGATCTACCGCACCCACAGCGAGAGTGTTGGGGCTGCTGGCAGGGAACATAACCGGTCCCCCATTCCCGGTCTCGTAGTTTCCCGCCGCAGCTACAATAACCCTCCCCTCGTTCCGAGCCCGGGCCAGCTCCTCATCCAGAACCTCGTCATAGTCGTTACCCCCCAGCGAAATGTTGATGACCTGGGCCCCCAGTTGGCGGGCTAACCGAACCCCCTTGAAAAGGGTTTCATACGTGGCTCCACCACCCCGGTAGAAAACCTTGATTGGAACAACGTATCCACCCCAGGTAGTTCCTGCTATTCCCTTAGAGTTGTTGGTATCCGCCCCCAAGACCGAGGCCACCTCTAAACCATGCCCCCAATTGTTGGGAGCCGAGTCGTCCGTGGGATTGGCATCTCCGTCAGCCACGTCCAGGTTAACCCCGGCGGGGAGGTACTTGCTGGCCTGAAAGTCCTCGTGGGCAAGAACTCCCGTGTCTAGCACGGCCACAAGGGGCGGGCATCCCCTGCCTGTGCTGAAGTCCCAAGCGCTTTCTAAGCGCACCAACCGATTCAAGTAGGCGCTTTGATCGGGGTAATAGAGGTCATTCGGAGCCCGCAAAGGCCGGTAAACGTAGTTGGGCTGGACATACTGAGCACCCGCCCGCAAAAGAGCTTCCGCTCGGACTTTCTCCTCCCCATGGGGAACCTTCACCTTGATTACGTCCAGGGCGAGCTGGGCCTGGGGCTCTACTCCTGAGGCCCGCAAGCTCTGAAGGGAAAGACCTGGTTTGGGCACTACAATGAGTTCTCCCGGAACGAACTCCCCTTTAAAGCTTCCCAAACCGTGCAGCTTAGAAGGAGCATCCAGGCTCTGCACCCGCAGGGGACCTACCGGGCACTCGGCGGGGTTCACGGGCGGCGGTGGGGTCTGGGGACAGGCCGTGAGGAGGAGGGCCGTGGAGAGGAAAAGGGCCCCAAAGAGCAGGCGCTTCATGGCCTCCACTATACGCCGCACCCCCAGGCCCCGGCTTAAGCCTGGCCTAAGGTTTCCTCCACCCGGCGGGCGAGCTTCTCCAGGAAGCCGAAGAACATGGGCCCGTAGTGGGCGAGCTCGTCCCCGTCCGTGGCGGCCACGGGGAAGTCCCAGCCCCGTTCCCGGGCCAGGGCCCTCGCCTTCTCCAGGGGGTTTTTGCCCCAGGGCTTGGGCTCGTAGAGGAAGAGGTCCGGGGCCCTCCGCCTCACCTCCTCCAGGTCCGGCGCGAAGTAGGCCTGGGGCACGTCCAGGAAGATGGGCTTGAGGCCCATGTGCAGGAGGGCCTGGGCGATGTAGCTCCCCCGGCCCACGGTGATGGGCCCGCCCAGGTCCATCTCAAAGTAGACCCTGAGGTCAAAGCGGCCCCTCAGGGCGGCGTAGCGGCCCGAAAGCTCGTGGGCCAAGGCCACGGCCCTTTCCTCCAGGTCCAGGAGGTGGCCCAGGGTGGAGAGGTTCTCCAGGATGCCGTAGGGGCTCGTGGGGAGGGGCACGGCGTAGACGGGAAAGCCCTCCTCCTTGAGCCTAAGGGCCTGCTCCCGCTGGACCCCGGTGGAAAGGAGGACGAGGTCAGGCTTTAGGCTCCTCAGGAGCTCCAGGCGGGTCTTGGTGTAGGAGGCCACCACGGGGAGGGCGAGGACGGGGGCCGGGCGGTGGCAGAAGGCGCTCCGGCCCACGAGCCTCTCCCCAAGCCCCAGGGCGAAGAGGGCGTCGGTGAGGTTCGGGGCCAGGGAGACGATGCGCGAGAAGCGGTCGGGAAGCTCCAGGGGACCTAAGAGTTCGTGGAAGAGCCTCATCGCCTGAGGTCCAGGGAGCGGGCGTGGCCCTCGAGGCCCTCCGCCCGGGCCAAAAGCGCCCCCTTCTTGGCGAGCTCCCGGGCCGCGCCCTCGGAAAGGCCCACCACCGGGATCACCTTCAGGAAGTCCCGCACCGCCAACCCCCCCTGGAAGCGGGCCGTCCCCGAGGTGGGCATGACGTGGCTGGGCCCGGCGATGTAGTCGCCCAAGGCCTCGGGGCTCCCCTCCCCCAGGAAGACCCCCCCGGCGTTCTGCACCTTCTCCAGCCAGGGAAGGGGGTCCGAGAGGGCGAGGGAGAGGTGCTCGGGGGCGTAGAGGTTGGCGAGGGCGAAGGCCTCCTCCAGGTCCTTGGTGAGGACGAGCCCGCCCTTCTCCAGGGCCTGACGGGCCACCTCGGCCCGGGGGAGGTCCTGGAGCTGCCAGGAAAGCTCGGCCTCCACCCGTTCCAACAGGGCCCGGTCCGGGGAGAGGAGCCAGGGCTCGGAGTCGGGGCCGTGCTCCGCCTGGGCCAGGAGGTCGGCGGCGAGGAGCCTGGGGGAGGCGGAGCCGTCGGCGATGATCATGGTCTCCGTGGGGCCGGCGAGGCCGTCAATGCCCACGGTGCCGTAGACGAGCCTCTTCGCCGCCACCACGTAGCGGTTCCCCGGCCCCACGATCTTGTCCACCCGGGGGACGCGCCCCGTGCCGTAGGCCAAGGCGGCGATGGCCTGGGCCCCGCCCATGGCGAAGAGGCGGTCGGCCCCCGCCACCCAGGCGGCGGCCAGGACCCCGGGGTGGACCTTGGGGGGGCTCGCCACGATCACCTCCCGCACCCCCGCCACCTTGGCCGGGACCACGGTCATGAGGAGGGTGGAGAGGAGGGGGGCGCTTCCCCCGGGGACGTAGACCCCCACCCGCTCCAGGGGGCGGACGAGCTGGGCCAGCACCCCGCCCCCCTCGGCCCGGAGGAAGCCGCCCCGGGCCTCCTCCCGGTAGAAGGCCTCTATGCGCTCCCGGGCCGTCTCCAGGGCGTCCCTGAGGTCCTCGTCCAAGTCCTCGTAGGCCTCCCGCCAGGCCCGCTTGGGGACCTCCTCCACCGGGTAGCCGTCCAGGTCCCGGCTGAACCGGTCCAGGGCCTCGTCCCCTTCCTCCCGGACCGCCTCCAGGATGCCCCGCACGATCTCCTCCACCGTGGGGTCAAAGGAGAGGCCCCGGCGGGCGAAGCGGGCCCGCACCTCCTCGGCAGCGTAGATCATGCCCCCACTATACCAATACCGGCGCGGGAAACGGCTTCAGGGGCCTTCCGCCTCCAGGAGGACCGCCTCAAAGACGTGCCGGCCCACCTGCTGGGCCACGCGCACCAGGCGCCCTTCCTCCACCTGGACCAGGGAAAGGCCGGGGCGCAGGCGGTACTGCCGCCGCGCCCTCCCCTCCACCTCCACGTCGGGGAGGCGCTCCACGTAGACCCGGCCCCCGGGCATGGGGAAGCGGACCACCTCCCCGGGCTCGAGGGCGAGGCCCGGGAGGGCGAGAAAGAGGGAGAGGGGGTCGTGGTAGGGGGCGAGGTAGGGGTAGGCCAGGCTCTCCTTCCCCTGGCTCACCAGGACCACGCCCTCCTCCTCCAGGCGCTCCACGGCGAAGACGCGGACCTCCTTCCCCTCCACCCGCTCCTGGAAGCGGAGGGAGAAGCCCTCCGCGTCCAACTCCGTCTGCCAGCGCTGGCGCCCGGGGGGCAAGGGGGGGAGGAACTCGGCCTGGAGGCTGGCCCGCACCCCCCCTCTGCGCCGCTCCACCTCGAGGCGGCCCTCCCCCACGGGCCGGCCGGCGTAGTGGTAGGCGTAGCGGTAGACCTCCTTCATCTAGCGCACCTTGATGGTGAGGGGCGGGCCCGGCACCTCCAGGAGGTAGTCCACGGGCTCCCGCCCCGGCACCTGGATGCGGAGCCGATACACCCCGGGGACGGGGAAGCGCACCCGCCCCGGGGCCTCGAGGAGGAGGCTCCCGGGCTCAAGCCCCGCCCCCTCGGGGGCCTCCAGGACGTAGACCAGGGCCTTCTCCGTGGGGGGGTCGGTGCGGAACTCCATGGGGTAGTCCCGCGCCGCCCCTCCCTGGGGCCGGAAGAGGCCCATGTAGGCCCCGGCCACCCCCAGGAGCAAAAGGAGGAAGAGGACGAGGCCCACCGCCCGCCGCCCTCCCCTCGAGGACCGGGGCTCCACCACGGGAAAGGGCGGGTCCTCGGGCTCCTCAATGCGGATGACCCGGGGGCGGCTCGGCGTGGGCTCCTCCCGCGGCGGCCCGGGCGAAGCGGGCGGGGAGGCCTCCGCCGCCTCCACCTCCACGGGAAGCCGCCTGGCCTCGGCCTCCTTCTCCTTGGCCGCCTCGGGAGCGGGGGCCTCCTCCGGTGGAGGCGCCCAGAGGGCCTCCAGCCCCACCTCCCCCCGGGCGAGGCGCGCGAGGACGTCCCGCAAGGGGAACTCCTCCCACCTGGGCCCGGCGAGGAGGCGGGCGAGCTCCAAGAGGGCGGAAGCGGCCTCCCCCGCAAGGGCCTCGAGCCCCGGCCCCACGAGCCAGACGCTCCGCCCCTTCACCAGGACGAGCTCGGCCCGGGGGGCGTAGCGGATGCCCTGGGCCTCAAGCGCGGCGAGGCGCTTGGCGATCTCCCGCACCCAGTGGGCGAGGCGGTCGGGGTCCGCCACGCCCGCGTACTGGCTCAAGGGAACGGCCCCCAGGGGCCATTCCAGGACGAGGGCGTCCTCGAGGCGGTCCAGGACCTTGAGGCTCCCCTCCGCCTCCACGGGCTCGCCCTTCGCCCCCACGAGGACCATCACCGGCATCCCGGTCCGGGTGTCCTGGCCCTCGTAAACGGTCAGGGAAGCGAGGCGGGCCAAGGCCCGCCTTAGCCAGTAGGACCCGAGAAGCTCCATCCCTCCAAGTATACGCACCCCCCATGAGGGGATTTATAATCGGGGCGAGGCCGGGTCCCAGGACCCGAAAGGAGGGGGCATGGAGTTCAAGGTGACGCTCACCACGGAAGAGATCGTTCGCGGGCTCAAGCACTACCGCCGCATCGCCAAGCAGGACGTGTTGCGGGCGCCGGAGACTCCCAACCCCGAGGTCTTCCGCCGCCACGCCGAGGCCCGGCGCGAGGTCTACGCCAAGCTGGCCGAGGTGGCGGAGCGCGAGGGCCCGGAGGCCGCCGTGGCCTACGCCCTGGAACTCTACCGCTCCCTGCCCTTCGTCACCGGGACGCCCGAGGACCAGTACCCCGAGATCAAGGGCCAGGAAAACGCCCTGGAGAACTTCTTCCTGATGATCGGCCTGGACCCCAAGGTCCGCCGCGAGGCCCGCAAGGCCCGCAAGCCCCTGCAATGACCCTGGAACTGCTTCAGGCCCAGGCGCAAAACTGCACCGCCTGCCGCCTCATGGAGGGCCGGACCCGGGTGGTCTTCGGGGAGGGAAACCCGGACGCAAAGCTCATGATCGTGGGGGAAGGCCCCGGGGAGGAGGAGGACAAGACGGGCCGCCCCTTCGTGGGCAAGGCGGGGCAGCTTCTAAACCGCATCCTGGAGGCGGCGGGGATCCCCAGGGAGGAGGTCTACATCACCAACATCGTCAAGTGCCGCCCCCCGCAAAACCGCGCCCCCCTTCCCGACGAGGCCAAGATCTGCACGGACAAGTGGCTCCTCAAGCAGATTGAGCTCATCGCCCCCCAGATCATCGTCCCCTTGGGGGCGGTGGCCGCCGAGTTCTTCCTGGGGGAGAAGGTCTCCATCACCAAGGTCCGGGGGAAGTGGTACGAGTGGCACGGGATCAAGGTCTTCCCCATGTTCCACCCCGCCTACCTCCTCAGGAACCCGAGCCGGGCCCCGGGAAGCCCCAAGCACCTCACCTGGCTGGACATCCAAGAGGTCAAGCGGGCCCTGGACGCCCTCCCTCCCAAGGAGCGGCGCCCGGTGAAGGCGGTGAGCCAGGAGCCCCTCTTCTAAGCCCCCGCGCCCAAGCCTCCCGCCCACGGGAGGGGCCCTGGTAGGATGGCCTTGCCTCCGAGCCCGGGTAGACCCCCTGGGCCTCCCGGGCCGGGCCCACGGGCCCCGGGGTGGCGGGGGCAACCCCGCCGCCTGCCGCGGTCGCAAAGGAGGTGCGCATGGGAAGACGTTTGGTGGCCCTTCTTCTCCTCTTCCTCCCCGGCTTCGCCCAGAAGGTGCGGGTGGTGGCGGCCTCGGACCTCCAGTACGCCCTCCCCGAGGTCGCCCGGGCCTTTGAGCGGGAAAACCCCGGGGTGAAGGTGGAGCTCGTCTTCGGCTCCTCCGGCAAGCTCTACGCCCAGCTCACCCAGGGCCTCGAGGCCGACCTCTTCTTCTCCGCCGACAAGGCCTACCCCGAGCTCTTGGAGCAGAGAGGCCTCGCCGAGCCCGGCACGCGCAAGCCCTACGCCCTCGGGCGGGTGGTCCTCTGGGTGGACAGGAAGCTCGGCCTCAAGCCCGGCCCCGAGGCCCTGAAGGACCCGAGGGTGACCCAGCTCGCCCTCGCCAACCCCGTGCACGCCCCCTACGGCCGGGCCGCCGTCACCCTCCTGGAGCACCTGGGGCTTTTGCGGCGCAAGGACGTCCCCCTCCCCGGCCTGGCCAAGCCCTTCCCCCTCCTCTCCTGGGAGGAGATCCCCTGGGAAAGGCTCACCGGGGGAGTGGAGGCCTACTGGGACGCCACGCCCTTGCGCCAAGGGAAGCCCCGCTTCGCCTTCGTCTACGGGGAGAACATCTCCCAGACGGCCCAGCTCGCCCTCGCCGCCACCCGGGTGGGCCTCCTCGCCCTCTCCCTGGCGGTCCACGAAAGCCTCTCCGGGGCGGGAGCGTACTGGCTCGCCCCCCTCGGGAGCCACCTCCCCCTGGAGCAGGACTACCTCGTCCTCAAGGGGCGCGGCCGCCCTGAGGTCCTGGCCTTTCACGCCTACGTGGGAAGCCCCGAGGCCCGGGCCGTCTTCCGGCGCTACGGCTTCCTCCTTCCCGGAGAGTGATGGACCCCCTCTTCTGGGACGCCCTCTTCCTCTCCCTCCGGGTGGCCGCCCTGGCCTCGGGGATCCTCCTCCTCGCGGGCGCGCCCCTCGCCTGGCTCCTCGCCTTCCGCCGCTTCCCGGGGAAGGCCTTGCTGGAAGCGGTCTTCCTCCTCCCCCTGGTCCTTCCCCCCACGGTCCTGGGCTTCTACCTCCTTCTCTTCCTCGGGCCCGAGGGGCCGTGGGCGAGGCTCTTTGGGGTGTCCTGGGCCTTCCGCTTTGAGGGCCTGGTCCTCGCCAGCGTCCTCTTCAGCCTCCCCTTCGCCCTCACCGCCTACCGGGAGGCCTTCCTGGCCCTGGACCCGAACCTCCTGGAGGTGGCCCGCACCCTGGGGGTCCCCCGCTACCGGATCCTCGCCCGGGTGGTCCTCCCCCTGGTCTGGCCCGGCCTCCTCTCCGGCACCCTCCTCGCCTTCGCCCACACCCTGGGGGAGTTCGGGGTGGTCCTGATGGTGGGGGGCTCCATCCCGGGGAAGACCCAGATGGTGAGCATCTACCTCTACGACCTGGTCCAGGCGCTGCGCTTCGCCGAGGCGGCCCGGGCGAGCCTGGTCCTCCTCGGCCTAAGCCTCTTCCTCCTCGCCGTGGTGCGGGCCCTGGAAGGGAGGTGGCGCTCCTGGAGGTCCACTACCGGCTGAACCGGCCCGTCCGCCTCGAGGCCCGCTTCCGGGTGCGGGGCTTCACCGTGCTCCTAGGGCAAAGCGGGGCGGGCAAGACCAGCCTCCTCAAGGCCCTGGCGGGCCTCCTCCCCGCAGAGGGCACCCCCTTCGGCGGCCTTCCCCCGGAAAGGCGCCCCGTGGGCTACCTGCCCCAGGACCTCGCCCTCTTCCCCCACATGACCGCCTGGGAGAACGTGGCCTTCCCCCTGAAGGGGAGGGACCGCAAGGCGAGGGCCCTGGCCCTCCTGGAGCGGGTAGGCCTCCTGGAGCACGCCCACAAGCGGCCGGGGGAGCTTTCCGGGGGGCAGAGGCAGCGGGTGGCCCTGGCCCGGGCCCTGGCGCGAAAGCCCGAACTCCTCCTCCTGGACGAACCCACGAGCGCCCTGGACCCCCTGACCAAGCACCAGGTCCTGGCGGAACTCGCCGCCCTCATCCGCCGGGAGGGCCTGCCCACCCTGGCGGTGAGCCACGACCCGGAGCTCGCGGGCCTGGCCGACTGGCTGGTGGTCCTCGAGGGAGGCCGGATCCTCCAGGAAGGCCCCCCGGAGGAGGTCCTCGCCGCCCCGCACACGGCGAGCGCGGCGCGGCTTCTGGGCTTTGAGAACCTCTTCCCCGCCCGGGTGGTGGAGGGCGGGGTGGAGGCGGAAGGCGTCCGCCTCCACCTTCCCCTCCCCCCCTGGGCCCGGCCGGGAGGCCGGGTCTACGTGGGGGTGCGGGCGGCCGAGGTCATCGTGGTGCGGGAGGACCGCCCCCCACCCCCGGAAAACGTCCTGGAAGGCCTACTGGAAAGCCTCTACCCCCAGGGCCTGGCCTACCGGGGGCGCTTCCAGGGCCCCCTCGCCCTCACCCTCCTCCTCCCCCGGCACGTGCAGGCCAGGCTCCACCTCGCGCCCGGGAGGCGGATCAAGGTGGTCCTGAAGCCCCGCTACCTGCACCTGATGCCGGGCGAGGCGGAGGAGGGCCTCTAGGCTCAGGCCGAACTTCCGTCCAAGCCCCTGGAGAGCGAAGCGGGCCTGCCAGGGGGCGAGGCCCAGGGCCCGGCCCAAGGCGGAAGGCCTAGGCTCCACCCCCCGACCGAGGGCCTCGAGGACCCCGGCCTCCCGCCCGGTGAGCCGCAGGCCGAGCCGGCCGCGAAGCCCCTCGGCCAGGGTCTTGGGGTCGTCCTTGCGGGTGAGGAAGGCCCGCCGCCTGGGGTCGTAGACCCGCAGGCCCCACGGGGTGGGCCAGAAGAAGACCTCCCCCCGTTCCAGGTGGGCGAGGTCGGCCAGAGGGAGCCCCTCCCCCTCGCGCCAGGACACCGCCACGCCCGCCGCCCAAAGCGCCGGGGCGAGCCGGGCATAAAGGGAAAGGTCGTCCGTCCACACCACCACGCGCACCGCGCACCTCCTTTCGTCCAAGGCCAAAAGTCCTCCGTCCTGGCCTTTAGGCGAGGAAGGGCGGGGCGCGCGGGGGGCCGGGAAGCGGGAAAGGCGGGGGAAAACCCGCCCGGGCCTCCGGCCGGACCTTAAGGAAGGCCATGGGCCCCGGCGGGGCGGGCGGGTCCACGGGGGGGAGGCCCGGGGCGAGCTGGAGGCCGCAGAGGAGGCTGTGGTGCACCTCCTCTCCCGGGGCGCGGCAGTCCGCCTGGAGGGCGGGGTTCTGCCGCTCCATGAGGTAGAGCTGGAGGGCCACCCCGGTGGAGGCCACCAGGGTGAGGAGGACGTAGAGGGCGAGGAGCCCGAGCCTCTTCCACCCCGGCACGGCCTCAGGATACCAGGGCCCCCTTTCCCGTAAAGTGGAAGGGTATGACCGCTCGGGCCGTGCGGGGCACCAAGGACCTTTTCGGCAAGGAGCTCAGGATGCACCAGCGCATCGTGGCCACCGCCCGCAAGGTCTTGGAGGCGGCGGGGGCCCTGGAGCTCGTCACCCCCATCTTTGAGGAAACCCAGGTCTTTGAGAAGGGCGTGGGGGCGGCCACGGACATCGTGCGCAAGGAGATGTTCACCTTCCAGGACCGGGGCGGGCGCTCCCTCACCCTGCGCCCCGAGGGCACGGCCGCCATGGTCCGGGCCTACCTGGAGCACGGGATGAAGGTCTGGCCCCAGCCCGTGAGGCTCTGGATGGCGGGGCCCATGTTCCGGGCAGAACGGCCCCAAAAGGGGCGGTACCGCCAGTTCCACCAGGTGAACTACGAGGCCTTGGGCTCGGAAAACCCCATCCTGGACGCCGAGGCCGTGGTCCTCCTCTACGAGTGCCTGAAGGAGCTCGGCCTAAGGCGCCTCAAGGTCAAGCTCTCCTCCGTGGGGGACCCCGAGGACCGGGCGCGCTACAACGCCTACCTGCGGGAGGTCCTCTCCCCCCACCGGGAGGCCCTCTCCGAGGACTCCAAGGAGCGCTTGGAGCTCAACCCCATGCGCATCCTGGACTCCAAGAGCGAGCGGGACCAGGCCCTCCTCAAGGAGCTCGGGGTGAGGCCCATGCTGGACTTCCTGGGGGAGGAGGCGAGGGCCCACCTCAAAGAGGTGGAGCGCCACCTGGAAAGGCTTTCCGTCCCCTACGAGCTGGAGCCCGCCTTGGTGCGGGGGCTGGACTACTACGTGCGCACCGCCTTTGAGGTGCACCACGAGGAGATCGGGGCCCAGTCCGCCCTGGGGGGCGGGGGGCGGTACGACGGGCTTTCCGAGCTTTTGGGCGGGCCCAGGGTCCCCGGGGTGGGGTTCGCCTTCGGGGTGGAGCGGGTGGCCCTGGCCCTCGAGGCCGAGGGCTTCGGCCTCCCCGAGGAGAAGGGCCCCGACCTCTACCTCATCCCCCTCACGGAGGAGGCGGTGGCGGAGGCCTTCTACCTGGCCGAGGCCCTGAGGCCCCGCCTCCGGGCCGAGTACGCCCTCGCCCCCAGGAAGCCGGCCAAGGGCCTGGAGGAGGCCCTGAAGCGGGGGGCGGCCTTCGCGGGCTTCCTGGGCGAGGACGAGCTCCGGGCGGGGGAGGTGACCCTGAAGAGGCTCGCCACCGGGGAGCAGGTGCGCTTAAGCCGGGAGGAGGTTCCGGGCTACCTCCTCCAGGCCCTCGGGTGAGAATCCGGTAAGCTTGGGAGGATTATGCGTCGCACCCACTACGCCGGAAGCCTGAGGGAAACCCACGTGGGCGAGGAGGTGGTCCTCGAGGGCTGGGTCAACCGCCGCCGCGACCTCGGCGGCCTCATCTTCCTGGACCTCAGGGACCGGGAGGGCCTGGTCCAGCTCGTGGCCCACCCCGCTAGCCCCGCCTACGCCACCGCCGAGCGGGTGCGCCCCGAGTGGGTGGTGCGGGCCAAAGGCCTCGTGCGCCTCCGCCCCGAGCCCAACCCCCGCCTCGCCACGGGGCGGGTGGAGGTGGAGCTCTCTGCCCTCGAGGTCCTCGCCGAGGCCAAGACGCCCCCCTTCCCCGTGGACGCGGGCTGGCGGGGGGAGGAGGAGAAGGAGGCAAGTGAGGAGCTCCGCCTCAAGTACCGCTACCTGGACCTAAGAAGGCGGCGCATGCAGGAGAACCTGCGCCTGCGCCACCGGGTCATCAAGGCCATCTGGGACTTCCTGGACCGGGAGGGCTTCGTCCAGGTGGAAACCCCCTTTCTCACCAAAAGCACCCCGGAAGGGGCCCGGGACTTCCTGGTGCCCTACCGCCACGAGCCCGGCCTCTTCTACGCCCTGCCCCAGTCCCCCCAGCTCTTCAAGCAGATGCTGATGGTGGCGGGGCTGGACCGCTACTTCCAGATCGCCCGCTGCTTCCGGGACGAGGACCTCCGCGCCGACCGCCAGCCCGACTTCACCCAGCTGGACCTGGAGATGAGCTTCGTGGAGGTGGAGGACGTCCTGGAGCTCAACGAGCGCCTCATGGCCCACGTCTTCCGCGAGGCGTTGGGGGTGGAGCTTCCCCTCCCCTTCCCCCGGCTTTCCTACGAGGAGGCCATGGAGCGCTACGGCTCCGACAAGCCCGACCTCCGCTTCGGCCTGGAGCTCAAGGAGGTGGGCCCCCTCTTCCGCCAAAGCGGCTTCAGGGTCTTCCAGGAGGCGGAAAGCGTGAAGGCCCTTGCCCTCCCCAAGGCCCTCTCCCGCAAGGAGGTCGCCGAGCTGGAGGAGGTGGCCAAGCGCCACAAGGCCCAGGGCCTCGCCTGGGCCCGGGTGGAGGAGGGGGGGTTTTCCGGGGGTGTGGCCAAGTTTTTAGAACCCGTGCGGGAAGCTCTGCTCCAAGCCACGGAGGCCAGGCCCGGGGACACCCTCCTCTTCGTGGCGGGGCCCCGCAAGGTGGCGGCCACGGCCCTGGGGGCGGTGCGGCTTAGGGCGGCGGACCTTTTGGGCCTCAAGCGGGAGGGCTTCCGCTTCCTCTGGGTGGTGGACTTTCCCCTTTTGGAGTGGGACGAGGAGGAGGAGGCCTGGACCTACATGCACCACCCCTTCACGAGCCCCCACCCCGAGGACCTGCCCCTCCTGGAAAAGGACCCGGGGAGGGTGCGGGCCTTGGCCTACGACCTCGTCCTCAACGGGGTGGAGGTGGGCGGGGGGTCCATCCGCATCCACGACCCCAGGCTCCAGGCCCGGGTCTTCCGGCTTCTCGGCATCGGCGAGGAGGAGCAAAGGGAGAAGTTCGGGTTCTTCCTCGAGGCCCTGGAGTACGGGGCCCCGCCCCACGGGGGGATCGCCTGGGGGCTGGACCGCCTCCTCGCCCTCATGACGGGAAGCCCCTCCATCCGCGAGGTCATCGCCTTCCCCAAGAACAAGGAAGGCAAGGACCCCCTGACCGGCGCCCCGAGCCCCGTGCCCGAGGAGCAGCTTAGGGAGCTCGGCCTCATGGTGGTCCGGCCATGAAGCGGATCCCCTACGCCTTGGTGGACGTCTTCGCCCCCGCCCCCGGGGCGGGCAACCGGGTGGCCGTGGTCCTGGACGCCCGGGGGATGTCCCCGGAGGAGATGCAGGCGGTGGCCCAAAGCCTGGGGGCGGCCGAGGCCGCCTTCCTCCTGGAGCGCACCGGCGCGGCCCTCTCCGTCCGCTTCTTCGCCCCGGGGGGGGAGGTGGAGTTCTCCGGGCACGCCGCCGTGGCCGTGGGCCTCACCGCGGCCCGCACCGGCCTGGTGCCGGAAGGGACGACGCGCCTTTACCTCCACACGCCCACGGAGGTGCTGCCCGTGGAGCTCGTCTTGGAGGCGGGGGAGCCCCGCAAGGCCTGGGTCCGGGGCCCCGCCCCCCGGTTCCGGGACCTTCCCCCCTACCGGGCCCTGAGGGAGGTCCTCGAGGCCCTGGGCTCCGACGAGCGCTACCTCCACCGGGGCCTCCCCTACGGGGTGGCCTTCACCGGGCTTTGGAGCCTCTTCGTGCCCCTCATCGCCCCGGGGGTGGTGGACGCCCTGGAGCCGGAGATGGAACGGCTCAAGGCGCTTTGCTTCCGGCTGGACGTGGCCACGGTCCACGCCTACGCCCCCATGGGCCCGAGGAGCTTCTACGCCCGGGACTTCGCCCCCCTCCTCGGCATCCCCGAGGACCCGGTCACGGGCTCCGCCAACGCCGCCCTGGGGGCCCTCCTCGCCCGGGCCGGGGTGGTGCCGAGGCGGGAGGGAAAGGTCCTCCTCACCGTCTACCAGGGGCACCACCTGGGCAACCCCGGGGTGGTGGAGGTCCAGGTGGAGTACAGCCCCACGGGCGAGCCCTACAGCGTCCAGATCGGGGGCGAAGCGGTGATCGTCCAGACGGGGGAGGTTTGAGCGCGGGGAAGCCCATGGTCCGCCTGGTCTTCGTGGACGTGGACGGCACCCTGGTGGGCCGGGAGGGGGTGCCCCCCTGCGTCTGGCCCGAGGTGGAGGCCCTGAAGGCCCTGGGGGTCCGCTTCGCCCTGGTCACGGGCCGGCCCGGCCGGGGGGAGGCCCTCCTCCTCGCCCGGAGGCTCGCCCCCACGGGCCTCCACGTGTACGAGTCGGGGGCCGTGGTCCTGGCCTTGGAAGAGGACCCCCACGAGCCCCCCGCAAGGCCCTTCCACGTGGAGGCCCTGCCGGAGGAAGCGGCCCGGGAGGCCGTCCGGCTCGCCCGCAGGCTCGCCCTTCCCCTCGAGGGCTACACGGCGGACGGGGGCTTCTTCGTGGAAGGGGATAGCCCCCTCCTCGAGGCCCACCAGCGCCTCCTCGGGGTGGAGGCGGAAGGGGCCGACCTCCTCCGCCTTTCCTCCCCCCTGGTGCGCCTCCAGGTCCTGGCCGAGGGGGAAGCCCCCGTGGAGCGCCTTTTGGAGGCGCTTCCCCCGGGGCTTCAGGCCCACGTGGCGGAAAGCCCCAAGATGCCGGGGGTCCGCTTCGTCTCCCTCACCAAGGAAGGCGTGAGCAAGCTCAGCGCCGCCCGGCTTGTGGCCGAGGCCTACGGCCTCCCCCTGTCGGAGTGCGCCATGGTGGGGGACGGGGAGAACGACCTGGAGCTCCTCCGGGCCGTGGGGGTGGGCATCGCCATGGGGAACGCCCCCCCCTCGGTGAAGCGGGCGGCCCAAAGGGTGGTCGCCCCCGTGGAGGCCTGCGGCCTGGCCGAGGCCCTCCGCCTCCTCAGGGGATAGGAAAGGCCCTCACGGAAGGCCCAAGGGGATAAACGCCCGGTAAACGCGTAGACTGGGAGGGGTATGCGCGTCTTCATTGACGAGATCGCCCGCCACGTGGACCAGGAGGTGGAGCTCAGGGGCTGGCTCTACCAGAGGCGCTCCAAGGGCAAGATCCACTTCCTCATCCTCCGGGACGGCACCGGCTTCCTCCAGGCCACGGTGGTCCAGGGGGAGGTGCCGGAAGCGGTCTTCCGGGAAGCGGACCACCTCCCCCAGGAAACCGCCCTAAGGGTGTGGGGCCGGGTGCGGGAGGACCGGAGGGCCCCGGGGGGGTTTGAGCTCGCCGTGCGGGACCTTCAGGTGGTGAGCCGCCCCCAGGGGGAGTACCCCATCGGCCCCAAGGAGCACGGCATAGACTTCCTCATGGACCACCGCCACCTCTGGCTCCGCCACCGCCGCCCCTTCGCCGTGATGCGCATCCGGGACGAGCTGGAAAGGGCCATCCACGAGTTCTTCGGAGAGCGGGGCTTCCTCCGCTTTGACGCCCCCATCCTCACCCCAAGCGCCGTGGAGGGGACCACGGAGCTCTTTGAGGTGGAGCTCTTTGACGGGGAGAAGGCCTACCTCTCCCAGTCGGGGCAGCTTTACGCCGAGGCCGGGGCCCTGGCCTTCGCCAAGGTCTACACCTTCGGCCCCACCTTCCGGGCGGAGCGCTCCAAGACGCGGCGCCACCTCCTGGAGTTCTGGATGGTGGAGCCCGAGGTGGCCTTCATGACCCACGAGGAGAACATGGCCCTCCAGGAGGAGCTCGTGAGCTTCCTCGTGGCCAGGGTGCTGGAAAGGCGCTCTCGGGAGCTTGAGATGCTCGGGCGGGACCCCAAGGCCCTGGAGCCCGCCGCGGAGGGCCACTACCCCAGGCTCACCTACAAGGAGGCCGTGGCCCTGGTGAACCGGATCGCCCAAGAGGACCCCGAGGTCCCTCCCCTCCCCTACGGCGAGGACTTCGGGGCCCCCCACGAGGCCGCCTTAAGCCGCCGGTTTGACCGCCCCGTCTTCGTGGAGCGCTACCCCGCCCGGATCAAGGCCTTCTACATGGAGCCGGACCCCGAAGACCCCGAGCTCGTCCTGAACGACGACCTCCTCGCCCCCGAGGGCTACGGGGAGATCATCGGGGGAAGCCAGAGGATCCACGACCTGGAGCTTCTAAGGCGCAAGATCCAGGAGTTCGGCCTCCCGGAGGAGGTCTACGACTGGTACCTGGACCTCCGCCGCTTCGGGAGCGTCCCCCACTCGGGGTTCGGCCTGGGCCTGGAGCGGACCGTGGCCTGGATCTGCGGGCTAGCCCACGTGCGGGAGGCCATCCCCTTCCCGAGGATGTACACGAGGATGCGCCCCTAAGCCCGCGTTTTCGCAACGTGGGAGGCCTGAAATAAGGCTTGGAAAGTCCCTTTTGGGGCCCCGTGGGGTACTTAAACCCCGGCGAGCTCCAGGAAGTAGCGGTGGAGGCGGGGGTCCTCCGTGAGCTCGGGGTGGAAGCTGCTGGCGAGGACCTTCCCCTGGCGGACCAGAACGGGAAGGTCCCCAAGCCTGGCCAGGACCTCCACCCCCTCCCCCAGCCTGCGGAAGACGGGGGCGCGGATGAAGACGCCGTGGAAGGAACCGAGGCCCTCCACCTCCAGGTCCTCCTCAAAGCTTTCCACCTGCCTGCCAAAGGCGTTGCGTTCCACCCATGCCTCCAACACCCCCAAACGGGGTTGCTCGGGGTAGCCCACGATCTCCTTGGCCAACCAGATGGCCCCGGCGCAGGTGCCGAAGAGGGCCAGGGAACCCTCTTCCACCCGCTTGCGCACCTCGTCCTCGATTCCGTATTCCCGGGCCAGCTTGCCGATGGTGGTGGACTCCCCGCCAGGCACGATGAGGGCCTTGAGCCCCTCCAGGTGCTCCTTCTTCCGCACCTCCTTTGCCTCTATCCCCAGGCGCTTAAGCGCCTCCTTGTGCTCGCGGAAATCCCCTTGTAGGGCTAGGACGCCGACCACGCCCCTCATCCTGGACCCAGGCCCTGACCCTGTCAAGGGCCAGGTCACACCCGGGCCCGAAGAAGGCGAAGGCTATTCAGGGTCACCAGGACCAAAGCGCCGTTGTCCGCCAAGACCGCCGGCCAAAGCCCGGTCAGGCCCACCAAGGTGGTGAGGAGGAAAAGCCCCTTGAGCCCCACCGCCAAGGCCACGTTCTGGCGGACCACGCCCAGGGTCAGGCGGCTTAGCCGGAAGGCCCGGGGCAAGGCGGCAAGGCTCAGAAGCCCCACGTCTGCACTCTGCAGGGCCGCTTCCGTGCCCTCGGCCACGGCAAGCCCTACCGTGGCCCTGGCCAGGGCTGGGGCGTCGTTCACCCCATCCCCCACCATGGCCACGCCACCCCTACCTGCCAACTCCTCCACCAGGCGGAGCTTGTCCACGGGAGAAAGGCCAGCCCGGATTTCCTCAGGAAAAAGCCCTATGGCCGTGCCCAAAGCCAAAGCAGAGGTCTCCCGGTCGCCGGTAAGCAGGAGGGGCTTAAGGCCCAGTCGGCGCAGTTCGGCCAAGACTTCCCGGGCCTCGAGGCGGGGGGTATCCTGGAAGGCCAAGAGGGCCAAGGGAACCCCCTCCCTAACCAAGAGGGAAAGGCTGAAGCCTTCCTCCGCCAAGGCCTTCACCTGGGCCTCTACTTCCGGGGGCAGGTCCCAGGCCTCGGGCCGCACCAAACCCACCTCCTTCCCCTCCACCCGAGCGAAGGCCCCGAGGCCCGGCACCGCCCGATGCTCCTCCGAGGGCAAGGCCTTGGGGCCCAAAGCCTCCCGCACCGCCCGGGCTAAGGGGTGGGAGGAACCCTCCGCCACCCCCTTCGCCAGGGCCAAGGCCTCCTCCGTCGAAACCCCAAAGGTAACCACCCGCACCAGCGTGGGCTTTCCCAGGGTCAGGGTTCCCGTCTTGTCCAAAGCCACGTAGCGAACCCCAGCCAAGCGCTCCAGGGCCGCCCCGCTCTTAAAGAGCACCCCCGCCCTGGCTCCCCGGCCCACCCCTGCGGCGATGGCCGCAGGCACCGACACCACCAGAGCGCAGGGACAGGCGATGAGGAGAAGGCCCAAGGCCTTGTAGACATGCCCCAGGAAATCCCCCCGGAAAAGGGGAAGGACCAGGCCCACGAAGCCTGCCAGGGCCAGGACCGCCGGGGTGTAGCGGCGGCTAAAGGCATCCACCACCCGCTCCGCCTGGCTCTTCTTAAGCAAGGCCTCCTCCGCCAGGCGTTCCATCTCCGCCAGGAAGCCCTCCTCGGGAAGGCGCTCCACCTTTACCACCAAGCTCCCCTCCTGCACCAGACTGCCCCCGTAAACCCGGTCCCCTATCCCCTTGGGCCTAGGCAAGGGCTCCCCGGTGAAGGCGGCCTCCTCCACGGAAGCCTGTCCAGACACCACCACCCCGTCGGCCGGTACCCGCTCCCCCGGGGGCACCCTCACCAGGTCCCCCACCCTCAAGGCCTTAAGGGGCACCTCCTCCACCCCACCCTCCTTCAGGCGGTAGGCCCGCCTGGGAAGAAGCTCGGAAAGGGCGTAAAGGGACCTGCGGGCCTGGGCCACGCTATAAGCCTCCAGCACCTCCCCCACGAGGAAGAGGAAGACCACCACCGCCGCCTCGGCCTCCGCCCCGATGAGCATGGCTCCCAGGGTAGCCAGCGTAACCAGGGTTTGCATGCTGAAGGGGTTTTGCCGGAACGCAGCCACCGCACGACGAGCCAGGGGGAAAACCCCTATCAAGGCCGCCAGCCGATAGCCCCAAGGGGCTAGGCCGGGGAGGAAGAGCGAAGCCAAAAAGGCCGCCAGGAGAAGCCCTCCGGAAACCAAGGCCCAGCGCCAGGGTCCCAAAACACCCCTGGTCGTGTCCCCTTCAGGCTTCAAACGGTAGCCCAGGGCGGAAACCACCCTTTCCGCCTCCTTCTCCGCCCCGGGAACCTCGAGGTGCAGATAGGCCTTTCCGCTGGCAAAGCTGACCTGGGCCTGCACCACTCCAGGCACCTCGGAAAGGGCTTTCTCCACCTTTAAGGCGCAGTCGGCGCAGTCCATGCCCTCTACCCGGAAGACGCGCACTCTGGGAGCCTTCATGCCCCCAGGGTAGCATCATTTGAGCAACTGGTCAAGTGTTTTCTTCCGCGTGGGCCAGGGCCTCCGCCAACAGGCCCTCCACGTGCCGGTCGGCGAGGCGGTAGTAGACCTGCTTGCCCTCCCGGCGGAAGTCCACGAGCCGCGCCTGGCGGAGAAGCCTGAGCTGGTGGCTCACCGCCGAGACCGAGACCCCGGCGAGGAGGGCGAGGTCGCAGACGCAAAGCTCCCCCACCGCCTTGAGGGCGAGGAGCAGGCGCATCCTCGTGGGGTCGGAAAGGGCCTTGAGGAGGAGGGCGGCCTCCTTGACCACCCTCTCCTCGGGCAGGGCGGCCCGGGCCTTCTCCACCCTTTCCGGGTGGATCTCGTAGACCCCGCAGACCGCCCTACCAGCCCCGCTTGGCAAGCCTTTCCTCCTCCTTGAGCTGGTCCAGGTTGATGCCCACCATGGGCTCGCCCAGGTCCTCGCTGACCTCGGCCAGCACCTCGGGGTCGTTGTAGTGGGCCACGGCCCGCACGATGGCCCGGGCCCGCTTCCTGGGGTCCCCCGACTTGAAGATGCCGCTTCCCACGAAGACCCCGTCCATGCCCAGGTGCATCATGAGGGCGGCGTCGGCGGGGGTGGCGATGCCGCCGGCGGCGAAGTTCACCACGGGGAGGCGGCCGTGGTCGTGCACCCACTTGACGAGCTCAAAGGGCGCCCCGATCTCCTTGGCGTAGGCCATGAGCTCGTCCTCCCGGAGGGACTGGACGTAGCGGATCTCCTTCCACATGGTGCGGGCGTGGCGCACCGCCTCCACCACGTTGCCCGTCCCCGCCTCCCCCTTGGTGCGGATCATGGCCGCCCCCTCGGCGATGCGCCTCAGGGCCTCCCCCAGGTTCCTCGCCCCGCAGACGAAGGGCACCTTGAACTTCCACTTGTCAATGTGGTGCTCCTCGTCGGCGGGGGTCAGCACCTCGGACTCGTCAATGAAGTCCACCCCGATGGCCTCGAGGATCATGGCCTCCACGAAGTGGCCGATCCTCACCTTGGCCATGACGGGGATGGAGACGGCCGCCATGATCTCCTTGATGATCTTGGGGTCGGACATGCGGGCCACGCCCCCCTGGGCGCGGATGTCCGCGGGGACCCGCTCCAGGGCCATCACCGCCACCGCCCCCGCCTCCTCGGCGATCACCGCCTGCTCCGGGGTGGTCACGTCCATGATCACCCCGCCCTTGAACATCTCCGCAAAGCCCGTCTTGATCTGGAAGGTGCCCTTTTCCATCCCGCCCTCCATCCTCCAGCTTACGCCTCCCGGGGTCAAGGGCCCAAAACCCCAGGGGGCCTTGCACGTGGCGCCCCAAAAGGGCCCCCTTTAGCCCCGCGTTGCCGAGCCCACGTTTGGACCCTTAGCGCTTCTAGGGGAGGTAGCTCAAGGGGTTCTTGACGAGGCCGTTCACCCGCACCTCAAAGTGGAGGTGGGGCCCCGTGGACCAGCCGGTGGAGCCCACGTAGCCGATCACCTGCCCCGCCTCCACCCACTGCCCCGCCCGCACGGCGATGCGGGACATGTGGGCGTAAAGGGTCTCCAACCCCCCCCCGTGGTCCAGGACCACGTGGAAGCCGTAGCCCACCGAGCTCCAGCCCGCCACCTCCACGCGGCCCGCCTTGGCGGCGTAGATGGGCGTGCCCGCGGGGGCCGCGAGGTCAATCCCCGTGTGGAAGCGCTGGAAGGGGGTCCTCCCCCCGAAGTAGGTGGTGATCTGAAAGTTCGCCAGGGGCCAGCGCATCCCCCCTTCCCGGTAGCTCACCTGGCGCACCTGGGCCTGCCGCCTCTGGGCCTCTTGCTGCCGCCTCCTTTGCTCCGCCAGGCGCCTGAGCTCCTCCTGGCGGCGCCTTTCCGCCTCGAGGCGGGCCCTCCGCTCCGCCTCCTGCTTGGCGAGGAGGCGCTCGTAGGTGGTCTTGGCCTGAAGCCCCGGGATGAGGACCCGGTCCCCGGGGCGGAGGGCCAGGGGGTTCTTCACCCCGTTCGCCCGGGCGAGCTCCACGGGGGAAAGGCCGAAGCGCTCCGCCAGGTCCAAGAGGGTCTGCCCCTCCCCCAAAACCACCACGAGCCCCTTGGCCTTCCGAGGGATGTAGAGCTCGCTTCCCACCACCAGCCGGTCCAGGCTCTCCAGGGTCGGGTTGGCGGAAACGAGGTCCAGAAGGCTCACCCCGAAGCGCTTGGCGATGGCCTCCAGGGTGTCCCCGGGCCGGACGCGGTAGGCCTCCACCCCGGGGGGAAGCCTGGGGGGAGCGTCCGCCTCCTGGTCCACGATGGGGATGAGGAGGCGCTGGCCGGGGTAGAGCCTCGCGTCCTTCAGCCCGCTGGACCAGAGGATGTGCCGCGGATCCACCCCGAAGCGCCTGGCGATGGCCTCCAAGGCGTCCCCGGGCTTCACCTCGTAGACCACCCAGACCTTGTGGGGGGCCGGGGGAACCTCCACCGCCTTGGGCTCCGGCCGGGGGATGGGGGAAAGGACCTTGACCTCCATACCCTTCGCCGCGGGCAGGAACGCGAGCGCACACAATACCCCTCGGACCAACCGCAAGCTTCACCTCCAGGAGGCCTCTAAAGCCGCCCGCATTTTACCAGGGGCCCCGCCCCAAAAGGCAAGGGGCGCCCGAAGGCGCCCCCTTGTGGTGGAGGTGGGGGGAGTCGAACCCCCGTCCGAAGGTCCCTACGGCGGGCCTCTACGCGCGTAGTCCGCGTTTCGCGTGTCCTCCTGGCTTGGCCCGCGGACGGGCGGCCAGGAGCGAGCCCCCTTCAAGCTTCGCCCGGGGTTAGAGGGCGTGGCCCCGGGCTAGCCGGGTTTGTGTCCCCGCTTCCGGTGAGCCCCCGGCAGGGCTACCGGGCGAGGTCGCGGTCATTAAGCCGCGAGAGCGTAGTTGGTGTTGGCAGTTATGCCGTTGCGGGTTTTTACGAGGCCACCCGCACCTCGGCGCGCAGCCACGCCCTCGGCGACCCCCGTCGAGACCGTTTCACCCCCACGGGTTTTCGGGCCGGGCTCGGACCGGACCAGCCTTGAGTATACCGGACTAAAGGGGTTGTAGTCAAGGAGGGGGAAGGTGTAGACTAAGGGCAGTGCTCCCAAGGGCGGGGGTGGGTGTAAACCCACCCTTCCTTTGTGAAGGGGGCGGGGAGGTGACCGTGGACCTTTGGCAGCTGGTGGAAGAGGCGGTTTCGCCCCTGGGGCTGGACGTCCTCGAGGTCCACTTCGCCCGGGGCGAGCTCCTCGTCCGCCTGGAGCGGAAGGACGAGCGCCCCATCACCGTGGCCGACCTGGAGGAGGCGAGCCGCCACATCGAGGCCGCCCTAGACCGGGAGGACCCCATCCCGGGAAGCTACCGGCTTTTGGTGGAGTCCCCGGGGCCCAAAAGGCCCCTCTTCACCCGGCGGCACTTTGAGCGGTTCCAGGGCCTCAAGGCCAAGGTTCCGGGTCCCGAGGGGTTCACGGGGCGGATCCTCCGGGTGGAGGGGGAGGAGGTGGTCTTCCAGGTGGGCGACGAGGAGCGGCGCCTTAGGATCGGCACCTTCCGGGCCAACCTGGCGGAGTGGCCCGAGGAGCCCAGGTAAAGGGAGGTAAAAAGCGATGAACAGGGAGTTCGTGGAAGCCATGCAGCACCTGGCCCTGGAGCGCGGGGTCAGCGTGGAGGAGATCCTGGAGGCCTTCAAGGAGGCCCTGCGCAAGGCCTACATCAAGCGGCAGAAGGGCTACAAGAAGGAGGAGATTGACCAGGGGAAGGGCCCCGAGGTGGACGTCTACATTGACCCGAACTCGGGCCGCATTGAGATGGTGGAGGTCCGGCGGGTGGTGGAGAAGGTGGAGGACCCCGACAAGGAGATCGCCCTCGCCGAGGCCCTCCAGTACGACCCCGAGGTCCAGGTGGGGGACGAGATGGAGTTCCCCATCAACCCGGAGGAGCTCTCCCGCATGGCCATCCAGGACCTGCGCCAGATCCTGACCCAGCGCCTCAAGGAGTCGGAGCGCAACCGGATCTACAACGAGTACAAGGACAAGGAGGGGCAGGTCCTCACCGGGGTGGTCACCCGGGTGGACAACCGGGGCAACGTCTTCGTGGAGCTGGGCCGGGGCGAGGCCTACCTCCCCCGGAGCGAGCAGATCCCCACGGAGAAGTACCACCCCGGCCAGCGGATCAAGGTCTACCTGAAGAAGGTGGACAAGTCCGCCAAGGGCCCCTCCCTCCTGGTGAGCCGGGCCCACGAGAAGCTTTTGGAGCACCTCCTCAAGCAGGAGGTGCCCGAGATCGCCGAGGGCATCGTGGAGATCAAGGCCATCGCCCGGGAGCCCGGCCGCCGGAGCAAGGTGGCGGTCACGAGCCACAACCCCAACGTGGACCCCATCGGGGCCTGCATCGGGCACAAGGGCCAGCGCATCCAGGCGGTTTCCGCCGAGCTCGGCCGGGAGAAGGTGGACATCATCCTGTGGTCCAAGGACCCCAAGGAGTTCATCCGCAACGCCCTCTCCCCCGCCCAGGTGGGCTCCATTGAGCTTGACCCCGAGGCGAAGAAGGCCCGGGTCAAGGTCACCAAGGACCAGCACTCCCTGGCCATCGGCACCGGGGGGCAGAACGTCCGCCTGGCCTCCAAGCTCACCGGGTACGACATCCACTTTGAGGAGGCGGAGATCTCCGACCTGGACGAGGCCCTGCGGCGCGCCGCCGAGGAGGAGGCCGAGGCCCGGGAAAGGAAGGCCCGCGAGGAGTTTGAGAAGCTCTTCCGTGACCTCGGATGAAGCACGTCCCCATCCGCATGTGCGTGGCCTGCCGCCGGAGGCGGCCCAAGGGGGAGCTTCTCCGCATCCTGGTCACGGAGGAGGGCTTCGTCATCGACCCGAGCGGCAAGCGGCCGGGACGGGGGGCCTACGTCTGCCCCGACAGCCCCGAGTGCCGCTCGGAAAAGCGGCTCCGGCGCTTCGCCGGGGCCAAGGCCAGGGCCTTGGCCGAGGCCCTGGCCGCTTATCTAGGAGGTGAGGATGGCCAAGGTAAGGATCTACCAGCTGGCTAAGGAGCTGGGCATGGAAACCCAGGAGCTTTTGGAGCTCCTGGACCAGATGGGGGTGGCCTACAAGTCCCACGCCTCCACCCTGGAGGAGAAGGACGCGGAGGCGGTGCGGGAGCTCGTGAAGGAGCAGCGGGGACTTCAGGAGAAGCTCGCCGAGGAGGAGCGCCGCAAGAGCCTCCCCCGGCGCCCCCCCGTGGTGGTCATCATGGGCCACGTGGACCACGGGAAGACGACCCTCCTGGACTACCTCCGCAAAAGCCGCATCGCCGAGAAGGAGGCCGGGGGGATCACCCAGCACGTGGGCGCCTTTGAGGTGAAGACGCCCCAGGGCACCGTGGTCTTCATTGACACGCCGGGGCACGAGGCCTTCACCACCATCCGGCAGCGCGGGGCCAAGGTGGCGGACATCGCCGTCATCGTCATCGCCGCCGACGACGGCATCATGCCCCAGACGGAGGAGGCCATCGCCCACGCCAAGGCCGCGGGGGCCAAGCTCATCTTTGCCATCAACAAGATTGACCTGCCCCAGGCGGACCCCGAGAAGGTGAAGCGGCAGCTCATGGAGCGGGGCTTCGTCCCCGAGGAGTACGGCGGCGACGCCATCGTCATCCCCATCAGCGCCAAGACGGGGCAGGGGGTCCAGGACCTCCTGGAGATGATCCTCCTCCTCGCCGAGCTGGAGGACTACCGGGCCGACCCCAACGCCGAGCCCCGGGGGGTGATCCTGGAGTCCAAGCTGGACAAGCAGGCGGGCATCATCGCCAACATGCTCGTCCAGGAGGGGACCTTCCGGGTGGGGGACTATGTGGTGGCCGGGGAGGCCTACGGCCGCATCCGCGCCATGATGGACGCCGACGGCAACCAGCGCAAGGAGGCGGGGCCGGGAAGCGCCGTCCAGGTTTTGGGCTTCCAGGAGCTCCCCCACGCCGGGGACGTGGTGGAGTGGGTGCCGGACCTCGAGGCCGCCAAGGAGATCGCCGAGGAGCGCAAGGAGGAGAGGAAGGCGCGGGAGGAGGAGGAGAAGGCCCGCCGCCCCCGGACCATGGCCGAGCTCCTCCGGGCCATGCAGGAGGAGGGGAGGAAGGAGCTCAACCTCATCCTCCGGGCCGACACCCAGGGCTCCCTCGAGGCCATCCAGCACATCCTGGCCCGGGAGAGCACCGAGGACGTGAAGATCAACATCCTCCTCGCCCAGGTGGGCGCCCCCACGGAGTCCGACGTCCTCCTCGCCCAGACGGCGAACGCGGCCATCCTGGCCTTCGGCGTGAACCCGCCGGGCTCGGTGAAGAAGAAGGCGGAGGAGAAGGGCGTCCTCCTCAAGACCTTCCGCATCATCTACGACCTGGTGGACGAGGTCCGCAACATGGTCAAGGGGCAGAGGGAGCCCCAGTACAAGGAGGAGGTCCTGGGCCAGGCCGAGGTGCGGGCCATCTTCCGCCTTCCCACGGGCAAGCAGGTGGCGGGGTGCATGGTCACCCAGGGCCGGATCCCGCGGAACGCCGAGGTGCGGGTCCTGAGGGACGGCCAGGTGATCTGGCAAGGGCGCATCGCCAGCCTCAAGCGCTTCAAGGAGGACGTGCGCGAGGTGGCCCAGGGCTACGAGTGCGGCATCGGCCTGGACGGGTTTGACGACTTCCGGGAAGGGGACGTGATCGAGGCCTTCCAGATGGTGGAGGTCCCCGCCTAAGGCCATGCTCCGCCTCCTGGCCCTCCTCGCCCTTTGCCTCTACGGGGCCGAGCGCCTCCCAGAGGCCCCCAAGGGCGCGGAGGGCCTCTTCGCCCCGGGGCCCATCCTGGCGAAGCAGGAGGAGCGAAGCCCCCTCCTCCCGGCGCCGCCCGTGCCGGAGGCGCGAAGGGGGCTTCCGCCGAAGCCCTGGCCTTCGGCCCTCCGGCCGAAGGCCGGGGAGGGCTTCGCCAAGGCCGAAAAGCTTTTCCTCCTCTTCGCCCGGCTGCAGCTGGAAGGGGGTTAGGCGCCTCTCCCCGCGGAACGTCTTGCGGCAAAGGCGGCAAAAGGCATTAGGGACCACGGCGCGTGACGCGCACCCAAGGGGAAGCGCATGAACCGGAAAAACCTCACCAGCCTGTTCCTGCTCGGCGTGTTTCTTCTCGCCCTCCTCTTCGTATGGAAGCCCTGGGCCCCCGAGGAGCCCAAGGTCCGCCTGGGCCTGGACCTGAAGGGGGGTCTGAGGATCGTCCTCGAGGCCGACGTGGAGAACCCCACCCTGGACGACCTGGAGAAGGCCAGGACCGTCCTGGAGAACCGGATCAACGCCCTCGGCGTGGCCGAGCCCCTCATCCAGATCCAGGGGCAGAAGCGGATCGTGGTGGAGCTCCCCGGCCTCTCCCAGGCCGACCAGGACCGCGCCCTCAAGCTCATTGGGCAGAGGGCGGTCCTGGAGTTCCGCATCGTCAAGGAGGGGGCCACGGGCACCACCGTGGCCCAGATCAACCAGGCCCTCCGGGAGAACCCCAGGCTCAACCGGGAGGAGCTGGAGAAGGACCTGATCAAGCCGGAGGACCTCGGCCCGCCCCTCCTCACCGGGGCGGACCTGGCCGACGCCCGGGCGGTCTTTGACCAGTTCGGCCGTCCCCAGGTCTCCCTCACCTTCACCCCGGAAGGGGCGAAGAAGTTTGAGGAGGTCACCCGGCAGAACATCGGCAAGCGGCTCGCCATCGTCCTGGACGGCCGGGTCTACACCGCCCCCGTGATCCGCCAGGCCATCACCGGAGGCCAGGCGGTCATAGAGGGGCTTTCCAGCGTGGAGGAGGCGAGCGAGATCGCCCTCGTCCTGCGCTCGGGCTCCCTGCCGGTCCCCCTCAAGGTGGCGGAGATCCGGGCCATCGGCCCCACCCTGGGCCAGGACGCCATCCAGGCGGGGATCCGCTCCGCCCTCATCGGCACCCTGGCCATCTTCCTCCTCATCTTCGCCTACTACGGCCCCCACCTGGGGCTCGTGGCCTCCTTGGGCCTCCTCTACACCTCGGCCCTCATCCTGGGCCTCCTCTCGGGCCTCGGGGCCACCCTGACCCTCCCCGGCATCGCCGGCCTCGTCCTCACCCTGGGGGCGGCGGTGGACGGCAACGTCCTCTCCTTTGAGCGCATCAAGGAGGAGCTCAGGGCCGGGAAGAAGCTCCGCCAGGCCATCCCCGAGGGCTTCCGCCACTCCACCCTCACCATCATGGACGTGAACATCGCCCACCTCCTGGCGGCGGCCGCCCTCTACCAGTACGCCACCGGGCCGGTGCGGGGCTTCGCCGTGATCCTGGCCATCGGCGTGGTGGCCAGCGTCTTCTCCAACCTCGTCTTCAGCCGCCACCTCCTGGAGCGCCTGGCCGACCGGGGCGAGATCCGCCCCCCCATGTGGCTCGTGGACCCGCGGTTCAACTTCATGGGCCCCGCCCGCTACGTCACGGCGGCCACCCTCCTCCTCGCCGCTTTGGCGGCGGGCGTGGTCTTCGCCAAGGGCTTCAACTACTCCATTGACTTCACCGGGGGGACAGCCTACACCCTGCGGGCCGAGCCCAACGTGGAGGTGGAGACGCTGAGGCGTTTCCTCGAGGAGAAGGGCTTCCCCGGCAAGGAGGCGGTGATCACCCAGGTCCAGGCCCCCACGGCGGCCTACCGGGAGTTTCTGGTGAAGCTCCCGCCCCTTTCCGACGAGAGGCGGCTTGAGCTGGAACGGCTTTTCGCCTCCGAGCTCAAGGCCACGGTCCTGGCCTCGGAGACCGTGGGGCCGGCCATCGGGGAGGAGCTGAGGCGCAACGCGGTGATGGCGGTCCTGGTGGGGCTTGGCCTCATCCTCCTCTACGTGGCCTTCCGCTTTGACTGGACCTTCGGCGTGGCCAGCATCCTGGCCGTGGCCCACGACGTGGCCATCGTGGCCGGGATGTACAGCCTCCTGGGCCTGGAGTTCTCCATCCCCACCATCGCCGCCCTCCTCACCATCGTGGGCTACTCCATCAACGACTCCATCGTGGTCTCGGACCGCATCCGGGAGAACCAGAAGCTCCTCCGGCACCTGCCCTACGCCGAGCTCGTCAACCGCTCCATCAACCAGACCCTCTCCCGCACGGTGATGACGAGCCTCACCACCCTCCTTCCCATCCTCGCCCTCCTCTTCCTGGGAGGGAGCGTCCTCAGGGACTTCGCCCTGGCCATCTTCGTGGGCATCTTCGTGGGAACCTACAGCTCCATCTACGTGGTGAGCGCCTTGGTGGTGGCCTGGAAAAACCGCAGGAAGGCCCAAGAGGCCAGCAAGGCCTAGTCCCCTTCCAGCTCCGCCTCCGCCACAAGGCGGAGGCGGAGCCCTTTTTCGTAGAGCGCCGTCCCCCGGAGGCGGCCCAAAGCCGCCTCGTCCAGGGGGTCCAGCCGCAGGGCCAAAAGCCAGTCCTCGGGGCGAGGGCTTTGCAGGAGGCCCCGCCGCCTCTCCTCCAGGTAGGCCCGGGCGGCCTCGTCCAGGACGGGGTGGTCCAGCCCCCGGTAGGGGGAAAGGGGAGGAAGGGCGGGGTCGCGGAGGTCCAGGTAGAGCTCGGGCGCCTCGAGGTTCAGCCCGTAGGGCCGGGTCCGGAGGAAGTAGGGAGGGGCCCCTTTGGGCCTTTCGGGCTCCAGGGCGTTCACCACCTCCCACCAGAGGACCCTAAACTCCCCCGGGGTGGCCTCCAGGGCCTCCAGAAGGTCCTCCTTCTCCCAGTCCCTCACGGTGAGGAGGGCGAGGAGGAGCCGCGCCTTCTCCCGCCGGAAGCGGACGGGCCTGCCCTCCACCCGCACCTCAAACCCGCCCAGGGCCCGGACCTCCACCCGCACCCCCGGGTGGTAGGGCACGGGAAGGCGCCTGAGCCGCCAAAGGGCCCGCCGGAGCCGGGCGAGGGGCGGGGCGAAGAGGGTCCTCCCCGCAAGGAAGGGGTAGCGCTCAAGCACCTCCTCCCACCCGTCCCGGAAGGGGTAGGCCCGGGCCAGGGCCTCGAGGAAGGGGTCGGGGGCGGGGAAGGCGCCCAAGGGGAACTCCTCCCCAAGGCGGAGCCGGGCTAGGGCCACCACCAGGGTGAGGAACCCTTCCACCCAGAGGTCCCCCGAGGCCCGGGAGAGCCGGACCATCTCCCGGTAGGCCCCGTCGTCGCCCAAGGCGGCAAGTCCCCCCAAGGCCTCCACCCCCAGGCGGGCCGGGCCCCCTTCGCTCAGGGCGAGGGCGGCGCGGTAACTGGCCTCCGCCTCCCGCAGACGGCCCAAGGCGAGGAGGGCGTGCCCCTTGCGGGCCTCCGCCAGGCTCAGGCCGAAGGGGCTCCCCAGGGCCTCCGCCTCAAACCGGCCCCGCTCCGCAAAGCGAAGCCCCTCCTCCGCGTCCCCGGCCACGCACTCCAAAAGGGCCCGGAGGAGGCTTCCCTCCCGGTGGTTCTGGGGCGGGCGGTGTAGGCCGGGGTCCTCCGCCCGCTTGAGAAGCTCTAAGGCCTCCGCAGGCCTCCCCTGGCGGAGGAAAAGCCTCGGCCCCGAGAAGCCCAAGGCCTCCGCCTCCCCCGCCCGGCCCTCGTTGAGGAGGTTCTCCGCCAAGAGGGGGCGGGCCAGGCCGGGGAAGCGGCGGAGGGCCTCCTCCAGGAAGGGCTTGGCCCGGGCGGGCTCCACCGTGTCCAGGAAGAGGCGGACGAGGCCGAGGTAGGCCCGCTCCTCCCCCGCCTCGAGGGCCTCCCGGTAGAGGGCCTCCGCCTCCCGGTACCGCCCCGCCTGGCGCAGGGCCTCGGCCTCGAGGAGGCGAAGCCCCGCCCGCCCCCGGCGCACCCCCTCCGGCAGGTGGCCGAGGAGGCGGAGCACGGTGTAGGTGAGCCCCCGCGCCAGCCAGCCCTCCCCCTCCTTGAGGAGGAGGTCGGCGGCGTGGCCGAAGCGCCCGGCCTCCAGGAGGAACTCCGCGGCCCGCACCCCCTCGCCCCGGGCCAAGGCCGCCTCCGCCGCCCGGGCGAGGAGGCCCCGGGCCTCCCCTTCGGGAAGGAGGGCCTTGAGGGCGCTCCGCACCAGGGGGTGGAAGCAGATGCGCCCCTCCCGCCTTTCCAGAAGCAGGTCCTCGGCGTAAGGGAGGAGGAAGGCCCCTTCCTCCTCGTCCACCTCCCCGAGGAGGGCGAGCCGGGAGGCCCGGTCCAGGACCTCCTTGGGCAGGGCCTGCCCCAGGTAGGCGAGAAGCCCCTCGGCGCTCTCCAGGGCGAGCTCGGGCCTCAGGCCCTTGCGCATGGCGAGGAGGACGAGCCTCAGCCCCAAGGGCCAGCCCCGGACGAGGCTTAGCGCCCTTTCCACCTCAAAGGCGGGGAGCTCCGGAGCCAGGGCCTTGGCCTCGGAGCTCACCCTCCTCGAGGACAAGCGTCTGGAGCTCGCCCGCGCCCTGGCCACGAGGCCCAAGGTCCTCCTTTTGGACGAGGTCATGGCGGGGCTTCGGCCCAAGGAGGCCCAGGAGGCGGTGGAGATGATCCGGAGGATCCGAAATAGCGGGGTCTCCATCCTCTTCATTGAGCACCTGATGCCCGTGGTCAAGGCCCTGGCCGACCGGGTGGTGGTCCTGGACCACGGGGAGAAGATCGCCGAGGGCGCCTACGAGGAGGTGGCCCGGGAGGAGCGGGTGCGGGAGGCCTACCTGGGGAGGCGGGCATGAGGCTGGAGGTCCAGGCCCTGGAAACCGGCTACGGCAAGGCCCAGGTCCTCTTCGGCGTGGACCTGGAGGTGGAAGCAGGGGAGCTCGTGGCCCTCCTCGGGGCGAACGGGGCGGGCAAGACCACCCTCCTCCGCGCCCTCTCGGGCCTCCTCCGCCCCTGGAAGGGAAGTGTCCTCCTGGGCGGGAAGGACCTTAGGGGCCTTTCCCCGGCAAGGAGGGCCCGGCTGGGTCTCGGCCACGTCCCCGAGGGGAGGCAGCTTTTCCCCCTCATGACCGTGGAGGAAAACCTCCGGCTTGGGGCCGCCTTTCTCGCCCCCGGGCGGGAGAAGGAGGGGTACGAGAGGGTCTACGCCCTCTTTCCCCGGCTCGCCGAGCGCAGGCGGCAGCTCGCGGGGACGCTCTCCGGAGGGGAGCAGCAGATGCTCGCCATCGGCCGGGCCCTCATGGGCTTTCCCCGGATCCTCCTCGTGGACGAGCCCTCCTTGGGCCTCTCCCCGAGGCTCGCCGAGGAGGTGCTCCTGGCCCTGAAGGAGGTGGCCCGCGGGGGGGTGGGGGTGCTCCTCGTGGAGCAGAACGTGGCCCTCTCCCTGGAGGTGGCGGAAAGGGGCTACGTCCTGGAGCACGGCCGCGTGGTCCTGGAGGGCCCCGCCCAAGCCCTGGCCCAAGACCCGAGGGTGCGGGAAGCGTACCTTAGCCTATAGGAGGCCCATATGGGAGCGTTTTCGGGAAGGACGGTCCTCGTCACCGGCGCGGGAAGCGGCATCGGCCTCGCCATCGCCAGGGCCTTCGCCCGGGAGGGGGCGAGGGTCTTGGTCCACGACGTGCGGGACGCCTCGAGGCTCGCCGAGGAGCTTTCCGGGGTCTTCCTCCAGGCGGACCTCGCCGACCCCAAAGAGGTGGAGGCCCTGGGCAAGGAGGCAGCGGCCATGGGCGTGGACGTCCTGGTGAACAACGCCGGCTTCCAGCACATCGCCCCCGTGGAGGAGTTCCCCCTGGAGGTCTGGCAACGGATGCTCCAGGTGATGCTCACCGCCCCTTTCCAGCTCACCCAAGCCCTCCTCCCCGGGATGAAGCGAAGGGGCTGGGGCCGGATCCTGAACATCGCCAGCATCCACGGCCTGGTGGCGAGCCCCTTTAAGAGCGCCTACATCTCGGCCAAGCACGGCCTCATCGGCCTCACGAAGACGGTGGCCCTCGAGGCCGGGCCCCATGGCGTCACCGTAAACGCCATCGCCCCCGCCTACGTCCGCACCCCCCTGGTGGAGGGCCAGATCCAGGACCAGGCCAAAACCCTGGGGATCCCCCCCGAGGAGGTGGCGGAGAAGGTCTTCCTGGCCCAGGCGGCCATCAAGCGCCTCATAGCGCCCGAGGAGGTGGCCGAGCTCGCCCTCTTCCTGGCCTCGGAGAAGGCCAGCGCCATCACCGGGGCCGTCTTCCCCATAGACCTGGGCTGGACGGCCCGCTAGCGGACGGCCCTGAGGGGGAGGCCCTCCTCCCTGGCCCAGGCCTCCCAGGCCCGGGCGGGCCTTTGGGCGAAGAAGGCGCAAAGGGTCCTGTAGAGGGGGTTTTCCGGGGAAGCAGGGCTGAAGGCGGCCTCCACAAGCTCGGGAAGCCCCGCCTTTTGGCAGAAGCGGGCCCAGAGGTGGGGCTCGAGGGCGGCGAGGGCCACCTCCCCCTCCCTCGCCCGGTAGACCCCGTAGCAGAGGACCGAGCCGTCCAGGAAGGGAATCGGCGGATAGGCGATGGACTTCACCGCCTCGGCGAGGGCCACCTCGTAAAACCCGCCCCCCAGGAGGAGGCCCTTGAGGGCGGCGAGGGCCAGGGCGTAGGCCCCCGCCAGGTCGGCGAACTGGAAGGCCCGCCAGGGAAACCGCCCAAGAAGCCCCGCCTCCGCCAGGTAGGTGAGGTCGTGGCCGGGGTCGGGAGCGTCCCGGTAGCCCCGGAGGCGGACGTAGACCAGGCGGGGGTTCTCGGCCAGAAGCGTTTCGGGCCCCAGGCCGAGCCTCTCCATCGCCCCCGGGCGGTTGGACTCCAGGAAGACGGCCGCCTCCGCCACCAGGCCCAGAAGCCGCGCCCTTCCCTCCTCCGCCTTCAGGTCCAGGACGAGGACCTCCTTCCCCTCGTTCAAAAAGCGGTAGGCCTCGGGGGCGAGGGCCTTCAGGGGGTCCCCCCCTGGGGGCTCCACCTTGAGGACGGGAAAGCCCATCTCCAAGAGGAGCTTTCCCGCCAAGGGCCCGGGCAAAAGCCGGGTGAGGTCCAAGACCTTACCGGGGGGCCATGCGGAGGGCGCCATCCAGCCGGACCACCTCCCCGTTCAGCATGGGGTTTTCCAGGATGTGGAGGACCAAGGCGGCGTACTCCTCGGGGCGGCCAAGCCTCGGGGGAAAGGGGACCTGGGCCGCGAGGGAGGCCTTGGCCTTTTCCGGAAGCCCCTGGAGGAGGGGCGTGTCAAAAAGGCCCGGGGCCACCGTCACCACCCGGATCCCCCATCCGGCGAGCTCCCGGGCCGCAGGAAGGGTGAGGGCCACCACGCCCCCCTTGCTCGCCGCGTAGGCCGCCTGGCCGATCTGCCCCTCAAAGGCGGCCACGCTCGCCGTGTTCACGATGACCCCCCGCTGACCCTCGGCGTCGGGCGGGTTTTCCCGCATGGCCCAGGCGGCGAGGCGCAACACGTTGAAGGTGCCGAGGAGGTTCACCTCAAGAACCCGCCGGAAGCTTTCCAGGCCGTGGGGGCCCTCTTTGCCGAGGATCTTCTCGGCAAGGCCCACTCCGGCGGCGCTCACCACGGCGAAGAGGGGGGCCTCCTCCTGGGCCCTCGCCACCGCCCGCCTTACGTCCTCCTCCCGGGTCACGTCCCCTTCCACATAGATCAGGTCCTCCCCTCCCCGCCTGAGATCCAGGACCACCACCCGGTAGCCCCTCGCCTTCAAGGCGAGGGCCGCCGCCCGCCCGAGGCCCGAGGCCCCGCCCGTCACCAAGGCGCTCCGCTCCATCCTCCCCTCCCTATAGCCTCTGGATCACCGTGGCCGTGGCCTGGCCGTGGCCGATGCACATCACCTGGAGGCCGAACTCGCTTCCCGTGCGCTCTAGCTCATAAAGGAGCTTGGTCATGAGCACGGCCCCCGTGGCCCCCAAGGGATGCCCGTGGGCGATGGCCCCGCCGTTGGGGTTCACCTTTTCGGGGTCCGCCCCAAGCTCCCGCAGGAAGGCGAGGACCACGCTGGCGAAGGCCTCGTTGACCTCTATGACGTCCACGTCCCGCAAGGAGAGCCCCGCCCGCTCCAGGGCCTTTTTCGCGGCGGGGATGACCTCAAGAAGCTGCAGGGTAGGGTCCCCCGCCACCACCACCCGGGCGAGGAAGCGGGCCCTGGGCCTCAGGCCCAAGGCCAGGGCCTTTTCCCGGTCCCCGAGGAGGAGGGCCGCGGCGCCGTCGGAGATCTGGCTGGAGTTCCCCGCCGTCACCACCCCGTCTTCCCGGAAGACGGGTTTCAGGGCGAGCATCTTCTCGTAGTCCACATCGGGGCGGACCCCCTCGTCCCGGGTGAGGAGGAAGGGCCTCCCCTCGGCGTCCAGCCCCTCGAGGGGGAGGATCTGGGCAGAAAACCGCCCCTCCTCCGTGGCCCGGGCGGCCCTTTTGTGGGAGAGGTACCCCCACTCGTCCAGCTCCTCGCGGCAAAACCCGTAGCGCTCAGCGATCCGCTCGGCGCTTTCCCCCTGGTGGACGAGCTCGTACCTCTTCCCAAGCTCGGGGTTCAGGGTGTGGAAGCCCCCGCCGATGTCCGCGAACATGGGCACCCGGGTCATGCTCTCCACCCCGCCGGCGATGGCGAAGTCCACATCCCCTGCGGCGATGGCCTGGGCGGCGAAGTGGACGGCCTGCTGGCTGGAGCCGCACATGCGGTTCAAGCTCACCGCGGGGACCTCCTTGGGAAGCCTGGAGAGGAGCACCCCAAGCCGCCCCACGTTCGCCCCCTGCTCCCCCACCTGGGTCACGCACCCCGTGACCACGTCCCCGATGAGGCCGGGGTCTATGCCCGTCCGCTCCAAGAGGGCGTCCAGGACCTTGGCGTAGAGGGCATCGGGCCTGTAGGCCCTCAGGGCCCCGTTCCGCTTGCCGATGGGCGTGCGCACCGCCTCGAGGATCACCGGCTCTCCCATCCGTTCCTCCCTTCCCTGCGGGCTTCCCAGTATACCCCCTTGACGCCTTGGGGGGGCGCGTGCTTTAGTTAGACCTGGGAACGAACTAAGGAGCGCGCGGAGCGTAAGGGCGACGTCCAAACCCTCCGCAGGCTCAACCGCAGGGCCATCCTGAACCAGCTCAGGCGGGGCCCCCTCTCCCGCGCCGACCTGGCCCGGGCCACAGGCCTCGCCAAGAGCGCCGTGAGCCGCCTCGTGGAGGAGCTGCTCCAGGAGGGGCTTTTGGAGGAGGGGCCCGCCGCGCCCTCCCCATTGGGCCGGCCGCCCACCCTCCTCCGGCTCAGGCCCCGGGCCCGGATGGCCCTGGGCGCGGAGGTGGGCGTGGAGGGCACGGTCCTCGTGGCCTTGGACTGGCAGGGGCAGGTGGCCTGGAGCAAGGAGTGGGCCCACGCCCCCGAGGAGGACCTCCACGCCCGCATCCAACGCCTCCTCCTGGAGGTCCGCCCCCACCTTCAAGACGCCCTGGGCCTCGGGATCACCCTGCCCGGGGTGGTGGCGGGGCGCCGCCTCCTCCTCGCCCCCAACCTGGGGTGGAGGGAGGTGGACCTCAGCCCCCACCTCGCCGCCCTCCCCCTTCCCGTGGCCCTGGAGAACGACGCCAAGGCCTCCGCCCTTTCCGAGGTCTTCCTCCACGGGGAGCAGAACCTCGCCTACGTGGTCCTGAGCACGGGGCTCGGCGTGGGGGTGGTGGCCGAGGGCAGGCTCCTCAGGGGCGCCACCGGGGCCTTCGGGGAGGTGGGGCACTGGCTTGGGGAGAGGGTCTCCCCTTGCCGGTGCGGCCGCCGAGGGTGCCTGGAGGTGGCCCTGGGCCTGGAAACCCTCGTGAAGCGCTACCGGGCCCTGGGGGGCACCGCCTCCACGCTGGAGGGCCTTCTCGCCGGGGCCCGGGCCGGGGAGGAGGCGGCCCTCCTCGCCCTCCGCCAGCTGGGGGAGGCCCTGGGCCGGTTCCTCGCCAACCTGGCCGTGGCCTACGACCCCGCCCGGGTGGTGGTGGGCGGGCGGGTGGCCGAGCTCTTCCCCTTCCTGGAAGCGCCCCTCCGAGCCTCCCTGGAGGCCCACGCCTTCCTGGAGGCCCACCGGAGGCTCCCCGTGGCCCCCTCGGTCTACGGCCACCTGGCCCCGGCGGTGGGCGGGGCGAGCCTCTTCTTGGCGCGGTTTTTTGAGCTGGGCGGCTTGTGGGCGGAAGGCCCACGTCGCAATGGAGGTGAAGGGTATGCGGAAGTGGCTTTTGGCGATCGGTATGGTCTTGGGGCTTAGCGCCCTGGCCCAAGGAGGCAAGCTGGAGATCTTCTCCTGGTGGGCGGGAGACGAGGGGCCGGCCCTCGAGGCCCTGATCCGGCTCTACAAGCAGAAGTACCCCGGGGTGGAGGTCATCAACGCCACGGTGACGGGCGGCGCCGGGGTGAACGCCCGCGCCGTCCTCAAGACCCGGATGCTGGGCGGGGACCCCCCGGACACCTTCCAGGTGCACGCCGGCATGGAGCTCATCGGCACCTGGGTGGTGGCGAACCGGATGGAGGACCTCTCCGCCCTCTTCCGCCAGGAAGGGTGGCTCCAGGCCTTCCCCAAGGGGCTCATTGACCTCATCTCCTACAAGGGCGGGATCTGGAGCGTGCCCGTGAACATCCACCGCTCCAACGTGATGTGGTACCTCCCCGCCAAGCTCAAGGAGTGGGGGGTCAACCCGCCCCGGACCTGGGACGAGTTCCTGGCCACCTGCCAGACCCTGAAGCAAAAGGGCCTCGAGGCGCCCCTCGCCCTGGGGGAGAACTGGACGCAGCAGCACCTCTGGGAGAGCGTCGCCCTCGCCGTCCTCGGCCCCGACGACTGGAACAACCTCTGGAACGGCAAGCTCAAGTTCACCGACCCCAAGGCCGTGCGGGCCTGGGAGGTCTTCGGCCGGGTGCTGGACTGCGCCAACAAGGACGCCGCCGGGCTTTCCTGGCAGCAGGCGGTGGACCGGGTGGTCCAGGGCAAGGCCGCTTTCAACGTCATGGGCGACTGGGCCGCGGGCTACATGACCACCACCCTCAAGCTCAAGCCCGGGACCGACTTCGCCTGGGCCCCCTCCCCCGGCACCCAGGGGGTCTTCATGATGCTCTCCGACTCCTTCGGCCTGCCCAAGGGGGCCAAGAACCGGCAGAACGCCATCAACTGGCTTAGGCTCGTGGGCTCCAAGGAGGGTCAGGACACCTTCAACCCCCTCAAGGGCTCCATCGCCGCCCGGCTGGACTCCGACCCCAGCAAGTACAACGCCTACGGCCAGTCCGCCATGAAGGACTGGAGGTCCAACCGGATCGTGGGCTCCCTGGTCCACGGGGCGGTGGCGCCCGAGAGCTTCATGAGCCAGTTCGGCACGGTCATGGAGATCTTCCTCCAGACCAGGAATCCGCAGGCCGCGGCCAACGCCGCCCAGGCCATCGCCGACCAGGTGGGCCTGGGCCGGCTGGGCCAGTAAGAGGCCGCGTGGGGTGGGCCTCGGCCCACCCCCTTTTTTTCCCATGCGCGACCGCATCCTGGCATTCCTCGTCCTCCTCCCCTCCGTCCTCGCCGTGGGGGTCTTCGTCTACGGCTTCATCGGGCAGAACCTCTGGGTCTCCCTCACCGACTGGGGCAAGGACCCGGCCCAGGCCCTGGCCCTAAGGCCCGAGCTCCGCTTCGTGGGCCTGGAGAACTACCGCGAGCTCTTCACCGGTTTTGTGGACGTCCGCTTCCGCCAAAGCGTCGTGAACCTCATCTTCTTCACCCTCTTCTTCATGGCCGGAAGCCTGGGCCTGGGCCTCCTCCTCGCCCTCGCGGTGGACAAGGCCCCCAGGGGGGAAGGCTTCTTCCGCACGGTCTTCCTCTTCCCCATGGCCCTCTCCTTCGTGGTCACCGGGACCATCTGGCGCTGGCTTTTGCAGCCCCAAGGCGGGGTGAACGTCCTCCCCACCCTCTTCGGCCTGCCCCCCCTCTCCTTCCCCTGGCTCGCCACCCGGGAACAGGTCCTGGTCTTTGACTGGAACCGCTTGCCCTTCTACACCGCCCTCGTGGTGGGGCTCGTCCTCCTCTACGTGGCCTACGCCGCCTATCGCGAGGGGGAGAGGCGGCGGGCCCTCTGGGGCCTGGCCTCCGCCGGGGTGCTCCTCCTTTGGGCCTTCGCCTTCGGACGGGGGCTGAGGCTCCTCCCCTACCCCGAGGTCCACGGGTTCAGCCTGGCCCTGGTGGGGGTGATCCTGGCGGCGGTTTGGCAGATGTCCGGCTACACCATGGCCCTCTACCTGGCGGGGCTGAGGGGGATCCCCGTGGAGGTCCTCGAGGCCGCCCGGGTGGACGGGGCGAGCGAGTGGCAGCTCTTCCGCCGGGTCATCTTTCCCATGCTCGCCCCCATCACCCTTTCGGCCATGATCGTCCTGGGGCACATCGCCCTGAAGATCTTTGACCTCGTCTTCGCCATGGCCGGGCTGGACTACGCCCCCACGGACGTGCCCGCCATCTACATGTACCTCCTCGCCTTCCGGGGCAACCAGTTCGCCAAGGGGGCCGCCATCGGCATCCTCCTGCTCCTCCTCGTGGCCGTGGTGGTCGTCCCCTACCTGGCCACCCAGCTCAGGAAGGAGGTGCGGCGGTGATGGGCCGGGCCCTCCTCTACGGCTTCCTCCTCCTCATGGCGGGCTTCTTCCTCCTCCCCGTGTACCTGGTGGTCCTCACCGCCCTAAAGGAGCCCGCCCGGATCACCCTGGAGACGGTCTGGCAGTGGCCCCACCCCCCCTACTGGGAGAGCTTCCGCACCGCCTGGGAGGCCTTCCGGCCCAAGTTCCAGAACTCCGTGGTCCTCGCCGTCTCCGCCACCCTCCTCTCCGCCCTGGTGGGGTCCCTGAACGGGTACGTCCTGGCCAAGTGGCCCTTCCGGGGGTCGGGCCTCCTCTTCGCCCTGATCCTCTTCGGGATGTTCATCCCCTACCAGAGCATCCTCATCCCCCTCTTCCAGTTCATGAAGTCCATCGGCCTCTACGGCAGCCTCTTCGGGCTCGTCCTGGTCCACGTCATCTACGGCATCCCCATCGTCACCCTCATCTTCCGCAACTACTACAGCGAGATCCCCGACGAGCTTGTGGAGGCGGCCCGCATTGACGGGGCGGGGTTCTTCGGCATCTTCCGCCACGTGATCCTGCCCCTCTCCGTCCCCGCCTTCGTGGTGGTGGCCATCTGGCAGTTCACCCAGATCTGGAACGAGTTCCTCTTCGCCGTCACCCTCACCCGGCCCGAGAGCCAGCCCATCACCGTGGCCCTGGCCCAGCTCGCCGGAGGGGAGGCGGTGAAGTGGAACCTGCCCATGGCCGGGGCCATCCTGGCGGCCCTTCCCACCCTCCTCGTCTACATCCTCCTCGGCCGCTACTTCCTCCGGGGCCTCCTCGCGGGCTCGGTGAAGGGGTAGGGCCTTCACCCTTTTCACGCCCGCCCCCCCTAAAATGGCGGAACCATGAGCGGGGCCGAGCTCATCCGGGCGGCAGGACCCGTTTTCTGGATCCTGTTCGCCCTCTCCGTCTACACCCTCTACCTGGTCCTCGCGGGCCTTTTCCGCAGAAAGGCCACGGCGAGGACCCTGGACCGGCTGGGGGACCTGGCCCAGTTCGCCCCCCTCCTCGGGCTCTTCGGCACCAGCCTGGGCATGATCCGGGCCTTCCTGGCCCTCGGCCAGGGGGGGAACCCGGAGCTTCTGGCCCAGGGCATCGCCGAGGCCCTCACCAACACCGGGATGGGCCTTTTCGTGGCCGTGGTGGCCTACGGGGGGCGGGTGCTCCTTGGGGCCATGGAGGGGGGGGAAGAGTGAGCCGGCGGCCCCTGGTCCTGAACCTCATCCCCCTCATTGACTTCTTCCTCCTCCTCGCCCTCTTCGCCCTCCTCCTCGCCCGCTGGCCCGAGGCCCTACCCCAGCGGGCCCTCTCCGTGGACCTTCCCCGGGCGGAGGGGAGGCAGGGTAGCGGGGGGGTGCTCCTGGAGCTGGACCGGGAAGGACGCCTTGCCCTGAACGGGAAGCCCGTGGCCCTAAAGGACCTGGCCCAGGCCCTGAGCCCCCTCCTCCAGGAGGGGACGGCGGTCCGCCTCGAGGCGGACCGGGAGGTGCCCCACGGCACGGTGGTGGCCGTGCTGGAGGCGGTGCGCCGCGCGGGGGGGGAGAAGGTTGAGGTGGGCGTCCGGCCTTGAGCGGAGGGCCTTCCTCCTCGCCCTCCTGGTCCACGGCCTCCTCCTCCTTGGGGTGGTGCGCTACGAGCCCGCCCTCCCCCTTCCCAGCTACACGGTGCGCCTCGCGCCCGTGCCCGTGGAGGCCGTCAGAGAAGAGGCCAAGCCCCAAGCCCCCATCCCTGAGGCCAGGCCCGCCGAGGCCTCGAGGCCCCAGACGCCCCCACCCCAACCCGCCCCCCAGGCCCGGGTGAACCCCACGCCCCCCCGGGGTCTGGAGCGCGCCCCCATCGCCTCCGGGGGTGAGGAGCGCCTCCTCCCCTCTCCCTCCCCCGCCCCCCGGGCCCAAGCCGAGGCCCTCCCCGCCCCAAGCCGGGAAGAAGCCTCCCTGGCCCAGGAGGCCGCCCCGCCTCGGGAAGCCCCCGCCCTAGGCCGGGAGGCCAGCCCCGCCGAGCCCCTGGCCCGGGGCACGGGGGGCCTCGAGGCCGCCCGCCCGGCCCAGGAGGCCTTCGCCGCCCCCGCCCCCGAGGCCCAGGCCCCCACGGCGGAGGAGGCGGGAGCCTCTTCCTGGGGCCAAGCGGCCGCCCCCGCCCCGGCGGAGGCCTTGGCGCCTACGCCTTCCGCCCCGACCCCTGCGAAGGCGGAGGCCCTGGCCCCTTCTTCCTCCGGCGGAGGGCTTGCGGCGGAGAAGGCCCCGCCCGCGCCCGGCACCCCGAACCCGCTTCCCCTCCCGGCCCAGGCCCCCGGGGCCCTGCCGGAGGGAAGGATGGGCCCCGCCCGGGAGGCCGCCCTCCCCCCCTCCCGCCCGGCGGGGGAGCTGGGCCGGGAAGGCCTCCTCCCCCCGGGCGGGGTCCAAGGGGGGAGGGACTGGGGGCGGTGCGCCGTGGTGGTGGACGCCACCCCCTTCCCCCTGGACCCGAACCCCAACCCCCAGGTCCTCACGCCCGAGGGGAAGCGGGTCTGGCCCCCCGCGGCCAAGGTGCAGGGGGTGCCCACGGAGGTGGTGGACCGGAGCGGCATCGCCCTCTTCTTCCCCCAGGGCGCCTTTGACCCCGCGCCCTACGGGCGGGTCCTTTGGGTCAAGGCCTTGGGTACCCGGACGCGGACGCCGGAAAGCCGGTTCCACGACCTCGTGGTGGTAAGCGCAGAGGACGCCGCCCGCATCCAGGTGGCGGCGGAAAGCCTCTGCGAGATGGTCTTCCTGTACGCGAAAGGAGGTCAGCCGTGAGAAGAGGCCTAGCGGTTCTGCTTCCCTTCCTTCCTTTAGCCCTCGCCTGGCAGCCCGCCCTGGACCTGGAGCTCGCCCGGCAGGTGGTGGACGGGGCCTACAGCCGCATCCCCCCCTTGCCCACGGCGGTGGAGCTCTCCCCCCTGGAGGTCCGGGTCCTCCGGGGGGAGGGGTGCCTCCCCTTCCCCGGAAGCCGCCCCGTGTGGGCCCGGGTCGCCGGCCAGGCGGAGGTGGTGGAGATCCTGGCCGAGAGGGCCCGGAACGAGTTCCGGCGGGTCCAGGCGGAGGAGGTCCTCCCCGAGGCCAAGCGCCTCCTCCCCGACGGCCACCTCCGGGTCTACCTGCGCCTTTCGGGGCTCAAGCGCCTGGAGCACCGGGCCGCCTACACCCTGGGGGTGCGGCTCAAGACCCCGGAGGGGGAAAGCTACGTCCGGGCCTACCGGGCCACCTACCTGGACGACTGGCAGGAAAAGGAGGACGGGTACACGGGCACCCTGGTCTTCTACCTGGACCTCTCCGGAAAGCCCGTGGACCCAAAGGGCCCCCTGGAGGTGGTCTTCCTCACCGAGTCGGAGAAGGACTGCCTCTACGCCTTCACCGTGGACCTGGGGGCCTTCTACTGAGTACCCCAAAAAGCCCTCACCGCCCCGGCCTGGGCACCGTTACGGAACCCGCCTAGGCCCAGTGGTCCAAAGGCCCGTGGCCGTGGCCCAGGGAGGGCGCCGTCTTCAGGGCCCGGGTGAGGTAGGCCTTGGCCTCGGCCACCGCCTCCGCCAAGGGCCTTCCCTTGGCGAGGAGGGCGGCGATGGCGGCGGAGAGGGTGCAGCCGGTGCCGTGGGTGTTCCGGGTATGGACCCGGGGAGCGGAGAAGCGCAAGACCCCTCCCCGGGTGGCCAAAAGGTCCACCGCCTCTTCCCCCTCCAGATGCCCCCCCTTGAGGAGGACGGCCTTGGGGCCTAGGGCGAGGAGGGCCTTGGCGGCCTCCTCCGCCTCCTTAAGGGTACGGATGGGGCGCCCCAGGAGGGCTTCGGCCTCGAGGCGGTTCGGGGTGACGAGGTCCGCCAAGGGGAAAAGCCTCTCCTTGAGGGCGGCCGCCGCCTCCTTGGCGAGGAGGGGGTCCCCGCTTTTCGCCACCATCACCGGGTCCACCACCAAGGGCCGGACCCCGAAGCGCCGCACCGCCTCGGCCACGGCCTCCACGATGGCCGCGTCCCCCAAGGCCCCCGTCTTGGCGGCGTGAAGGGGGAAGTCCTGGGCCACGCTCTCTATCTGGGCGTAGACCACCTCGGGGGGAAGGAGGTGCACCCGCTGCACCCCCAGGGTGTTCTGGGCGGTGACCAGGGTGAGGGCGCTCGTCCCGTAGACCCCGAAGCGGAAGAAGACCTTGAGGTCCGCCTGCACCCCCGCCCCGCCCCCCGAGTCGGAGCCCGCGATGGTGAGGGCCACCCTCATGCTTCCTCCAAGGGCTTCCCTCGGGTCTCCACCCCCACGGCGAAGGCGAAGACCCCGGCGAGGAGAAGAAGCCCCCCGTGGAGGGCCAAGACCCCGCCCGGGCCCCAAAGGGGAAGGAGGGCCCCGGTGGCGTAGGGGGCGAGGATCCCCCCCACCCGGCCCACCGCCGCCACGAAGCCCGCCCCGCTCCCCCTAAGCGCCGTGGGGAAGAGCTCCGGGGTGTAGGCGTAAATGGCCCCCCAGGCCCCCAGGTTGAAGAAGGCGAGGAGGGCCCCAAAGAGGAGCACCTCCCCGGGGGAAGCGGCCCGGGAAAGGAGCCAGGCAAAGAGGGCGGAAAGGCCCAAAAACCCCACGAGCACGGGCCGCCTCCCCCAGCGCTCCACCAAGAAGGCCGCCACGAGGTAGCCCGGCACCTGGGCCAAGGTGATGAGGAGGACGTACTCCAAGGAGCGCACCAGGGTGTAGCCCTGGGCCACGAGGAGGGAGGGGAGCCAGATGAAGGCCCCGTAGTAGCCCGCGTTCAGGGCGAACCAGGCGAGGGCGAGGAAGAGGGTGCGCCGGAGGAGGGGCGGGCGGAAGAGGGCCCCGTAGGGGAGGGGGCGCGGGGCGGGCTCAGGGCGAGGCTCGGGAAGGGGCCCGGGAAAGGCCCTTTCCCATGAGGCCACCAGGGCCTCCGCCTCCGCCGCCCGGCCCCGGGCCACGAGCCAGCGGGGGGACTCGGGGAGGGAGAGCCTCAGGTAGGCGGCGTAAAGGGCGGGAAGGGCCCCGGCGAGGAAGGCCGCCCGCCAGCCCAAGGAGGGGACCAGGAGGTAGCCCACGAGGGCGGCGAGGAGCCACCCCACGGCCCAGAAGGCCTCGAGGAGGACCACCATCCGCCCCCGGTGGGCCTTGGGACTGAACTCCCCCATGAGGCTTGCCGCCACGGGAAGCTCCGCTCCCAGCCCAAGCCCCGTGAGGAAGCGGAAGAGGAAAACCCAAGAAAGGCTTGGGGCGAGGGCGGTGAGGAGGCTTCCCAGCCCAGCGAGGAAGAGGCTATACCCCACCACCGCCTTCCGGCCGAACCGGTCGGCAAGCCGCCCCCCGAGGAGGGCCCCGAAGAGCATCCCGAGAAGCCCCACGCTCCCCAAAAGCCCCGCCCCCACCGGGTCCAGGCCGAAGTCCCGGGAAAGGGCGGGCAGGGTGAAGCTGATGAGCCCCACGTCCATGGCGTCCAGGGCCCAGCCGAACCCGAGAAGCAGGAGGAGGCGGTAGTGGGGCCTGCCCAAGGGCAGGCGTTCCAGACGGGCGAGGGCGTCCATGGCCTCAGGCTACCGGAAGCTCCATCCGCCCCTTCCCCTTAAGCACCGCCTCCACCAGGTTCATGGGGCAGAAGGGGCCGCACATGCTGCAGGCCTTGGTCTTGGAGCCCCGCTCCTCCTTGAGGCGCCGCGCCTCCTCGGGGAAGAGGGCGAGGGCGAACTGGCCCTCCCAATCCAACCGGTAGCGGGCCTCGGACATCCTCCGGTTCCGCTCCAGGGCCCTTTTGTTCCCCCGGGCCACGTCGGCGGCGTGGGCGGCGATCTTAAAGGCGATCACCCCTTGCTTCACGTGCTCAGGGGTGGGCAGGCCCAGGTGCTCCGCCGGGGTCAGGTAGCAGAGCATGTCCGCACCCCACCATCCCGCCAAGGCCCCGCCGATGGCCCCGGCGATGTGGTCAAAGCCGGCGGCGGTGTCCACGGGAAGCATCCCCAGGATGTAGAAGGGCGCGTGCCCCGTGAGCTTCTTCTGGATCTGGACGTTGGCCGCCACCTCGTTCAAGGGGATGTGCCCGGGGCCTTCCACCATGGCCTGGACCCCGGCCCTTCTGGCCCTTTCCACGAGCTCCCCGATGGTGAGGAGCTCTGCGATCTGGGCCCGGTCGGTGCTGTCGGCGAGGGAGCCTGGGCGGAGGCCGTCCCCCAGGGAGAGGGTCATGTCGTAGGTGCGGGCGATGTCCAAAAGGTCGTCAAAGCGGGCGTAGAGGGGGTTTTCCTCGCCGCGGTGGAGCATCCAGGCGGCCATGAGCCCCCCGCCCCGGCTCACGATGCCCGTGGTGCGGGGGCTATTCCGGTAGACCTCGAGGTTCTTGAGGGTCACCCCCACGTGCACGGTGATGTAGTCCACCCCCTCCTTGCCGTGCTCCTCAATCACCTGGAAGAGCTCGTCCGCCGACATGTCAAAGAAGTTCTTGCGCCTGGCCGCCCGAAACTCCGCCTCGTAGATGGGCACGGTGCCCAAGGGGACGGTGGCCACCTCCAGGATCCGCTTGCGGATCGCCTTGAGGTCTCCCCCGGTGGAGAGGTCCATAACGGTGTCCGCCCCGTACTGGATGGCCACCCTGGCCTTCTCCACCTCCTCCTCCACGTCCACGTAGTCGTAGGAGGTGCCCAGGTTGGCGTTCACCTTGACGGAAAGCCCCTCCCCGATCCCCTTGAAGTCGGTGAGGGTCTTGTGGTTCGGGTTCCTGGGGATGACGATCCGGCCCGCCGCCACCCCTTCCCGCACGAACTCGGGGGAAACCCCTTCCTTCTCGGCCACGTAGGCCATCTCCTCGGTGATCTTCCCTTTCCTTGCCGCCTCAAGCTGCGTCATCCTCCACCCCCAAAAGCTTTAAAAGCCTCTTTGCCGTCCAAGGGGCGAGGAGGACGCCGTTCCTCCCGTGCCCCACCGCCGCGTACACGCCTTCCTCCACCTCGCCCACGAAGAGCTCCCCCGCGGGCCTAAACCCGAAGACCGCTCCCCTAAAGCGGGCCCCTTCCAAGAGGGGAAAGCGCTCGTGGGCGTAGTCCGCAAGCCAGCGGAGGCCATAGAGGTCCACTCCCTCCGCCCACCCCTCCCGCGACGTGGCCCCCACGTAGACCCCGCCCTCCCGGGAGAGGAGGTACCCCTCCCCGGCGAAAAGGGGCCCGGGCGGGGCCTCCCCCCAAAGGAGAAGGGCCTCCCCCTTGAGGGGCCTGACCCTTAGGCCGAACCTTCCCCCCCAGGCCCCCACGGCGAGGAGGACGAAGCGGGCCCTAAGGGCCCCTTCCCGCCAATGGACCCTCCCCCCCTCTATCCCTTCCACCTCGGCCCGGAGGTAGGTGCCCCCGAGGTCCCGGAAGGCCTCGAGGAGGGCCTCGCGGAGCGCCTTGGGGTGGACGAACCCCCCGGGGAAGCGCCTCGCCCCCAAGCCCCCCCGGACCGGGTAAGGGAGGGGGTCTTGGGCCTGCCAAGCTTCCTTTTCCCCAAGGCTTAGGGCCGCCACCCAGGTCCCGGAAAACCCCGCCTCCACCTCGAGGCCCCTTTCCCTAAGCTCGGCGAGGAGCTCGGGGTAGCGGGCAAGGCCGTATAGCCCCGCCTCCAGAAGCTCCCCCGAAAGCCCCTCGGGGTAAGGGGCGAGCATCCCCGCGCTCGCCAGGGTGGCGGCCCCTTCCTTCTCCGCGTCCAAGAGGGCCACGGCCACCCCCCGCTTGGCGAGCTCGTAGGCGGCGAGGGCCCCGATGATCCCCGCCCCCACCACGGCCACGTCCGCCCTCATAACTCTTCCTCCACTACTGGGGCCCCCGGCCGGGCCGGGGCCCGGTCGGGGTAAAAGGCACCCCCTCCACCGGGCTGGAGGGGCTTGCCGCCTCCCTGGGCCGCATGGGCCCGGCGAGGTAGGCCTTCCTCCCCGCCTCCACCGCAAGCCGGAAGGCCTCGGCCATGGCGGGGGGATCTTGGGCCTCGGCGATGGCGGTGTTCACCAAGACGGCGTCCAGGCCGAGCTCCATCACCTCCGCCGCGTGGGAGGGGAGGCCGAGCCCCGCGTCCACCACCACCGGGGGAAGGCTTGCCTTCTCCCGGGCGAAAAGCTCCAAAAGGGCCCTCGTCCTCACCCCCCAGCCCGAGCCGATGGGGGCGGCGAGGGGCATCACCGTGGCCGTGCCCAGGGCGGCGAGCCTTTTGGCCAGGACGAGGTCGGGCCCCATGTAGGGGAGGACGAGGAAATCCTCCTCTATAAGCCTCTCCGCCGCCTTCAGGGTCTCCAGGGGGTCGGGGAGGAGGTAGGTGGGGTCGGGGATGACCTCGAGCTTCACCCACCTTTCCCCGGTGAGGAGGCGGCCCAAGCGGGCGAGGCGCACCGCCTCCTCGGCCGTTCTGGCCCCTGCGGTGTTGGGGAGAAGCCTAACCCCCTCCAAAGCCTCCAGAAGCCCCACGTGCCCCGGGGCCTTGAGCTCCACCCGCCTCACGGAGACCGTGACCACCTCGGCCTTCGCGGCGGCGATGGCCTCCCGCATCACCCCGAAGTCCTTGTACTTGCCGGACCCCAGGATGAGGCGGCTTTTGAGCTCCACGGGACCTACTTTCCAGGTGTCCACGCTAACCCCCCTGCATCAGGGCCACCACCTCCACCACGTCCCCGTCCCGCAAGGGGCGGTCCGGGACCTCGAGGCCCAAGAAGGCCTCCTCGTTGAGGAGGACGGCGACCCCCTTAAGCTCCACGCCCATTTCCTCCAAGACCTCCTTGAGGGTCTTTCCCTCCAAGGGCCTGGGCTCCCCGTTAAGCCACACCATAAAGCCTCTCCCTAAGGGCGCGGGCCGCCCGCTCGGGGTCAGGGGCGTCCAGGATGGCCCGGACCACCACGATGCGCCTGGCCCCGGCCTCTAGGACCTGGTCCAGGTTCCCCAGGTCAATCCCCCCGATGGCGTACCAGGGCTTCTCCCCCAGGTTCTCCGCCGCCCAGCGCACGTAAGCGAGCCCCGCCGCGGGCCTGCCCGGCTTCGTGGGGGTCTCCCAGACGGGGCCCACGGAGAGGTAGTCCACCCCCTCCTCTAGGGCCCTTAGCGCCTGCTCCGGGGCGTGGGTGGAGCGGCCCACCATCCCGGCAAAGAAGCGCCGCGCCTCCTCGGGGGTGAGGTCGTTCTGCCCCAGGTGCACCCCGTCCGCCCCCAGGAGGGCGGCGAGGTCGGGGCGGTCGTTCAGGAAGAAGGGCACCCCGTAGCGCCGGGCGAGGGCGAGCATCCTTTCCCCGAGGGCCAGGGTGGGCCGCGCCTCCCAGTCCTTGGCCCTCAGCTGCACGACCTCCACGCCGCCCGCCAAGGCCCTTTCCGTGCGGTCCAGGGTAGCCTCCAAAGACCAGCCGGGCCTTGGGGTCACCACCAGGTAGAGCCTTCCAAGCAACCTTCCACCCCCTCTAGGCCAGCGGGAAGGGCCCACGCGGCCCGAAGGGGGCTAGGTTTTGGGGGATTCGGGTCTTCCGCATAGGCTTCCCTCCGCCGGCATTACCCGGATCAGGTTCCAAGGGTTGCTGGGAGAAACCCAGCTCTCAGCCCTTCCATTCGGGCACCCCTAGCCTGCCCCCCCACTATAGCACGCCCGCGCCCGGGGAAAAGAGGGCAGGCTACACTGGGGGGGAGCCCATGCGCCCCTACCTGGCCCTCACAAGCCTCCTCTTTGGCCTCCACCTGGGCGTGGCGGCGGTGGCCGCCCTGGACCTTCCCGCCCCCGTCCTCGGCCTCGCCGCCTTCGCGGCGGGGGCCTGCCTGGGGCTCGGCCTAAGCCTCCTCGCCCGGCGTCTGCCCCTACCCCACCTTCTCCTTTTCGCCCTCCTCCTCAACCCCTCCGCCTGGGTGGCCGTGGCCCTCCTCCGCCCCGAGCCCGACCCCATGAACCTGGGCCTCTTCGTGGCCATAGTGGCCTTCACCCTCCTCCTCCTCGGAACCCTTCTCCTCCTCCTCGCCGCCCTCCTCCCCCCCTGGCTCGCCCCCTGGCCCTTGGCCCTGGCGGGGCTCTTCCTCGTGCCCCTCTTCGCCCTCCTGGGGGACGCCCTGGGCCAGGCCCTCCCCCTTTGGGCCCGGTGGGGGGCGCTCCTCCTCGGCGCCGCCCTCACGGCCTTTGGCCTCGCCGGCGGGGTCCGGGGCCAGGGTGCCCCATACCCTTGACTTTCATAGGCTCAATGGTATACCATCCCCACCAACCCCCGGACCGGGGGTCGGAGGTGAGGGATGGCAGGGCTTGTGGACAGGGTAAGCGGCGCGCGCCTGGACCCGGCGGCGGAGGCGGAGATCCGGTACCTGGAGGCCATGATCGCCCGCCTCGAGGCCGGGGAGGAAGACCCCGAGGACTTCCGGGTCTTCCGGCTCAAAAACGGCATCTACGGCATCCGGGGCCGCCCCGAGCACCACATGATCCGCATCAAGCTCCCCGTGGGGCGGATCACCCCCGAGGGCCTCAGGGTTCTCGCGGACGTGGCCGAGCGCTACGCGGAAAACCGCCTGGCCCACGTGACCACCCGCCAGGCGGTCCAGCTCCACCACGTCCACCGCCGGGACGTGCCCAAGGTCTTAAGGGCGGTGAACGCCGTGGGCCTCACCACGAGGGAGGCCTGCGGCCACTCCATCCGGGCCATCACCTGCTGCCCCTACGCCGGGGTCTCCCCCGAGGAACCCTTTGACGTGACCCCCTACGCCGAGGCCGCCTACCGCTACTTCCTCCGCCACCCCGTGGGGCAGAACCTCCCCCGGAAGTTCAAGATCGCCTTTGAGGGGTGCGCCGCGGACCACGCCCGCACCCCCATCCACGACATCGGGGTGGTGGCGGCCTTGGAAGGGGGAAAACGGGGGTTCCGCGTCTACGTGGGCGGGGGCTTAGGGGCCGCCCCCATGAGCGCCGAGCTTCTGGAGGCCTTCACCCCCGAGGAGGACCTCCTCCCCACCATGCTCGCCATCGTCCGCCTCTTTGACCGCTACGGAAACCGCAAGGTCTTGACCCAGGCCCGGCTCAAGTTCCTGGTGAAGAAGTGGGGGATCGCCGCCTTCCGGGAGGCGGTGCGGGAGGAGAGGCGCCTCGTCAAGCTCACGGCGAGCGGCGAGGACCTCGAGGCCTGGGCCCCGCCCCCAGAGCCCGAGCCCCCAAGGCTTCCCAGCCCGCCCAAAAAGCCCTTCTCCTTTGCCCCAGGCTTTGACGCCTGGCGGCGCACCAACCTCTTCAAGCAAAAGCAGGAGGGCTTCTATACCGTCACCGTCCGCCTCCCCTTGGGGGACATCACCCCGGAAGGCCTCAGGGCCCTGGCGGCCATCGCCGAGACCTACGCCGCCGAGGTCCGGAGCGCCATCAGCCAGAACCTCCTCCTCCGCTTCGTCCCCGAGGAGGCCCTGGGTGGGCTTTACGAGGCCCTCTTGGAGGCGGGGCTCGCTCTCCCTGAGGCCCACACCCTCCTGGACATCACCCGCTGCCCCGGGGCCGACACCTGCAACCTGGCCATCACCCGCTCCCGGGGGCTCGCCCAGGCCCTCGAGGCCCACCTCGCCACGCTCCCCCTGGCCCAGGACCCGGGGGCCAAGGCCATCGGCGTCAAGATCTCCGGCTGCCCCAACTCCTGCGGCCAGCACCACATCGCCGACATCGGCTTCTACGGTTCAAGCCGCAAGGTGGGAGAAAGGGAGGTGCCCCACTACGTCCTCCTCCTGGGCGGGCGCACCCGGGAGGGGGAGGCTCGCTTCGGCCAGGTGGTGGGGAGGCTCCCGGCGCGGCGGGTCCCCGAGGCGGTGGAAAGGATCCTCAAGCGCTACCTGGAGGAGCGGCAAAACGGGGAGAGCTTCCAGGCCTACCTGGACCGGGTGGGGGCGGCCTCCTTCAAGCCCCTCCTCCAGGAGCTCCAGGAGGTCCCTCCCTACGAGGAGGCCCCCGAGTTCTACCAGGACCTGGGGGCGGAAGGGGAGGCCTTCAGCGTGCAGCTCGGGCGCGGGGAGTGCGCCGTCTAGAGGAGGACGCCGTGCGCGTGGCCTACGCGGGACTCAGACGGAAGGAAGCGTTTAAGGCCCTGGCGGAGAAGCTCGGCTTCACCCCCCTCCTCTTCCCCGTCCAGGCCACGGAGAAGGTCCCCGTCCCCGAGTACCGGGACCAGGTCCGGGCCCTCGCCCAAGGGGTGGACCTCTTCCTCGCCACCACCGGGGTGGGGGTGAGGGACCTCCTGGAGGCGGGAAAGGCCCTAGGATTGGACCTAGAGGGGCCCCTGGCGAAGGCTTTCCGCCTGGCCCGGGGAGCCAAGGCGGCGAGGGCCCTAAAGGAGGCGGGCCTTCCCCCCCACGCCGTGGGGGACGGCACCTCCAAAAGCCTCCTCCCCCTCCTTCCCCAAGGAAGGGGCGTGGCCGCCCTCCAGCTTTACGGCAAGCCCCTCCCCCTCCTGGAAAACGCCCTGGCGGAACGGGGCTACCGGGTCCTCCCCCTCATGCCCTACCGCCACCTCCCGGACCCCGAGGGGATCCTCCGCCTCGAGGAGGCCCTCCTCAGAGGGGAGGTGGACGCCCTCGCCTTCGTGGCCGCCATCCAGGTGGAGTTCCTCTTTGAGGGGGCGAAGGACCCCAAGGCCCTGAGGGAAGCCCTCAACACCCGGGTCAAGGCCCTCGCCGTGGGCCGGGTGACCGCCGACGCCTTAAGGGAGTGGGGGGTCAAGCCCTTCTACGTGGACGAGACCGAGCGGCTGGGAAGCCTGCTTCAGGGCTTCAAACGCGCCCTGCAAAAGGAGGTGGCGTGACCTACTTCCCCCTGATGCTGGACCTAAGGGGCCGCCCCGTCCTCCTCCTCGCCGGGGGGCCCGAGACCTCCGTGAAGCTCAAGGCCCTCCTCGAGGCGGGGGCGCGCGTCACCGTCCTCGCCGAGGAGGACGCCTTCGGCCTGGAGGCGCTGGAACGGGAAGGCAAGATCCGCTGGCTCAAGCGGGCGTACCGGGAAGGGGACCTGGAAGGCTACTTCCTGGTCATAAGCCACCCCAAGGACAAGGCCATCCACCCCAGGGTCAAGGCGGAGGCCGACCGGAGGGGCGTCTTCCTCGTGGCCGTGGACGACCCGCAAAACGCGAGCGCCATCCTCCCCGCCGTCCTAAGGCGCGGGGAGCTTTTGGTGGCCCTCTCCACCTCGGGGGCCGCCCCCGCCCTCGCCGTGAGGCTCAAGGAGCGCCTGGCGGGGCTTTTCCCCGAGGCCTACGGGGAGCTCGTGGCCTTCCTCCGCACCCTAAGGCCCAGGATCGCCCAGATCCCGAGCTTTGAGGAGAGGAAGCGCCTCTGGTACCGGATCGTGGACCAGGCCCTGGAGGAGCTGGACCTAGACCCCAAGGAGGGCCTGGGAAGGGCCAAGGAGAAGGCCCAGGAGGCCCTAAAGGAGGTGGCGGCATGGACAAGGTGAAGGCGGCCCGGAGCCTGATCCAAGAAGCCCTGGCCCAAAGCCAAAACCCCTGCTTCACCTGCAGCTTCCAGGCGGAGGACGTGGTGGTCCTCCACCTCCTCCTCAAGGAAAGGCCCGAGATCCCCGTCCTCTTCCTGGACACGGGCTACCACTTCCCCGAGGTCTACGCCTACCGGGACGAGCTGCAAAAGCGCCTGGGTTTCCGCCTGGTGAACCTCACCCCCGCTCTTTCCCGGGAGGAGCAGGAGAGGCTCTACGGCAAGCTCTACGAGACCGACCCTGGCCGCTGCTGCGCCCTCCGCAAGGTGGAGCCCCTCTTCGCCGCGCTGGAGGCCCACGACACCTGGTTCACGGGGCTTAGGCGGGAGCAGTCCCCCACCCGCAGAAACCTCGAGCCCCAGGAGGAGGCCCGCCTCCCCTCGGGCCACCGCCTGAAGAAGGTGAACCCCCTCTACGACTGGACACTTAAGGAGGTCTTCGCCTACCTGGCCGTGGAGGACCTCCCCTACCTCCCCCTTTACGACCAGGGCTACCTCTCCATCGGTTGCGCCCCCTGCACGGCGAAGCCCTTGGACCCCTCGGACCCCCGCTCGGGCCGCTGGGCGGGAAAGGGCAAGCTGGAGTGCGGCATCCACCTGCACGGTAAGGAGGGGTAGATGGCCTTTCTGCTGGGCTTTCTCATCGCCTTCGCCATCGGGGTCACGGGGGTGGGGGCGGGGACGGTTACGGCGCCCCTCCTCATCCTCGCCCTGGGGCTTCCCCCGGAGGTGGCCGTGGGCACGGCGCTTCTCTTCGGCTTCCTGGTGAAGGTGCCGGCGGGAGCCGTCTACCTCTTAAGGCGGCAGGTGGACGCCCGGGCCCTCCTCCGCCTCCTCCTCGGGGGGGTCCCGGGGGTGCTTCTGGGAAGCCTCCTCCTCACGCAGCTCAAGGGGGCAAAGGACCTGGTCCTCCTCCTCGTGGGCCTCACCGTGGTCCTCTCGGCGGGGCTTGGGCTTTGGCGGGGCCTGAAGGGGGTCGGACGAGGGAGGGAAAGGCCCTGGCTTCTTCCCCCGGCGGCCTTCGGCATCGGCCTCGAGGTGGGCTTCTCCTCCGCCGGGGCCGGGGCCCTGGGGACCCTCCTCCTCCTCCACGCCACCCGGCTTTCCCCCCAGAAGGTGGTGGGCACCGACCTCCTCTTCGGCCTCGTCCTCGCCCTCCTGGGGGGCGGGGTCCACCTCGCCTTCGGCCAGGTGGCCCCAAGCCTCCTCCTCGCCCTGGCCTCGGGCGGGGTGGCGGGGGGGCTTCTCGGGGCCCTCTTCGCCACCCGGCTTCCCAAGGAGCCCTTAAGGCTCGCCCTCCTCCTCTGGCTCCTCTTCATCGGGGGGCAGCTCGTCTACAGGGGGGTGGTCCATGGGTAGGGTCTACCTGGTGGGGGCGGGCCCCGGGGACCCGGAGCTTCTGACCCTCAAGGCCTACCGCCTCCTCAAGGAGGCCCCCGTGGTCCTCTACGACCGGCTCGTGGACGAGAGGGTCCTCGCCCTCGCCCCCGGGGAAAAGGTCTACGTGGGGAAGGAGGAGGGGGAAAGCGAAAAGCAGGAGGAAATCCACCGCCTCCTCCTCCGCCACGCCCGGGCCCACCCCTTCGTGGTCCGCCTCAAAGGGGGCGACCCCATGGTCTTCGGCCGGGGCGGGGAGGAGGTGCTCTTCCTCCTCCGGCACGGCGTCCCCGTGGAGGTCGTCCCCGGGGTGACGAGCCTCCTCGCCTCCGGGCTTCCCCTCACCCACCGGGGCCTCGCCCACGGCTTCGCCGCGGTCTCGGGGGTCTTGGAGGGGGGAGGGTATCCGGACCTCAGGCCCTTCGCCCGGGTCCCCACCCTGGTGGTCCTCATGGGGGTGGGGCGCCGGGTCTGGATCGCCAAGGAGCTCCTCCGCCTGGGGCGGGACCCCAGGGAGCCCACCCTCTTCGTGGAGCGGGCCTCCACCCCCAAGGAGCGCCGGGTCCACGCCCGCCTGGAAGAGGTGGCGGAAGGCAAGGTGGAGGTGCGTCCCCCCGCCCTCTGGATCCTGGGCGAGGTGGTGCGCGTGTTCGCCGAGAAGGAAGCGCCTGTGGACGCCTTGGCCCTGGGAGGTTAGCCGTGGTGGAGACCCTTCCCGCTTTGGAGATCGGCGAGGACGAGAGGCTGGACCTGGAGAACCTGGCCACGGGGGCCTTCTTCCCCGTAAAGGGCTTCATGACCCGGGAGGAGGCCCTAAGCGTGGCCCACGAGATGCGCCTCCCCACGGGGGAGGTCTGGACGATTCCCATCCTCCTCCAGTTCCGGGAAAAACCCAGGGTAGGCCCAGGGAACACCGTGGCCCTCCTCCACGGGGGCGAACGGGTCGCCCTCCTCCACGTGGCCGAGGCCTACGAGCTGGACCTCGAGGCCCTGGCCCGGGCCGTCTTCGGCACGGATAGCGAAACGCACCCCGGGGTGGCCCGCCTCTACGGCAAGGGCCCCTACGCCCTGGCGGGCCGGGTGGAGGTCCTAAAGCCCAGGCCCCGCACCCCCCTGGAGAAGACCCCGGAGGAGGTGCGGGCCTTCTTCCGGCAAAGGGGTTGGCGGAAGGTGGTGGCCTTCCAGACGCGCAACGCCCCCCACCGGGCCCACGAGTACCTCATCCGGCTCGGCCTGGAGCTTGCCGACGGGGTCCTCGTCCACCCCATCCTCGGGGCCAAGAAGCCAGACGACTTCCCCACGGAGGTCATCGTGGAGGCCTACCAGGCCCTGATCAGGGACTTCCTCCCCCAGGAGCGGGTGGCCTTTTTCGGCCTCGCCACCCCCATGCGCTACGCCGGGCCCAAGGAGGCGGTCTTCCACGCCCTGGTGCGCAAGAACTTCGGGGCCACCCACTTCCTGGTGGGCCGGGACCACGCCGGGGTGGGGGACTTCTACGACCCCTACGCCGCCCACCGGATCTTTGACCGGCTTCCTCCCTTAGGGATTGAGATCGTCAAGGTGGGGGCGGTCTTCCACTGCCCCCTCTGTGGCGGCATCGCCTCGGAGAGGACCTGCCCCGAGGGCCACCGGGAGAAGCGCACGGCCATCAGCATGACCAAGGTCCGGGCCCTCCTAAGGGAGGGAAAGGCCCCGCCTTCGGAGCTCGTCCGGCCGGAGCTTTTGCCTATCCTCCGGCGGGGGGTCTGAGGGCCCGCTCCACCCGGGGCAGGACCTCGGTGCCCAAAAGCTCAATGGCCCGGAGCACCCGGGCGTGGGGCAGGGTGCCCACGGAAAGCTGGAGGAGAAGCCTTTCCGGCCGGAAGAGTTCGTGCCAGTAGAGGACCTTCTCCGCCACCCGCTCGGGGTCGCCGATGAAGTCGGCCCCCTCGAGGGTCCTGGACCAGGCGAAGTACTCCGGGGTGAGGGGGCGCCACCCCCTTTCCCGGCCGATCTTGTTCATCACCCGGAGGAAGGCGGGAAGGGCCAGGCGGAAGGCCTCCTCGTCGTCCTCGGCGAGAAAGCCGTGGGCCGCGAGGGCGAGCCTCGGGGTGTGGCCGTGCTCCCGGGCAGTCTTGCGGTAAAGCTCCACGAAGGGGAGGAAGCGCTTGGGGCTTCCGGCGATGATGCCGAGGACCAGGGGAAGCCCGAGCCTGCCCGCCCGCACCGCCGACTCCGGGCTTCCCCCCGCCGCCACCCAGAGGGGCAGGGGGTTCTGCTTGGGCCTGGGGTAGACCCCGAGGCCGGGGATGGGCTTGGTGAACCGCCCCCCGGGCCAGAAGACCTTCTCCTCCTCCCGGATCTTGAGGAGGAGGGCGAGCTTCTCCTCAAAGAGGGCCTCGTAGTCCCTTAGCTCGTAGCCGAAGAGGGGGAAGGACTCCACGAAGGAGCCCCGGCCCACCCAAAGCTCCGCCCTTCCCCCCGAGAGGAGGTCCAGGGTGGCGAACTGCTGGAAGACGCGGATGGGGTCGTCGGAGGAGAGGACCACCACGGCGCTGGAGAGGCGGATCCTCCGGGTGCGGGCGGCGATGGCGGCGAGGACCACCGCCGGGGCCGAGACCACGTACTCCTCCCGATGGTGCTCCCCCACGGCGTAGACCCCAAGCCCCACCCTTTCCGCCAGCTCCGCCTCCTCCAGAAGGCGCCTAAGCCGCTCCTCGGCCGTGGGGGGGCGGCCGAGGTCGGGGTCCAGGGTGCGCTCGCCGAAGGTGTAGAGCCCGAGCTCCATGGCCTAAGGGTAGGCCGGGGCTTTATTTCTTAAAGTATGTGGGGCCACCCTTTCCGCCCGGGGGCACGAAAGGGTAGACTCCCCCCATGAAGGCCTGGGTGCTGAAGCGGCTTGGCGGCCCCCTAGAGCTCGTGGACCTGCCCGAGCCCGAGGCCGAGGAAGGGGAGGTGGTCCTTCGGGTGGAGGCGGTGGGCCTCAACTTCGCCGACCACCTGATGCGCCTTGGGGCCTACCTCACCCGGCTCCACCCGCCCTTCATCCCGGGGATGGAGGTGGTGGGGGTGGTGGAGGGAAGGCGCTACGCCGCCCTCGTCCCCCAAGGCGGCCTCGCCGAGCGGGTCGCCGTCCCCAAGGGGGCCCTCCTCCCCTTGCCCGAGGGCCTCTCCCCCGAGGAGGCCGCCGCCTTCCCCGTCTCCTTCCTCACCGCCTACCTGGCCCTGAAAAGGGCCCAGGCCCGGCCCGGGGAAAAGGTCCTGGTCCAGGCGGCGGCGGGGGCCTTGGGGACGGCGGCGGTCCAGGTGGCCCGGGCCATGGGCCTCCGGGTCTTGGCCGCGGCCTCGAGGCCCGAGAAGCTCGCCCTCCCCCTCGCCCTGGGGGCCGAGGAGGCCGCGACCTACGCCGAGGTGCCGGAAAGGGCCAAGGCCTGGGGCGGGCTGGACCTGGTGCTGGAGGTGCGGGGCAAGGAGGTGGAGGAAAGCCTCGGCCTCCTCGCCCACGGGGGGAGGCTCGTCTACATCGGGGCCGCCGAGGGGGAGGTGGCCCCCATCCCGCCCCTCCGCCTCATGCGCCGCAACCTGGCCGTCCTCGGCTTCTGGCTCACCCCCCTCCTGCGGGAGGGCGCCCTGGTGGAGGAGGCCCTGGGCTTCCTCCTCCCCAGGCTCGGGCGGGAGCTTAGGCCCGTGGTGGGCCCCGTCTTCCCCTTCGCCGAGGCGGAGGCCGCCTTCCGGGCCCTCCTGGACCGGGGGCACACGGGGAAGGTGGTGGTGCGGCTCTAGGCGGGCTTTAGGGCCCGGGAAAGCCCCGCCTGGGCGGCGGCGAGGCGGGCGGTGAGGACCCGGAAGGGGCTCGCCGAGGTGTAGTCCAAGAGGTCCGCCACGAAGCGGACGCTTCCCGCCTCCCCCCCGTGCTCCCCGCAGAGGCCGAGCTTGAGCCTGGGGTTCGCCTTCCTCCCCTCCTCCGCCGCCATCCTGAGAAGCCGCCCCACCCCCTTCTCGTCCAGGCGCTCCGTGGGGTCAAAGGGGAAAAGCCCCTCCTCCACGTACCGGGGCAGGAACTTCCCCGCGTCGTCCCGGGAGAGGCCGAAGGCCATCTGGGTGAGGTCGTTGGTGCCGAAGCTGAAGAAGTCCACCAAAGGGGCGATCTCGGCGGCGAGGAGGGCGGCCCGGGGGGTCTCCACCATGGTGCCGAAGGGGATGGGGCCGTACTCCCGGAAGAGCTCCTCGGCGAGGGCCCGCGCCCTTTCCACCTCCTTGGGGTCGGCCACCAGGGGGACCATGACCTCGGGCCTGGGGTCGTGCCCCGCCTCCTTGAGCTCCCTGGCCGCCTCCAGAAGGGCCCTAAGCTGCATGCGGAAGACGCCGGGCCTGAGGAGGAGGAGCCTCGCCCCCCGGAAGCCGAGCATGGGGTTCGCCTCCTTCAGGGCCTCCGCCCGCCTTAGGAGGCGCCCCGCCTCCTCGTCCCCCTCCTCGGCCCGGCGGGCGAGCGCCTCCAGGGGAGGAAGGAACTCGTGAAGCGGCGGGTCCAGGAGGCGCACCGTGACGGGGAGGCCGTCCATGGCGCGGAGGATCTCCTTGAAGTCCTCCTTCTGGAAGTGGAAGAGGCGCTCCAGGGCCAAGGCCTCCTCCTCGGGGGTCTCCGCCAGGATGAGGCGGCGCACCCAAGGGAGGCGGTCCTCCCGGAAGAACATGTGCTCCGTGCGGCATAGCCCGATCCCCTCGGCCCCGAAGGCCCTGGCCCTTTGGGCGTCCTCGGGGGTGTCGGCGTTGGCCCTGACCCCGAGGCGCCGATGGGGCTCCGCCCAGGAGAGGAGCTTCTCCAAAAGGGCCTCCCCCCCAGCCTCCACCAGGGGCACCGCCCCCAGGTACACCTCCCCCGTGCCCCCGTCCAGGGTGAGGAGGTCCCCCTCCCGGATCTCCACCCCCTCCGCCAGGGCCCGGCCCTCCCCGGGGAAGACCCTAAGGGCCTCCGCCCCCACCACCGCGGGCACCCCGAGGCCCCGGGCCACCACCGCCGCGTGGGAGGTGAGGCCGCCCCGGGCGGTGAGGATCCCCTTGGCGAGGTACATCCCGGTGATGTCCTCGGGGGTGGTCTCGGGGCGGACGAGGACGGCGGGAAGCCCCTGGGCGTGGAAGCGCTCCACGGCCTCGTTGGTGAAGGCGGCGTGGCCCACCGCGGCCCCGGGGCTTGCGGGGAGGCCCTTGAGGAGGGGCCTTGGGGCCTGGTCCCGGTCCACGCTGGGCCGGAGGAGGCCGGGGAGGGCGTTGGCCTCCACCCTCATGACCGCCTCCTCCCGGGAGATGAGCCCCTCCTCGGCCATCTCCACGGCGATCCGCACCGCCGCCTGGGCCGTGCGCTTGCCCGCGCGGGTCTGGAGGAGGAAAAGCCTTCCCCGCTCCACGGTGAACTCAAAGTCCTGCATGTCGCGGAAGTGCCGCTCCAGGCGCTCCGCCACCTGGAGGAGCTCCTCGTAGAGCCCGGGGGCGTACCCTTTAAGGCGCTCCAGGGGCTCGGGGGTGCGGACGCCCGCCACCACGTCCTCCCCCTGGGCGTTCCTCAGGTACTCCCCGTAGAGGCCCTTCTCCCCGGTGGCGGGGTTGCGGGTGAAGCCCACCCCGGTGCCCGAGTCCTCCCCCAGGTTGCCGAAGACCATGGCCTGGACCACCACCGCCGTGCCCAGGTCCTCGGGGATGCCGTAGATGCGGCGGTAGGTCCTGGCCCTGGGGTTCTGCCAGCTCCGGAATACGGCCTCAATGGCTCCCTGGAGTTGGGCCCAGGGGTCCAGGGGGAAGGGGGTGCCGCGGGCCTCGAGGTGGCGGAGGTAGCGGTAGGCGAGCTCCTCCAGGTCCTCGGGCCCAAGGGCCGCGTCCGTCCCCACCCCCCTCTCCGCCTTGAGGGCGGAGAGCATCCCCTCAAAGACCTCGGGCCCCTCCCCCAAGACCACCTCCCCGTACATGGCGAGGAGCCTGCGGAGGCTGTCCCAGGCGAAGCGGGGGTTGCCCGTGGCCCGGGCCAGGGCCTCCACCCCCTCCAGGGTGAGGCCGAGGTTGAGGACGGTGTCCATCATCCCGGGCATGGAAACCGGGGCCCCGCTCCGCACGGAAACGAGGAGGGGAGGGGCCTTCCCCTCCCCCCGGCCAAAGCGCTTGCCCGTTAGGCCCTCTAGGGCCGCCATCCCCGCCCGCACCTCCCCCCATAGCCCCGGCACCTCCCCCGCCTTCAGGTACTGGCGGCAGGCCTCCGTGGTGACGATGAAGGCCGGGGGGACGGGCAGGCCCGCCGCCGCCATCTCCGCAAGGCCGTGGCCCTTGCCGCCCAAGAGGTCCCGGGAAAGCCCCCGGGCCTCGGAGAGCAAGTAGACGCGCTTCGCCATGCCTCCACTCTGGCCCCGCCCGTGGAAGCGTGGAAGCGTGTAGCCCGAGGAGAGCTACACCGTTCGCCTAAGGGGAAAGGAGGGCCCGCCACTCGGCGAGCATGGCCTCGGCGAACCGGGAGAAGGCCTCGTGGTAGGCGAGGAGGAGGGCCTTCGGGGATAGCCCCTCCGCCTTCTTCTCCCGCAGGAAGGCGCGGGCCACCTCGGGGGGCCCGTGCCAGCGGGCGAGCTCCCCATAGGCCCCGTCCAGGAAGACCACGGTGGGGACGATGCGCTTCCCCTCCTTGGCGTAGGCCTCGGCGAGGTCGGGGTTCTCGTCCCGGAAGAAGAAGCGGACCTCGAGGGGAAGCCGGGCGAGAACGGGGATGGCCTGGACGGAGTCCGGGCACCAGTCCTCCACCAGGGCGAGGGCCCTTTGGGCCTTGGGAAGGGGTGGGAGGGGAGGAAGCCCCGCGTAGAAGGCCTCCACCCGGTCCCGGTTCCTCCAGAGGCGGGGAAGGAGCCCCTCGTAGGTGAGCCCCTCCAGGTAGCGGGCCTCGAGCATGGCCCCATCCTCCCAGGCCCAAGGGAAAGGCGCAAGGAGGCCCCTCACCCTCAAGGGGCTAGACTGGCCCCTATGGACCGGAGGCTTCTCGCCCTCCTCTCCGGGGTCCTCCTCGGCACGGTGAGCGAAAGCAGCCTGGCCCCGGCCCTCCCCGTCCTGGAGCGGGCCTTCGCCGTGGGGCCGGAGGCGGCCCAGGGGGTGGTCTCCCTGGGGCTTTTGGGGGCGGCCCTGGCCTACCTCCCCCTGGCGGGCCTCGCCGGGCGGGTGGGGGCGGGAAGGCTCTTCCGAACCGGGCTTTTCCTCCACGCCCTCTCGGCCCTCCTCCTCGCCCTGGCCCCAAGCCTCTGGGCCCTCTACCTCCTCCGCCTCCTCCAGGGGGTGGCCACGGCCATGGTGGTGGGCCTGGTGCCGGGCCTAGCGGCGAGCGCCTTCCCCGAGGCCCGGGGCTACGCCCTGGGGATGGTGGCGAGCACCGTGGCCGCGGGCACCCTCCTGGGCCCGGCCCTCGGGGGGCTCGCCGCAGGGTGGGGGCTTCCCTACGTCTTCCTCCTCCCCCTCCCCGCGGCCCTCCTCGCCCTCCTCCTCTCGGGAAACCTCCCCGAGCTCCCCAGGCAGGAGGGCACCCTCCCAAGCCTCCTCCGGGCGCCCGGGTTCCTCCCCGCCCTCCTCGCCACCGGCCTCTACTTCCTCCACACCCTGGGGACCACCGTGGCCCTCGCCTTCCACCTGGGGAAGGAGGGCTTCTCCCCCGGGGCCATCGGGGGCCTCCTCCTCCTCGGGCCCTTGGAGTTCCTCTTCCTCGGGGCCTGGGCGGGGCGGAGGGCGGACCGGATGGGCTACAACCGGGTGGCCCTCCTCGGGGCCTACCTCCTCGTGGCCGCGGGCCTCGCCTTCGCCCTCCTCCCCCTCCTCCACCCCCTTTGGGGAAGCGCCCTCGCCCTCCTCCTCCTCGGGGTGGGGCGGGCCCTCTTCCAGGCGGCGAACAACGCCCTCGTCCTCTCCCTCGCCCCAAAGGGTACGGAGGGCCTCGCCTCGGGGGCCCTCTCCGTGGCCCGCGCCCTGGGCCAGGCCCTGGGAAGCGCCCTCGCCGGGGGGAGCCTCGGGCTTTTCTACCGCCTCTTTCCCAGCCACGGCCTGGCCTTCGCCGCCACGGCGCTTCTCCTCACGGCCTTCATGGGGCTTGCCGCTTTCCTCGTCCGGAGCCGGGAAGGGTCAGGTGAGGAGGTGGGCCATGCGCCGCTGGACGATCCGGGCGGCGAGGGCGGGGCTTAAGCGATAGAGGAGGTCCATGGTCTGGGCGTCCCGGCCCAGGAGCACTCGGAAGGCGTCCCGTTCCACGGCGTCCAGGAGGCGCTTGGCCGCCACCTCGGGCTCGAGGACGGGCACCTTCGCCCCTTCCGCCCTCGGGGCTTCCACCCCCGAGTGCTCGGCGATCCCCGTGCGCATGGCCCCGGGCAGGACCAGGGTGACGCGTACCGGGGTCCCCTGGAGTTCGGCCCAGAGGGCCTCGGTGAGGAGCATCACCGCCGCCTTAGAGGCCCCGTAAAGGGCCTGCCCCGGCACGGGCACGAAGGCCCCCATGCTGGAGACGTTCACCAGGTGGGCCTCGGGGCGCTTGAGGAGCCTGGGCAGAAAAGCCCGGGTCATGTGGAGGGTACCCCAGAAGTTCACCCGCATCACGCGCTCCATGGCCGCCTCGTCCAGGTCCAAGAGGCGCTTAAAGGGCTGGATGATCCCGGCGTTGTTGATGAGGCCGTCCACCTGGCCGTGGACCCGTTCCACCTCCTCGGGCAGGGCGGCCACCTTCTCCTTGTCGGTGATGTCCAGGGGGTGGAGGCTTAAGCCCTCCCCTAGGCTTCCCGCCTTGGCCATGGTTTCTTGGAGGCCCTCCGACCTTAGGTCCACCGCCGCCACCCTCGCCCCCCGCCTTAAAAGCTCCAAGGCCAGGGCCTGGCCCAGGCCGCTCCCCGCGCCGGTGACCACCACTACTTTTCCCGCTAGGCGCATGGCCTCAGTCTACGCCACCCTTCCGCCCCAGGGCCTCGAGGGCAGGCCAAGCGCCCACCCCCTGTGCTTGAGCCGGAGCTTGGGGGGCTCCACCCCAACCAGCTTGCCCAGGGCCAAGGCCTCGCCAGGAAGCTCCCCCCGGGGAGGGCGAGGACCTGCCGCCTCGGGGCCTCTGCCCCCTTAAGGAGCACCTCCCGGATGGCCTCGGCGAGGGCGAGGTGGCTCGGCATGCCCTTAGAATGCCCCGCATGGAGGCCCTCTTCAACACCGTGGTCCCCGTGGCCCTGGTGGTCCTCTCCGGCTACCTCCTGGGGAGGCGGCTGGAGATGGACCTCTCCACCCTAAGCCGCCTCACCCTCTACGCCCTGGTGCCCGCCCTCATCCTGGACAGCATGTACCGGGCGGAGTACACCCTGGAGGGGGTGTGGGGCCTCGTCCTGGGGTTTTCCCTCACCTACGCCCTCCTCTTCCTCCTCGTCCAGGGGGCGGGGAAGCTCTTTGGCCTCTCCCGGGAAACCACCAAGACCCTCCTCGTCTGCGGCCTCTTCCCCAACTCCGGCAACATGGGCCTCTCCCTGGTCTACTTCGCCCTCGGGGAGGAGGGCCTGAGGCGGGCCGTGGTCTACTTCCTCCTCTCCAGCGCCCTGATGTTCGGCCTCGGGCCCGCCTTCATCCGGGGAGGGGGCCTGAAGGAAGGCCTCCTCTTCACCCTGCGCCTCCCCCTCTTCTACGCCCTCTTCCTGGGCCTCCTCCTCAAGGCCCTGGGCCTAAGCCTCCCCTTCCGGCTGGAGGAGGGGGTGCGGCTCATGGGCCAGGCGGCCATCCCCGTCCTCCTCCTCACCCTGGGGATGCAGATGGGAAAGACCCGGTTCCACCTCGGCCCCTTTGAGGGGGCGGCGAGCGCCCTGAGGCTCCTCCTCGCCCCCCTCGTGGCCTACGGGGTGGGGGCCCTCCTCGGCCTTCCCCGGCTGGAGCACCAGGTCCTCGTCCTCCAGTCCGCCACCCCGGTGGCGGTGAACGCCTTCCTCCTCACCCGGGAGTTCGGAGGGGACGCCCTAAGGGTGGCCCGGAGCGTGGTGGTCTCCACCTTCTTGGCCTTCCTCACCGTCCCCCTGGTCCTCTACCTCCTCGGGGTCCGGTAGGGAGGGACTGCCCAGGTCCAGCTGGAAGAGGGGCCTTCCCTCCCAGAGGCCCACCAGGCGGTGGTACCCGCTTCCCAAGGGAAAGCGGGCCTCGTGGGCCCCGGGGCCCTCCAGGAAGAGGGCCTTTTCCTGGAGGAGGGCCTCTTCCCGGAACCACTTGAGGTGGAGGTAGCCGGGGCGGGGCAGGCGCTCCACCTTGAGGAGGAGCCTGGCCTCCTTCCCCTCCGGGAGAAGCCGCGCCACCACGAAGGGCCGCTCCGGGGGAGGGGGCTTCCCGGGGTCCAGGGGCAGGAAGGTGTAGCGGCAGGCGGCGAGGAGGGGGAGGAGGAGAAGGAGAAGCCTCACCTTCCCTCCCCGGCGGTGCAGAGGGCGAGGAGGGCGAGGGCGGCGGTCTCCGCCCGGAGGATGCGCCGCCCCAGGCTCACGGGGGTGAAGCCCCGGGCCTCCAAGAGGGCCACCTCCTCCTCGGCGAACCCCCCTTCCGGCCCCACGGCGAGGGCGAGGGGCTTTTCCGGGTCCAGGACCTCCCGCACCCGGGCGGTGGCCCCCACATGGGCCACGAGGCCCTGGGCCACCTGGGGGACCGCCTTCAGGGGGATGGGGGGGAGGACCTCGGGGACCACCACCCGCCCCGACTGCTTCGCCGCCTCGAGGGCCACCGCTCTAAGCCGCCTGAGCTTCCCCTCCCCCATCTCCTTGGGGACGGAGTGGCGGGTGACGAGGGGCTGGATCCGGGTGGCCCCAAGCTCCGTGGCGGCGCGCACCACCTCGGCGAGCTTGTCCCCCTTGAGGAGGGCCACGTAGAGGACCACCTCCACCCCCACCTCCCTCTCGGGCCTCCGCTCCTCCAGGACGCGGTAGCGCAAGGGGGGGCCCAGGTCCACCACCTCGGCCAGGGCCTCCCGCTCCCCGTCAAAGACGGTGAACCGGTCCCCCACCCGGGCCCTCAGGACCTCCACCAGGTGCCGGGTCTCCCGCAAGGGGAGGACCCCCGTGAGGCCGGGGCTAAAGGCGCGGTGGGGCCGCACGCTACCTCCCGTAGGCGAGGAGGACCCACTCCCCCTCGGCCGCCTCCTCCAGAGGCCTGAACCCCGCCCCCGCCATGGCCTCGCGCACCAGGGGGGCCCGGTCCTTGAGGATCCCCGTGAGGAGGGCCCGCCCCCCGGGGACGAGGGCCTCCCGGTAGCGGGGGGCGAGGGCGGCGTGGAGCTCGGCGTAGAGGTTCGCCACCAGGAGGTCAAAGGGGCCGAAGGGGAGGGCGGCCTCGAGGCTTCCCTCCAAAAAGCGGGGGCGCACCCCGTTCCGCTTGGCGTTCGCCTCCGCCTGGGGGAGGACCATTGGGTCAATGTCCACCCCCAGGGCCTTCCCCCCGAGCTTCTCGGCGGCGATGGCGAGGACGCCGCTTCCCGTGCCCAGGTCCAGGACCTTGTCCCCGGGGCGGAGGTGGCGGGCGAGGGCCTTTAGGGCCAGGCGGGTGGTCTCGTGGTGCCCGGTGCCGAAGGCCATGCCGGGCTCAATGACCAAGGGGATCTCCGCCCCCTCCCAGGTGTGCCAGGGGGCGAGGACCACGAAGGGCGGGGCCAGGGCGGGCTTAAGGTCGCGCCGCCAGGCCTCGAGCCAGTCCTCGTCGCCCACCTCCTCCCACACTCCCTCGTAGGGGAGGTCCACGGGGGCGGGGAAGAAGGCCCAGACCTCCCCCTCCCGCTCCCAAAGCCCCCGCGCCCCCCCGTCAAAGAGCCCGGGGAGGATGGGGTCCAAGGCCTCGAGGGTGCCCTTAAGCCGGTAAACCCACACGCCTCAGGATACCGGCTTCACCCGGTAGCGGCAGCACCTCCCCCCCTCGGCGATCCGCTCCTCCCGCGCCAGGGGGAGGCCCAAGGCCTCCTCGTAGGCCAGAAGCTCGCTTTCGCACAGGGCCTCGTGCTCCTTGGAGAGGGCGAGCTTGGGACATCGGCGCTGGCAGAGGTAGAGGGCCCCCTCCTCTTCCACCACCTCCGCCTCGTACCCCCTTTCCCGCAGGAAGGCCGCGAGGCGCTCAAGCCGCGCCCGCACGGGAAGCCCCTCGAGGCCCAAGGGGGCGAGGAGGGCCCGGTTCCGCTCCAACAGGACCCGCACCACCCCCTCCCGCCCCAAGGCGGCCTCCAGGCCCTTGAGGACGTCCCCGCAGAGGGCGGCGTAGGGGGCCTCGGGGTCCAAGGCCCGCCAGACCCGGTAGGGCCGCCCCCGCCCGGGGCATTTCCGCACCTCCGAGGCGGCGAGGCCCCGCTCCTCCAGGTCCTGGAGGTGCTTCTGGGCGGCGGTGCGGCTCACCCCCAAGGCTTCCGCCACCTCCTTGGCGGTGCGGGGCCTGGCCCTAAGGAGCTCCAGAACCCGTTCCTTGGTGCCTTCCAGGAGGACCATGGTTCAGGCCATGGGGAGGGGGAGGAAGGTCTGCACGCTCAAGGCGGCGGCGAGCTCCCGGGCCGCCTTCAGGAAGGCCTGGGCCTCGAGGCCCTCGGGGTCCTGCGCCAGGACGGGCACGCCCCGGTCCCCGCTCTCCCGCAAGGCCAGGGTGAGGGGGATCTCCCCCAGGAAGCGGGTCTTGAGCCTCTCCGCCAGGCGCCTCCCGCCCCCCTCCCCGAAGATGGGGGTGGGCTTGCCGCAGTGGGGGCAGAGGAAGGCGCTCATGTTCTCCAGGACGCCGAGGACCGGGACCTGGAGCTTCCGGAACATGTCCGCCGCCCGCTCGGCGTCAATGAGGGCCACCTCCTGGGGCGTGGTGACGATGACCCCGCCCGAGACCTGGGTGAGCTGGGAAAGGCTGAGCTGCACGTCCCCCGTCCCCGGGGGAAGGTCCACCACCAGGTAGTCCAGCTCCCCCCAGTTCACGTCCTGCAGGAACTGCTTCAGGGTGCCGTGGAGGATGGGCCCCCGCCAGGCCAGGGCCTGCCCCGGGGGGACGATGTTGGCGATGGAGAGGACCTTGATCCCGTGGGCCTCCAAGGGGAGGATCCTGCGGTCCTGGTCCACCTTGAGGCGCATGCCCTCGAGGCCGAACATCTTCGCCTGGCTCGGCCCGTAGAGGTCGGCGTCCAAAAGGCCCACCTTGGCCCCTTCCCGGCTTAAGGCCAGGGCCAGGTTGGCGGCCACGGTGCTCTTCCCCACCCCGCCCTTGCCCGAGGCCACGGCCACCACGTGCTTGACCCCGGGGAGGGCGTAGCGCTCAGGGGGGCGCACGCCCCCGCCGAAGCGCACCCGGACCTCCTCCGCCCCCAAGGGGGCGAGGGCCCGCCGGATGTCCGCCTCAATCTGCCCCTTGAGGGGGCAGGCCGGGGTGGTGAGGTTCACCAGGAGGTCCACCCGCCCCCCCTCCACCCGGACCTCGTCCACCATGCCCAAGGAGACGAGGTCCTTGCCGAGCTCGGGGTCCATCACGGTGCGCAGGGCCTCGAGGACCCGCTCTTCCGTAAGCGCCATACCGGGCCTAGAGTATACCCCAGGATAGTTTTGGGCAAGGGCGAAAGGCACAAAGGCCGGGTATACTCGTCTCGTGTACCCCGAGTGGCGCAAGCGGCGCTTCTTTGAGCTCCACCTCGCCTGGCTCGTCCAGGGGCCTAAGGGCTACGACCTCCTCTTCAAGATCAACCCCTATAGCCTCTACGCCACCCGGGAGGAGGCCCTGGAGGCCGCCCGGGCCCTTGTGGAGAAGGGGCGCCTGGACCAGGACGAGCGGGTGGGCCGGAACAAGGCCCCCGTCCTCCTCTCCGAGGAGGACAAGGCCCGCTTCCTCCTCCTCCTGGAGCGGGGCAAGGCCCTCCTCCCTCTGGACCGGTACGCCCTATTGGGAGAGGTGGCGGAGGTGGAGGAGCGCCTCCTCTTCCGCGCCCCCTTCGCCGACCCCAAGAACGCCCTGAAAAGCCTCGAGGGGAAGCGGGTGCGCCTCCACGCCACCCCCCTCAACGACCCCGAGGCGGAAAGCACCCTCCTCGCCGAGGGGCCCCTGGCCGTGGACGGGGAGGGGATCGCCGTGGGGAGCTTCCGCCTTTCCGTCCCCCCGGAAACCCCCATAGAGGGCCTCGCCCTGGAGGAGGCCTTCTTCGTCCTGGGGGAGACCCGCTACTACCTGTACAGCCTCGAGGCCGCCTAAGGCCTCCAGCCGGAAGGCGCCGCCCGGTAAGGGGGCGAGGCGCCCCGGGCCACCTCCACCCGGAAGAGGCGGCTTAGGGTGAGGCTTCCCCCCGTGGCCCGGACCCGCCCAAGGCCCTCCTCGAGGAGGGCCCCAAGCTCCAGGAGGAAGCGGTCCTGCCGCGCCTTCTCCACGGGGAGGGCCCCGAAGGTGAAGCAGGCGGGGTTGTCCGCCTTGGGGCAGTGGGGCGCAAGCCAGAGCACCCCGCCCCGGAAGTACACCCGCCACCCCCCGAGGTCCACCCGGTACCCCGCCCGCAGGTGGTCCCGGTACTGCTCGGAAAGCCTGCGCCAAAGCTCCTGGGCCTCCTTTGTCCTGGGGCTTAGGGTGTAGCGCCAGGCCGAGGCTCCTTGGGCGGTGAAGCTTTGGCTCTGGCTAAGCCGCCAATCCTGGGCCAGTACCAGCCCACAAAGGGCTAGGGCGAGAACCAACCAGCGGGTCATCGGACCCATTTTACCTAACCCCTTAGCGCAGCAGGGAAAGGGGGGCCAGGGCCACCCCGATGAGGGTGAAGCCCTCCAGCTCGGACCGGACCCACTGGATCTGGCCCTCCAGCTTGGCCTCCGCCTGTTGGATGCGGGCTTCCAGCCGGGCCGCCACGCCCTGCATCTCCTCCCGTAGCCCGTCAATGCGCCGGGAGAGGTCCTGAACCAAGGGCGGGAGCACCCGCACCGTGGTCTCCACGATCCCCTCCAGCTTCTCCAGGCGTTCCAGCAGGTGGTCCTCGGGCACGCTTTTATGCTACTTCACCCTCACCCCCCGTGGGGAGAGGATGTGCTATGCTTCCATGGAGATGAGCGCGCCCATCCGCTTCGGCACCGAAGGCTTCCGCGGGGTCATCGCCCGGGAGTTCACCTTCGCCACCCTCCACCGCCTGGCCGAGGCCTACGGCCGCCACCTCCTGGAGCGGGGCGGCGGGCTCGTGGTGGTGGGGCACGACACCCGCTTCCTTGCGGACGCCTTCGCCCGGGCCCTTTCGGGCCACCTCGCGGGGATGGGCCTGAAAGTGGTCCTCCTAAAGGGCCCCGTCCCCACCCCCCTCCTCTCCTTCGCCGTGCGCCACCTTAAGGCGGCGGGCGGGGCCATGCTCACCGCGAGCCACAACCCGCCCCAGTACCTCGGGGTGAAGTTCAAGGACGCCACCGGGGGGCCCATCGCCCAGGAGGAGGCCAAGGCCATCGAGGCCCTGGTCCCCGAGGAGGCCCGGGCCCTGGAGGGGGCCTACGAGACCCTGGACCTGCGGGAGGCCTACTTTGAGGCCCTAAAGGCCCACCTGGACCTGAAGGCCCTCTCCGGCTTTTCCGGCGTCCTCTACCACGACAGCATGGGCGGGGCGGGGGCAGGCTTCCTCAAGGGCTTCCTCCGCCACGTGGGCCTGGAGATCCCCGTAAGGCCCATCCGGGAGGAGCCCCACCCCCTCTTCCACGGGGTGAACCCCGAGCCCATCCCCAAGAACCTGGGGGTGACCCTGGCGGTGCTGGGCCCCGAGACCCCCCCGAGCTTCGCCGTGGCCACGGACGGGGACGCGGACCGGGTGGGGGTGGTCCTCCCCGGCGGGGTCTTCTTCAACCCCCACCAGGTCCTCACCACCCTGGCCCTCTACCGCTTCCGCAAGGGCCATAGGGGCCGGGCGGTGAAGAACTTCGCCGTGACCTGGCTTTTGGACCGCCTGGGGGAACGGCTCGGCTTCGGGGTCACCACCACCCCGGTGGGCTTCAAGTGGATCAAGGAGGAGTTCCTCAAAGGGGACTGCTTCATCGGCGGGGAGGAGTCCGGGGGCGTGGGGTACCCCGAGCACCTTCCCGAGCGGGACGGGATCCTCACAAGCCTCCTTCTCCTGGAGAGCGTGGCCGCCACGGGGAAGGACCTGGCCGAGCAGTTCAAGGAGGTGGAGGCCCTCACGGGCCTCACCCACGCCTACGACCGCCTGGACCTTCCCTTAAAGGCCCCCCTGGACCTCACCCCCTTCCGCGAACCCCGCCCCCTGGCCGGCCTCACCCCCAAGGGGGTGGACACCCTGGACGGGGTGAAGTGGCTCTATGAAGAGGCCTGGGTCCTCTTCCGGGCCTCGGGCACGGAGCCCGTGGTGCGGATCTACGTGGAGGCCCAAAGCCCCGAGCTCGTCCGGGCGCTTCTGGAGGAGGCGCGGAAGCTCGTGGAGGGCTAGCGTCCGTGGGCCTCACCCCTCGCCTCTGGGCCAAGGTGGGAAGGGCGTGGCGGAGCCCCACCCTGCGCAACCTCTTTTACCTCTACGCTGTCCAGGCGGCCAACTACCTTTTCCCCCTCGTCACGTTGCCCTACTTGGCCCGCGTCCTGGGACCCGAGGGGTTTGGCAAGCTCGCCCTGGCCCAGGCCTTGGTCCTTTACCTCTACGCTTTCTTGGAGTACGGCTACCAGTTTACCGCCACCCGTGAGGTGGCCAGAAACCGGGAGGACCGAGCCGAGCTCGGTAAGATCGCGGCTGGCGTCCTCCACGCACGCCTTCTCCTTCTTCTCCCCCTTCTTCCCCTCGGGATCGGGCTGGGGTGGGCGATCCCCCTACTTCGGGGGGACTTTTCCTTGACCGTAGGGGCGCTCCTTGCCGCCATAGGGCAGGGCTTCAGCCCCCTCTGGTTCTTTCAGGGGCTGGAGCAGATGGGTAGGGTGGCCTTGTTGGAAGTCCTCGTGCGGGGAGCCACGACCTTGGGCGTGTTTCTGCTGGTCCGAAGCCCCGGGGACGTGGCCGTACCCATCTATCTCCAGGCCGCTTCCTACTGGCTCACGGCCCTCCTGGGCCTGAGCTGGCTCCGTGCCGAGGTGGTATGGCCCGGGCTTAGCGGAGGAGGGGCTTGGCTTCGCAAGGGGGTCACGTTTTTCGTGTACAACCTGGCCACACTCCTCTACACCAGCCTCAACGTGACCTTGGTGAGCCTGGTGCTCCCGGCGGCCCAGGTAGGCCAGTACGCCGGGGCGGAGCGGCTGGTGCGGCCTTTGGTGAACATGTGGTCGCCCATCACCCGTCTTTTCTTTCCCCGCCTAAGCTTCGCCTTCGCCCAGGGTAAACCCGAAGCCCGGCGCTGGCTCTGGCAAGCCTTTTTGCTTACGCTGGGAGTGGGAGTGGTGCTGGGAGCAAGCCTGTTCCTCTCGGCCCCCATTTTAGTGTCCTGGTTCTTGGGCGCTGGTTATGAAATGGCCGTTCCCATCGTAAAAGTGCTTTCTCTGTTTCTAGTCCTGAGTGCCCTTTCCAGCTTCGTGGGGATCCAACTCCTTCTGCCCATGGGTCTGGACCGCCCCTTCCTGGTCATTGCCCTTTCGGCGGGCTTGCTAAACGTGGCCCTGGCCCTCTGGGCCCTTCCCCGGTGGGGGGTGCTGGCCATGCCATGGGTGGCGGTGGTGGCGGAGGGCTGGGTAAGCCTAGGGATGCTCGGGGCTTGGCTCCTTCTTAAGTCTAGGAGGTAGAAGTCTATGCGTCCGGACGTAGCCTTTGCTCTCCCGGCGCTGGCTGGGGGAGGGGTGGAGCGGGTGTACCTGGACCTGGCTGGGGCCATGGTGAAGGAGGGACTTAGGGTGGACTTCGTCTTGGCCAGGGCCGAAGGGCCCCTTTTAGCGCAACTCCCTCAGGGGGTCCGCCTTTGGGACCTAGGGGTGCCTCGGCGGCTACGCCTGCTTAGGGCGTACACCCCCCTAGGGGTCTACTTGGCCCAAGCCAGGCCTAGGGTAGTCCTCCCTGTTTGGGACTACCTGGACTGGGTTCCTCTCCAGGCCGCCTGGCGGTCAAGGACGCCTTTTCTCTGGGTTTTGCACAACGCCCCTGCCTACCTCAAGGACGTTCCCAACCCAGTCAAAAGGCATACCGCCCTGTGGGCTGCTAGACAAACCCTAAAGCGGGCGGTGAACCACCCCCTGGGTCGGGTAGGAGCGGTCTCCAGGGGTGTGGCCCAAGCCTTCGCCCGCTTCGGTGGAGTTCCCGAGGAGAGGATATGCGTCTTACCCAATCCGATCCACGTAGACCGCGTGCGACGGCTCTCTCATGAAAACGTGCCTCTACCTGCAACGCCTTACTTCTTGGCGCTAGGCCGCCTGCATCCTCAAAAAGGCTTTTCACTTCTCTTAGAGGCCTTCTCCATTTTTGCCAAGCACCATCCAGATGTGCACCTGCTTATCCTGGGGGAAGGCCCAGAGAGACCCCGACTAGAAAAACTTGCTCACACCTTGGGGCTGACAAGCCGCGTGGCCTTTCTCGGATTTGTGGTCAACCCGTATCCTTACCTTCGGGGGGCGAAGGCCTTGGTGATTACCAGTCGGTACGAAGGGTTTTCCATGGTGGCCCTCGAGGCCCTCGCCCTGAGGGTTCCCGTGGTGGCCGTCGAGAGCGAGGGGGGCTTGCTTGAAGCCTTGGGGGATGGCCGTTTCGGTATCGTTACCCCTCGCTCGCCCCAGGCTTTAGCCCACGCAATGGAGAGGGTGCTTTCCGATGGCTTTGCGTGGGACGAAACCGCCCTCAAAGACCATTTGAACCAGTATTCCCCAGAAGCGGCGCTTAGGAGCTATATGAGCGTTCTGGAGGAGATATGGCGATAAAATCGGTGCTCTTTTTGCGCTCTAACCCAGTAGCACCCGACCCCCGGGTAGCCAAGGAAGCCCAGGCACTCGCAGACGCAGGGTACAAGGTCGGGGTTGTGGCGTGGGACCGAACGGGCGAGTTACCAAAGGTGGAGGAAACGCCCTTTGGCTTAGTGGAGCGTCTGCCCATAAAGGGATCTTTCAGGTCAGGGTTGGCCAATCTGCTTCCATTGGTTCGCTTTAACCTAGCGTTACTTTGGCACCTAATAAAGCGGCGATCTACTTACGATGCTATCCATGCTTGCGACTTTGACACAGTATTACCTGCTTTGGTGGCAGCAAAGCTTTTGGGCAAAAAGGTGGTTTACGATGTTTTTGACTTCTATGCCGACATGCTTCGCGCCACCCCGGGGTGGATTAAGTCCATCATCAAAAAGGTGGATTTAAGGCTCATGGGATGGGTGGATGCCGTCATCTTGGCAGACGAAAGCAGGGTGAAGCAGATCCAAGGGGCTCGCCCCAAGCGCCTGACTTTCATCTACAATAGTCCTCCCATAGAAGATCCTTTTCCTCTGCCGCCGGCACCTCCTCCTCTCCGCATAGCCTACGTGGGGTTGTTGCAGAAGGAGAGGGGAATCCTGCAAGTGATAGAACTGCTACGCCGCCACCCGGAGTGGGAGCTGGACCTTGGCGGCTTTGGAGGGGATGAAGAGGAGATCCGAAGGGCAGTAGCGGATCTACCTAACGTTCGCTATCACGGTCGGGTTCCTTACGAAAAGGCGCTAGAGCTCATGAGCAATGCTCATCTGCTTTTCGCTACCTACGATCCGTCCATCCCCAACCATCGGTACTCCAGCGCCAACAAGCTTTTTGAAGCAATGGCTATAGGGAGGCCCATCGTGGTAGCCAGGGATACAGGAATGGATCAACTGGTCCAGCAGTACGCCTTGGGTTTCGTAGTCGAGTATGGAAACCTGGCGGCTCTAGAAGACGCTTTTGCCCGGGTAGCAAGCTGGGATCTCCAACGCTTTGAGGAGTTTTCCCAAAAAGCCCAGGAGGTGTACGTAACCCGTTTTGCTTGGCGGATAATGAAGGAAAGATTGATCGCCTTGTACCGTAAACTTGAAGAGTAGTGGCTGAAGCGTTAGCGTTAGGGAGGAAGAAAAGCGAGGTCGTGCCAGCTCCCCGGGGTCAAGTTCACCTCGTGGACAAACTTCCCGTCATCCACCAGAAGGTGGGGCTTGAGGCCGTGGAGGTAGACCCGCTTGCTGGGGATGAAGCCGCGGTAGGCCCTGTCGGGAAAAGGCGGGAGCGGGGGGCGCAGATGTCCTCGCAGGCGGGAAGGGGGAAAGTGTCCAACGCATGGGTCCAGGCCTGGCGGAGGTGCTTCCAAACCTGGGCCAGGAGGTGGAGGAGGGCAAAAGGAAGGATAGGTAGAGGGCATGGTTGGTAAGCGCCTCGAGGCCATCTACCAGGAGGTTCTCAGGTGAAAGTGGCGCTTCTAGCTTTCTCCGTCCGAGGAGCTATGGGCCAGTACTTGGAGGCGCTAGTACCTCCTTTGTCCCAACACCTTGACCTTTCCCTTTATGTTCCCGAGCATTTTGAGGGAAACGTCCCCGTTAAGGTCGTCCGCTTCCCTACCGGGGCATCCCGAGCCCAAGCCCTTAGGCGGTTTTTAGACCCGAGGCCCGCCCGCACCCTTTGGCAAAAAATTCTCACAGAGAAGCCCGACTGCCTCTATCTTTTCAACGGCGAAGGGTACCCATGGGCGCTCTGGCTAGCCAGGTGGGCTAAGAAAGAGGGTGTCCCGCTCTTCCTCACCCTTCATGACCCTGATCCCCATCCGGGGAACCCCTGGGAAGCCGCCAACGCCCTCCTGCGCCGCTGGGTTGTGCCTTTGGCCACAAGCGTACACGTACACTCTCAGGTGTTTGTGGATAAAGCCCGGAAGCTCGGAGCCCGACACGTCGTAGTGATCCCTCACGGGAGTTTTGCCGACCGCTTCCTTCGGCACGCCAAACCGGGTGTCCAACGCGAAGAAGACCTTGTCCTTTTCTTCGGTCGCCTCGAGGCCTACAAGGGAATAGACATTCTTGTCAAGGCCATTTTAGCCTTGGAAGGGCGCAGAAGAGCCCTAATCGCGGGGCCGGGGCAGGTACCCCGTATTCTAAGAAGGGCAATGAGAGAGCACCCTTCATGGTTTGAGGTTCATAACCGCTACGTACCCGATGAGGAAGCCGCCCTCTTTTTCCAAAGGGCATCGGTTCTCGTCCTTCCCTACCGGCAGGCTACACAGTCTTCCTTGCCCCTCATCGGGGCCGCTTTTGGGCTCGCTGTAGTGGCTTCGGCCGTAGGTGCCTTCGTGGAAGACGTGCCCCGCGTAGGGGGTATACTAGTACCCCCAAATAATCCTCAGACCCTGGCACAGGTACTTGCAATTGCAAAACCTAAGGAAAGGAGCTACCACAACCCGGACCTAACGTTCCAGCTTTTGGCCAGGCAATTTGTGGCATGGCTTGAAGGGGGTCTCCGAAGGTGACCTTAGGCGAGAAAAGCTCGGCTTATATCAAGGTTGCGCCAATATCGCTTGCTTTGCTTTGGGCAACCTTTGCCTTCCTCGTGAAAACAGTCATAGCCACAGGCCTGCACCTGTACTCGTTAGTAAGCGGATTTGAGGGATTTTATCCCCTAGCCTCGGGGGCAGACGATCGCTTTTATCATTGGGCTGCCGTTTCCCTAGTCCAATCAGGGACCCCAGAAAATCTTCCGAACGCCTATCCTTATCTCCTCGCTTGGATTTACCAATTCGTGGGACCGTCCTTGATGTGGGGGAAAATCGTCAATGTCCTTTTAAGCTCAATTGCAGTCTACTATGGGGTGCTCCTGGCCTACGAGCTTTCCAGGGCAAAGGCCAGGTTGTGGCGGCTTTCCTCCGCTCCAAACCTGGCGGGCCTTCTTCTCGTCGCCTATCCTTCGGGTTTGTTTTATGGTGGCCAGCTCCTCAAGGATCCGGCAGTCTTGGCTTTGGGGATGGCCTCTCTTTACTGGTCTGCAAAACTACTTTGGAAACCCCGCTTAAGGGAAACTATTTTCCTCGTCATAGGGCTGGTAGGGCTTTACCAGTTTAGAGGATATGCATCTGTAGCCTTGCTGGGAGCACTTTCGGTATATGCCCTTACCCAAATCTGGCGGAGGCCACTCTACGTTGCTCTCGTAGCTTTAATCGCCGTTTTAGTTCCAATTGCTCTTGGATGGGGGCCTCTGGGTTTGAAGTACCTAGCTCCCCTTCTCAATCCCGAGAAGATCTCACACATTAGAGAAGAAGTTTATTCTATTGGAGGGAGTGCCGTAGACATTTCTTTGGATTTCTCCAATCCGATAGCTTTCCTGATAAGCTATGCGTACAGCTTCGCCACAGTTCTATTAGGGCCCCTGCCTTGGCAAGTCAAGAGTCCTATCGTGGCTATCGCCTTAGTTGAGGCTGTTCCTATGTGGTTTCTTTTAGCAACGGTTTGGCTACGCAACTCTTTTCGGTGCGCTGATCGAAGGGCAACTTTTTTGGTAATCTTTGTCTTAATTTACATCGGTGGTCTAGCTCTGATCAGTGACAATATTGGGGCCAACACTCGTTTGCGACTCCTACCGTGGTCCACTCTGCTTGTTTGGATAGCTCTCCAGCTAGAAATCCAGCTAGAAAGAAGGAGAAAGCATGCGCCTCCTCTACCTCATCACTCGCGCTGAACCCGGGGGAGCCCAGGTCCACCTCCTGGAACTCCTCCGAGGCTTCCGGGACCGGGCGGAGCTCCACCTGGGGGTGGGGGAGGACCAAGACGGCTTCCTGGTGGAGGAAGCCCGCGCCCTGGGGGTGAGGGTCCACCTCCTTAGGCACCTCGTGCAGCCCGTGCGCCCTGTAAAGGACTTTCTCGGCCTCTTTGAAGTAATGGCTCTCATCCGGAAAGTCCGGCCCCACCTCCTCCACGCCCACTCCTCCAAGGCGGGCTTCCTGGGGCGCCTGGCGGGGCGGGTCCTGGGGGTGAAGAGCGTCTTCACGGCCCACGGGTGGGCCTTCACCGACGGGGTTCCAGAAGGAAGAAAGAGGCTCGCCCTCGCCATGGAGCGCCTGGCGGGGCGGCTTGGGGACCTGGTCCTCGCCGTCTCCGAGTACGACAGGGCCCTCGCCCTTCGCCACAAGGCGGTGCCCCCGGAGAGGATCCGGGTGGTGCATAACGGGGTCCCCGATACCCCCTTCCGCGCAGACCCCAGGAAGGAACCGCCAAGGCTCGCCATGGTGGCCCGCTTCGCCCCTCAAAAGGACCACGCCCTCCTTCTAAAGGCCCTCTCGGGCCTAAAGGAGCTTCCCTGGAGCCTGGACCTGGTGGGGGAGGGGCCCCTCCTTCCCCAAGCTAAGGCCCTAGCCGAGGCCCTGGGGCTTGGCGAAAGGGTCCGCTTCCTAGGAAAGCGGCTGGACGTGGACCGGGTTCTGGCGGAGGCCCAGGTCTTCGTCCTCGCCACGAACTGGGAGGGGCTTCCCCTTTCCGTACTCGAGGCCATGCGGGCCGGGCTTCCCGTGGTGGCCACGGGCATGGGCGGGGTGGGAGAGGCGGTGGTGGAGGGAAAGACGGGGTTCCTGGTAGGGCGGGGGGACGAGGAAGCCCTAAGAGCGAGGCTGAGAACCCTCCTCCTCTCCCCGGAACTCCGGGCCCGGCTGGGGGAAGCGGGGAGGAGGCGCTACGAGGAGGCCTTCACTCTAGATGGCATGCTCGCCCGGGTGTGGGCGGCCTACGAGGAGGTGCTCCGCCTATAGGGAAGCCCATTTGCACGCCTCCCTCATTCCCCTCCTGGTAGGATGAAGGCCATGGGTGCGTTGGAGCTCCGGTTGCCCTACCGCACCGTTAAAGCCCGCCCTTTCCCGGGCCTCGCCGTGGGGCTTAGCCTCCTTCCCTCCCTGACGGCCGCCCTTCTGGTCTTCGGCCCCCCGCCTTGGCGGGGGGAGGTGGGGGTGCTCGTGGGGCTTACCCTCCTCGCCCACCTCCTCGCCTTCTTCGCTACAGACCGCATGGCCCGCTACCCCGGGCGGGAGGCCTGGGGGCTTGCCGCCTTCAACCTTCTCCTCTTCACCCTCCTCCTCCTCGCCGTCCTCGCCCTGGGGCGGCTCTACTACTCCCGGGCCTTCCTCCTCCTCGCCACCTCCCTCGCCTTCCCCCTCCTCCTCCTCTACCTCCACCACCTGCCCCCCGTCCGCCTCGCCCTCCTTCCCGGGGGGCTCGCGGACCGACTCAGGGGCATCGCCAAAGGGGTGAGGCCCATCGAGGACCTGGAGGAGGCCGAGGGAGTGGTGGCGGACCTTCACCATCTGGACCCGAGGGCCCTTCCCCTCCTCGCCGAGGCCTCCCTGAGGGGGCTTCCCATCCTCCACGCCGCCCTAGTGTACGAGGGGTACACGGGCCGGGTTCCCCTGGAGGGGAGCTATGGGGAAGGGCTTCTCGTCCTCTCCGAGGGGAACCGGGGGCTTTACCCCTACTTCAAACGGCCCTTTGAGGTGGGCCTTGTCCTCCTCTTCGCCCCCCTCATCCTCCTCCTCGGGCTTTTGGTGGCCCTTCTCGTCTACCTGGACCTGGGGCGGCCCGTCCTCTTCGCCCAGGAACGGATGGGCCTCGGGGGGAGGCCCTTCAAGGCCTACAAGTTTCGCACCATGCGGGGAGCCCCCAGGGAGGGGGTCTACGCGGGGGCGGAAGCAGACCGCATCACCCCCTTGGGGAAGCTCTTGCGAAAGCTCCGCTTAGACGAGTTGCCCCAGCTCTGGAACGTCCTTCGCGGCGAGATGGCCCTGGTAGGCCCCAGGCCCGAGCAAAAGGTGCTGGCGGAGAAATATGCCGAGGAAATTCCCTCCTATATGCTACGCCACGTCGTCCGTCCCGGTCTCACCGGATGGGCCCAGGTGCACCACGGCTACGCGGAGGGTTTAGAGGGAACCATAGAAAAGCTCAGCTATGATCTCTACTACGTGAAGCACTGTTCCTTTTGGTTAGACCTAAGGATCTTGGTACGCACCCTGTGGGTGATCCTCACTGGTTTTGGCGCAAAGTAACGGGAGGTCAATGTGGAAACCCCCAGCGAGGAGCTAACCCTAAGGGACATCCTGGAAATCCTCAAGCGCCAGAAGGCCTGGATCCTCACCCTCCCCCTCCTCTTCGGCGCGGTCGCCCTGATCTACGGCTTCTTCGTCGCCGAGCCCACCTACGCCTCCACCGCCACCTTGAGCGTGGCCCCGGTGCAGGTGCAGGCCCAGCTGGAGCAGCGGATCCAGGTGCAGCAGGCCACCCCCATCACCTTTGAGGGCCTGAAGGCCCTGGCCCTCTCCGAGGAGGCGGTGGGAGAGGTGTGGGAGGCGCTAAGGAAAGAGGGGAGGCTTCCCACCCGCTGGCAGGACCAGGGGAACCTCAGGGGCGTGGAGCGGATGCTCCGGGACCTCGAGGTGAAGGACATCTCCCCTAGGGTCCAGGCGGCGAACCCCAATCAGGTCCCCCCCATCGTCGCGAGCTTCACCGTGAAGGCCCCGGACCCCGAGGTGGCGGCCGAGGCGGCGAACCTCTGGGTGGAGGCGGTGAAGCGCAAGGTGAACGAGATCCCCCTGCAGCGCCTTAAGGCGAGCCTCGCGGCCCTCGAGGAGCAGCTACCCCCCGCGGAGAAGGCCTACCGGGAGGCCCAGGCGAGGTGGGAGGCCTTCCAGAAGACCACCACCCTCGCCCAGGACAAGGCGGAGCTGGAGGCCAAGACCGGGGAGCGGGTGAGCCTGGACCAGGAGCTCTCCGGCCTGGAGCGGGACCTGGCGGCGGTGCGGGGGCGGATCGCCGCCTTGGAGAAGGAGGCGGCCCGCCAGGCCCAGCTCGTGTCCCTGAACACAAGCCCGGAAAGCCTCGCCATCATCGGCAAGCGCCTCCAGGAGGCCCAGGCCGCCCTGAAGCAGGAGACGGAGAAGGCCAGGCAGGCCTACCTGGCGGCGGCCAAGGCCCTGGAGGCCTTCAAGGAAAGGGAGCGCATCGCCGAGTGGCAAGGCGAGCTAAACCAGCTCTCTAGGCGTTTGGCAGAGATCGGGGTGCGGCTGGCCCAGATCGCCACCGAGCGGGCCTCTAAAGAAGCTGCCCTGAAGGGGCTGGAGGGGGCCCTTGCCGAGGAACCCAAGGTATTGGACGTAATGCGCGAAGTGGTGGCCGATCCCGTGGTCGCTGCGGCGGTGGCGAAAGGAGACCTGGAAGCCCTTGCAGGGCTAAAGCTCCGGGTGCAGGAGGTGAACCCCGCCTACGCCCCCCTGTTGACCCAAGCCGTGAGTCTGCGCAGCCAAATCCAGGGCCTGGAAGCCGAGGCGCAGGCGTTGCTGAAGGAGCAAGAGGCGATCTCCCAACGTATCACGTCTTTAAGGCAACTTCTAGCCGCCCAGGAGCGGGAAAAGGAGGCCATCACCCTGGAGTACAACACCAAGAAGGCCGCCTACGAGGCCTTCCGCGCCCGGTACGACCAGATCGCGAACCTCTCGGGGGCAGACCTCGCCTTTGACAACCCCAACCCCGAGTACCAGCGCCTGCGCTCGGCGCTCATAGACGCCCAGGCGGAGGAGGCGAGGCTTCTTGCCAGGAAGGCGGCCCTCGAGGCCCGCATCGCCCAGGTGGACGCCCGCATCAACGTCCTCAAGGACCGGGTGGCCCGGGCCCAGGTGGAGCAGGACACCCTGAGCCAGGCCCTGGAGCTCGCCAAGAACGCCTACCTGGCCCTGGCCCAGAAGCGCACGGACCTGGGAATCCAGATCGCCAGCAGCCAGGAAGCCTGGGCCTCCATCCTGGCCCCCGCCTACCCCGTCTACGAGAAGGTGGCGCCCAGGCGGGGCCTCCTCTTCGCCCTGGCGGTGGCCTTGGGCCTGATGCTCGGGGTGATGGCCGCCTTCGTGGCCGAGGCCCTAAGGCCCCAAGAGGCCCCCTCTGGGGGAAGCGCATGAACCGGGCGCGCGACTGGATGCGGCAAGCCGAGCGGGACCTTGAGCACGCCCAAAAGAGCCTGGAGCTTGGCCACTGGGAATGGGCTTGCTTCGCCGCCCATCAGGCGGCGGAGAAAGCCCTCAAAGCGGTTTATTTCGCCTTGGGGGCCGAGGCCTTCGGCCACGCGCTCACCCACCTCTTGGCCGGTCTTCACGAACGGCTCAACTTGACCCCCGAGCTCAGGCGCTGCGCCCTGGTGCTGGATAGGCTCTACATCCCCACGCGCTATCCGGACAGCTGGGAGGCGGGTGCCCCTCTGGACTACTATGGAGAGGAGGAGGCTCGGGATGCGCTCCTTTGTGCAGGAGAAATCCTACGGTTCGGTCAAAGTGTTCTGGCTGGACCGGGAGAGACTTCTTCAGGCCCTTGAAGAAAAGGCGGCCGAGCTCCTCGCCACCTTCCCCGAGGTCCTCGCCGTGGTCCTCTTCGGCTCCTTGGCCCGGGGAGAGGCGACGCCGCGGAGCGACGCCGACCTCCTCCTCCTCGTGGGGGAGGCTCCCCCCTTCCTGGAGCGCCCCGGGCGTTACCTTCCCCTTTTCGCCGATCTGGGTTTTCCCGTGGACCTTTTCGTCTACACCCCGAAGGAGGCCGAGGCCAATCCCCTGGCCCGGCGAGCCCTGGCGGAGGGCCGGGTGCTCGCCGAGCGGAAGGGCTAGGGGCGGGCCACCTCCTCCAGCCTCCTCTCCGCCTCCTCCATGTACCGGTCCCAGGGGATGAGGGCGTAGCCCCCCTCCCTCCGGGCGGCGTAGTAGGGAAGGTCCAGGGAGAGGGGGGGCCGCACCTCGAGGTGTTCCCGCACCAGGGCGGGAAGGGACTTTGGGTAGACCCTGGGCCTCCGCAGGCGCTCCAGGAGAAGGCTTAGCCTCAAGGGGCGCATCAGTTCCTCCGCACCTTCTTGTTGAGGAAGTCCAGGAGGAGGTACTTGCCGATGTTCCTGGGGCTCGTGAGGTAGGCCTTGCCCCGGGTGATCTGGGAAAGCTTCTTCACGAAGGCGAGGAGTTCGGGCTCCCGGGCGAGCATGAAGGTGTGGATGGGGATCCCTTCGCGCCTCGCCAGGGTGGCCTCCTTGAGGGTCTCGGCGAGGATCAGGGGGTCCAGGCCCCAGGCGTTTTTGTAGATCTCCCCGCTCGGCAGGGTTAAGGCCGAGGGCTTGCCGTCGGTGATGAGGATGATCTGCTTCATCTCCCCGCCCATCTTCCTGAGGAGGGTCCGGGCGAGCTCCAGGCCCGCCTTGGTGTTGGTGTGGTAGGGCCCCACCTGCACCAGGGGGAGCTTGGCCAGGGGGATTTCCTCGGCGGTGTCGTGGAAGAGGACGAAGCGGACCCGGTCCCCGGGGTACTGGGTGCGGATGAGGTGGGCGAGGGCGAGGGCCACCTTCTTCGCCGGGGTGAAGCGGTCCTCCCCGTAGAGGATCATGGAGTGGGAGCAGTCCAGGAGGACCACGGTGCTCATGCTGGCGGTGTACTCGGCAAGGTCTATGACCAGATCCTCGTGGGAAAGGCGCTCCAGCCCCTTGGCCATGGCCTTCTTGAGGGTCTCGGGGACGTTGAGCTCCAGGGGGTCCCCCCACTCCCAGGGCTTGGTCTCCCCCGTCTTCTCCACCCCGGGGGCGTGGTGGGGGGTGGGGTGGAGGCCCGGGGGGTTGCGGCCCAGGGCCCCGAGGAGCTCCCGGAGGCTCTTCAGGCCCAGGAAGTCCGAGGCCTTCTCCGTGAGCTCAAAGCGGGCCTCCCCCGCCTCCCCCCGGTAGCCGCCCTGGGCGGGGTCCGTGGGGTCCTCCCCGGGAAGGCGGAGGTAGCCCGCCTCCTGGAGCTTCCGGATCATCCCCTGGATGGCCTGGTAGAGCCTCGTCTCCTCCTTTCGGTCGGCGAAGCGGGCCTCGCGGAGCCAGTCCTCGGGGACGAGCTCGTTCTTGAGGAGGGCCTGGAGGAGGGCGTCGTAGAGGTCCTCGAGGGTGGGGGCGCGGTCGGGGTCCGGGTCGTAGCGCTGGAAGGGGTCGGAAAACCCCGAGTCCAGGAGGAAGTCCTCTAGGAGGCTTAGGATCTCCTCGGGGGAAAGCTCCTCCAGGCCTCCCTCGTAGCGGCTATAGCGGATGGCCTTCATCTTCGCAACCTCCCCAAAACCTGCTCCATGAGCCTGGCGTAGTCCGGAAGCCGCCGGAAGATGGCCCGGGCCAGGGGCTCGTTGTAGGTGTGGACCGTGAGGCTGCGGTCGTCCACCATGCCCAAGGCCAGGCGGGCTTCCTCGTCCCTGAGTAGACCCACCTCCCGGGCCAGGCGGATAACTCCCTTGGGGCTTGCCCCCTCGAGGCCCTCCTTTTCCCGCAGGTAAGCCTGGAGGGCCTTCCAGAAGGCCTCAAAGGTGTACTCAAAGCGCTGGATGGCGGCGTCCCGCTCCACGGGGCTCGGGTCTTCCAAGAAGGCCAGCTCCTTCAGCGTGGCCAGGGCCTTCTCCGCCACCTGGATGCGTTCTAGAACTCGGCCCAAAGCACCCCCTCCCTAAGCACCCGCTCCCGGAAGGCAGGCTCGGCCTCGGCAAGGTCCACGAGGTCCACCCGCCGCACCACGGGGGCCTCCTCCAGGGCCTCCCGGAGGAGGGGCATGAGGTCCTTAAGGGGTACGGGGGAGAGGAGGGCGAGGTCCAGGTCGGAGGCTTGCCTCCCCTCCCCCCGGGCGAAGGAGCCGAAGAGAAAGAGCCTCGTCCCCGTGCCCTCGAGGTAGGGCCTCAGGGCCCTTAGGACCGCCTCCTTGTCCCGGTCCAGGCTAGTTGCCATAGCTCCTCGGGCGCTCCGCCGCCTGGTAGGTCGCCTCGCCCCGGGAGAGCTTCCTTCGGCCCACCAGGCCTTCCAGGACGAACTCCCCGGCGGAAAGCAAAACCTCAGGGGCTTCCCCCTCGGCCAGGGCCCTCGCCGCCTCCAGAAGCCCCGGGACCCCGGCCATGGCCTTAAGGGCCTCCTCCACGTCCCCCTCGGGCAGGGTGAGGAGGTTTCCCTCCTCAAAGTGGGCCACGATGGGCTCGGTCCTTAAGCGGTAGCGGGGGAGGACCAGGCCGAAGGCCCGCTGCACGATCTCCCGCGCCACCCTCTCCGCCCCCTGGAGCTCCCCCTCGTACTCCAATTCCAGCTTCCCGGTGATGGCGGGAAGCCCCTGGTAGAGGTCCAAAGGCCTCGCCACGGGCCTTCCCCCGTGGAGGAGGGCGCGGCGCTCGGCGCTTGCCGCCACCACCTCCAAAAGGCTGATGGCGAGGCGCTGGGAGACCCCCGCCGTCTGGTCCACGCGGCGGTCCTCCCGGGCGACGAAGGCCACGGCCTCCACGGAAAGCCTCACCCACTCCGGGACCAGGACCCCCTCCGGCACGTAGGCCTCCTGGGCGCTGATCCGGGCCCCCTCCTCCAAGGAGCGGGGGTAGTGGGTGCGGATCTCGCTCCCGATCCGGTCCTTGAGGGGGGTCACGATGCGGCCCCGGGCGGTGTAGTCCTGGGGGTTGGCGGTGAAGACGAGCCAGACGTCCAGGGGAAGCCGGAGGGGGTAGCCCCGGATCTGGACGTCCCCTTCCTCGAGGATGTTGAAGAGGGCCACCTGCACCTTGGGGGCGAGGTCGGCGAGCTCGTTCACGGCGAAGATCCCCCGGTTCGCCCGGGGCAGGAGGCCGTAGTGGATGCTCTCCAGGTCCGCCATCCCCGTGCCCCGCCTGGCCGCCTTGATGGGGTCCATGTCCCCGAGGAGGTCGGCCACGGTGGTGTCGGGGGTGGCGAGCTTCTCCACGTACCGGTCCTCCCGGGAAAGCCAGACGATGGGGGCGTCGTCCCCGGCCTCCTCCAGGAGGCGCTTTCCCTCGGGGGAGATGGGGTGGAGGGGGTTGTCGCGAAGCTCCGTGGCGAGGGCGGGAACCTCCTCGTCCAGGAGGCTCGTGAGGCTTCGCAGGATCCGGCTTTTCGCCTGGCCCCGGGTGCCGAGGAGGATGAAGTTCTGCTTGGCGAGGATGGCCTGGACCAGGGCGGGGATCACCGTGTCCTCGTAGCCGTGGATGCCGGGGAAAAGCCTCTCCCCGCGCCTGAGCTTCTCCCGGAGGTTCTCCCTGGCCTCGTCCTTCACGGTGCGGCGGAGCTTCTCCAGGGGGTAGGTGCGCCTGAGTTCGCCTAGGGTCTTGGCCTTCACCCTTACCAGTCTAGGGGAAGGGATAGGCGGGGTGTGTGCCGTGGGTTCCCCTGGAGCGTGGGATAATAAGGGGGTGAACCGGGCCCGGGACTGGCTGGAGCAGGCGAGGCACAACCTGCGCCACGCCCAGGGAAGCTTGGGCCTAGGCGACTACGCCTGGGCCTGCTTCGCCGCGCAACAGGCCGCCGAGGCCGCCCTCAAGGGGCTTCATCTGGCCCGGGGCCAGGTGGCCTGGGGTCACTCCATCCTGGACCTCCTGGCCGACCTTCCCGAGGATGTGGACGTGCCCGAGGACCTGGTGGAGGCCGCCAAGGTCTTGGACAAGTACTACATCCCCACCCGCTACCCGGACGCCCACCCGGCGGGCCCCGCCGCCCGGCACTACACCCGCCTCGAGGCGGAGGAGGCCCTGGACCTAGCCCAAAAGATCCTGGCCTTCGTGGAGGAAAAGCTTTGACCCGCGTCTTCCGCTTTGACCCGAAGGCCCGCCTTAAGGAGGTGGCCGAGGCGGCAAGGGCCCTGGGGGAGCGCCCCGAGGTCCTCGCCGTGGTCCTCTTCGGCTCCCTGGCCCGGGGGGAGGCCACCGCCTTCAGCGACGCCGACCTCCTCGTCCTCCTCCGGGACACCCCTCTTCCCTTTCCCGAAAGGCTCGTGCGCTACCGCCCGGAAGGGGTGCGCCGGGTGGAGGTCTTCCCCTACACCCTGAGCGAGGCCGTGGAGGGCCTCAAGGGGGGGTTCGGCGTGGTCCCGGCCGCCCTCCGGGAAGGGAAGCTCCTCTTTGAGCGGGAGGGGGCCTGGGAGGCCCTACGCCGCCTAGCCTAACGCCCTTCTCATGCCCCGAGGGTATCTTGGCGGCGTGGAGATTCACGGCACCACCATCCTCGCCGTCCGCAAGGACGGGGTCACCGCCCTCGCCGGGGACGGCCAGGTCACCTTCGGCCAGACCGTGCTCAAGCGGGGGGCGGTGAAGGTGCGGAAGCTGGAGGTGGGGGAAGGCGTCCTCGTGGGGTTCGCCGGGGGCGTGGCCGACGCCCTGGCCCTCCTGGAGCGCTTTGAGGAACGGCTCAAGGAGGCCAAGGGGAACCTCCTGAAGGGGGCGGTGGAGACGGCCAAGCTCTGGCGCACCGACCGGGTCCTCCGCCACCTCCAGGCCATGATCGTGGCCGCGGACCGGGAGAGCATGGTCCTCCTCTCGGGAAGCGGGGAGGTGATCACCCCGGAGGAGCCCCTCCTCGCGGTGGGAAGCGGGGGGCCTTATGCCCTCGCCGCCGCCAAGGCCCTTTACCGGCACACGGGGCTTTCCGCCAAGGAGATCGCCACGGAGGCCCTAAGGATCGCCGCCGAGGTGGACCTCTACACCTCGGGCCAGGTGACCGTCCTCACTTTGGGGGAAGCATGAACCTGACGCCCGCCGAGATCGTCCGGGAGCTCTCCAAGCACATCGTGGGCCAGGAGGCGGCCAAGCGCGCGGTGGCCGTGGCCTTAAGGAACCGCTACCGCCGCAAGAAGCTTCCCCCGGAGATCGCCCGGGAGGTCACCCCCAAGAACATCCTCATGATCGGGCCCACGGGGGTGGGAAAGACCGAGATCGCCCGCCGCCTCGCCCGCCTCGCCGGGGCCCCCTTCGTGAAGGTGGAGGCCACCAAGTTCACCGAGGTGGGGTACGTGGGCCGGGACGTGGACTCCATCGTCCGCGACCTGGCGGAGGCGAGCTACCAGCTCGTGCTGGAGGAGATGAAGAAGAAGGTGGAGGAAAAGGCCCTGGCCCTCGCCGAGGAGGAGCTCGCCACCCTGCTCCGCACCTCGGTGGCCGAGGTCCGCTCGGGCCGCCTGGACGGCCACTTTGTGGAGGTCCAGGTGGAGGAGGAGGTCGCCCTCCCCTTCATGGGGGTCCTGGGGGGCGAGGCCTTCGGGGGCATGGGGGAGATGCTCAAAGGCCTCCTTCCCCGGCGCCCGGTCCGCCGCCGCATGACCGTGAGGGAGGCCCGGGAGGTGCTGAAGAACCAGCACGCCGAGCGCCTTATAGACAAGGAGGAGCTCAAGGAGGAGGCGAGGCGCCGCGCCCAGGAGGAGGGCATCGTCTTCATTGACGAGATTGACAAGGTGGCGCGGAGGGAGGGGACCGTGGGCCCCGACGTCTCCGGGGAAGGGGTGCAGCGGGACCTCCTCCCCATCGTGGAGGGGACGGTGGTCTCCACGAGGATCGGCCCCATCTCCACGGAGCACGTCCTCTTCATCGCCGCCGGGGCCTTCCACGTGGCCAAGCCCTCGGACCTGATCCCCGAGCTCCAGGGGCGGTTTCCCATCAGGGTGGAGCTTTCCCCCTTGGGCCCCGAGGAGTTCTACCGCATCCTCAAGGAGCCGGAGAACTCCCTCATCCGCCAGTACACGGAGCTCCTCAAGGCGGACGGCACCGAGCTCGTCTTTGAGGACGAGGCCCTTTGGGCCATCGCGCAGGCGGCCCACCGGGCGAACCAAGAGCTCGAGGACATCGGGGCGAGGCGGCTCGCCACCGTTTTGGAGAAGGTGCTGGAGGAGGTGAGCTTCCAGACGGACCTCGGCCGGGTGGAGATCACCCGGGCCTACGTGGAGAAGCGGCTAGAGGCGGTCTTCGCCTCCCCGGACCTCACCCGCTTCGTGCTGTGAAGGCTGTGAAGGAGGAAGGATGCGCTGGCTGTTGGTGGTCGCAGGACTTCTCGCCGCCGGGGGGCTGGCCCAGACGCCGCCTCCCCCCGCGGCCCAGACGGCGGAACAGAACCCCTTAAGGCTCGGGGTCCAGCTCTACGCCCTGGGGCGGTACGACGCGGCCCTCACCCTCTTTGAGCGGGCCCTAAAGGAGAACCCCCAGGACCCCGAGGCCCTCTACTGGCTCGCCCGGACCCAGCTCAAGCTCGGGCTCGTGAACCCCGCCCTGGAGAACGGCAAGACCCTCGTGGCCCGCACCCCCCGCTACCTGGGGGGCTACATGGTCCTCTCCGAGGCCTACGTGGCCCTTTACCGGCAGGCGGAGGACCGGGAGCGGGGCAAGGGCTACCTGGAGCAGGCCCTCTCCGTCCTCAAGGACGCCGAGCGGGTCAACCCCCGCTACGCTCCCCTCCACCTGCAACGGGGCCTGGTCTACGCCCTCCTGGGCGAGCGGGACAAGGCGGAGGCCTCCCTCAAACAGGCCCTGGCCCTCGAGGACACCCCCGAGATCCGCTCCGCCCTGGCGGAGCTCTACCTCTCCATGGGCCGCCTGGACGAGGCCCTGGCCCAGTACGCCAAGGCCCTGGAGCAGGCCCCCAAGGACCTAGACCTGCGGGTGCGGTACGCCTCCGCCCTCCTCCTCAAGGGGAAGGCGGAGGAGGCGGCCCGGGTGTTGGAGGAGGGGCACCGGATCAAGCCCTTGAACGCCGAGGGCTGGTACACCCTGGGCCAGGCCTACCTCGCCCTGGGGCGGACCAAGGAGGCGGGGGTGGCCCTGGAAAACGCCGTGGCCCTCGCCCCCCTGCGCTTCCCCGCCGCCTACTACTACCTGGGGCAGGTCTACCTGGCCCTCGGGGACTACCCGAAGGCGAAAAGCCGCCTCACGGTGGCGGTGCGCCTCGAGCCCAAGCGGGCGGAGTACCGCTACAGCCTCTGCCTGGCGAACGAGAAGCTCGGGGACAAGGAGGGGGCCCGCTACCAGTGCCAGGAGGCCTTGAAGCTTAGGCCGGACTACAAGGAGGCCGAAGAGGTGCTGAAGCGCCTCTAAGCCTTGGGCTCCTCCTTCTTCTCCTCCTCCTGGATCCCCTTCCTAAACTCCCGGGCCGCCTGGCCGATGCCGCGGGCGAGCTCGGGAAGCTTCTTGGCGCCGAAGAGGAGGAGGACGATGAGAAGGATGAGGATGATCTCCATGGGTCCGAGGTTCATGACCCCATGCTACCACGCCTTGACCCGCCAGGCGGCAAGGGCTATGCTGACGGGTGGGCGGCCGAAGCCCCGGGGCGTAGCGCAGGCCGGTAGCGCACCTGCTTTGGGAGCAGGGGGTCGCCCGTTCAAATCGGGCCGCCCCGACCACGCGGGAGTAGCTCAGCTTGGTAGAGCATCGGCCTTCCAAGCCGAGGGTCGCGGGTTCGAATCCCGTCTCCCGCTCCAGCCTGGCCGGGGCTTTTAGCCCCGGCTCCCTGTTTGGGCCCGTAGCTCAGTGGACAGAGCAGCCGCCTTCTAAGCGGTAGGTCGGGGGTTCGAATCCCTCCGGGCCCGCCATTGTTATCTTGGAAATGGGTAGCCTTTCTTGTGGGGGGATTTATGTGGAGGGATTTGAAAGACTTCTTGATGCGGGGAAATGTGGTGGATCTGGCGGTGGCCGTGATCATCGGCACGGCCTTTAGCCAGGTGGTGAGCAGCCTGGTGGCGGACGTGATCACCCCTCTTATCGGCGCCCTGGGTGGGGTGCCGGATTTCTCCGGAATCAGGTTGGGACCCATCGCCCTGGGCAGGTTCTTGAACGCCCTGCTCAACTTCCTGATCGTGGGGACGACCGTCTACTTCCTGGTGGTGGTGCCCATGCGGGAAGCGCAAAAGCGCCTCCGGAAGCCGCCCCAGGAAACCCCTCCCCCGGAGCCTCCAGAGGAGATCCGGCTTCTTCGGGAGATCTTGGAAGAACTTAGAAAAAAGACCTGAGCCGGCCCCAGAAGAAAAACGGCAGGTACCCCAAACCGAGCTTCGGCTTGGAGCAGCCCCCAAGCCTTAGGCCGGCAACCCAGCAGACGTTTTCAACCCGCGTTCCTGAGGCCCGCCGCCACGCCCAGGATGGAGAGGAGAAGGGCCCGCCTCAGGGCCTCGTCCTCCTTGCCCCCGGGAGCCCGATAGCGGCGGAGAAGCTCCACCTGGACGATGTTGATGGGGTCCACGTAGGGGTTACGGAGCCGGATCTGCCGCTCCAGGGTCCTCTGGTTGTGGAGGAGGGGGGCCTGGAAGACGGCCTCCAAAAGGGCCACGGTGCGGGCGTGTTCCTCGGCGAGCCGGCGGTAGAAGAACCGCAGGGGCTCGGGGACCAGGCGCAGATAGAGGCGGGCCACCCCCATATCCGCCTTGGCGAGGGCCATGGCCGCGGCCTCCAGGGTGGAGGCGAAGAAGGGCCAGCCCCGGTACATCTCCCGGAGAAGGTCCAAAGGAAGCTCTTCCAGAGCGGAGAGGCCGTACCAGCCGGGCAGGAGAACCCGGACCTGGGTCCAGGCCATGACCCAAGGGATGGCCCGGAGGTCCCGGATGTCCCGCACCCGCCCCCGGCGGTACACGGGGCGGCTGGCGATGGGAAGCTCCCCGATCTCCCGGATGGGGGTGAAGGCCTCAAAGAAGTCAAAGAACCCCTCCTCCTGGAGGAGGGCGCGGTAGCGGCGGGTGCTCTCCTCCGCCGCCTGGGCCAGGGCCTCCCGCCAGCGCGCCTCGGGCTCCTGGCCGGGGCCCAGGGCCGCCAGGGCGAAGTGGTACAGCATCTGCTCCAGGTGGCGCACGGCGAGGTCGGGGTGGCTGTACCGGTCCGCCAGGGCCTCCCCCTGCTCCGTGAGGCGGATCCTCCGCCCCACGCTCCGGGGCGGGAGGCTCGCGATGGCCCGGCCCGCGGGGCCCCCACCCCTCGCCGTGGAGGTCCCCCGGCCGTGGAAGAAGTAGACGGGAAGCCCCACCTCCTCCCCCACCCGGCTTAAGGCCTCCTGGGCCTCGTAGAGGGCGAGGTTGGCCATGAGGAAGCCCGCGTCCTTGTTGGAGTCGGAGTAGCCGATCATCACCTCCACCCCGCCCCGCCCCCGGGCGTGGGCCAGGAAGACGGGGTTCTCCAAAAGGCGGCGGAGCACCCCGGGGGCCCGCCTCAGGTCCTCCAGGGTCTCAAAGAGGGGGACCACGTCAAAGGGCAGGGGCCGGCCGGGGCGGTAGAGCCCCACCTCCCGGGCGAGGAGGAAGACGGCGAGGAGGTCCTCCGGGTGATGGGTCATGGAGACCACGTGGGCCCCCTTGTCCCGCCAGGCCTTCAGGGCCCCCAGGGCCACCCTTAGGGCCTCCCCCTCCGGGGCCTCCCCCACGGGGAGGAGGGGGCGGGCGGTCTTGAGCTCCTCGGTGAGGAGGCGCTCCCGCTCCTCCTGGGGAAGGGCGAGGAAGTCGGGGTGGACCCCGCCCACCCGGAGGAGCTCGGCCGCGGCCTCGAGGAGCCTCCCCGACTCCTCCCTGAGGTCCAGGGGGGCGAGCTCCAGGCCGAAGGCGGAAAGGCGGGCCTCCAAGGGGTCCAAGAAGGCCTCCGCCACCCGGCCAAGCCCCACCTCCCTAAGCCCCCGCTCCGCCGCCTTCAGGGCGGCGAGAAGCCCTTCCGTGGTGGCCTCCTCCCGCTCCAAGGCCCGGTACAGGGCGGCGAAGTAGCGGCGGTAGGGCTCCCCCATGAAGCGCTCCACCCCCTCTCCCCTCTCCCGCACCTCCCGGGGGACGGGAACGCGGGCCTCGGCCAGGGAGAGGTCGCGCACGAGGTCCTCGAGGGCCTCCAGAAACCGCCTCCGGGCCACCTCCCGGGCGTAGCGCCCGGCGAAGGCGGTGACCTCGGGGGTGACGAAGGGGTTGCCGTCCCGGTCGCCGCCGATCCAGCTCCTAAAGCGCACGGGGCTTTTCAGGCGGGGCCTTCGCCCGTAGACCCTCTCCAGGGCGGCCTCGAGGCCCGCCACCACCCGGGGCACGGCCTCCCACAGGGTGGTGGGCAGGTAGTAAAGCCCCCCCTTGATCTCGTCCTCCACCGTGGGGCGGGCCTTGCGCACCTCCTCCGTGCCGTAGAGGAGGGCCACCCGGGCGGCGAGCCTTTCCCTATCCCCCGCCTCCAGCTCCCTCTGCAGGGCCTCGAGGTGGTGGCGCAGGGTGCGGCGCCGGGTCTCCGTGGGGTGGGCGGTGAAGGTGAGGAGGAGCTCCAGGCGGTTCAGGTGGGCCTCGGCCTCCTCCAGGGAAAGCCCCCGCTCCTTAAGCGCCTTGGCCAGGGCCAGGAAGCCCTCGGGCCTGGGGCTTTCCAGGGTCTCGGCCTGGGCCCTTAGGCGGTTCACCCGCACCCGGTGCCGCTCCTCCGCCAGGTTCACCAGGTGGAAGTAGTGGGTGAAGGCCCGCACCAAGGCCTCGGCCTCCTCGGTGGAAAGCCCCTCCACCCGGGCCAGAAGCGCCTCTCCCGCCGCCTCGTCCCCCTGGCGGCGGGCCTTGGCGAGGGCCCGCACCTCCTCCACCAGGGCGAAGAAGCGCTCCCCGGAGAGGGTCCGGATGGCCTCCCCGAGGAGGCGGCCGAGGAGGTCCACCTCGGCCTTAAGGAGGGCGAAGGGGTCCTGGCTCACGGCTCCTCCCAGACGTAGGGGCTTATGGCCACGGGCCTCCCCCCTTCAAAGACGAGCTCCGTGGCGTGGAAGCGGGCCTTGCCTTGGGCGGCGCGGAAGGGCTGGGGGCGGCCCGTGAGGAAGCGGGCGAGGAAGGTCTCCACCTCCCCCCCGATGATGGAGTGGTAGGTCCCGGTCATGCCCACGTCGGTCTGGTAGAGGGTGCCCTTGGGCAGGCGGGTGGCGTCCAGGGTGGGGACGTGGGTGTGGGTGCCGAGGACCGCGCTGGCCCTGCCGTCCAGGTAGTGGGCCAGGGCCATCTTCTCGCTCGTGGCCTCGGCGTGCACCTCCACCAGGACGTAGTCCGCCTTCTCCTCCTCCAGGAGGCGGTCTAGGGCGCGGAAGGGGTCGTCCAGGGGGTCCATGAAGATCCGGCCCATCACCTGGACGAAGAGGAGGCTCTCCCCGCCCACCTCCAGCCGCCAAAACCCCTTGCCCGGGGTCCCCGGCGGGTAGTTGAGGGGGCGCACCACGGGCTCGGACTCCAGGAGGGCGTAGACCTCCTTGTGGTCCCAGGCGTGGTTCCCCAAGGAGACGAGGTCCACCCCGGCCTCGCGCAGGAGGCGGTAGCTCCGCCGGTCCAAGCCCTTGCCCCGGGCGGCGTTTTCCCCGTTGGCGATGACCAGGTCGTAGCGGTCGCGGATGTCCGGGAGGTGGAGGCCCACCGCCCGGAGGCCCGGCTCGGCCATCACGTCCCCGATGAAGAGAACCCGCATGGGAGGCTTGCTTACGGCTTAGGCCTGCCGCCGCTGGAGGAGGTAGACGACCCCGTACCCGATGGCCGCCAGGATGAGGACGGGCACGGCGTACTTGAGGAGGAGGAGGATCAGGTCGGAGAGGGCGAGGAGGACCTTGCCCAGGAAGGTGAAGATCCACCCCCCGAGCCAGAAGGCGAGGAGCACCCCCACGACCACCAAAAGCCCCAGCACCACCCACTCCAGGATGTCCCTCAGCGTCCGCTCCATGGCTCCAGCATACACTGGAAAGGTGGAACGCTACCGGCTGGAAGAGGGCATCGTGGTGGGCCGGAAGCCCCTGCCCCAGGGGGACCTCCTCCTCCGCCTGGTGACGCCCCGGGGGAGCCTCGAGGCGGTGGTCCGGAAGGGGCAGAGGCCCACGGGGCGTACGGGGAGGCTCTCCCTCTTCCACCACGTGCGCTTCCAGCTCTACGCCAAGGGGGAGGGCCTGCCCACCCTGACCCAGGCGGAGCTTTTGGGCAGGCTCCACGGCCTGGAGGCGCCCCGCCGCTTCCTCCTCGCCGCCTTCCTCGCCGAGCTCGCCTACCGCCTGGCCTCCCCCGAGGCCGCCCCCAGGATCTACCCCCTTCTGGTCTCGGGCCTCCGGGGGATCGCCAAGCACGAGGACCCCCTCCTTCCCCTGGTCTGGGCGGGCTGGCGGGTGGCCAAGGCGGGGGGGATCGGGCCCAACCTGGAAGGGGAGGGCCTCCGCCTGAAGAGGGGGAGGCTCGGGGAGGAGGGGGTCTACCTGGGGCGGGAGGGGGTGGAGGCCTTAAAGGCCACCCTCCGCCTCCCCGGGGCCCAGGCCCTTCCCCACCTGGAAGGGGCCCCCTTAAACCGGCTCTTCCTGGCGCTCAAGGCCCACGCGGAGGAGGCCCTGGGGCCCTTGCGCTCGGCCGAGGCTATAGGGGTTTGATCTCCAGGATGGTGTAGACCTGGGCGCCCTTCTTGCCCCGGATCTCCACCACGTCCCCCACCTTCTTGCCGAGGAGGGCCTGGCCCAGGGGGGACTCGTCGGAGATCTTGCCGCTGAAGATGTCCGCCTCGTGGCTGCCCACGATGGCCAGGGAAAGCCGCTCCCCGGTCTCGGTCTCCAGCTCCACCTGGCAGCCTAAGGCCACTTGGTCAAAGGAGCCGTTCTCCACGATGACCGCCCGGGAGAGGAGGTCCTCCAGCTGGGCGATCCGGGCCTCGTTCTGCCACATGGCCCGCCGGGCCTCGTCGTAGCCCGCGTTCTCCCTAAGGTCCCCCTCCTCCAGGGCCTGCTCAAAGTCGGCGGAGATCTCCTGGCGCTTCACCGTCTTCAGGTGGTTGAGCTCCTCCTGAAGGCGCCGGTAGCCTTCCGGGGTCAGGTAGACGGGCTTCTTCATGGACTCCTCCCGTGCAAAAAGGGGCACCAGCCCAAGGCCTTTGGGCTGGCGGTACCGCTACTCAGTATAGCAGGCGGGAAGGAAGCGCTCTATGAGGGGAAGGAGCTCGGGAGGGGGCGGCCTCACGGGGAGGAGGCCCACCCCGCTTCCCGCGAGGAGGAGGTGGCCCCGGAGCCCCTCGGGGCGAAAGAGGCCCCGCTCCACCCGGAGGCCCAGGCCCCGGGCGGCCTCCGCCACCTTCTCCCGGGTGATCCCCTCGAGGCCCCCCTCCAGGAGGTAGAGCGTCCCCTCCCGGAAGAGGAGGGGGCTCGTGCGGCTCCCGTCCACCACGTGGCCGAAGGCGTCCAGGAGGAGGCCCTCAAAGGCCCCCTCCTTCCGGGCCTCCTCCAGGGCCAGGCGGTAGGGGAGGTAGTTCCCCGTCTTGTAGCGGGCGAGGTCGGGGTGGACCCGGTAGCCCGTGAGGCGGACCCGGACCCCCTCCCGGTAGAGGGAAAGGGGCAGGGGGGCGTAGGGCCTCGCCTCGGAGAGCCGCACCCCCTCCCCCACGGTGAAGCGGAGGCGGAGGCAGGGCGCCTTGGGAAAGGCCCGGAGGAGGGCCTCGAGGTCCTCGAGGAAGGCCTCGTCCCCCGGGTAGGAAAGCCCCAGGGCCAGGGCGTGGCGGCGGAGGCGGGCCAGGTGCTCCTCAAGCCAAAGGGGCCTTCCCCCTTCCGCCCGGAGCGTGGTGAAGACGCTCGCCCCGTGGTAGAGGAAGGCCTCGGGGAGGGCGAGGGCGAGGGGCGTGCCGTTTAAAAGCCTCATCCCACCTCCAGGAACCGGGCGAGAAGGAGCATGCCGTAAGGGGAAAGGAGGCTTTCCGGGTGGAACTGGACCCCGTAGGCCCGCCTCCCGTCCCAGATGGCCATGGGCACGCCGTCTTCCGTCCAGGCGAGGAGCCTAAGCCCCGGGGGAAGGCGCCTTAAGGCCAGGGAGTGGTACCGGGCGAAGGGGGCGGGGCTCGGGATCCCCCTAAAGAGGCCCTCCCCGGTGTGGAAGACGGCGTGGGCCTCCCCGTGCACGGGGGCCTCCCGGTAAAGCTCCGCCCCCAGGGCCACCCCCAGGGCCTGGTGGCCCAGGCAGACCCCGAGGAGGGGAAGCCCCGCCGCCAGGGCCTTCTCCGTCCACTCCAGGACGCGCCCCGCGGTGAAGGGGTCCTTGGGCCCGGGGCCCACCACCAGGTGGGTGAAGCCCTTGAGGTCCGGGGCCTCCTCCTGGTCCACCACCGCGACCTCGGCCCCCAGGGCCCGCAGGTAGTCCACCAGGTTGTGGCTGAAGGAGTCCCGGTTCTCCAGGAAGAGGACCCGGGCCCCGTACCGCCTCGAGGGCATGGGCGGGCTCCAGGAGGCCCGGGGCCTCGGGGCCTCGGGGGGCTTCCCCGGCCTCCCCCTTTCCAGGGCCAGGAGGAGGCTTTGTGCCTTGTGGAGGGTCTCCTCGTACTCCCGCTCCGCCTCCGAGGCGATGACCACGCCCGCCCCCGCGGAGAAGAGGACCTCCTCCCCCACCCTCTGGAAGGAGCGGATGAGGATGTTGAAGTCCGCCCCCCGCCCCGAGACGTACCCCAGGCTCCCCGTGTAGGCCCCCCGGGGGACGGGCTCCAGGTCCCTTATGGCCTCCATCACCGTTCCCTTGGGGGCCCCGGTGATCGTCCCCCCAGGGAAGAGGCTCCGGAAGACCTCCCCCAAGGAAGCCCCGGTGCGGCCCTCCACCTCGGAGACCAGGTGCATCACGTGGGCGTAGCGCTCCACGGTGAAAAGCTCCCGGACCCGCACTGTTCCGGGCCGGGCCACCCGGGCGAGGTCGTTCCGGAGGAGGTCCACGAGCATCACGTGCTCCGCCCGCTCCTTGGTAGAGGCAAGGAGCTCCCGCTCTAAGGCCAGGTCCTCCGCCTCCGTCCTTCCCCTAGGCCGCGTCCCGGCGATGGGCCGGGCCAAGACCCTGGGGCCCACCTTCTGGAAGAGCCTCTCCGGGCTCCCCGAGACCACGGCCCACCCCTCCCCCTCCACTAGCCCCATGAAGGGGGAGGGGTTCAGGGCGCGAAGCCTGGCGTAGAGGAGGAGGGGGTCCACGGGGCCTAGGAGGCGGAAGCGGTGGGAGAGGTTCACCTGGTAGACCACCCCGGCCCGGATCCTCTCCCGCACCTCCTCCACCCCGCGCAAGAAGGCCTCCCGGGGGAAGTCCGAGACCAGGGGGTGGCGGGGAAGGGGCGGGGGAGCGTAGGGCAGGGGCCGCAAGGGGAAGGAGGGGGCCTGCACGAGCCTCCCCTCAAAGAGGGCGTACCCCTCGGGGTAGTAGAGGAAGAAGGCCTCGGGGAGGCCGGGGAGGGGCTTGTGGGCGGGAAGCCCCAGGTGGCGGGCGAACTCGTAGGCGAAAAACCCGATCCAGGCGGGGAAGAAGCCCTTGCCCAGGCCCCTTTCCAGGTAGCGGAAGACCTCCAGGGCCTCCCCCACCCGCCTGCCGTCCAGGTAGAGCCTCCCCTCCCAGACCTCGAGGCGGTGCGCAGGGCCCACCCCGAGGAGGGAAAGCCGGGAAAAGGGCGTCCTCGGCCCCAAGGACTCCAGGAGGGCGGGCCTCAGGCCCGAGCACCGGGCGGCGTGGTAGAGCCCAAGCAGACCCCCGGCCACAGGCGCAGTATATTGAGGGCAAGGATGGTCAAGCCCCGCTTCACCGTGGAGGCCTACCGCAAGGCCTACGAGGCCGGGGCCTTACCTGAGCGGGTGGAGCTTCTGGAAGGGGAGATCTACGCCGTGTCGCCCATGGGGAAAAGGCACCGCCTCTACGCGATGCACCTGGACCGGCTCTTCCAAAAGGCCCTGGGAAGGGAGGCCGTGGTCATGGTGCAGCGCCCCCTTCCTCCCTCCGAGACCTCCGAGCCTGTGCCCGACCTCGTCCTCCTGCGTCCGCCCCTCGAGGCCTACCGGGAGAGGGACCCCGGGCCGGAAGACGCCCTTTTGGTGGTGGAGGTGGCCGAGACCACCCTGGTCCAGGACCGCGCCCTCAAGCTCCCCCTCTACCAAAAGGCGGGCATCCCCGAGGTCTGGATCGTCAACCTGCCGGAGGAAGCGCTGGAAAGCTACGCCTTCCCCCACCACCTCCCCGAGCGCCACCCCAAGGGGGAGGAGGTGGCCCCCAAGGCCTTCCCCGGGAAGAAGCTTCCCTGGTGGGTCTAGTCCACGCTGAAGTAGCGGGCCTCGGGGTGGTGGACCACGAGGGCGCTGGTGGCGTGCTCCGGCTCCAGCTGGAAGTTCTCCGTGAGGCGGACCCCCACCCGGTGGAAGCCCATGAGCCGGTCCAGCTTGGCCTGGTCGGCGAGGTCCGGGCAGGCGGGGTAGCCGAAGGAGTAGCGGGCCCCCTGGTAGCCCTGCTGGAAGAGCTTCTGGATCTCGGTGGCGTCCTGGTGGGCGATGCCCCACATCTGCCGCATCCTTTTGTGCCAGTACTCCGCCAGGGCCTCGGTCATCTCCACGCTGAAGCCGTGGACGAAGAGGTAGTCCTGGTAGGCCCCGGACGCAAAGAGGGCCTGGGCCTTTCGGGAAGGGGCTTCCCCCATGGTGACGAGCTGGACCCCGAGGACGTCCCGGGCCCCCGCCCGGAAGGCCTCCTTGGGCATCCAGTCCGCCTCGTCCCCCAAAGGCGCGGCGAAGCGGGGGCGGAAGTAGTCCACGAGGCTCAGGCCCCCGCCCTTCTGCCGGGGGAAGCGGAAGCGTTCCAGCACCTCCCCCGTCTCTGGGGAGAAGACGAGAAGCTCCTCCCCCTCCCGGGCCACGGGGAAGAAGCCGTAGAGGACCTTGGGTTCAAGCCACCCTTCCGCCATGGCCTCCTTGAGGAGCCTCTGGAAGACGGGCTCCGCCTCCCGCTCCACCAGGGCCTGCCACGCCTCCCGGGAAAGCCCCTTGCGGCTGTAGCCCCACTGGCCCCGGTAGAGGGCGAGCTTGTTGACGTAGTGGGCGATGGTGGCGAGGTCCAAGCCTTCCTCCACCCGCACGCCGAAGAAGGGGGGCCGGGGGACGGCGGGGGCCTCCCCCACGGGCCGAGCGCGGGGCGCCACCTTGGGGGCCTCCCGCTTGGGCCTAGCTGGGGCCTTCCGGGTGAGCTCGGGAGGGGCGTGGCCCGTGAGCTCCTCCATGAGCCTTAAGCCCTCAAAGGCGTCCTCGGCGTAGTAGACGTTGGGGTAGATGGCCCTAAGCTCCTCCACGTAGCTCCGGGTGAGGGCGGCCCCGCCCAGGATCACGGGGAGGGTGTAGCCCCTATCCCGCATGTACTCCAGGTTCTCCTTCATCACCAGGGTGCTCTTCACCAGGAGGCCCGACATGCCCACGGCGTGGGGCTTGTGCGCCTCCACGGCCTTCAGGATCTCCTCAATGGGCACCTTGATCCCCAGGTTCACCACCCGGTAGCCGTTGTTGCTGAGGATGATGTCCACCAGGTTCTTGCCGATGTCGTGCACGTCCCCCTTGACGGTGGCGAGGACCAGGGTGCCCTTGCCCTCCCCCTTCTTCTCCATGTGGGGCTCGAGGTAGGCCACCGCCCGCTTCATCACCTCGGCGGCCTGGAGGACGAAGGGGAGCTGCATCTTCCCCGCCCCGAAGAGGTCCCCCACCTCCTTCATCCCCGCGAGGAGGGGGCCGTTGATGAGGTCCAAGGGCTTGTGCCCCGCCTTTAGGGCCTCCTCCAGGTCGGCCTCGAGGCCCTGCTTCCTCCCCTCCACCACGCGGCGCTTGAGCCTCTCCAGGAGGGGAAGGGCCAGGAAGGCGTCCTCCCTCTTCCCCGGGTCCTCCTTGTGGGCCTCAAAGTAGGCCATGAAGGCGAGGAGGGGGTCAAAGCCCTCCTTGCGGCGGTCGTAGATGAGGTCTAAGGCGAGGGCGTAGGCCTCCTCGGGGATCTGGCTTATGGGGAGGATCTTCCCCGCGTCCACGATGGCCGCGGTGAGGCCCCGTTTCCTCGCCTCGTCCAGGAAGACGGAGTTGAGGACCCGCCTCGCCCTGGGCTTGAGCCCGAAGGAGACGTTGGAGACCCCGAGGACGAACCCCACCCCGGGAAGCCTCTCCCGTAGCTCCTCCATGGCGAGGAGGGTCTCCTTGGCGAGAGGGCGGCTCTCCTCGTCCCCTTGGGTGATGGGGAAGGTGAGGAGGTCAAAGAGGAGGTCCTCGGGGCGGAGGCCGTGGTGCTCCGTGAGGCGCTCGTACATCCTCAGGGCCACCCGCACCTTCTCCTCCCGGGTCTTGGCCATCCCCTTCTCGTCAATGGCGAGGACCACGAGGGCCGCCCCGTGGGCCTTGGCCAGGGAGGCCACCCGGTCAAAGCGCTCTAGGCCATCCTCGAGGTTGGCGGAGTTCAGGAGGACCCGGCCCGGGAGGTATTTGAGGGCGAGCTCCATGGCCTCAGGGGAGGTGGAGTCCACCATGACGGGGACGGTAAGGGCGGTGGCGAGATGGGGAAGGAGCCACCGGAGGTCCTCAAGCTCGTCCCGCCCCGTCCAGGCCACGCTGAGGTCCAGGGCGTGGGCCCCCTCCTCCACCTGCTCCCGGGCGAGGGCGAGGATGCCCTCGAGGTCTCTCGCGAAGAGCATCTCCCGGAAGCGCTTGCTCCCCGTGGCGTTGAGCCTCTCCCCCACGAGGAAAAGGCTCGCCTCCTGCTTGAGGGACACCGCCTGGTACAAGGAGGCCACCTGGGGAGGGAAGCTTTCAGGCCTTGGCTTCGGGGCGAGCCCCTTCACCGCCTCGGCCACCTTCCTGATGTGCTCGGGCCCCGTGCCGCAGCATCCCCCCACGGCGTTCACCCCGTACTCGGCCACGAACTTGAGGTGCCACTTGGCGAGCTCCTCGGGGGTGAGGTCGTAGACCACCCTCCCCCCCTCGTTCCGGGGCAGGCCCGCGTTCGGGAGGCAGGAGACGAAGCGGGTGCTGTGCTCGGCGAAGTAGCGCACCTTGCTGTCCATGAGGTCGGGGCCCGTGGCGCAGTTCATCCCCACCACGTCCACGGGGAGGCTCTCCAGGGCGGCCAGGGCCGCCTGCTCGTCCGTGCCCACGAGCATCGTCCCCGTGGCCTCAAAGGTCACCTGGACCTGGAGGGGCACCTCCCGGCCCACCTCGGCCATGGCCTCCCGCACCGCCAAGACGGCGCAGCGCACCTGGAGGATGTCCTGGGCGGTCTCCAAGAGGATGAGGTCCACCCCGCCCTTAAGAAGCCCCCGTGCCGCCTCCTTGTAGGCCCGGTAGAGCGCGTCCCAGGAGATCTGGCCCAGGGAGACGAGCTTGGTGCCCGGGCCCAAGGCCCCCGCCACGAAGGCCCCGTGGGGGTCGGCGGCCTCCCGGGCGATCCTGGCCCCGAGGAAGGCGAGCTCCTCCGCCGCCTCCTCCAGGCCGTACTCGGCGAGGACGTGGCGCAGGGCCCCGAAGGTGTTGGTCTCTATGACCTCGGCCCCGGCCTCGAGGTAGGCGAGGTGGATCTCCCGCACCACCTCGGGCCGGGTGCGGTTTAGGACCTCGGGGCAGCCGAAATAGGCCTCCCCGCCGTAGTCCTCGGGGGTGAGGTCCCTCTTCTGGAGCTCCGTGCCCATGGCCCCGTCAAAGACCAGGGGCCTCTCCAGAAGGGCCTTGAGGTAGGGAAACTTCTTCGCCCGGGCCTCCTTGTTGTAGCCGAGGCGCACCAAGGGGGCATCCCCCCAGCCCGCCCCCCCGAGGTGGTGGCGGCATCCGGGGCTGCAGGCGTGGACCTCCACCATATCCCGCTAGTGTAGCGAACCGGGCGGGGCTATGCTAGGCCCATGGACCCCTTCGGCATCCTCTACACCGACCTCTACCAGCTCACCATGGGCCAGGTCTACTTCCGCATGGGCCTCCACGAGAAGGAGGCCCTCTTTGAGGCCTTCTACCGGAGAAACCCCGACTACGGGGCCCACCAGGCGGGCTACACCGTCTTCGCCGGGCTGGACCCCCTCCTAAGCTGGATGGAGGAAGCCCGCTTCGGCGAGGAGGAGATCGCGGCCCTCCGCAACCTCAAAAGCCGCTCGGGGAAGCCCCTCTTCGCCGAGGACTACCTCCGCTACCTCAAGGCGATGGGCGGGTTTTCCGGCCTCACCCTAAGGGCCCTCCCCGAGGGGCGCGTGGCCCACCCCCAGGTGCCCCTGGTGAGCGTGGAGGGCCCCCTCCTCCAGGCCCAGCTCCTGGAGACCGCCCTCCTGAACCGCCTCAACTACGAGACCCTCATCGCCACCAAGGCGAGCCGGGTGCGGGAGGCGGCGGGGGAGGCCGTGGTCCTGGAGTTCGGCCTCCGCCGCGCCCCCGCCAAGGGCGGGGAGAGCGCCACCCGGGCGAGCCTCATCGGGGGGGCGAACCGCTCTAGCGCCGTGAGCCTCTCCCACCTCCTGGGCCTTCCCGCCTCCGGCACCCACGCCCACAGCCTGGTCCAGGCCTTCATGGCCCTGGGGTACAGCGAGGAGGACGCCTTCCGGGCCTTCGCCGAGGTCTTCCCCGACGACGCCATCCTCCTTCTGGACACCGTGGACACCCTCCACTCAGGGCTTCCCCACGCCATCCGGGTCTTTGAGGAGCTTAGGCGCAAGGGGCACAGGCCCGTAGGGGTGCGCATAGACTCCGGGGACCTGGCCCACCTCGCCATCCAGGTGGCCAGGGAGCTGGACAGGGCGGGGTTTCCCGAGGTCCTCATCGTCCTCTCCGGGGACCTGGACGAGCTCGTCATCTGGCAGATCAAAAGCCAGATCCTGGAGGAGGCCCCCCGCTACGGGGTGGACCCCGACCGCCTCCTCAAGCGCCTGGTCTACGGGGTGGGGACGAGGATGGTGGTCTCCTGGGGCGCCCCGGCCCTGGGCGGGGTCTACAAGCTGGTGGCGGTGCGGGAAAACGGCACCTGGGCCCCGGCGATGAAGGTCTCCAACTCCCTGGAGAAGGTCTTAAACCCGGGGCACAAGCGGGTCTATCGGGTCTACGACGAGCGGGGCCTCGCCACCGCCGACCTTTTGGCCCTGGCCGAGGAGGAGGTGCGGGAGGACGCCCCCCTCACCCTCCGCCACCCCACGGACCCCACCAAAAGGCGCACCTTAAGGCCGGGAAGCTTCCGGCTCGAGCCCCTCCTGGAGGAGGTCTACCGGGGAAGGAGGCTCTTCCCCCCCCTTCCCCTGGAAGAACTCAGGAAGCGCCGGGACCGGGACGTGGCCCTCCTGGACCCCGGGGTGCGGCGGCTCGTGAACCCCCACGTCTACCACGTCTCCCTCACGGAGAGGCTTTTCGCCCTGAAGGAGGAATTGGTGCGGCGGCTCGAGGGCTAAGCCCCCCAAAAGGGGCTTGGTCGCCCTTAGGAGGCCTGCCGGAGCCTGGCCTCCTCGAGGGCCTTCAGGGGGTGGTCCAGGTGGGGGAGGTCAAAGACGATCTCCCGCACCCCGCTCCCCGGGGCCTCAAACATCAGGTCCACCATGGCCTTCTCCAGGATGGCCCTGAGGCCCCTCGCCCCCGTGCCCCGCTTGAGGGCGCGCCGGGCCACCTCCTTGAGGGCCGCCTGGGTGAAGCGGAGCTCTATGCCCTCCATGCGGAAGAGCTCCTGGTACTGCTTCACCAGGGCGTTCTTGGGCTCGGTGAGGATGCGCACCAGGTCGTCCTCCGTGAGGGGGTGGAGCTGGACGATGAGGGGGGCCCGCCCCACGAACTCGGGGATCATGCCGAACTTGATGAGGTCCTCAGGGATGACCTCCAGGGGCTCCTCCCGCTCCCTCCTCCCCCCGGTGAAGCCGATGGTGGTCTTTCCCACCCGGGCCTTGACGATGTTCTCCAGCCCCTCAAAGGCCCCGCCCAGGATAAAGAGGATGTTCTTGGTGTTCACCGGGATGAACTCCTGGTGGGGGTGCTTCCTCCCTCCCTGGGGCGGGACGTTGGCCACGGTCCCCTCAATGATCTTCAGGAGGGCCTGCTGCACCCCCTCCCCGGAGACGTCCCGGGTGAGGGAGGGGTTTTCCGACTTGCGGGCGATCTTGTCAATCTCGTCAATGTAGACGATGCCCATCTCCGCCCGCTCCACGTCAAAGTCGGCGTTCTGCAAGAGGCGGAGGAGGACGTTCTCCACGTCCTCGCCCACGTACCCGGCCTCGGTGAGGGTGGTGGCGTCGGCGATGGCGAAGGGCACGTCCAGGAAGCGGGCCAGGGTTTCGGCGAGGAGGGTCTTGCCCGTGCCCGTGGGGCCGATGAGGAGGATGTTGGCCTTGCCGATCTCCGCCTCGGGGTGGAGGAGCCGCTTGTAGTGGTTGTAGACGGCCACGCTTAGGGCCCTTTTGGCCGCCTCCTGCCCCACCACGTACTGGTCCAGGTGGGCCTTGATCTCCTGGGGCCGGGGGAGGCGGCTCGGCCCCTTGGGGGCGCGGCGCTCCTCCTGGGCCAGGATCTCCTGGGCCCTTTCCACGCAGTCCTCGCAGATGTAGACGTCCTCAAGGGGGCTTTCCAGAAGCCGCCCCGTCTCGGGGGGGCGGAGGCCGCAGAAGCTGCAGTGGGGCCTAGGCCTCTTCACGGGTCACCACCTGGTCAATGAGGCCGTACTCCAGGGCCTCCTGGGCCGAGAGGTAGTAGTCCCGGTCCGTGTCCTTCTCCACCTTCTCCAGGGGCTGGCCGGTGTGCTTGGCCAGGATCTCGTTGAGGAGCTTCTTCGCCTTCAGGATCTCCTGGGCCTGGATGGCGATGTCGCTCGCCGTCCCCCGCACCCCACCCCAGGGCTGATGGATCATGACCTTGGCGTGGGGAAGGGCGTAGCGGCGGCCCTTCTCCCCCGCCGCCAGGATCACCGCGGCCATGCTGGCCGCCATGCCGATGACGATGGTGGACACGGGGGCCCGGACGAACTGCATGGTGTCGTAGATGGCGAGGCCCGCGTCCACCTCGCCCCCGGGGGAGTTGATGTAGAGCTTGATCTCCTGGTTGGGGTTCTGGGCGTCCAGGAAGAGGAGCTGGGCCACCACCACGTTGGCCACCTGGGCGTCTATGGGGGTGCCCAGGAAGATGATGCGGTCCTTGAGGAGGCGGGAGTAGATGTCGTAGACGCGCTCGCCGCGGGCCGTCTGCTCAATGACGTAGGGTATGACCATACCAATCCTTAGTTTAGCGGCAGACCCAGGGGGGAAACCCCCCTGGGCCACCATGTTCCAGGCCCTCAGCCCAGGGCCTTCAGGGCCTCCTGCACCGCCTTGTCCTGGCGGAGGCGCTCCTTAAGCCGGGCGAGGCCCTCCTCGCCGAACTGGCGGCGAAGGTCCTGGACGGCAACGCCGTAGGCCCGGGCCGCGGCCTGGAGGTAGGCCTGCCACTCCTCCTCGGAGACCTCGGGGTTGAGCTCCTCGGCGAGCTTCTCCCGGGCGAGGGCGATGCGGACCCGCTTCTCCGCCTCCTTGCGCAGGTCCTCCTGGAACTTCTCCAACTCCCCCTTCTCCTTCAGGGCCTCGAGGTAGGCCTCCAGGCTGATCCCCTGCCGGTAGAGGTCCTCGGCCAGGTGCTCCAGGAGGTGGCGCTCCTCCGCCCGGAGCATGGAAGGGGGGATCTCCACCTCCAGGCCCTCGGCGAGCTTCTCCAAGAAGGCCCGCTCCCTGGCCTCCTCGTAGGCCCGCTCCGCCTGGCGCTTGAGGCTTTCCCGCACCCGGTTTTTGAGGTCCTCGAGGCTTTCCGCCTCCAGGGTCTTGGCGAACTCCTCGTCCAGCTCGGGGAGCTTCAGGGTCTTGACCTCGAGGACCTCGGTCCTGACCTCCCGCACCTTCTCGCCCTTGTCGTTCAGCACGGGGACCATGACCACGTCCCCCGCCTTCTTGCCGAGGAGGGCCTCCCGCACGTGGGGAAGGGCTTTAGCGAGGTCAATGGGGAACTCCGCCCCCTCCTCGGTGCGGACGAAGAGGTGGTCCTTTTCCTGGGCCTCCCGCTCCACGGGGACGAGCTCGGCGTAGCGCTGGCGGAGCTCCTCCAGGGCCTTCTCCACCATCTCCTCGGTGACCTCGGGCGGGGAGACCTCCAAGGCGAAGCTCCGCCAGTCGGGAAGCCTCACCTCGGGGTAGTTCTCCACCTCGGCCACGTAGCGGAAGCCCTCCCCCTCGCTCAGGTCCTGCTCCACCACGCGGGCGGCCACGGGGCTTAGGCCGAGCTCCCGCACCGCCTCGGGGTAGGTCTCCTCCACCAGGCGCTCCTTAAGGTCTTGGAGGAGCGCCTCCCGGCCCAGGCGGGCCTCCACCACCTTCAGGGGGGCCTTGCCCGGCCGGAAGCCGGGCACCCGCACCCGGGAGGCGAGGTCCTTAAGCAGGGCCTCGTAGCTCGCCTTCACCCGGTCGGCGGGCACCTCCACCCGCACCTTGACCAGATAGCCGGAACGCTCCAGGATCTCCGCCACGTTTCACCTCGTCCCGATGAAAGGGGGGCCGCCCGGATGGTGCGAGGAGCGGGACTTGAACCCGCACGGGTTGCCCCACCGGATCCTAAGTCCGGCGCGTCTACCGATTCCGCCATCCTCGCATGGGGGCGACCCCCCCCTTTAAAATACCACCCCTTTCGGGGTGGCGGCTTGGGGTGAGCGATGGGACTTGAACCCACGACCCCCGGATCCACAGTCCGGTGCTCTAACCAGCTGAGCTACGCTCACCGCGCTCAGCATCCGCCATTCTACGGGGCTACTTCCCTTGCGTCAAGGCCTGGAGGCCGCCCTCGAGGCTCATGGCCTCGTACCCCTCGGCCTCCAGGTAGAGGGCCGCCACCTGGCTCAAGAGGCCCTTTTCGCAGACCAAGAGGAGGGGCCTACGGGGCAGGCCGTGCTCCCCCTTCTGGATCTTCTCCAAAGGAACCCACTCGGCGGCGAAGGGGAGGGGCGTGCTCCTGCGGTCCGCGGGGCGGACGTCCACCACAAGGACGCCCTCCTCCAAGAGGGCGGGGAGCTCCTCGGGGCGCACCTTCCGCACGCCTTCCAGGCTACCCCGCCCCCCGCCCTCCGTCCAGCCCCAGGGCCCTATTGCATATTTATGCCACAGCCCCTGGTCCTCGCCCGCGGCTTCATGCTATCCTCTTCCACCGGGTGCACGATGCCGCCGCGGAGAGACCTGAAGAAGATCCTCATCATCGGTTCCGGGCCCATCACCATCGGCCAGGCGGCCGAGTTTGACTACTCGGGAACCCAGGCGGTGAAGGCCCTGAGGGGGGCGGGCTACCGGGTGGTCCTGGTGAACTCCAACCCCGCCACCATCATGACCGACCCGGAGCTCGCCGAAAGGACCTACATTGAGCCTCTAGACCTGGAACACCTGGAGGGCATCCTCGCCCGGGAGGCCCCCGACGCCCTCCTTCCCACCCTGGGGGGGCAGACGGGCCTCAACCTGGCCATGGCCCTCCACGAGGAGGGCATCCTGCAAAAATATGGCGTGGAGCTCATCGGGGCCAAGGCGGAGGCCATAAGGAAGGGGGAGGACCGGGAGGCCTTCCAGGAGGCCATGCAGAGGATCGGCCTCGAGGTGCCCAGGGGGCAGCTTGTGGGGAGCGTAGAGGAGGGCCTCCACTTCGCCCGGGAGGTGGGCTTCCCCGTGGTCGTCCGCCCCTCCTTCACCCTGGGAGGCACGGGGGGCGGGATCGCCCACGACGAGGCGGAGCTCGTGGAGGTCCTTTCCCGCGGCCTCACCCTCTCCCCCGTCCACACCGCCCTCGTGGAGGAGTCGGTCCTGGGCTGGAAGGAGTTTGAGCTGGAGGTGATGCGGGACCACGCCGACACCGTCGTCATCATCACCAGCATTGAGAACGTGGACCCCATGGGCGTCCACACGGGGGACTCCATCACCGTGGCCCCGGCCCAGACCCTCTCCGACGTGGAGTACCAGAGGATGCGGGACGCCGCCAAGGCCATCATCCGGGAGATCGGGGTGGAGACGGGGGGGTCCAACATCCAGTTCGCCGTGGACCCGAAGACGGGCCGCCAGGTGGTCATTGAGATGAACCCCCGGGTCTCCCGCTCAAGCGCCCTCGCCTCCAAGGCCACGGGCTTCCCCATCGCCAAGATCGCCGCCCTCCTCGCCGTGGGGTACCGTCTGGACGAGCTCCCCAACGACATCACCCGCAAGACCCCGGCCTCCTTTGAGCCCACCATTGACTACGTGGTGGTGAAGATCCCCCGCTTCGCCTTTGAGAAGTTCCGCCCCTTGAGGAACACCCTGGGGGAGCTCAAGGACGAGCTCACCACCCAGATGAAGTCCGTGGGGGAGGTGATGGCCATCGGCCGCACCTTCAAGGAGGCGCTGATGAAGGCCCTGAGGGGCCTGGAGCGGGACGTGAGGGCCCTCGCCGGGGTCAGGACGGAGGAGCTGGAGAAGAAGCTCTACCCCAACCCGGACCGGGTCTACGCCGTCATGGAGCTCCTTAGGCGGGGGATGCCCGTGGAGGAGCTTTACCAGGCCACCCGGATAGACCCCTGGTTCCTCCACCAGATGAAGGAGGTGGTGGAGGCGGAGGAGTGGCTCAAAACCCACCCCCCCAAGGACCGGGAGGACTGGCGCTTCTACAAGGGGCTCGGCCTCACCGACCGGAGGATCGGAGAGCTTGTGGGGAAGGGGGAAAAGGAGGTGCGGGCCGAGAGGAAGGCCCTAGGGGTGGTGCCCGTCTACAAGACGGTGGACACCTGCGCCGCCGAGTTTGAGGCCTACACCCCCTACCACTACTCCACCTACGAGCTGGAGGACGAGGTCTGGCCCTCGCAAAAGCCTAAGGTGGTGATCCTGGGCTCGGGGCCCATAAGGATCGGGCAGGGGGTGGAGTTTGACTACGCCACGGTCCACGCCGTCTGGGCCCTGAAGGAGGCGGGGTACGAGACCATCATGGTGAACTCCAACCCGGAGACCGTCTCCACCGACTACGACACCGCCGACCGCCTCTACTTTGAGCCCTTGACCCTGGAGGACGTCCTCAACATCGTGGAGCACGAGAAGCCCATCGGGGTCATCGCCACCCTGGGGGGGCAGACCCCCCTGAAGCTCGCCAAGGGCCTGGAGGAGGCCGGGGTGAGGCTCCTCGGCACCCCCTTTAGCGCCATCCACCAGGCGGAGGACCGGGAGGCCTTCCACGCCCTCTGCCAGAGGCTCGGCATCCCCCAGCCCGAGGGCCGGGTGGCCCAAAGCCCCGAGGAGGCCCTGAGGCTCGCCCCGGAGGTGGGCTTCCCCCTCCTCGTCCGCCCGAGCTACGTCCTGGGGGGGCGGGCCATGCAGGTGGTGCGGGACGAGGGGGAGCTTAAGCGCTACCTGGAGGAGGTCTACGCCCCCCTGGAGGAGAGGCCCTCCATCCTCCTGGACCGCTTCCTGGAGGGGGCCGTAGAGCTGGACGTGGACGCCCTCTCGGACGGGCAGGAGGTCATGGTGGCCGGGATCATGGAGCACGTGGAGCGGGCCGGGGTCCACTCCGGGGACTCGGCCACCCTCCTTCCCCCCGTCCACGTCCCCGAGGAGGCCCTGAAGAAGGTCCGGGACTACACCCGCCGCCTGGCCCTCGCCCTCGGGGTGCGGGGGCTTCTGAACGTGCAGTACGCCGTGGTGGGGGAGGAGGTGTACGTCCTCGAGGCCAACCCCCGCGCCTCCCGCACCGTACCCTTCGTCTCCAAGGCCATCGGCGTCCCCCTGGCCAAGCTCGCCGCCCTCATCGCCGTGGGGAAGACCCTAAAAGAGCTCGGCGTGCGCGACCTGGACCCCGTCCCCCCCTACTACGCCGCCAAGGAGGTGGTCATCCCCTGGATCAAGTTCCCCGGGGTCATCCCCGAGCTCGGGCCGGAGATGCGCTCCACGGGGGAGAGCATGGGGATAGACCAGGACCCCTACCTCGCCTACTACAAGGCGGAGCTCGGGGCCGGGCAACGCCTCCCCCTTTCGGGCCGGGTGCGGTTCATCGGGGAGGGGCTGGAGGACCTCAAGGCCCTCTACCAGGAGGCAGGCTTCGCCCTCACCGAGGGAGAGGACTACGACCTCCTGATAAGCCTCGTCCCCGACCCCGAGCTGAGGCGGGCCGTGGAGCGGGGCCTCCCCTTCATCACCACCCGGGAGGGGGCGTGGTGGAGCCTGAAGGCCATCCTGCGGGCGCGGGAAAGCGGCCTTAGGGTGCAGAGCCTTCAGGACTGGCACCAGAAGGCCCCCCGGGGGTAGGGTTCTGGAGCCCTCCCGGCCCCAAGCCCCCCGCCCTCCGTGTACAATAGGCCCCAATGAAGCTGGTCATCGCCATCGTCCAGGACACGGACGCCCCCGGGCTCACCAAGGCCCTCCTGGAGCGGGGCTTCCAGTCCACCAAGCTCGCCTCCACGGGGGGGTTTCTGAGGGAGGGGAACACCACCTTGCTCATCGGCCTGGAGGACGAGAAGGTTCCCGAGGTGCTGGAGCTCATCAAGGAGAAGTGCCGCACCCGCACCCGCCTCGTCTCCCGGGGCCTCCCCTTCGCCGAGGCCCCCGACCCCTTCCTGGCCCAGCCGGTGGAGGTGCAGGTGGGCGGCGCCGTGGTCTTCGTCCTGCCCGTGGAGCACTTCGTCAAGCTATGAAGCGCCTCGCCGTCCTCCTCCTCGGCCTGGGGGCCGCCTGGGCCCAGATCGCCGCCCCCCTGGAGCGCTTCTCCCCCGGCCCCCTGCCGGAAGGGGCCCGGATCCAGACGGAGGCCAGGTCCGGCCGCCTCTACGCCGTGCGCTACGAGGGCCCGGTGAACGCAAGCCTCATGGGCCGGATCCTCTCCGCGGCCACGGGGGTGCCGGGCCACGCCCAGGGCTTCGTGGCCTGGTACGGGAAGAACCAAGCCCTCCTCCGCCGGGGCCCCGTGGAGCTCAACGTGGAGGGCGCCTTCCTCCTCAAGCTCGCCGTGGGGGCCTGGGCCGAGATGGAGGTGCGGCCCCTCCTCACAGAGGAGGCCCTCTTCGGGGAGGACCGGCACGTCCTCGGGGAGAAGGGGGTGGTGGTCCGGGTCTTCTCCGACTTCCAGTGCCCCTACTGCCAGCGCCTCGCCCGGGAGGTCCTCCCCGCCCTCAAGGCCATGGCCCGGGAAGGGCGGCTCCGCCTCGCCTACCGCCACTTTCCCCTCTACGAGATCCACCCCGAGGCGGTGCCCGCGGCGGTGGCCAGCGAGTGCGCCGCGGCCCAGGGGGCCTTCTGGGCCTACCACGACCTCCTCATGGCGGGGTCCGGGTGGGACTACCCGGCCCTGGCGAGGCGGCTCGGCTTGGACCCCAAGGCCTTCCAGGCCTGCCTCGAGGACCCCGCCTCCCGGGCCCCGGTGGAGGCGGACCGGGCGCTGGCGGAGAGGCTCGGCCTGCCCGGCACCCCCTCGGTCTTCGTGGGGCCCTTCCGCCTCCCGAACCCCTTTGACCTGGAGCGGTACCGGGACTACCTGGCCCTCGCCGAGGCCCTTTAGGCCTCCCGAGGAGGTGCCCCGTGGCGTGGCCGGGACCGCTACTCCTCAAAGACCGCAAGGGCCGGGCCTACCTGGTCTTCCCCAAGGAAGGGGGCGTCTTCCACCACCACAAGGGGAGCGTCCCCCACGAGGCCCTCCTCGAGGCGGGCCCCGGGGGGGTGGTGCGGACCCACCTGGGGGAGGAGCTTTCCGTCCACCGCCCGACCCTGGAGGAGTACCTCCTCCACATGAAGCGGAGCGCCACCCCCACCTACCCCAAGGACGCGAGCGCCATGGTGACCCTCCTGGACCTCGCCCCGGGGATGCGGGTCCTCGAGGCGGGCACGGGCTCCGGGGGCCTCACCCTCTTCCTGGCCCGGGCCGTGGGGGAGAAGGGCCTGGTGGAAAGCTACGAGGCCAGGCCCCACCACCTGGCCCAGGCGGAACGGAACGTCCGGGCCTTCTGGCAGGTGGAGAACGTCCGCTTCCACCTGGGAAAGCTTGAGGAGGCGGAGCTGGAGGAGGCGGCCTACGACGGGGTGGCCCTGGACCTGATGGAGCCCTGGAAGGCCCTGGAGAAGGCGGCCCTGGCCCTGAAGCCGGACCGGTTTCTCGTGGCCTACCTGCCCAACATCACCCAGGTCCTGGAGCTCGTCCGGGCCGCTGAGGCCCACCCCTTCCGGCTGGAAAGGGTCTTGGAGGTGGGCTGGCGGGAGTGGGAGGTCAGGCTTCCCGTGGCCCACCCCCGGTTCCAGCAGGTGGGGCACACCGCCTTTCTCGTGGCCCTTAGGCGATGGAAGGCCTCCTGATCCACGCCGTCTTGCGGGAGCTTGAGAAGGAGCTCCCCGCCCAGAACCTCGGCCTCGCCTTCCCCGAGGAGGGGACGGCGGCCATCCTCCTCAAGGGCCGGACGGGGCGGCTCTTCAACCTCGTCCTCCACTACCGCCCGCCCACCCCGAGCCTCGCCCTGGAGCCGGGGAGGCTCCAGGGGGAGCCCAAGACCCCCTTCCAGCGCCAGCTCCAGGCCCGGGTCAAGGGGCCCCTGGTGGAGGCAAGCCAGCTCAAGCTGGACCGGGTGGCCTTCTTCCGCTTCGCCGGGGAGAAGGGCTTCGTGGACGCCCCCCCTTCGGTCCTCGTCCTCGAGGCCACGGGGCGGAACGCCAACCTCCTCCTCCTGGACGAGGAGGGCCGGATCCTCGGGGTGGACCGGGTCATCACCAAGGAGGTGAACCGCTACCGGGAGCTGAGGCCCGGCCTCCCCTACACCCCCCCGCCCCCCTACCGGAAGCTGGACCCGAGGACGCTTGCCGAGGAAGACCTCCTCCCCCTCCTGGGCAAGCCCCTCAAGGAGGTGATCCGGCACGTGGACGGGGTGGGGCAGGAGCTCCTAAGGGAGCTCGCCCGGAGGGCGGGCCTCACCCCCGAGACCCCCCTGGACGAGGCGGGGCTTGGGCGGGTGTACCGGGCCCTCAAGACCCTGGTGGAGGACCCCTCCTTGCGCACCGAGCTTTCCGAGGAGCTGAGGCGGCGCTGGGCCGAGGAGGAGAAGGAGGCCTTAAGGAAGCCCCTCCTCGAGGCCCTGGACCGGGAGATCCGGACGCTCAAGGCGAGGCTTGGCGACTACCAGGAGGCCCTAGAGCGCCTGGAGGAGGCCGAGGCCCTGAGGAGGCGGGCCGACCTCCTCCTCGCCCGGCTCAAGGAGGTGCCCAAGGGGGCGGAAAAGGTGGTCCTCGAGGGCTTTGACGGGAAGCCCGTGGAAATCCCCTTAGACCCCGCCCTCTCCCCCCAGGAGAACGCCCGGAAGCTCTACGACCGGGCGAGGCGCCTGGAGGAGCTCGCGGAAAAGGCCCTGGACCTCATCCCCAAGACCGAGGCCCGGATCCGAGAGCTGGAGGCGGAGAAGGAAAGGCTTAGGACCCTGGACCTGGAGGGCCTCCTCGCCCTCGCGCAAAGGCCCAAGGGGGAGAAGGGCCTTAAGGTCGGCCTCCGCTACACCTCCCCTTCCGGGTTTTTGGTCCTGGTGGGCCGGAACGCCAAGGAGAACGACCTCCTCACCCGGGCCGCCCACTCCGAGGACCTCTGGTTCCACGCCCAAGGGGTGCCGGGAAGCCACGTGATCCTGAAAACCGAGGGGAAGAACCCGCCCCTGGAGGACCTCCTCTTCGCCGCGAGGCTCGCCGCCTACCACTCCAAGGCCCGGGGAGAGAGGCAGGTCCCGGTGGACTACACCCGGAAAAAGCACGTGTGGCGGCCCAGGAAGGCCGCCCCGGGCCAGGTGCTCTACACCCAGGCCAAGACCCTCTTCGTGGAGGGGCTTCTCCCCGAGCCCAGGGAGGAAGCCTAGCCCGCCGCTAGGCTTCCTCCCTGGGCCTCAAGACCCGCCGCCAAAGCCGACCTAGGCACACGGGCGGGCGCCAACCCCTAGGGCCTCCAGGCGCCCCGCACCGCAGGCTTTGGACCAGCGTGGGGTGGTATTAGCCGCACGCTCCCTCCTCCACATCAAGGTCCAGGCTTTCCCACAGGGCCCTGTCCCGCTCCCAAGGGCTCCCCGGCTGGGTAAGGTAGCCCTGGAGGAAGATGCTGTTCACCATCCGGAAGGCCAGGGGCTCGTACGGGCCCAGATACCTTTCCCGCCCCGCCGAGGCGCGGAGCTCGGCCTTGGGGTTCAAAAGACGGAAGAGGATCAGGGCCTTCAAGGCACGCTCGGGGGTAAGCCCCGCCACCGTGCGGCCATCCCCTAAGGGGGTGCCGGGGATGGGCAGGAGAAAGTTCACGGGAAGGCTCTCTACCCCTAGCTCCCTCAGGGCCAAGGCCATCTCGTACACCTCCTTGGGACCTTCCCCCATCCCCAGGATGACCCCCGAACAGAGCTTTAGCCCCGCTTCCCTAGCCCGCTTTAGGGTCCACAAGCGGTCCTGGTAGGTGTGGGTGGTGGCGATCCTAGGGTAAAGGCTTGGGGCGGTGTTGAGGTTGTGGTTGTAGTAGTCAAAACCCGCCGCCTTTAAGGCCTCCGCCATACCCTCTTCCAAGAGCCCTAAGGAGGCGCAAAGCTCAAGGGGAAAGCGCGCCTTGATGGCTTGCGCGGCCTCACCGAGGCGCTCCAAAACCTTAGGGGTAGGCCCCCGCAAGGCGGCCACTAAGCAGAAGCGGCGGGCAGAAAGGCGTTGGGCCTCCTCGGCCCTCTCCAAGATCTCCTCCAAGGAGAGCAGGGGGTACCGGGCGATGGCGGCTTGGGATCTAGCGGACTGGGCGCAGTAGGCGCAGTCCTCTGGGCAGAAGCCGCTTTTAACGTTGAGAAGACGGACCAGCTTGAGCCGCCGTCCGAAAAAGTACTCCTTGACCCGGATGGCCGCCTCCGCCAAAGCAGGCAGGGCCTCGGGTGGGGCCTCGAGGACAAAAAGGGCTTCCTGTAGGCTCAAGGGCCTTTCGGCCAGGCGAGGAGGGTCCAGATCGGGCCACGCCATGTTCGTAAACCAAAATAAACTAAGAAAGTTTACGAAAGCAAGGGGCGCGTTGCCCAAATCACGGCCGTGCCCTAAACTTAGACCTCGTGAAGAGGGTGATGTTCCACGCCAAGATCCACCGGGCCACCGTGACCCAGGCCGACCTCCACTACGTGGGCTCGGTGACGGTGGATCAGGACCTCCTGGACGCCGCCGGGATCCTTCCTTTTGAGCAGGTGGACATCTACGACATCACCAACGGGGCCCGGCTCACCACCTACGCCCTTCCCGGGGAACGGGGGTCCGGCGTCATCGGGATCAACGGGGCCGCGGCCCACCTGGTGAAGCCCGGGGACCTGGTTATCCTCGTGGCCTACGGCGTCTTTGACGAGGAAGAGGCGAGGAACCTCAAGCCCACCGTGGTCCTGGTGGACGAGAGGAACCGGATCCTCGAGGTGCGCAAAGGATGACCCCCGCGCCCGCGGGGAAAGAGGAGATGAGGCGCCTTAGGCTCTACCTGGAGCTCGTCCGCTTTGAGCACACCCTCTTCGCCCTCCCCTTCGCCTACGGGGGGATGCTCCTCGCGGCCGGAGGCTGGCCGGGGTGGCCGACCTTCCTCCTCGTCACCCTGGCCATGGTGGGGGCGAGGACCATGGCCATGGCCCTGAACCGCCTCATTGACTGGCGGCTGGACGCCTTAAACCCCAGGACCCAAAACCGCCACCTGCCCAGGGGGCTCGTCAAGCCCGGGGAGACCCTGGCCCTCGCCCTCCTCGGCCTCCTCCTCCTGGTCTACGCCGGGCTCAACCTCAACCCCCTCACCGCCAGGCTCCTCCCCGTGGCCGTCTTCTTCCTCGTCTTCTACAGCTACACGAAGCGCTTCACCTGGCTGTGCCACTACGTCCTGGGCCTCACCATCGGGGCGGCGGCCGCCGGGGGGTGGATCGCCGTCACGGGGAGCTTCGCCCCCACGGCCTACGCCCTTTGGGCGGGGGTGGGGCTTTGGATCGCCGGGTTTGACATCCTCTACGCCACCCAGGACTACGCCTTTGACCGGGCCCATGGGGTAAAGAGCATCCCCGCCCGCTTCGGGATCCCCCAGGCCCTCCGGGTGGCCCGGGCAAGCCACCTCTTGGCCTGGCTCGCCTTCCTCTGGGCCGGGGTGAGCTACGGCGCCGGGCCCCTCTACTACCTGGGCCTTCTCCTGGTGGGAGGGCTTCTCCTCCTGGAGCACCGCCTCGTCTCCCCCGAGGACCTCTCCAAGGTGGAGGTGGCCTTCTTCCAGGCCAACGTGGGCGTAAGCCTGGGGATGTTCCTCTTCATCGTCTTGGACCTACTCGCCCGCGGGGCTTGACGGGAGGGGCGGGCGTATCGCCTGGCTGGAGATCCGGAACTACAAGTTCCTCAAGCCCGTCCTCATCGGGGACACGGTGCGGGGAAGAGCGAGATCCTGGAGAAGCGGGAGACCTCCAAGCCCGACCGGGGCATCCTGGTGCAGCGGGTCCGGGTCTACAACCAAAGGGCCAAGGTGGTGCAGGAAGGGAGTTCGTGACCACGGTGCGGCGGAGGCCCTCCCCGGGCGCCTAAGGGTTATACTGGGTCTAACCCAATGGAGGGGGAAAGGATGAACGCGTTCCCAAGCACCATGATGGACGAGGAGCTGAACCTCTGGGACTTTTTGGAGCGGGCGGCGGCGCTTTTCGGTAGGAAGGAGGTGGTCTCCCGCCTCCACACCGGGGAGGTCCACCGCACCACCTACGCCGAGGTCTACCAAAGGGCCAGGAGGCTCATGGGGGGGCTTAGGGCCCTCGGGGTGGGCGTGGGGGACCGGGTGGCCACCCTGGGCTTCAACCACTTCCGCCACCTCGAGGCCTACTTCGCCGTCCCCGGCATGGGGGCGGTGCTCCACACCGCCAACCCCCGCCTCTCCCCCAAGGAGATCGCCTACATCCTGAACCACGCCGAGGACAAGGTCCTCCTCTTTGACCCCAACCTCCTGCCCCTGGTGGAGGCCATACGGGGCGAGCTCAAGACGGTGCAGCACTTCGTGGTCATGGACGAGAAGGCCCCGGAGGGCTACCTGGCCTACGAGGAGGCCCTGGGGGAGGAGGCGGACCCCGTGCGGGTGCCGGAGCGGGCCGCCTGCGGCATGGCCTACACCACGGGGACCACGGGCCTCCCCAAGGGGGTGGTCTACAGCCACCGGGCTTTGGTCCTCCACTCCCTGGCGGCAAGCCTCGTTGACGGCACCGCCCTCTCGGAGAAGGACGTGGTCTTGCCGGTGGTCCCCATGTTCCACGTGAACGCCTGGTGCCTGCCCTACGCCGCCACCCTGGTGGGGGCCAAACAGGTCCTGCCCGGGCCCAGGCTGGACCCCGCCTCCCTGGTGGAGCTCTTTGACGGGGAGGGGGTGACCTTCACCGCCGGGGTGCCCACGGTCTGGCTCGCCCTGGCGGACTACCTGGAAAGCACGGGCCACCGCCTGAAGACCCTGAGGCGGCTCGTGGTGGGGGGCTCGGCCGCGCCCAGGAGCCTCATCGCCCGCTTTGAGCGGATGGGCGTGGAGGTGCGCCAGGGCTACGGCCTCACCGAGACCTCCCCGGTGGTGGTGCAGAACTTCGTAAAAAGCCACCTGGAGTCCCTCTCCGAGGAGGAGAAGCTCACCCTCAAGGCCAAGACGGGCCTCCCCATCCCCCTGGTGCGCCTAAGGGTGGCGGACGAGGAGGGCCGCCCCGTGCCCAAGGACGGGAAGGCCCTGGGGGAGGTCCAGCTCAAGGGCCCCTGGATCACCGGGGGCTACTACGGAAACGAGGAGGCCACGCGGAGCGCCCTCACCCCGGACGGCTTCTTCCGCACCGGGGACATCGCCGTCTGGGACGAGGAGGGGTACGTTGAGATCAAGGACCGGCTCAAGGACCTGATCAAGTCGGGCGGGGAGTGGATCTCCAGCGTGGACCTGGAGAACGCCCTCATGGGCCACCCCAAGGTGAAGGAGGCGGCGGTGGTGGCCAT